>Ga0134092_1001418_pt1 | contig 21036 bp, 19 predicted proteins | sample 3_6taG_FD_94454 | JGI IMG/M metagenome (GOLD analysis project Ga0134092, IMG submission 94454) | Switchgrass degrading microbial communities from high solid loading bioreactors in New Hampshire, USA - 3_6_20_6_A3 metaG | ecosystem: Engineered > Bioreactor > Semi-continuous > Anaerobic >... | reverse complement strand
TTTTGATACACCTTTCCATTTTCTCTATTTTCTTACTATTTCGACTATTATTTAGTATTATTTTATGTTATTTCGTAATTTTTCTTTTAATATATTTTTATATTGTAATAATTGCGGAATAGGTTTTTGGCTAAAATACATGTTTTCAAGAATATAGGAAGTTGCAGATTTTATTGGGTATGTAGAATTTACATGTTTAAATATTACACTGTTAACATAAAATAACATTCATATTTTTTTTGACTTTAAGGAATTTGTAAAAATTCATATATATATAATTGTATTTTATGCTAACTATTCTAATTGGTATTAAATTTGTAATAAGCAATTCAACCCATACCACCTATTCCTTTAATATCCAAAATAAAGATTATACCATTATTTAGTTAATTAAGTTCTCCAAATCCCAAAAAAGCTCAAGTACCCCGATTTGCTATTTTCTTATAAACTAAAGTATAAATAACTTAATAGGGGGATTTTAGATCCACAGGGGGGAATTATTGTGCGAAAGTTAAATCCAGAACATATTAAAGCAATTATTAACCTTATCAACCAGGGGCCATACTTCCAACTGCTGTCCATGAAAGTGTGTGACCTGGGCTTAGGTTATTCCAAGGTTGTGGTTGATCTGGAGAGAAAACACCTTAACCCATTCGGAGGTATTCACGGAGGTGTTTATTCCTCGCTCATTGACACTGCTGCATACTGGGCAGTTTATTGTGATATTGAAGAAAATGTTGGACTTATATCTCTTGATGTTAAAGTCGATAATCTAGCTCCTATTAGAGAAGGTCGCCTAATAGTTGAAGGAAAAAGGATAAAGACAGGTAATAGTATCTGTATAGCTGAGGCGCATATTACTAATGAACATGGCAAGCATCTAGCTTTTGGTATATCCAAGCAGATGGTAACACCCGGTTTGCAAACAATAGCCCAGGCATTATCAGCAATGGGATGCAAATCCCTGCCACCAAAGTTTATTGATGAAAATAACTAGAACTAAAAAAAAATTCATGAGGAAGGTATCCAGTATGAAAAAGGTTCTGGGGTTAGTAATATCTCATAGAAAACTAGGTAACAGCGAGCTTTTAGTTAAAGAGATTATGAGCAGTATTCCGGAGGATTGTAACCGGGAATTAATACGCCTAACTGACCTTAACATTCAGCCTTGCAGAGCCTGTTACAGATGCATGCAGCCCGGAAATGATTGTAATATACAAGATGATTTTGCTTTTGTAATAAGAAAAATTAGAGAAGCAGATGCTCTAGTTATTGGGGTTCCGGTATATCTCTTGGGACCTCATGGATATTATAAGATGCTGACAGACCGCTTAGTTGGGGCACAGAACCATGCCCAAAAAACAAAAGATAAACCTTGTGTGATCGTAATACCTTATGGAGCAAAAGGTTGGAGGGGATATAGTAAAACAGCCACCCTGGTGTTGCCGAGGCTTCTCAGAATGAAGCTAATAAACTGCTGGGAGGTATACGCAACACTTCCAGGTGAATCACTGCTTAATTCTGATAATGTAATTTATGCACAGCGCCTTGGAAAGGAACTATTTAATAATGGTGAATACCACACCCAAAGTAGAGAATGCCCTTATTGTGGATCTGATCTTTTCCGACTGCTCCCGGAAAGCAAAGTGGAGTGTTCGATCTGCAGCGCTCAAGGCATCTTAAGGTCTGATAATATTCCGGACTTTACTGGTGCAGATTACTGCAGATTTTTAGACCAGGAGTTGGAAGAACATTTTAATGGGTGGGTTGTTAAAACTAAACATCGCTTTTTAGAAGAAAAGGACCGTTTAAAACATCTGCATAAAGAATACAGCAATAAAGATTGGTGGATTAAACCATGAGTATTACATTTTATTAATTTACTCATAATCAACTTGATGTTATTGTATATCTATATTAGCTTAACAAGATACCTAATTAATATGTAGATTATTATTATAAAGGAGTTGTTTTAATGGATTATTCAATAGCTGTTAATAAAATAATGGATATCCTTGGCATCGTCCGGGAACCGGTAGCGGTTAAATTAGTTCATAACGAGGATGAACTTAATAACATGAATTTAGACAGTTACGATGCGGAGACTAAATGCCGTTACTGTCAGGCAATAATGCGGGCAAGCAAGGGTGAAAAGGTTATTTTAGGTGCAAATAATTTTGCCTGCGCTGCAGGTGTTGCCGCTTTCGGGATAAAAAGTCTGCATCCTAAAATTGCCTCTGGAGAAGCTCATTATAATGTAGGTACTTTTGGTACCCAGGAGGCGGCACACAAAATAATGAGTGATATGCCCCGTTTGCCTTTGGGAGATTATGCCTTTGTTATAATAACCCCCTTGTCTACCTGTGAGTTTCAACCCTATATAGTCCTGTTGGAGGCAGCTCCGGAAAACCTAATGTGGTTAGCTTTGGCCTCTATTTATATGACCGGTGAACGCCTACAGTTTAGTACTTCGGTAGTACAGGCAACTTGTGTTGATTCAACCGTAGTGCCTTTTATAACAGGCAAACCTAACTCAACTCTCGGATGCACTGGATGTCGTGAAGCAACTGACCTAGAGCTAACAGAAAATATGATGGGTATACCTTTTAACCATTTCCAAACCGTAGTAAATAATCTCACTAACATGGAAGATATTATTAGGAAAAATAGAGAAAAAAACGTTTATAAGAATTTTACCAAGGCGCGGTAATTACCCTTTTGTTTAATTCGTAATTGACTATTCCTAATGACATTTTCCCTGATGAATTATATTACGACATTATTGCTAATCAACAACTGTAAGCTATTTAACTATTGATTAACTACATAATATAGTTTTATAATTGGGGGTAGTGCAGTTTAAGCCTGCGCGTAAAATGGCCAATTCTTCTAATAAATTGGTAGTTTGGAAGGACGGGAGGAGAAAAATGCCTATCACAGAACTATTATCACGCAATGCCCAATTATATGGAGATGAAAAATGCCTAACCGAGATCAATATGGATCTCCAAGAAAGGGACAATGTCACTTGGTTAGAGTACGAGCTAATCGAGAACAACCCTGCCGGAGAATACCGCCGGGATATGACCTGGCGCGTTTTCGATGAAAAAGCCAATCGCATGGCTAACCTGTTACTCAAAAGAGGAATTAAAAAAGGCGATAAGGTCGCTATTCTTTTAATGAATTGCCTGGAATGGCTGCCTATCTATTTTGGGATATTAAAAACAGGCGCTGTCGCTGTACCCTTAAATTTCCGCTATACAGCCGAGGAAATAAAATATTGTCTGGATTTATCTGATAGTGTTGCTTTGATTTTTGGGCCTGAGTTTATTGATCGTATGGAGTCAATTATCAATCAAATACCCAAGGTCAAAACTATTTTTTATGTCGGAGAGAACCGTCCCCTTTTTGCAGAAAGCTATGACCGCCTTACGGCCAATTGTTCTTCACAGGCGCCGCCTATTAAGCTATCTGATAATAATGATGCGGTAATCTATTTTTCCTCGGGGACAACGGGATTCCCCAAAGCCATTTTGCATACTCACCGCAGTTTAATGTCAGCGGCTATTACAGAGCAAGCCCATCACGGTCAAACCCGTGAAGATAACTTTTTGTGCATTCCTCCGTTATATCATACTGGTGCCAAAATGCACTGGTTTGGCAGTTTAATATCAGGGAGTAAAGCTGTATTACTGCGTGGAGTTAAGCCAGAATGGATTTTAAAAACCGTATCCGAAGAAAAGATTACCATTGTCTGGCTATTAGTACCGTGGGCTCAGGATATTCTGGATGCTATTGAAAGCGGAGAAGTAAAAATGGAGGATTATGATTTATCCCAATGGAGACTTATGCACATCGGTGCTCAACCAGTTCCGCCTAGTCTAATCAGACGCTGGAAAAAATATTTTCCTAATCATCTATATGATACAAATTACGGCTTAAGTGAATCAATCGGCCCAGGATGTGTTCATTTAGGTTTGGAAAATATCCACAAAGTTGGTGCTATAGGAATTCCTGGTCATAATTGGGAAGCCAAAATAACTAATGGGAATGGCTCAGTTGTTCCTCAGGGACAGGTAGGTGAACTGGCGGTCAAGGGACCTGGTGTTATGAAATGCTATTACAAGGATCCTGAGGCAACAGCCGCAGTACTTAAAGATGGTTGGTTATATACCGGAGATATGGCCCGTATGGATGAAGACGGTTTTATCTATCTGGTAGATCGTAAGAAAGATGTAATCATAAGCGGAGGAGAAAATATCTATCCAGTACAGATTGAGGATTTTCTGCGTGCTCATGAGGCCATTAAAGATGCAGCCGTCATTGGGTTGCCAGATAAACGTTTAGGCGAAATTGCTGCCGCTATTATAGAACTAAAACCAGGCTTCCAGTGTAGCGAGGAAGAGATTAGGAAGTTTTGTGCTCCCATGCCCCGTTATAAACGTCCGCGGGTCATCATTTTCGATAAAGTTCCACGTAACCCTACCGGGAAAATAGAAAAACCACGTTTACGGGAAAAATACGGAGTAACGTATTTGGTTGCGGCCCAAACGGAAAATTAGTTATTACTTAATACTGCTGGTCTCAGACAAACAACCTGATATTATCCAGAGATTAAAATAAAGTTTTCGCTAACAGCTACCGAAAATAAAGACAGGGGAAATTTCCCCTGTCTTATCTTTACTACTGCTATTCTGGTTTTGTTAGTGGAAATAAAAAGGAATTGCAAATGATCTTATACCTGCTGCATATGGAGCTATTTCATACTGTAAAAAGTATACAATAATATTTCCGTTTTCCAAGTAAAAACGCTGGTCTTCACTTATACCTTTAAACCCCCATTCCCCCTCAAAATAAATTTCCGGACTAAGGTTAATCTCAGCCTGTACTCTCTCATTAATCATTGCAGCATAATCAAAGCCGGGTTCATACAAATCACTTAATGCTAATTCCTCTCCGGTATTTAAATCAAAATTATAAGCCACCCGGTCGGTCATACCATGGGCACCGCCCGTATAAGTATAATAATCCACGTAGAAACTTAGTATATTCTCAGTTACATAGTATTGATTAAACCGGCTTACCAATGCATAAGTATGGTAAGGCTCAGACAGAATAAAATCAGAATTAAGCTGAGCTTCTTCTATTATGGCCTCTTTACGCTTTTCAGCTTCATTGACCAGAATTGAGTTTAACTTTGTTTGTATCTGGCCATTCTGCATGCCTTTTATTACAGGAATATTTAGGTCTATATTAACAAGTTGAGACTCGCTTTTTACTTCTTGACAATCTAGCTTTACAGCAGGAGCTGGGCTAACCTCCACCGGATTCATCTTAATCAGTTTTACGCACTGATTTAAAACCCGAGCCAATTCAGCCCGCTTAATGGGATCATAAGGACGGAAAAGATTATTGTTCCCCTTCATAATACCAGTATTACTTACAAATACCATGGCATTAATATCTTGCTGGTTAAGTTCGCTGGTATCATCATATAACGGCATTAGCATGATCATGGGAACATTAATACCTTTAGCCTGAAAAGCATTATAAATACTTCTAGCTACCTCAATCCGGCTGACCTCTTCTTCTCCCTTAAACTCACCCTCCTGGGTAAATATGCGATTAATTGCTCCTAGAGTAACATCCTCGCTATACCATGCTTCATTTTCCAAATCCTCATAATAATCGCTGGCCACAGGCTCTTTAATAAACTGTATGTTCCCGTAATCTAAATTAAAAGCCCGTCTAATTACAGCTGCCAGTTGGAATCGATTTACATTTGCTTCCGGAGAAAATACTTTATAACCGGATTCATCTGTTCCTATACCCTGCATTAAACCCTGCTCATAAGCTGCTTCAATCTCACTTGCAGCCCAATGACCCTGAATATCAACAAAAACCCCGGACGATAATTCAGCAATGGAGGCTCCGGTCGGAAACAACAGGAACAGGAAAACTGCCAGGAAAAAACATACAAACTTTTTCATAATTTCACCCTGCCTCTCTATTTTTTATATTAATTACGAGGAGCACAAGGTTTATCTTACAGTTCCTATAGTTTATCTTGTTGCAATCACCAACTGCAATACAGGAAATGCTACGGATATTCACATCAATATAAATTCAATATTTTTTAAACTGGACAAACCAAGTTATTATCCATGCCAAAGCCAACATGGCCAGATATATCCCTAGCCACATTATTAGGAAAAAGGCAAAAAAAGATAATAGTGATGACGCCACTTGCCTTGCCCATCCCATAGCTGAAATACAGGATATAAATATGAGGGCATTTTGCTTAAAACTTCCGAAAAGGAGCAGTTCCCCCTGACGTTCTAAGGGGTTTTTTTCAAAAATCTTAATGGCCAACCTCCAGAATAAAAAAGAAGCTAATAATAATATAGTTATCTCCAGCGGATAATCAGGTATCACCCGGTCTATAACCAGGTTACTGTTACTACTCCAAATATAACGCCCATCCCGGCTTATATAATCAGGAATAAAAAGATAAGTTACTAGGTAACGTGCCTTAATTTCAAGCGCTGCGGAAACAGGTTTAAACTGGCTAAACACCTGCATCATAAAACTTACCAGTATCCAAGGCAAACCCATAATAACCGTGGTAAAAAGGGCTGAGGATAATACTCCCCGGGAAAAGGAAGCCACCATAAGAGCCAGGCTAAACATACATAGTAAGGCTAGTGTAGTTATAATTGTCCATTGTATTACCTCTTGGGCACTGTACTCGGCTGGAAATAGTATTCGGGCAATTAGAATAAATAAACTTATGATTAACATAATAGTTATAAGCACCAGGCTTCCGTATATAAATTTGGCACTAATAATTTCCCGCCGGCTAACAGGAGTTGTCACTAAATAATTAAGACTACTGTCCCGCTCCCCGACCAACAGTACTGATGCCAGCAGAACAACTGCTATCATGGCTAAAATTTCAGTATTTGAGCTACCTGGGGTTAGTATTGCTTTTATCCCATCTGACCAGGCTTCTGCTCGTTCACTGGTTCGGTAAATCCAGTAAGTAATAGGGATCAGAATTGGTTCCAGGCTGATTATAATAAAAATAAGCAAAATCCCCCGGTTGTGCTGCTTCCACTCCTTCCAAAGCAAGCCTTTTAATACCCTCATTTCATCACCTCGCTTGTAGCTCCTAACCCCTCACTTCCGAAACAATAACCTTCCGCTTTCATAAAGGCTACAAAAATACTTTCCAGATCGAGATTTTGTTCTTTGACCAGCTCCGGATTTAGAGCAACCAACTGGGAGCAGATATAGTCTATGTGACCAGTTATAGTGATAATTACAACCCTTCCCATGCTCTCCCAATCTACTAATCCAGGCAGAGACTTAATTTCATCAACAGGAGGTTCCCCGGCAAAAATAAGCTGCAGACGATGTACCGATTCCTTCAATTCATCCAGAGAATGGCTGAACATAATTCGGCCTTGGTTAAGGGCTGCGATATGATCAACACGTTGCTCCAAATCCTTCAGGTTATGAGAAGAATAAAATACAGTGGTTCCGTTACTAGCAGCCTCTTCAATAATTGCTTGCAGAAATGAACGGCGGACTACCGGGTCGAGGCCAGCAGTAGGCTCATCTAATAGCAAAAGCCGAGGCCGCATAGCTAGGGCCATTACTAAAGCCACCTGTACTTTCTCTCCCCGGGAGAGGTTGCATAAGCGCTGGCCTTCAGGCAAATGAAAGCTCTTCTGTAGCTGCTTACAACGTTCCCAATCCCAGAATGGATAGAGTTTACTACCTAAGCGGTACATCTCAGCTACGGAAAAACTAGGATACATTACCGGTACATCAGGTACATACCCTACGCGATTTCTGATACTGCCATCCTTTTCCCGAATATTACGTCCCAGGATAAATCCTTCGCCACTATCCGGAAGAATAATGCCGACTAGAATCTGGATTAAAGTTGACTTACCTGCTCCATTAGGTCCAATCAACCCAAAAATTGAGCCAGCAGGAACGGCCAGGTATAAATCATCAATAGCCTTAAGCTTACCAAAGGATTTATTTAAAGCGCGTGTTTCTATAGCGAAATCCATAATTATTTTCTCCCCCTTACCTCCCATTCATCTAGTTTATCCGCAACTAATTGTTTGACTTCTGCAGGGCTTAAACCCAAATGATAGGCTTCTACCAGGACCTTCTCTATCAGCCTCCCCAGCCTCTTATGTGCCAGTTCTTTATCAACAACGGAAGGACTAGCTATGTAGGTTCCCCGGGAACGCATGGTTTCTATTATGCCTTCCTGTTCCAGCTTCTGATAAGCTTTAGCAACAGTATTAGGGTTTAAGGACAGTTCTAAAGCCAACTTGCGAACTGTGGGCATCCGTTCTCCAGGTAAGAGCATCCCCTGGGCTATTGCCTCTTTCACTCCATCTACCAGTTGCTGGTAGATGGGCGTACTTAATCGAGGGTTAATATCAAGCCACAAAAGAACACCTTCTTTGTTCTACTTGTAATAGTACAAATATAGTTAATTTTACAACCGCTGTCAATATGATGTAGTACTTATTGCCAATAGTTAATATACACGTTGGGAATCAAAGTTAAATGGGATGAAAATCATTTAAAGTATTAATGATTATCTGTATAATAAAATTAACTAACCAGTTAATTAATAGGGGGATTCATATTGGAAGCAGCTGAAAATATTGAGGCTAAAGAAAGGATTATTAATGCTTCGGTAAAATTATTTTCCCAAAAAGGTTTTGATGCCACTCGGGTGAATGAGATTGCTGAAGCTGCCAATGTTAATAAAGCACTCATTTATTACTATTTTAAGAATAAAGAAGATATACTGGATTATTTGGTACAATCATTTGTCAACAACATAAGATCTATGGCTTGGGATTTTATTCATACCAATATAATACATATGGTAAATGAAGGCCGCTTGAAAATCGAATCGGATCGCCTCAGTTTTGTTAACAAAGATGCCATAGAGTGTTTCCTACAAAATTTCCATATTTATTATGAGCAAGTTATTGATTATGCCATTCAAGAAAGGCTAATTATTCGCATATTAATGTTGGAATCCCTCAAAAACAGTAAGCACCGTAACGATCTATTTCAACTTCTTGATATTACAAATAAAGAAATAACTTCAATGGATCGTTCCTTGGGGGTTAAAGATATAACCTTTAATTACACGGACGATATGGTTTTATTTAAGTTCTTTTTTTCCGTTATACCCTTAGTCTGCTTTGTAGCTTATTATGATGATTACAAGCTGATTAGTTCCTTAAGTGATAAAGAATTGCGTGACTCCTTCCTGCGTGCTTACCAAATTATTATTACTTCCTTTGTATCGGGAAGTGATATGTTATTGCAAAATAAAATACAATGATATAAATTAAAACAGTTTCGAGCAATTTTGAATTATTTTTAAATTATCATTTTTTGATTATTTAACCCAAACGGTTAGTCAATAATGATTATTATCTAAAATGAGAGGTGTAAAAAAGTGATAAAAATTACTGCAGATAGTACTTGCGATTTATCCGATGGAATTATTAATGCTCTGGATATTACCTTGGTACCGTTACACATCATTGTAGATAATCAGATATTCAGTGATGGTATTGATATTACTCCTGAAGATATATTTCACTTTGTGGATGAAGAGGGAAAATTCTGCAAAACCTCAGCAATAAACGTATACGAATATGTCTCCTTGTTTAAAGAGCTAGCACCGCAATACGAGGCGGTAATTCATATATGTATAAGTTCCGAGTTTTCTGCCTGCTACCAGAATGCCCTTTTGGCCGCACAGGAATTCTCTAATGTCTATGTTATCGACTCTCGCAATCTTTCAACGGGAAGCGGTCATATTGTGGTTGATGCTGCAATTATGGCCAAGCAAGGGAAAAAGCCCAAAGAGATATGCCAAGCTTTAGAAAAAACAACTTCGCTGGTGGAAGCAAGTTTTGTCATTGATCGCCTTGACTACTTATATAAGGGAGGACGTTGTTCGGGACTGGAAGCAATTGGGGCTAAACTTCTTCATATAAAACCATGTATCGAAGTTATAGACGGTAAAATGAAAGTAGGAAAAAAATACCGGGGCAGCTTTGAACATTGCCTAAAAAACTATGTAATTGATCGATTAAAAGACCGAACAGATATCGATAATAGTCGCATATTTATAACTCATCCAATGTGTTCCCAAAGCATAGTAGATAGAGTAAAAGAAATCATTCGTGAATACGCAAATTTTGAAGAAATTATTACAACTAGAGCAGGGTGCACTATTTCTAGTCATTGCGGTCCTAATACACTCGGCATTTTATTTAAGCGTAAAAATAATACTCATTACATTAATAAATGAAGCTTAAAATTTTGAATTTTGATTCGACTGCAAAAAGTAATAAATATGCATAAATTTGAATAATTTGACAGAACAAGCTATTTCACCTTTCTTCCGTAGCGGAATCTTTAAACTCCAATATCGCATATTAACCGTAGCGGAAACTTAAGTTTCCGCTACATTGGGAAGAAAGCTACATAGAGAAAGAGACTAAAGTTTCCGCTACAAAGGGGAATTTTTCTTGATAACATACTAATCTTCTAATTGGAAGTGTAATTTTCGCGGAGACTTAGTCTCCGCCATGAGTGCTCCAATACCATATATTAACCTAGGGTGCCGTGTGCAAATGCTAAAAAAAATTTGGGGGAGGAGAAAAAAAACTCTTCTCACTCCCCCATCTTTATTTACTACTGCTTTAATATAATAAGACCAAGACGTTTACTGGTTAATTGATAACCTGCACCTGCTACCGCTAGTAATACGCCGGTTACCAATAAAATATAACCGACTGATACAATGTCTGCCAGTGGTCCGAAAAATAATATAGCCACAGGCATAGCAGTACCGGAGACAATTTGTACCAAAGAAAACACCCGCCCCATCATAGCAGCTTCTACATTCTCCTGTAGTAAAACCGTTTGCGAGGTAGCGATAATGGGCATAAAGAAACCACTAGTCCCCACAATAAGCAAGTAAATAATAAAATTATTAGCAATGCCTAATAGGGCGAAGGTGATTCCAAAAGCTACCAGGCAAATAGCTGCCGTGCGGATTTTGTCTTTAAATTCACCTCGCAAAGAGACAAAAACCCCGCCCAATAAAGTACCTATGGTCCAGACCATTTCATTGGCCGTAAGCCGCCAAACGTCACTACCGAAAGTACGTTCTACTAGTAATGGTGTCAATACTGCTGCTGGAGTAATTAGGAAAAAGGAAACCCCAAAAAATATTAAAACAAACTTTAACAATTTGTTATTAATGGCATATGCAACCCCCTGCCGTAACTCGGTCAGAACTGATGCCGGTTCAGTTGAGCGAGCTACTCTTTCTACATAAATAAAACTAATAACTATAATAGCTAATGAGGCAGTAATTACGTCCAGAAAAAATACCCAGGTTATACCCATTGTTCCCAGTACAACTCCGCCCACAGCTGGAGACAACAGCAATAATACTGAGTTAAGGGTTTGATTAATCCCCTGTACTCGGGTCAAATGTTCCATTGGTACAAGCTGCGGAAACAGTGCAGCTACAGCAGGTGTCTGAATCCCCGCCCCAACAGAGCGAAAAAGCGCTGCCAATAAAAGCAGTTCTAACCTCTGATATCCTGCCAGAAAAGCAATGGCTAACGCTAATGTAACCAAAGCAATAAAACCATCTGCCAGCATAATTATATATTTACGATTATAACGATCTGCCCATACACCAGCCCATAGAGAAATCAGAACCTGCGGCAATAATGAGCAGATGGTAAATAGCATTATCCACTTACCAGAGGAGGTTTGCAAGGTTACAAACCATATAATAGCAAAACCTACAACTGAAGAGCCAAAAAGAGAAATACTCTGACTGATTAAAAATATCGCTGCCCTCTTTTTCCAGGAAAAAACATGGTCTTGTATTTGTTCTGTATTCATAAAACAGTCCTTTCCGTTTTTTTATTAGTAATAAAAAAGACGCAAAAAGACGGCAGAAAAACCACCGTCTCTATATAACCCTATATTATATTTTTTAAAGGCTAATAATAAAGGTGTGTCTTTACCGGATTCCCCTTATTCAATTGTCTAAATGGGGCATATTTATCCCTATAAGTATAAGCAGAAATCATATGAGCTGCTGCCATTTGCATTCCGGCCAAGTAACACATAATTATACATCTCCTTTTAAATCTTCAATTAAAATACTATAATCCCTTAATAAAATCAAGACTATTGCCTAATAAATGATAAGTTGCTGTCAGGACTCAAAAGTTAAACTACATAAACTACTGGAATGCCGCTTAGTTTTTTAGAAAGCTCATTCCTTAAAAACTCTTCACCTTCATCCCGAATATCTTGCCGATAACAATACTTACCCCGTCCTCTTCCCTTCATTAGAGATTTATCATATAGCTCAACCGCATGGGGAAAAGCTTCATTATTTATTGCGCGATGGACATAACTGTAGGTCATAAAAATAATTTCTACAAATAGCTGTTCCTTGACCTTAGGTGTGAGCTCATCAGATAGTTGCTCTATTAATCTTGCATAAAGCTCCTTCCAGTTTTCTACCATTACAACCGGAGCAATCAGCATACCTACGCGATACCCCGCATCACATAAGCGGTTAAGGGCATTTATCCTTGCTTTTAAAGGAGAGGTTTTAAACTCTACCTTACGGATAATTTCATCGGGGTTTACACTTATACGAGGAATGATTTTACCCTTGTGGTTTAGTGGTAGGAGGGGATCTATCATATCGAACTTGGTAGGAAAGGTTAGAATTCCTCTTTTGCTTATAGTGAAACTTTCAATCGTCCATTCCAGGTTTCCGGTAATGGTATTTTCCAAAACCAGATCACTGTTGCTGCCGATTTCAAAAATAATATCTTTATCAGAGCTATTTGCGGTTTTAATTAATTTGTTCATCATTTGTTCACGATTGACAAATAGCCTGAGATAGGAGCATTTATTAAAGTTACACACTAAATAGCAATAAAGGCACATGGCACTACAGCCTGATGAAGTATAAGGAACCAAAAAATCCGATATTTTGTTATTAGGCGTATATTTTAAGGATTTTCGCACCCCAACAATAATATGGCGCTTTAATCTGGTAAATTCCTGGTTGGATTTAGTTCGCAGTTCCTCAATATTATTATGATTTTCAATTGGTATCCAGGGAACATTGGCAAACTTCTCTTTAAGTTGTCTCCCTAGTTCGTAGTTTAGGGCTTCCGGCTCATAAAAAATCTTATCTGGATGCACGCTTCATTCTCCATTTTATTGCCTATGGATATCTTGGTTATTACAGAAACGATTTTAATTTTTCCATGCTATGTTCTTCAAATTTAAGCAATCTTTCCATAAGGCTTTTAATATCTGGTTCCGCGTTTTGATACTTCTTGAGGTTCTTTAGCGCATTAATTACTCCCATATTGCTTCCTATTATTAGCATCTCGGCAATATGGGAAGGGGTTTTATCCATTAGGGTCTCTATATTTAGCATCATATAAGTTCTGATTTTGGCAAATGTGCTGATTCTCTTTTCATCAAAACCATGTTTATTCAGCATTGACCTGGCAGTAATATGAATTTCTTTATACTCGTTATATTGAGATTCTAATTGTTTTTTAAACTCATCATTTTCAATAATCTCCAACAGTTTACCAATAGTCTCTACACCCATTTGCGAATTTTGGTAGATAAAGTTTAACAGTTCAGCATTTTGATTCAATAATCTGCACTCCTTATACACTCCTTAAAGATATAATGCCCATACAAAATATTTGTATTCTTATCCCCTTTTTAAGGCTGGACTTTATGTTAACCTGTTACAATTAGTACTTTGGATGAGAGATTATGCGCTTTAATTAAATATCAGCCCGCATAATATCTTTATAATAAGTGAAGTTTCTTAGGTGTATCTAAACCAAGAAACTTCACTTAATCAATATGTATATTTTTTTCCAATAGGTTGCCTTGCCATTATCTTTATTAAATTCGTTTACTGTTTCTCTTATCCGGGCAGAAATAGAAAAGAGATATATCTACCATGCAAACTTACTCCCCATGGCAAAATAGAATAACAAGAAAATAAGAGGCACCATTAACATTGCTATTTTATCCCTTGATGACAAAGCCCAAGAATCCAGATAGCTTCTTTCAGGATAAAGCCCGAAACCGCGGCTTTCCATGGAAATAGCCAAATCATCCACCTTACTTAATGCTGATATCACTAGTGGTACTAGAAGGTATCTGAACGCCCTTATAAGCTTACGAGGTGAAAGCCCTTCTATATCAATTCCTTTAGCCAAATGAGCATTTTTCACCTGTTCCAACTCATAATGAAAAACAGGAATAAAACGTAGGGAAGTTATAAGCATGAAACCAAAACGATAAGGTAATCCTGCCTGCATCAGGGAATAAGTAAGTCGATTCGGGTCCGTAGTAGCCACAAACAGATAACTGGAACCAATAATATTTATAAAGCGCAGCATCATACTTAATCCTCCTAAGAGGCCTTCTGACCATAGGGATAACTTTGCAGGTCCTAAGTAAAATTGCCAGAGTAATGAACCTTCTTTTACCACCAAAACTTGTACTATAAATATAAATAAACCAAAAATTAAAATAAAGCGCAGCTTCCGGCAGAAAAAAGCCAGGCCTAATCTAGCTAAACCATAAAATAGCAACAAAACGCTGAAGAGAATAATTCCTCCCATGCAAGAAGGTACCGCAAATACAGTTAAACTAAAGCAAATAAGCATATTAAGTTTAACTAAAGGATGTAGATTATGCAGCCAGGAGCTATTTTCTACATAGCTTATACCCGGGATAAATCCTTTTATTATCAAAGATGTTCGTTTGGGGAAGCTGTTGTGATATAAATTCATATTAGGTTACCTGCTTTCTTGCGGAATGGAATTCATATCTTGCTGGTAAATATTCCTCCATTCCCATTTGTGCCAGCTGCACCAAGGCCTCGTTTACAGGTGCATCAATGAGAAGTTTTCCCTGATTCAGGAAAAGTATTCTATGACAACTAGAAGCTACCAAATCAGGTTCATGACAAACCATAAGGGTTATTCCACCTCGTTCGCGGTGTTCCTGTAAGGCCGCCATAAGCAAATCTAGCCGGTCGCCATCCTGCCCTACGAGTGGCTCATCAAGTATTAATACTTTGGGGTTATAAGCTAGGAGGGATACTAATGTAAGTCGCTTTTTTTCCCCCAGACTCAAAGTAAAGGGATTTTTATCCTTATATTGCCATATATCGAATTTTTTTAGATAATGATCTACTCTATGTTCTATCTCCTGCTCCGAAATTTTGCTTAAATTAAGTGAAGCTAGTTTGGCTTCTTTAGTAACCGTATTTTCAAAAATCTGGTGGTTGGGATTCTGAAAGGCAAGCCCCATGCCCCTAGCACGTTTAGTAACTCTCCATTTTGATATATCTTCACCTTGCCATTTTATTATACCTTCATCTAGTTTAATAACTCCCAGTAAAGCCAGGAGAAGGGTAGTTTTTCCACTGCCGTTATTACCCATAATAGCAATGATTTCTCCGGCATAAGCAGAAAAGCTTATGCCGGCAAGAACACTTCTTCCTTCGTAACCTGCTCTAAGGTTTTGCACCGACAAAAGAGGAGGTATTGCCGGTCTCTTCTTAAAAGAATGGGGCGTTATTTCCTGTGGTAAAGTGGTTCTTTTATTAATAGGAAAGAGTCTTTTATGTGACTCCAAAGAAGTGCTTTCCTCCACAATTTTACCATTACTCATTAGTATTAAACGGTCGGTAATTGGTAGGAGTTTATCCAGGCGATGTTCAATAACAATAATAGAGATATTTTGTTTGCGCAATTGTTTTAGTGTATCCAGTAATTCCAGAGTGCAGGAAGGATCCAGGTTGGCTGTTGGTTCATCCAGGATAATAAGGGAAGGATTCATTGCCAACACTGAAGCAATGGCAATTCTTTGCTTTTCGCCGCCGGAAAGAGTGTGAACTTGTCTATCCTGTAAATGTAATGCTCCCACAGATTGTAGGGCATAATAGATTCGTTCCCGGATCTCCTCCGAAGGCACGCATAGGTTTTCTGGTCCAAAGGCTACTTCATCCTTTACGGTAAGGGTGCAAAGCTGGGTCTCCGGATCTTGTTGTACCAGACCCACAATACCAGAAAGACCACCAGCAGGATAATCTCTGGTGTTTTTACCTTGGATGCGAACCAATCCATCCATTTTTCCAGGGTAGGCATAAGGTATAAAACCAGCCAGACATAAAGCCAAGGTTGATTTACCACAACCACTGGGGCCGGTAATGGTTAGAAACTCGCCCGGGTATACCTGCAGATTAATGTCATGCAGTGCCGGAGCAGCAGACCCGCTATATGTAAAAGTTAGTTTCTGAATGTCAACTACCGGTTCCACCAAGTGGAATAACCCCCTTTCTGGTTTTATAAATACCTACTCTATTATTATCTTGTTAACCAATTTAACCCAATAGCCCCCATCGTAATTAGCAGCAATTAGACGCAACATATCATCTTCTTGGATTAGCACCAATTTGTCATCATTTAATACTTCCTGTAGATTAAATTCTACTTCATAGCCATCACTTGCAATGACCCTAAGGTTTTGAGCATTATCAAAAGGGGCCGCCTCTTTAATAATATGCTTTAAGGGAATACCAGTATAATCCTGGGGCGGAATATGAGTTACCCGTCCAATTAATTCTGCTGAAATAGTTGTTTCATGGTGCTTAAAATCGGAAAGATGAAATGATAGGGGATTTTCCACTGCTCCTTCTACCTGACATCGAGGACCTTTCCAGGGAGGCTCAAAGATAGCTGCGTAGTAATAAACTGCTCCTGTGGAAAACAAACCTATTAATAAAACGGTTATAGCAAACTTGAAAGAAGGTAATCTCTTTTTCTTAATACTGGAGATTGCAGTTGCTGCAGCAATCTCTTCCTCAGTAGTATAAGGTATTTTAAAAGGTCTTGCCATTAATACTATTTCCAGAACATTATGTCCTAAACTACCTGCGAAAAGAGCACCAGATATAAAAGCTAATAAGCCTATAAATAATAAATAAGTAATAGGGAAACCGGAAAAGTAGAGGAGTTGGAAAACAAAAACATTAGAAGCAGCCGCAACCCCTCCCGCCAGTATGTAACTTGGCAAGTTGTGCCGCCTGAATATCAGCAGAACAACATCTACTAACAGGCCTTGCACTAATGACACCAGAATAATAGCTACTCCATGGGTACTGCCAGTAAAAAGCTCAATTACTCCCTTAAGTAGGCCAGCAGCAGTAGCAGCACCTGGCTTTCTTATCAGCCCTGCTGCCAAGACAAACCAAAAAACATGCAAACCGGATACAAACTGCCCCGCTCCGAAAGGAACACCAAAAACCCGGTTTAAAAGATTACCCAGATAACCGATATAGGTGCTCATAACACCACCGATACCACTTAATATAGCAACAATAAGCAGGTCTCGGTTGCTAAGATAGTATTTTTTTTGACTTATTTTCCCTTCCATAATTTAGCCTCCGCTATAAGCAGTCACTTCTGAATTACCTATACCTAATCAATACGGATAGTCTTAACATTACGTACCCAATAAGGCTTATTAACATCACCAGGTTCGCGCTGTCCCACAACCAGCTGCAAAGGATTACCCGTCTCGGAGTTTATTTCGCTTCCATTTTCCTCCCAGGCCAAAATCATCTTATACTTTGTACCCGGGTTTTGTTCGTCAATATAATCTTCTCTTTTAACATCATCCAGGGAATACTCTACCTCATAACCGTCCTCAGCAATAAATGTAACCTTAGCGGCATCATCTTGCAAACTGACTTTTTCGCTTAATAAGTACCAGACCCAGATACCCTTAAAATGGGTATATCCTTTGGTTCCGTAAGAATTAACACCATAATAATCGGCTTCAACTAAACCTTCTTCCATAGATTTTAATTCCTCTAGGGTAAAGGAAATCTTCTCCTCAACTGCCTCCCCTTCAATAAGTAGTGCGCCTAAAGGAACTTCCTCAGAGGAAGTACATCCTAACCCTAGGGTACAGATGATCAGGAGAAATAATAAAATAGCCTGAACTTTTCCTTTGTTAAGATAAAATAATTGCATTCAATGCCTCCTGGTTTTATATTCTTTTCTCTTAGCTAAAGCCCTCTGAAAATATATGAATTAATAAACATGGGCAGACGGGGAAAGTGTAAGCTTCATTTCCCCGTCAGAGTTCTTATTTATTTACAAAACATTCATAATAACAGTTACTGCTTCTGCCCTGCTGGCATTACCCTGAGGACGGACAGTATTATCGGGATATCCATTGATAATTCCATTATTAACTGCGGTGGCCATAGCCTCTCTAGCCCAGGCAGAAATACTGTTGCTGTCTATGAAAGGCAATTCGACTTGTGCTGGAGTAAGATTAGTCGCATTTACGATCATTACCGCCATCTGCTCCCGGGTAATGGTATCATCGGGTCCAAAAGTATTAGTGTCATAACCACTGACTATACCATAGTGCGCCGCTGTAGCTATTGCATCCTGGGCCCAGTGGCCAACCGTATCGGCAAAAACTTTGCCACTTTGGGACTTCAGTTCAAATGCTTTTACCAGGATGGAAGCAAACTCAGCGCGGGTGATATTATTGTCCGGTTTAAAGCTGCCATCCGGATAGCCGCTGATAACTCCTATGGCTACCAGTTCCTTTATGTTATTCTCAGCCCAGTGGCCAGTTATATCAATTAGTTTATACTTATCAGTTATTACTGGTACTGCTTCTAACTCAGCCATAACGGCAAACTTGGTAAAGTGGCTTACTTTCACGCTTATACTATTTCCCGAGATAGTGCCGCCCAATTTAACCCACTGCTTTTCATTTTCATCATAGTAATAGATAGCTGGAGTTTCCCCGGGTTGAAGTAGACTAGGATCAAAGCTAAGTGTTATAGTTACTTCCTTGGCAAAGTTATAACTACTCTGGCCTCCTACACTGAACTCATACACCTTGCCAACCAGTCTGAAATCTGCCGGGACTTCAGGAATATCTCTAACCTTCTCCACTTTCACCTCTACTTTTTCCGTAGCTTTCAGAGCATTAGCAGGTATATCAATAGTAACCTCACTTCCCAGGCTGACGGTTCCACCAGCACCCGGTTTAACATTGGCTTTTCCAGTGGTTGAAACTACTGGCTTATCCGGGGAGGGGCCGCCACCGACACCGGGACTATTACCCGGATTAGGTGTTTTATCGCCTGTATCTGGTTGACCATCATTTGGTTCTTGCGGCCCATTCAATGTACCAGTTGTCACGTTACTCCCTTCACCTACTACAACAGTTAAGACACCAAAGGCGTTGTTGGGTACTTTGAAGTCAATACTGAAATAGCCTTTATCATCCGACTTACCGGTATCAAATAGTACTATATTTTTGGCCTCATCTAAAACTTTAATTGGAACCCAGGAATTAGGTAATGTTATTCCCGTTGCAGTAACCACGTCACCTCCTGATGCTTTAGTTTTATCTAAAGACATACTTATTGCACTACCAGCCCAAGCAACAGGAACACATATCATCAACAGTAGTGTTATTTGAAAAAAAATAAGTATACTGCGTTTCATTTTTTGCTCACTCCTTCTTTATTGGCTATAAGCCTGGGTAAGCCATTTTGCATTTTACCGTGTTTAAGTTTAAGCTAATCAATAGTTTCCAGGTATAGGAGGTCTCCTTTTTTTATAGGCGGGAAAAATAATTAGTATTAATTTCCCCGCCATGCTTTTAATATTGCATCAACTTCTCTTATAGCGCATTAACGATAACCGTTGCCGCTTCACATCGAGTGGCTTCGCCCTGGGGACGAACAGTATTATCAGGATACCCACCGATAATCCCATTGTTTACCGCAGCGGCCATGGCCTCTCTAGCCCAGGCCGAAATACTGCTGCTATCTATAAAGGGCAATTCAACTTCTGCAGGAATAAGATTGGCTGCATTTGCGATCATTACCACCATCTGCTCACGGGTAATGGTATCATCAGGACCAAATGTATTCTCGTCATAACCCTTTACGATACCATGGGACGCTGCTATAGCTATACTTTCCGCTGCCCAGTGGCCAACCGTATCGGCAAACACTTTTCCTCCGCTCTCAAGTTCCCGATTAAATGCTTTTACCAGAATGGTAACAAATTCAGATCTGGTGATATTATTATCGGGCTTAAAGGTACCGTCAGGATAACCACTGACAGCTCCTAATGCTACTAATTTCTTGATATTGTATTCTGCCCAGTGACCGTTAATGTCAGTTAGATTTAGTCCTATAACCGGAAGCGCTTCCACAGACATGACGGCAAACTGTGTGAAATGATCCACCTGTACAGATACGGTATTACCAGTTACCTTTCCGCCTAAATGAACCCATTTCTTCTCACTCTGGTTGTAGTAGTAAATAGCTGGAGTTTCTCCGGCTTTAAGAACACTAGGATCGAAGCTAAGAGTTATAGTTACTTCTTTAGCAAATTTATAGCTATTCTCACCGCCCACGCTGAATTCATATACGTTACTAATCAGCTTAAAACCTACCGGTGCTCCAGGAGGTGCAGTTACTTTGCTAACTTTAACTTCCTTAGCACTAGTTCCGGTCAATGCATAAGCTGGGATTTCAATGGTAGCCTCATTACCAAGGCTTATACTGCCACCAGCACTTGGTGTTACAATAGCTTTGCCAGTCGTAGAAGTTACCGGCTTAGGCGTTATACCGCCGCCGCCTCCTTCTGGACTAACATCAGTTTGGGTATAGCTTATAAATTTAGTAAAGTGCTTGGTCCATATAACTAGGTCAGAGCCAACATCCATCTTGACATCCATACCTATGTCATCTTCATCATCACCTAAATTTTTATCCGCCCATTCTTGGGAATTTGCATCTTCGGGATTTACATCTGAAGGTAAGCTAGG
>Ga0134092_1001417_pt1 | contig 21042 bp, 13 predicted proteins | sample 3_6taG_FD_94454 | JGI IMG/M metagenome (GOLD analysis project Ga0134092, IMG submission 94454) | Switchgrass degrading microbial communities from high solid loading bioreactors in New Hampshire, USA - 3_6_20_6_A3 metaG | ecosystem: Engineered > Bioreactor > Semi-continuous > Anaerobic >... | reverse complement strand
CGAGTTTAAAAAGTTTGTATATAAAAATATTTATGATACTCAGACCATTGTTATTATGGATACTAAAGCGGTAAGTGTTGTAAGTGAAATGTTTGAAGCATTGATAAAAAATCCGAAGTTATTACCGCCGGACTGGCTATATAAGTATAATCATATCGAAAATGATGATAGCTATAACGGTTATAAGAATAATGAAATAAGAGTTATCTGCGATTATTTGTCGTGTATGACAGATCGTTATGCTTTAGAAGAATATGAAAGACTGTTTGATGCTAGAGTTAAGTTGTAGGGTAATAAAATTGAGAAAATTTTATCTTTTTTAATAATGACATTTAAGTTTTTAATCCACTTTTCAAACAAGCAATTTTTATCAGTATTAATATAAATAATTTAGGTAATTTAATAAAAGTGTTTGGATCCAATTAATTCTGCTTAATATGAGTTATAGGAATTTTGTGGCCTCATGTATCCATTTTAAAATTACTGTTAAATATGGATGAATATTAGTAGCTCTGAGAGCTCCGATGGACATCATATACATGAATAAAAAGCACATCAATACTGGTTTTTGTTTAACTTTTTTTGCAATATCATTAAATGCAATAATGAAATGTTTGTCTTTCATTGCAATTAATGACAAAATAATAATAAGCTCATAAAAACAGACGGAATAGCACCATCTACCGTAATCTATATGTATTAACCATAAAGGTAAAGTAGTAATAATTCCAAAGGGCATAATTAAATAAATAAATTTATTTATTTTAGAATTGGTGCTGGATATAACTTTTTTCCATAACTTAATTAAAAGCAATATATATGGAGAAAACAACACAAATGCTACTAATAGATGTTTTCGATGTTCAATTAATATATAACTGAAATCAAATACTTCACCGAATAATTCTTGAGCAACAATTTGTTCATGAACACGAGTAATATCGAGTATTTGTTCTATATACAAACATACTTCATTGTAAGTATATCTGGGCTTGATGTGACTAAAAAACTGAAAATATAAAAAGAGCACTGAACATATAATTGCAGAGAGAATAAGAATTACTAAGCTTTTTTTATCAACTTTTTTGGATTCAATATTTTTAAAAGTTCTATAAAATAACAGTGACAGTACAATATTGAAATACATAAATACATATCCTTGATGTATTAAAACACAAATAGCAGTTAGAGGTATTATTGCCCATAATGACTTGTCAGAAATAATTAACATACTACATGCAATGGTCAACATTATCATATAAATATCAAAAAATCCCACTTCTGAATAAAATGTTGAAAAACCAAAACCTATCGAAAAAAGTAGAATAAGCAATATTACATTTATAGAAGTTTCTTCACATAGAGATTTATCATGTAAGCGGTGAGCAGTTATATTAATTATGAATCGAAAAAAAAGAATTAGTATTACAGTAAAAGCAAAAGTTCCTAGCATTGAAAATGTGTCAATCAGTGTAGAAGTAACCCCCGTCATTAAGAGTTTTCCTAATAAATGTATTATGCTTCCGATTAATCCACGAGGGATAAATCCATAGGCATAGGAAAAAGTCATAAGTGTTGCGGCTATATCAATTGTTCTTTTACCTGTATATGGTATAAATGTATATAATGCAATTATAGATAAAACTAATGGAAATTTAGATATTAGCCATGCTCTTTGATTTGCATCGTAAAAAATATTTTTTATACAAATGGCTGCGAAATTTATCAAGATAAATATAGCAAAAGTAGATAGTGTATCGAGAATTATCATATGTTTTATATATTTCTTTATGTCAATTAAAAAATCGGATAAAAACAAAATATTCTTATATCCACACCAAATAGTAACTAGTAATGAAGAAATAATAGTGTTATAACTAAGGTTTTCTATAACAAAACCAACGATATGCCATTTAAATGTAAGAAATAATAATAATGATATCAGTATCAGCAGATAAATAATTTTTGTAAGTAAAATATCGCTTGAATTTAATACACTTAATATAACTGCTAATAAAGTACCTGAAAAAAGAAATAAATAATCAAATAATTTATTAAATTTATTATAATAGTATATTAATTTGGGCTGAGAATAATTGTATTGGTGATTTATGACCATAATTACCTTCCCTATTATTTTATAAATCAAAAGATAATTTCATTTAAGCTAATATTACTTGCTTTTAGTATATGATAATTCCACAATAATAAAGCAGCAATTATTGATTTATATGAAGTTTGTGTAAAATTGTAGTATAATTGTGTATGATTTTATACTAATCTATAAAAAACATATATATTATATCAAGGAATTTAATTTATAGCAACTATATGTAAAAAGGTAAATTACAGGATAAAAATATATTTTACTTCTTTTGCAAAGAGGTAAAATATTAATTTAAAATTATCTACTTATTATAAAAAATTAATAGCTTAAATTTAGTAAATGGTTTGATATGTTTATATTTCGCTTGTTTATTGATAGCTTATTTACTATTATGGTATAATTAGTCTAAAATGCATAACAGTAATTTGGTAATTTTTTGAGGAGAAATGTGATGAAAAGTGTATTAAAAGTATTTATAGCAGTGTCTTTCATACTCATATTCATTTCCATTTTATCGGTTATATCTTTTGCTGCTTCATCAATAGATTATTTTATCGAAGGAAATAATTTTTTTAATTCGGGAAAATACCAAGAAGCAATCGACAGTTATGATAAAGCTATTGAACTTGATGCCGATATTCCTGAGTTTTACTATAATAAAGCTATAGCACTTTATAATCTTGGAAGATATGATGAAGCTGTGGTTCAATATGACCAAGTAATAAAGTTAAATCCCGGTTTTAAAGATGCTTACATAAATAAAGCCTTGTGTTTAACCGATATGAGTAAACATGATGAAGCCCTTGCACTATTGGAAGAATATATAAAAAAGTACCCCAATGAACAAGAAGGTCATGCTTTAAAGGGTTACAATTTATTATTGAAGGGAAGCTATGAGGAAGCAATAGAAATATCTAACAAAGTGATTGAGAAAAAGCCTGACAATAAAAGCCTTCTTTCCATGGCTTACTCAACTAAAGGCGCTGCTTTGGCTGAACTCGGTAAAGTTGATGAAGCTTTGGAGGCTAGTAAAGCAGCATTGGAATTGGATAATACCAACGTAAATGCTTATATTGCAATGGGATATGCTTTTTCTATTCAGAAAAAGTATGATGAGGCAATTGATGCGTGTAACAAAGCTATAGAAATGGTACCTAATTGCATTGAGGCATATATAAACAAATCTGTTTTTTTGACTGGAGTAAAGAGATATGAAGAAGCAATAGAGTGCTGTGATAAAGCATCGGAGCTCAATACAACAAAAGATCCTAATATTGAATCTAATATTTACACAAATAGATCAGTTGCTTTATTTAAAATGAAAAAATATAATGATGCTCTTTTGGCCGCAGAAAAAGCTCTAGAGTATAATCCGAAATCTGTTTCAGCCTATGTTAGCAAAGGAAATGCGTTATTAAAAGAAGGAAAATATGAAGAATCTATTAAAGCCTTGGATAAGGCAATTGAGTTAGATTCAAATTGTGGAGATGCCTATGTTTCCAAATCCTATTCATTAGAGAAACTCAAAAGATACGATGAATTAATACAGATATGTCAAAAGGCAATAAATATGAATTCAAAGGATCCCGATTATTATTCAAAGGTATATTTAAATTGGTCATGTGCCTATCTTAGGAAAGAAAATTATTCTGAAGCGGAAAAATGCCTTGAAAAAGCGCTGGAATATGAACCGAGTGATTCAGAAGTTTTAGCATTGATTTATGCCAATTATTCAAGTGCGATGTTAGGAATGTCAGATTATGACAAAGCACTAACCTTTAGTGATAAGGCATTGGAATTGGATCCGGAATGTTATGAAGGGTATGCCAGTAAAAGTCTTGTGTTATTGGAACTAATGAAATTTGATGACGCTCTTGAGTGCTGTGACATTGCCATACAAAAGAAAATAGACGGTTACGAAATACACAGAATAAAAGGCTTGGCTTTTGAAAAAAAAGGGATGCTTGATGAGGCATTGTTGGCACTAGATAAGAGTTTAGAGTTAAAGCCGGATGATGAAGAGGTAAAATCGGAAAGATTGAGGGTTTCAAGAAAAATTTTCATAAGAAAAATCAGTTTGGCTGCAGGTATATTTTTAATGGTAGCTGTTGTTGCAATCATTATTACTATAATTTTGGTTAAAAAGAGAAAAAAGCCAATTCAGCGAGATGGAGATGATTTATATAAGGGATTGGTGTAAAGAATTTACAAGTCAAAAGGGAGAAGACAGCTATGAAATCTGCTTTTTTAAGAAAATTTATCGGTATAGCTGCAATAATTTCAATTTTTTTCTTATCCGGTTGTTCTTCCGGAAATTCCTTACCAATAAAGCTGGGAAAGGTAGAAGAAAACAAAGAAGCCATCCCGGTAAGTAAATCATCGAAATTTTCATATAAAGATATTAGTTCACAAAAAGAGAAAACCATTGCGACTGTTAAATCCTCCGATGGCCTTGCTGTAATAGATAAAAAAGAAAGCTACTATGAAGTTACCCTTAATCTTGAAGAAGGAAGTCATTATGATGTGGGAAAGGCATATGGGGAAGCTATACTTCAAATTTATCCCGATTTTATTGAAATAGCTGAACTGAGTCTATATAAAAACGTTGGTCCTTTAATAGGATCCGGAGCTAACGCTAATGTTCTTAAAGAAAGACTTAATGCAGTAATTCCTCAAATTCCAAAGGAGTATGTTGATGAAATAAATGGTTTTGTAGATGCAGTAGCAAAGGGAAAAACTCCCTTTCAAGCCGATGGTAAACTCAGCCGAGAGGAAATATTCGCTCTGAACCTTTTGCCGGATATAGTCAGGGGAACTCAATGCTCGGGTATGGCTGTATCGGGTGATAAGTCATATACCGGTTCTACAATAACAGGAAGGATTCTTGAGTGGTTTTTCGGAAGTGAAAAATTTATGACTAAGCTTCATTCTGTTGTTACTTTTAAGAATTATGATAAGACCATTACTACAATTGGTTTCTTAGGATTATTTAATGTAATTACTGCAGTAAATGATGACGGTGTCTTTCTTGGCATTCTTGATTCGGAAACCGGGGAGCCTTTTGTGGCGGAAGGCAAAAAATGTTATACCTATGAAATTAGAAAAGCTCTTGAAAATTATACAACGGCAGAGGAAGTTGCTAAATATACTAATTCCCTTTCAACAGAGTATACCTTTTCCCACAATTTGCTCATTACCGATAGTAAAAATGCTTTTGTTGCAGAAAACTGTGTAAGTGGCGGAAAAGCAGGAATACGGACAGCTGATTCGAAACTTGCAAAAAGTCTTAAATGGAATAATCCCGATTCCCTTTGCGTTGTAAATGGGTTTGCCCTTAAAGGAAGCTTTAATAATTTGGTCAGCAAACCGCACAATAAAATTCGATGGAAAAAGTTTAATGATAGGCTTAAAAAATACGAAAAAGTTGATGCAGATGATATTAAAGATATATTGACAGAGGATAATCCAATACTGAAGGTTCAAATTTATATTCAAGATATACAATTCAAACGATAATTTATGATGCTTTGTCAGGAGAATTGGAGGTAGCTTTTACACAGCAATTTGACGAGTTTCCTGAAAAACCTGTGTTTGTAAAAGTAAGATGGCTTGCAAAAAAGTATAGCCATGAAATTATTAGTTAATCAAAATCAATAGCAAAAAACGAAAATTCCCAGAATAAGCTGAGAATTTTCGTTTCTTGTTGTTTTGAAATCTAACCTTAGCGAAAAGCGTCAAAGACCATTAATCTTTAGGAATGCCGAATTGCGCCAAACTTCCATTTTTATACCTTTTATCACTGGTAACTTCTTTACCTACCCAAGAAGGGGGAATATAGCTGTTGGCAAGTTCTTCATTTTTAAATTCCATTTCATAATACGCCAGTCCTTCCAAATCGCCTTTGAAAATATCAATTGCAAAAATTCTTCTATGTTCATCAAGTCCCTGATATCTTGTCTTGTAAATAGTATTACCTTCAATCTTTTTAAACAGATTGTTATATTCCTCTTCGGAAATCCAGAAATTACGTTCTTCTCGGATTAGCCCATTTGAGTCTACATCTGCTTTTACAGTAAGATAAAACCTAGTACCATCTACATTCCGAATTCTGATTTCAGGAGAAAAACTTATATATGACTGAGTTATTTCATATTTATCAAGGACATTGAGGTCATAAGGAATCTTATTTGGATCTATTAAAAATTTTCTCTCGATTTCCATACCTTCAGCCTGTGTTGCAGCCGGTTTTGGTGTAACGAAAGGTGTAGGAGTTGGATTTTGAGGGAAATCAGTGATTATACCGAGCAGATATTTTTTAAAAATTGCGAAATCTACTGAGTTTACACTACCGTCGCTATTAACATCAGCGGCCTCAAACCCGTGCATATAACTGAAATCTTTAATAAATCCAAGAAGATATAATCTTAACATTCCCAAGTCATTTGAGTTTATATTTCCATCACCGTTTATATCTCCAACAATGAAATCAGTAGTATTATTAAGAGGTTTTGGCTGCTCTGCCTTAACTGAAAATACAATGAATAGTATTGTAAGACTCAAAACTAGTGTTGAAATAACAATCTTACTTTTTCTCATTTTAAAGCTCCTTTCAAATTTTTATATCAAAGTAAATATTAAATTTTCTGCAAGTTATAAGGAACTAACTGTATTACTCACCAATAATTAGAATGTAAATCTATAATAACATACCTTTATATAAGCATCAATTTATATTTGCCATAAGAAATTTTAGCCTCAGTAAGACTATAGATTTTATCTGGGCATATGTATATTCAGAGCCATCAGTTATACAATTGGCTCATTAAAGTAGGTTATAATCTATTTAAATATATGGCACCGAATATACATCTTAAAAGTATGCTAGTTCACAAATTTCTATCAAATATTAACACTGGGTGTTTTAAGGATTCATTAATATTATTTCTGAAAATCAATTTTCTTAATAATTAATAATTGCTTTAAAAAGTATTAATCATTAATTTTATGTATACCATTTCCTGACAATAAAATAATTAGAATACCCCGTTGACTATTCAAAAGTATTTATATATATTTAATAGTGTCAAAATTACGGAATTGAAGGATGTTTTTTATGTTGAATCAGTTTTCTAGAACAGAATTATTGTTTGGCAAGGAAGCAATGGAAAAGCTTGCGAGATCACGTGTGGCAGTTTTTGGAATAGGCGGGGTTGGCGGATATACGGTTGAGGCTCTTGCTCGAAGCAACATTGGAGCCCTTGATTTGATTGATGACGACAAAGTTTGTCTTACCAACATAAACCGTCAAATTTTTGCTACCAGAAAAACTGTCGGAAGATATAAAGTTGATGTTGCAGAGGAAAGGGTTAAAGAAATCAACCCCGATATAGAAGTTAGAACTTATAAAACGTTTTATATGCCTGAAACATCAGGGCAATTTGACTTTTCACAGTATGATTATATTGTAGATGCCATTGATACTGTTACCGGTAAAATAGAAATGATTGTGAAAGCCAAAGAGGCTAATGTACCGATAATCAGTTCCATGGGCGCTGGGAACAAGCTTGACCCAACTGCCTTTGAGGTTGCCGATATATATGAGACTTCAATTTGTCCGCTTGCAAAAGCCATGCGCAAGGAGCTTCGCAAACGCAATATAGAAAGCCTAAAGGTTGTTTATTCAAAAGAACCGGCAATTACTCCCATAGAGGATATGTCCATAAGCTGCCGTACCAATTGTATCTGTCCGCCAGGCACAGCCCGAAAGTGTACGCAGAGAAGACAGGTACCCGGTAGCAATGCCTTTGTTCCTGCCGTCGCCGGACTTATTATAGCCGGTGAGGTAATAAAAGACTTGACTGGTGTAAGAAGCAAAACTTTATGATTTATTTCTGTTGCTACAAAAAAATAAATGGAAATGACTTAAAGTATAGTGGTATTGTTTACTGAAATAAAGAAGTACTGTTTATAAGACGTGTATATTAGTGAAATAGGAGGCTAATAGCTAATGATTAGCCTCCTATACTGTTGTTTTTATAAAGAGAAGTGTACTGTAGATTTTATTCAAGGTTTAATTTATTATCCAAAATATATTTGGTAAGAATAAATAATCCTGCTATAATGATACTAAAATAAGCTAGACTGCTAAGCAAAAATGTTTGAATTTGTATGTGTATAGAAAGATTTGAAAAGTTTTTTAAGTACAGGCTTCCTATTACAATCATAAAAATAATCATAATAGATTGGGCGCCGGTATTAAGACCAAGATACATACCAAAAGAAGCCAGAATTTTATGTTTTTTTACCAAGTGGCCAAGGGCAATGGCTGCATAAATCATTAATGTACCTGTTGCCATACATAAAATAGAGAATATTATAGCTTCAATTATAATTAAAAATGTTCCTGAGCCAAAGAGGTGCGATACTTCACTCATACCTTGCGGAATTGCCTTCGTCAAATCTATAAAAGCATCATTAGGCATTATTATTAAAATTGATAAAACTGTGGAAAGTCCACTTAACGTAATCCATATCATGGAAGTAAATAATTTACTCAAAATATGCTGCCATGGTTTAACGGGGAGCGTGAACATAAGGTAGCCTTCATCTCCCAAAAGACTTTTGTAAAATCTTTGAATTTGGACTACAAGAGTAATAACCTGAATTCCGATAACTAGACCGAAGTAAATGAACAAACGTATAATTCCGAATAAACCCTTAATATTTATTCCGGATTCAAGCGGAAAGGTATTAAAAATTTTATTAATAATTGAAAATATAATTAAGGTAATATACAGAGGAATAAATATACGAGCTGTTGCTTTGATTTCATACTTAAAAAGTTTATTTAACATTTGAATACCTCCCTAAACAAAGCATCAACGGATTTTCCCGACTCATCACGTATTTCATCAACGGTTTTTGTCAATACTATTTGGCCATCCTTAATAAAAACTACTTCATCCAGCACTTTTTCAATGTCCGATATAAGATGGGTGGAGATTATTATAGTTGCATTTTCATTGTAATTACTTATAATGGTTTCAAGGATAAAATCCCTGGCTGCCGGATCTACACCGCCAATTGGTTCATCAAGCATATAAAGTTCTGCTTCACGGCTCATTACCAAAATAAGCTGTACTTTTTCCTTTGTACCTTTTGACATGGTTTTCAGCTTATCCTTTGGGTCGATGTTAAATCTCTTAAGCATGTCATATGCTTTTTCTGCATTAAAGTCCTCATAAAAATCTTTAAAGAAGTCAATTATTTGAGAAACTTTCATCCAGTCATTCAGATAAGTCCTTTCAGGGAGATAGGAAACAATTTTTTTGGTTTCAACACCAGGCCTATATCCTCCAATAAGAAGTTCTCCACGTGTTGGAGTAAGTAAATTATTGCATAGTTTTATGAAGGTGGTTTTGCCGCTGCCGTTAGGACCTAGAAGTCCTACAATTTTGCCTCTCCCAATATCCAAACTTATATTATCTAGGGCTTTCTTTGCTCCAAAGCTCTTTGTTAGATTTCTACAGGTTAATAGACTGGTCATTTATTGTCACTCTCCTCCAACATTATTGAGATTAAGTCTAGAATTTCTTTTTTCTCGAAACCTAATATCTTCATTTTTTGAAACAATTGATTTATTTCTTGTTTTGCTATCTTGTTTCTTAATTGCTTTACCATATTCGCATCCTCCGTTACAAACCTTCCACTTGTGCGGTGGGTGTATATCAAACCATCTTCCTCTAGCTTAGCTAAAGCTCTCTGCATAGTGTTCGGATTAACTGCAGCTTCCTGAGCTAAATCACGAACTGATTTCAACTTTGAACCGAGAGGGTAGACTCCGGAACAGATTTTTAGCTCAATTGCTTCAATAAGCTGGGGGTAAATGGGACGATCAGATTTTAAATCCCAAGGCATTTCATCACTCCTATTGTATTATTGTATTAAGTGCTTAATACAATAATACAATGTATAGAATTTTTTGTCAATAGATTTTATATCATTGAATAGCTTAAAAAATTATAGGGACAAATTAAGGATTTCTGCATAAACGCTTATAACTTAAAGAGAAATACCAATTATTTAACTTAATACCTAAGAGGATTTATCGTATCTTATAATTTTACGTTAAAAAAAGATTAAATTTTGCAAGGGATATTTAACTTTAAATTTGGAAATAAACGCATAAAATTGCTTAATTTTATCGTTTATTATCAAATTGCTTAAATAATCTTGATTTATTTCTTGTTTTTTAGTATTATAAAGATAGTTCAAAAGTGAATATAGGGTATTGGGGCAATGGGGTCAGTACAATTAAAAATAGTAAATACTTAAAAGAACTGCTGAAAGTACCAATAAAAATAGATTAAAGCTTAATGATTCTTTATACTAAAACTTTATCGTAAATTAAAAAAATATATTGTTATATACGTTAGTGTAGCGGGGCAGGAATAATTACCCAATGAGTATGTATCTATCATAAAATATATTCTTGTTTGATGGATCACTATCCAATCTAAGAAAAAATATTATTCATAATAATAGAAATTTGTTATGAATAAAAATCAAATCTAATAAAAATTAAATAAAGAGTCAACAAGAAATCAAATAAAGAATCAAAAAGCAAAAGAGAAGCTAATATTAAACAACATACTCTTAACTAAATGCTTAAATGATTTAGACAGTTTGAGGGAAGAGGGGTTGTGAAATCTATGGATAGTTCAATAGGTGTTTTTAGTAAATAAAAGCCTTTTGGAGCTGCATGTTTGAACCTTGTTAACTAAATTAATTGACTTACGAACGGTAAAATATGTAAAAATAGGTATTGACAAGTTTTGATTAATCGGAAAAAGGCTTCAACGAACATATAATACTAAGTTTAGACTGGTTACTATTCTATAATAAAAATTCATATTGAATTATATTTTTATTCTCCGGTTATATAGGTTGAGGCAAATTAACCTAATAGTTATGTTTTTATAAATTGCTTTAGCTTTAGTATGTGTTGGATATGAAACATAAATTCAGCTTATAGAGAGTATGCAATATACCGGTTTTGCTGATATGGGATTCCAAAATTTTTCGCTCATTTAAACTATATAATACAAGCGTGATTGAGGGGTATTTTGGAGTCGGGGGTAAATTATTAGGGCATTGTTCTCTGTATTGGTGAATTTATGTATCGACATTCTAAGTATAAATTCAAAATCCAAAGCTATATTTAATTATTCTTATATTTTAATCAAATAAAAATATTCTTTTCAAAAAAACCGTTCGATTTTGATCATTGTTAATATTTACTTAATATTTATTTGTTAATCTGAAAATATGGCCCGGCTTCTCTTAAAAATAATAAATAGTTTATTGATTTTTATCTGAAGAACCAATACCCTTTTAAGTTTTGCAGAACAAAAATTAATTATCTCATTTGAATGACTAGACTAAATACTAAACAGAAATAGGTGAAGACAATGAAGAAAATAAACCTAAAAAGTAAATTGAATATTTTTGCTTCCACCTTAAAGGAAGTTTTTATATCATCTCTACCTCTTGCTGCTATTATAATTATTGTTTGCGGTTTTATTGCACCCTTAGACAGTATGTCTGATTATATTAAATTAATTATCGGTTATGCCAGTGTGGTTTTTGGTCAAGCATTGTTTTTGGACGGATTAAATATTAGTATTCTTCCTATAGGAAAGCTTGTTGGAGGGTCTTTAGTAAAGCTAAAAAATGCGGTCTTTATTATCTTTTTTGGACTTGTTTTTGGACTGTTAGCTACCGTTGCGGAGCCTGCATTAACTGTTTTGGCCAAACAGACCAATATGATAATGCCGATTATTAATGAAACAGTGTTTATCTGGATTATGGGAGCCGGAATTGGCATTATGGTTGCTTTATCCCTCTTTCGAATAATGAAAGACTATAATATTAAGATTGTATTTGCAATCCTTTATATTCTTACTTTTTTACTTATTATACTTGTTCCCGATAAATTTGTTGCTTTGGCTTTTGATGGCAGCGGTGCAACGACAGGAGATATTTCGGTTCCGTTTATTTTAGCCTTGGGCATGGGTGTATCGGTCAGTATGTCCAAAAATAAAGGAAACGATGACAGTTTTGGAATTATAGGCCTTGCTTCAGTAGGCCCCATTCTTTCATTGTCTATCTATGGTATAATACTTAATATTCGATACAAGGGTGTGTTTCCTGCCGAGCAGTTATATGCTCCCGGGACTGTTGGAACAATAAGTGAGATAATTACCGGCAATCTGCTTGGAGTAGTTTTAGCGCTTTTACCGGTTATAATAGTGTTTTTACCCTTTCAGTTTTTACTGATTAAGCAACCTAAAAAGGAATTTGTGACTATTTTATTAGGAACTATTGTAGTGTTTATAGGTTTGTTGATTTTCCTGTCGGGTATTGATTATGGATTTGCTTTTGCTGGTAAATACATCGGGGAAGTATTCTTGGATCCTTCCCGGCCTGAATGGTTTAAATGGCTGCTTTTAGTTGTCGGCTTTATTTTAGGTGCGGCTATCACATTGTCAGAGCCGGCCGTTACAGTGCTGGGTGAACAATTGGAGGAAATTACTAACGGTCATATTAAAAAGAATACAATTCGCATTACTTTGGCTATAGGTATTGGTTTTGCTGCATTACTTGCCATGGTGAAGATTTTGACAGAAGTTAATATATTATGGTTTTTGGTACCCCTTTATGCTATTGCATTAATCATGATGATATTTACACCAAAGTTGTTTGTAGGATTAGCCTTTGATTCGGGAGGTGTTTCAGGGGGAGCTTTAACATCTGCTTTTTTAACTCCCCTTACCCTTGGTGTTGCGCAGGCTGTGGCTGCCTCCTCCAGTTCCGGCGGACAATCGATTTTGGTAAATGGTTTTGGAATTATTGCTTTTATTTCAGTTACCCCATTGATTGCTGTGCAATTTTTAGGTATATTATATAATATTAATATTAAGAGAGCTAACAAGACATTGGATGATGCAGAAATGAATGATATAAGAGAATTGGCTTTGTTGGCTGAGAGCATTGAGCGATCGACTAAGCAACACCAAGACGAAGTTAATGCTGACGGGAATAAAGACCTGCAGTTGGAAACTAAATTAGTCAAAGGTATTTCAGAACAGAAGGGGTTAGAGGAGGGTAATAAAAGCCTTGGCTGAATATAATAATTGTGTCGATTTCTTAACAGTAATAGCTGATAGGAAGTTAAAAGAAGAAATCGTTAAATTGCTATTAGACTCTAGAGGTCATCTTATTGATGTGGTTTATGCCAAAGGTTCAGTTCAGTCAGGATATTTTAAAGATATGCTTGGACTTGTACCGGAGGAGAAGAAAGTTCTTATTACTTGTTTAATTGCCGGTAATTTATCCGATCAATTACTGGAACAACTGGTTTTGAAATTCAATTTTGACAAACCTAATACAGGAATTGCTTTTGCTGTACCTGTTGAAAAGTTGTCAGTATAATTTAGGAGGGAAAAATGGTTAATTCCAATAATATGAAAGCATTATATATCATTGTAACTGCAGGATTTGCTGAGCAAGTAGTTGAATACATACGTTCAGTAGGAGCTACTGGTGCTACAATAATTAATGCTCGTGGTGTAAGTGCGCTGCACAAAGAAATTATGGGAATTAGTGTCGATAGAGAAAAGGAAATAATATTGACTCTTACCAATGCAGAAACTGCCGATAAAATTGTAAAGGCTGTCAGTCAAAACGAAGCGTTTAAATCTGAGGCTCATGGTATTTGTTTTACTTTGCCTGTATTGAAAGCAGTTGGTATCAGCCATGGCATTACTGAAAATACAGACGATAACAATTAATATTCAATAATAAAAACTTCCGCTTAATTATGTTGACTAAAGTCCAAGGTGTCACTACAAAATTATAGCGGAAGTTTATTTTTCATTTTAGCTTTAGCTGTGTATATAGCTTTTAAAACAGATTAATAAACTTTTAGCTTACAAATCATATAAAAATAATGCTTATTATTTAATATAACGACGAAATATAATTGTTCCCCATGTTTTTTCAAATCTATAAGTTCTTTATTCAATACACTTTTTATTTAATTCCGGCAAATAAAAATATTCATATTTATACAGCTCGGTATACACAAAAAAATTTCTGCTTACGAATTATATAATATGGAATGAAGTTGATTACTGATTAATAATCAGTAAAATTTTTGTTTTTGGAGTGAATTAAAAGGTTTAAATTAAGTATTTTATTCGAAAGGAGGCGAAGAGATTAGGTATTATCCGGACTAATTTTTAGGTAAGTATTTTGTGAGGGGGGATTGTAGGAATTTGCAGAGAGTTAATGAGTGATGATTGCATTAGAATAATTTTTAAATACACATTATAATTTACTAAAATATTTTCATATTGGGGGAAGATATAATGAATAAAAAATTAGCTGCATTCTTATTAAGTTTTCAACTGGTAGTTGCTTCAGTAGTAAGCAGTGTGCTTCCTGTAAGTGCAGCACAAGCTTCTGTAGATGTTTCCATTGATACTCAAGCTAACAGGTTGCCGATTAGCCCATATATATATGGTGTAAACCAAGATCTTCCGGAACAAACTGTCACTGCTAGAAGACTTGGAGGAAACAGAACAACAGCGTATAATTGGGAGAATAATGCCTCAAATGCCGGAAGTGACTATATACATTCCAGCGACAACTACTTGGTGGAATATATCGGTGTGCCTAAGGAAGATTCGGAAAAACCCGGTGCAGTTGCGACTACTTTCCACGACCAGTCATTAGCTCAAAATGTACCTTATACATTGTTGACACTACAGGCTGCCGGTTATGTTTCAGCCGATAAAAATGGGGAAGTAAAGCAAAAAGATGCGGCTCCTTCTGAAAGATGGAAGGAAGTAAAGTTTGCTAAAAATGCACCTTTCTCACTTACACCGGATTTAACTGACGACTATGTTTATATGGATGAGTTTGTAAACTTCTTAGTTAATAAATATGGAAGTGCATCATCTCCAACAGGAGTAAAAGGGTATTCTGTAGATAATGAGCCTGCTTTATGGGCACATACCCATTCAAGAGTTCATCCTGATCCTGTAACTTGTGAAGAATTGGTTGAAAAAACTGCAGAGCTTTCAAAAGCTGTTAAAAATGTTGATCCTGATGCAGAAATATTTGGACCAGCATTATATGGTTTTGCTGCTTATCTTTCATTACAAAGTGCTCCTGATTGGGAAGCAGGCTTAAATGGAAAATACGATTGGTTTGTTGATTATTACTTGGAAAAGATGAAAGAGAAATCTGACGAAGCAGGAATGAGACTTTTAGATGTATTTGATATACATTACTATCCTGAATCTAGAGGAGGCGGCAGCAGAATTACTTTCGGAGAAGACAGCAGTAATATTGAATGTAACAAAGCACGTCTTCAAGCTCCAAGAACCTTGTGGCAAGGTTCATATAGAGAAGACAGCTGGATTGCCGAACCTTGGTTTGATAGTTTTCGTCCGATCTTACCGAGAATTCAGGAATCTATAAATAAATACTATCCCGGAACAAAGCTTGCCATTACTGAATATGATTTTGGTGCAGGAAACCATATTACAGGTGGTATAGCTCAGGCAGATGTTTTGGGTATATTCGGTGAAAATAACGTATACTTTGCTACCTATTGGGGTGATAGCAGCAAAGAATATATAGTTTCAGGTATTAACCTCTATACCAACTATGACGGCAAAGGTTCAAAGTACGGTGATATAAGCGTTAAGGCATCTGTATCCGATGATGAACTGGCATCGGCATATGCTTCAGTTGAGGAAGCTGATGATGGAAAGCTTCACATTATATTACTTAACAAGAACTATGACAACAGCACTACTTTCAACATTTCAATAAACAGCGACAAGCAGTATAAGTCCGGTAAAGCATGGGGCTTTGACAGAGCTAGTTCGGCAATTACTCAAAGACCTGCAGTAACAAAAATAAATAACAATAACTTTACATATACTCTTCCGGCATTGAGTGCTTACCATATAGTGTTAGATGCAGATGATTCTACTCAACCTGATGTATTGGTGGGAGATATAAATAAAGACGGAAAAATAAATGTAATAGATTATGCTTATTTGAAAAAGTATTTATTGGGAATGAGCGATGAAATTGATGTGGCAGCTGCCGACATCAACGCTAATGGAGAAGTGGATTCATTAGACTATTCACTTTTGAAAGCTTATTTACTTGGATTTATAAATGAAATTCCTTACTATGAAGAGACAGAAAATAAAGAGCCGGTTGCAAGTTTCACAATTTCAAATCTAGAACCGGTTACTGATGAAGATATAATCTTTGACGCATCAGATTCTACTGATTCCGACGGAAATATTGTATATTATGCATGGGATTTTGGCGATGGAACAGAAGGAAAAGGACAAGTAGTAAAGCATAAATATGCTAACCCCGGAACCTATACAGTAAAATTGATTGTTACCGACGATAAATATGCCAATAGTTCTCCGGTTACAAAAACCATAACAGTTACTCAAGCTACAGGTGACAATTCCGATTTTGGATTTGAAGGTACTACTCAAGGATTTATTGTGACCGGTGAAAAAGGAACAACTGCTAAATTATCAGTAACTTCAGAAAATACATTTAAAGGTAATGGAGCACTTAGAATTGACGTAGTTTCAGCTGATGGCGGTATGTTTGATGTGAAAATAGACGGTCCAAGCATTATCCCTCCTGGCTCAAAAGTAACCTTCAGGGTATGGATACCATCTAATGCACCGTTGTCTGAAATTCAGGGATATGTTATGCCTCACGATCCTTCATGGAGTAAAATAATATGGAACGGAGCATGGGGCGGATATGAATATATGAAGAAAGATGCTTGGAATGAGCTTACATTAACATTACCGGAAGATACCGATATGTCATTAATGCAGCAGATTGGTGTACAGTTTAAGACTAACGATGCAGCAGAATTCACAGTATATGTTGATTCAATAGATTGGTAATACTGGGATTGCAGTAAATTGTACGGTTGATATAAATATAACAGGAGGAAGGCGAAAGTCTTCCTCCTAAATTTTTATTACAGTAAAAGCATTTAGATATTGTAAATTTAAAATTAGTCTAAATGATGCAAATTCGGTTTATAAAAATAGGATTTGAAACCATATAATTATCAATAGGTATCAGTTATTGCTATAAAGCCATTTGTAAATATAATAAGAATTTTTGATCTTTGTAATATATTCCTGTGTTTCAAAAAATGTTATTGCCGTAGGGAAATCCTGCTTTGTTTTGCCGATAGGGCTGTTACTCCAGCGTGTAACATTGCCGGGACCTCCATTGTAAGCTGCCATAGCTTTATCAATGTCTCCGGAAAACATTTTCAACATGGAACTTATATAGAAAGTTCCAAATTTAATGTTGATTTCAGGATTTAATAAATCGCTGTCTTCAATAGTTGTTTTGAGGCGGGAAGCAATGTCTTTTCCTGTGGCAGGCATAATTTGCATAAGCCCCATAGCTCCGGCCCATGAAGTGACATCGTGCTTAAAGGTACTTTCTTCTTTCATAGTGGCCCATATTAATTCCGGTTCCACATTATATTCTTTAGCCGCTTTAAGTACAATGTCTTCGTAGGGACGGGGATGTGAAAGTTCATACCCCCTTCTGTTGGGCACGTCCATCAAGGAACGAAGCCCCCATATTACCGACATATAAATATCACCTTTTTCAAGATACCAGTCCCCAAGTGCAAGCTTGTCTTCTACTTTTGCAAATTTAGATCCGATTGCCAATTCAATGTCAGCCACATCGTCTAATCCGTTGTTTTTATACAATTCCACAGTTTCAAGGAATTCGGGTTTTTGGTAGTCTAATTTAACAATCTTATCAAAATCGAATTTTTCACCTATTCTCTCCATCCAAGCGGGATGTTTGGACAATATATCCAGCAGCTTTTGAGTATCATTTTTTCCCAAACGTTTGGACAACACATAGGCTCTGTAAGCAGCATCATCTTGGTATGCACTTTCGGTTTCAACTATTTTAAGGTATGTTTCAAGGGCTTGTTCTTTAAGACCTAGCTCTTCTTGCATTCGTCCGGCCCGCCATAATGAAATGGGTTCGTTACTGGCTTTATAGGCCTCTAAGGCAGAATTGGTTTTCTTTTCGTTTTCAAGAAGTACTCCCAACCTATAGGCACCTTTGGCACCGATAGAAGAGTAAATTTCCTTTGCTTTTTCAATTTGGCTTGTCTGTTCAAGGGCTCTTGCATACCACCAGCCTAAGTCTTGGTCTGTCGGATTTGAACTATACAGCGTTTCCAAGAAGGGTATTGCTTTATTATATTCTCCCTGCTCAAACAGCGCTCTTGCATAATACTTCATTAATGAAGAGTCATCCTGAATTTTATTCTCGAGTAATTGCTCCATCTCTTTCCAACTGCTTTTTTTTACCAGTGAATCACATATTACTTTATAATCTGCATTTAAGTTGATAAGTGCTTCAAGGGCTCTATTTTCAGGTAATATGCTTAAGTATTCATCTATAGCTTCTGCTGTTTTTCCCTTGCGGGCCAAATAGGAAGCATAATTAAACCTTACATTGTTTGTAGGGTAGAGGTTTAAAGCATTTTGATAATATTCTTCAGCGTTTTTATTTCTAGAGTCATACCTGCTTGCTAAAATCAAATTTGAGTAATATCCTATTGTATTTTGATGATCCTTAAGTTTTAAAAGGAATTCATCTCTTACATTCTGTCGTCCGGCTCTGACTTCTATTAATAGTTTCATAATGTCAAGGGTGTTTTCCGGCTCATAGTAACCGTTTTCTTCGACAATTTTTTCAAACCGGGTATTATATTTATTGGAATTATAGAAGTAAAATAAAGTACCGAAGACACTTATTGTTACTACAACACCTATGAGTAGTTTAACTTTCATATTATCAGTATTCCTTTCGTAACCTATGTGTTTTAAATGATTTCTTACACAATGATTTATTATTCGATGAAAATCCTTACATTACTTTTGTATTAAAAAATACATAATTACACATTAAAATCTTATCATATTTTGCTGAAAAATGGGATAGGTGTTCTAAAAATAAGAGATTCGACTGTTTTAGTTTTATATATAATTAATTTCTGTATATTAAATTAGAGGTTTGGAAATATTTTAATAATATTTTTCGAATTATATATATAGCATTTGCCTATTAATAAATTGCAAGCAAAAATTAATGGAATAGGAGATTTGTAGGGTATCTGCAGTAATTTAGGAAGCTATTTACATTGGAGTTTACATGTAGTAAAATTAAATTGAATAGGATTTTTACATAATATAATGGGGTTAATATATTTGTTTGCAGCTATATACATTGAAGTAATTTAAATTTATCTATGCACATCTATACATATCTGGATCTGAGTTTTGAACGCTGCTCTTATTTAGAAGTTATCGAAACTATTTTTCATCATTATACTTCATTATGGTTAAATAAATATCATAAAGGTGTAAGGGTAGTACTTTATGTTAAATTAAAAGCAATTCTTTTTTGTACTCTTTGCTATCCGGTTTAAAATTAAAGTGCTGCTTCTTGCTTGGCTTTAGAATTTTTGTACCGATTCAATCATGGAAACTTGAGCGGAAAGCTTTTAAGTTTGAAGCTTATACCTGTGATACTAAGTTGATTAGTTAATTGAAATAAGCGAAACCAAATTTAATTTAAATATATTATTTTTTGAAATTTATTTCGGAGGTGTTAAAAGAATGTTTAATAATTCTAAAAAGAAGGCTAAAAAGGGAAGGAGGAGACTATCCAGTTTATTGACTGCAGGGGTTGTTACGGCACAGATTTTATCATCCGGTGCAGTATTTGCCAATAATGAACCACCGGCAGGCTGGAAGCCGGTTGAAGGCTGGGAAAATTATAATTATTTTAATTTTGCCGAAGCTTTGCAAAAGTCAATTTATTTCTATGACGCCAATATGTGCGGCAGGGAGGCTGCCTATGGTGTACTTGGAAGACTTGAATGGAGAGGTGCCTGCCATGAAGTGGATGAGGAAATTCCTTTAGAGAGGACAAATCTTTCCAAAGAGTTTCTTTCAAAATACAGACACATAATTGACCCTGATGGAGACGGAAAGGTGGATGTGCACGGTGGATTCCATGATGCCGGTGACCATGTGCGCTTTGGTCTTCCCCAGAGTTATTCATCAGGTACTTTGGGATGGGGATTCTTGGAATTTAGGGAGTCCTTTAAGGAAATTGGAGAAGAACAGCATATGCTTGACATTCTAAAGCACTTTACCGATACTTACTTACGCTGCTCTTTCCTTGACGAGAACGGTGAAATGATTGCTTTTTGCTACATGGTAGGTGAAGGAGATGAGGACCATTGCTATTGGGGACCGCCGGAATTATATCCTGAAGTTTATACCAATTCAAGACCGGCAGACTTTGCAACCTATGACGATCCAGGTAGTGATGTATGTGCAAGTACTGCAGCATCCCTTTGTACATCCTATTTGATTTTTAAAGACGATGATCCGGAATATGCTAATGAGTGCCTTAAAGTTGCAAAGGCAATGTATGATTTTGCTAAGAAATATAGAGGCTTACATAAAGGCGACGGTTATTATACTTCCGATTATGACGAAGATGAATTGGCTTGGGCTGCAGTATGGCTCTATGAATGTACAGGAGATATGAGTTATATAAATGATATAACTGCTGTAGATGAAACAGGAAACTATGCAGGATACATGAAAAGGATAATTCCCGATACTTTTAAACAGAATATATGGTACAATTCATGGGTACACTGCTGGGATGCAGTTTGGGGAGGAACTTTCATAAAGCTTAATGAGTTATTCCCGGAAAATGAACTGTTTGATTTTATTGCAAGATGG
>Ga0134092_1001411_pt1 | contig 21126 bp, 21 predicted proteins | sample 3_6taG_FD_94454 | JGI IMG/M metagenome (GOLD analysis project Ga0134092, IMG submission 94454) | Switchgrass degrading microbial communities from high solid loading bioreactors in New Hampshire, USA - 3_6_20_6_A3 metaG | ecosystem: Engineered > Bioreactor > Semi-continuous > Anaerobic >... | reverse complement strand
TTCTCATGATCTGAATTAGGAGAATAATCAAGCAGACCGGGACGCCAATTATGCCGAACAGTACTAATATATAAGCCATCGCCTTATGCCACCTCCTTATCCAATTAATACCATATTGTTCCAAGATTTTCAATCAATTCGCTACAATGCGGCTATGGTTGTAATTTGGGTAAAAAAACGCCCGTAAACACACGGGAAACCGCATGTATACGGGCGTTTTTGGTAAGTGGTAATTATCTCTTGCTGAACTGCGGAGCGCGACGGGCAGCCTTGAGGCCGTATTTTTTGCGCTCCTTCATGCGAGGGTCGCGGGTCAGGAAACCGGCCTTCTTCAGCACGGGACGCAGCTCTTCGTTGTAGGTGAGCAGGGCGCGGGAAATGCCGTGGCGAATAGCACCAGCCTGTCCGGTTACGCCGCCGCCGGCTACCCGAACCACCACGTCGAACTTGGAGGTGGTCTGAGTCAGTTCCAGAGGTTGGCGGACCAGCAGCTTCAGGGTATCCAGTCCGAAGTAATCGTCGATATCTCTGTCGTTGATGGTGATTTTTCCGGTGCCGGGATACAGCCGAACTCTGGCTACCGATTTCTTTCTGCGGCCGGTACCGTAAAAATAAGCCTTGGTATCATAAATTCCCATCTTCTAATATCCCCCTTTCCTACAGCGTCCAAGCTTCAGGCTTCTGGGCCTGATTTTGATGCTCGGCACCGCGATAGATGCGGACGCGAGTCAGACATTTGCGGCCAACGGAATTGTCGGGCAGCATGCCTTTAATGGCCAGCATCATAGCCCGTTCGGGGCGAGTTCTCATCAAATCGTCGTAGCGGATTTCCTTCAAACCGCCAACCCAGCCGGAATGGTGACGATAGAACTTCTTCTCCAGCTTCTTGCCGGTGAGGACCGCCTTTTCGGCATTCACGATGACAACATGGTCGCCGCAGTCGGCGTGGGGGGCAAAAGTGGGCTTGTGCTTGCCCCGCAGGATATGAGCCGCAAGAGCAGCGGTTCTGCCAAGAGGCTTTCCAGCGGCGTCTAACAGATACCACTTGCGGGTAATCTCGCCGGCCTTAGGCATATAGGTGGACATGTTTCGATTCCCTCCTGATTTGGCGGCATAGTTCGCCGCATGACGTATTCATCCAAGGATTCAACATTCCCTAGTATACATAAGGAGTGTTTTGCTGTCAAGAAGTTTTTGAATCTAGGCTTTGCATCCTCTGTTTTTCTCGCTTATTCTCCCGAATACTCACTCAATCTCTGTTTCGATTTTCAATAAGGATGGATTTCCGCCGCCTTATTTTCCGAAGTTTCTTCCGGATTGACGTGAATCATGCAGTGCTTGATGTTGGGAAAGTGGCTTTCCAGCGCGTCGTGAACCGAATGGGCGATGTCGTGGCTGTCGGATAAGGAGATGCTGCCGTCCACGCTGATTTCCACATCCACATAAATCCTGTCGCCAAATAGTCGGGTGCGGAGCAAATCGATCCCCAACACTTTTTCTTGGGCAAGAACAAGGGCGCGAATTTCCTCCACCGTTTCGTCGTCACTGGACCGGTCGGTCATCTTGTTGATAGCGTCCATGAAGATATCGTAAGCGGCCTTTACAATGAAGAAGCAGATGATCAAGCAAGCCACCGAATCCACCACCGGATAGCCCATGCGGGCGCCTGCGATTCCGGCCAAGCTACCCACCGAGGAAAAAGCATCGGAGCGGTGATGCCAAGCATCGGCCATCAAAGAGGTAGAATTTATTTTGACGGCATAGGCTCTGGTGTACCAGTACATTCCCTCCTTCACCACAATGGAGGTGATAGCCGCAATTAGGGCCATCAAGCTGGGTATGGCCAAGGCTTCGTAGTGCCCGGACAAAATGGTCTGAATGCCGCTGAGCCCGATCCCGGCCCCGGTCACCCCTAAAATAATCGCCAGAATGATGGAAGCCACACACTCAAACCGCTCGTGGCCGTAAGGGTGCTCTTTGTCGGCTTTTTTGCTGGCCGCCTTGAGACCGAAAATGACAATTAAGGTGCTCACCACATCGGAAAGGGAGTGGATCGCATCCGAGACCATGGCGGCCGAATGGCCCACGATGCCCGCCACCAGCTTAAAGGCCGAAAGCAGTACGTTTAATACAATGGTGTTGACCGAGATCCGTATGGCCAGCCGCTGATTGTTTTGTTCCATAAAAGTTACCTCCATTTTTATGTCGATAGCTCTTCGGCGCCTGTAGACCGTATCCCGCCATACAAAAAAGCATACCCGCGGGACAATACGACTGTCCCACAGATATGCCCAGCTTTGGCAAAGTCTGCTGCCGCGTTGCGGCCCGGCTCCAAAACCCAACGAGTTTCGGCCTGCTCAGTTTGTACTGGTGATGTCGCTTTTTGAAAAGCGTGATACAGTGCAAAGAGTTTAATTTTAATTATATCATATGAGTTAAGAAATGGGAAGGTGCCTGTTTTTGGCACCTAATAAATAAGGAACTGCTTGTTGCTGGCGGTCGCGCCAGACAAAAACAGCTCCTGTTGCAGGCTCAGTCAACAATCGTATCGCCTTCGGAAGCAGTCAATTGGGGGCGGCGTTTGCGCAACGAATGTGGGGATAGGTGTAAATCTTTCCCGCAAAATTGCGCATCACAATTTTGCCTTCGTCGGTCGAGAGGACATATTCCGGGTTGATGGGAATCTTCCCGCCGCCGTGGGGAGAATCAATCACATACTTCGGTACGGCATATCCCGAAATATTGCCGGTGAGGTTTTGGATGATTTCGATTCCCTTTTCCACCTCGGTGCGGAAGTGCCCCAATCCCTGGCTTAAATCGCATTGATAAAGGTAATAGGGTCTGACGCGCATTTTCACCAGTTTTAGAAGCAGTTCTTTCATGGTTTCAGTGTTGTCGTTGATGCCCCGGAGCAGAACGCTTTGGTTTCCCAGGGGAATTCCGGCATCCACCAGATCAGTGCAGGCTTTGATGGAGGCAGGGGTGATTTCCTTCGGATGATTGAAATGGGTGTTGATCCAAATGGGGTGGTATTTCCGGAGCATGGCCAACAGCTCGGGGGTGATGCGCATGGGCATCACGACCGGTACTCTGGTTCCGATTCGGATAATTTCCACATGGTCGATGCTTCGGAGCCTGGCGATGATGTTCTCCAGCTTCTCATCGCTTAATGTGAGAGGGTCACCGCCGGATATCAGCACATCCCGGATGGCCTTGTTCCCGGCGATGTAGTCCACCGCCGCGTCGATTTCCGCCTCGCTGATGGCAAAGTCCTCTTCTCCGACGGTTCGCCTTCTGGTGCAGTGCCGGCAGTAGGTGGAGCACATATGGGTCACCAGGAACAGCACCCGGTCGGGGTAGCGGTGCACAATGTTTTTCACCGGGCTTTCCCGCTCTTCGTCCAGAGGGTCCGCCATCTCGTAAGGAAGCACCTGCATTTCGTTGATGGTGGGCACCGCCTGCATCCGGATGGGGCATTTGGGGTCCATCGGGTCCATGAGGGACGCGTAGTAGGGGGTGATGGCCATCCGAAAATTATTTAAACAAAGAGATATGTTCTGCTTTTCTTTCTCCGTCAGGTGAATGACCTGTTCCAGTTGTTCTACCGTTGTAATCCTGTTTCTAAACTGCCATTTCCAATCTTCCCACTCGGCGCCGTGAGGCTCCGGTTCTTGCGTTTCTATACAGTCTTCCATAATTGTTTCCCCCTAAATCTTAATGGATATAAGATTGCATGCCGTATCGTTTCAGAGCGCTTTGCAGCACGTTCCATACCAGGGAATGGTAGTCCATTCCGTTGCATTCCGCTATCATGGGAAAATCGCTGTAACCCGGCGCCAATCCGGGCAAGGGGTTAATTTCGATAAAGTACAGCACCCCTTCCGGCGAAAGGCGAAAATCAATGCGGGCAAAATCCCTGCAGGACAGCACCTCAAAGATTTTTTTGGCCGTGCCGGTCATTTCGGCATCCATCTCAGGACTGATACGGGCCGGGCATTCGTACCGGACAAACTCTTCGTAGTTTTGTTTTACCTGATAGCTGTATATGTTGTATGGATTGTCTGGATGAAGGTAGGTAATTTCCATGGGAGGAAAAACACAAAGATCCTTGCCGTTTCCCAGAATTCCGACGGTAAACTCCCGGCCGCCGATGTATTCCTCTACCAACATATCCTGTTGGTAGAGACGGATGTTTTGGAGCACCAGTTCCTGCAGCTCTTTCCGATTGGTGACAATGGCGGCGTCGGAGATCCCCTTGCTGGAACCTTCCGCATTGGGCTTCACAATGGCGGGAAAACGAAAGGTACCGCTCACGCGGTTTTGTTCCTTCGTGATAATTTGGCCTTTGGGTGTTTTGATGCGGTAGGTGGAGAGAATTCGCTTGGTCAGCGCCTTGTCCAGGGCAATACACAGGGTGGTTTCATCCGACCCGGTGTAGGGAATCCGATAAAAATTCAACAAGGCGGGAACTTGCGCTTCCCGGCCTCTTCCGTAAATTCCTTCCGCTATGTTAAAGACCATATCGGGCTTATGCTCCACCAGCTTTACCGGCAGATTCTGGTCTGCTTCCAGCAAGGTGACCCGGCAGTTTTTGCGTTCCAAAACCTCCTTGATGGCCAATATGGTGTTAATGTCGTCATATTCTGCCTCGTTATCCAGGGGCTCGGGCTCTAAGTCGGTGGATGGGTGGTTCGGCTCCTCATCCCGCTTGTTGTGCTTCACGTTGTAGGTAATTCCAACATGAAGCAATCGGGGAGGTTCGTTCATTCCTGTATTGTCCATTTTATGCCTCTTTTCTGCGCGTCATAGTTTGGAGGGAAAGCGGCTGGCTTTTTCCTCAATTTTCGGAAGACCAGTCTTCCCGATGACGCCTAGAGTTTATTCCTATTTATAGGCAAAGTCAATATAAACGGCCGGATTTTAATTGTAAGGTATTAACAACTATTGGGATGCAATTTTTTCACACTCTATTCACTATCACGAATCGGAAAACAAAGAAAAAAGCGCTTTAAACCATAAGTTTAAAGCGCTTTGCTATTGGAGGCACCACCCAGATTCGAACTGGGGATAAAGGTTTTGCAGACCTCTGCCTTACCCCTTGGCTATGGTGCCGACTCTGATATTATAGGAGATAATTGCGTTTTTGTCAACCGGTTATTTCAAAGGATGGCACATCTCATCCTATTTTTCCAATCAACTACTATATTATCCATTTCCGGAAACAACAAGAATCTTTGCGCTAGTCTGATTTGGCACTTGTCTGCTTAGTCATCTTCATAAACATCGTCTAAGGAAACGCCCAAAGCCTGACTTAACTTCCTGACAGTCGAGAATCGACCGTCACCGCGTTTTTCCAGGTCTTCAATGGTCCGAACCGGCACCCCGCTTTTTCTGGACAATTCGGGAACAGAGCAACCTTTGGACAATCGAATTGCGCGAATACGCAGCATTCGGTTCCCTCCCATCCTCTCACAAGCTTACAATGCATTATACACGCTGTTGCGTGGGTGTCAAGAATTTCCTTTCATCCTCAACTATGTTTTTCTGGTACTGTTCTAAGGAAACTCAACAAAAATGGATGACTCCATCTAATGGGATAGCTTGGACTTACCTGTTACACAATCCAAATCGACAAAATGCGTGAATTTTTATATATTTTGTCGTATAAAAATAAAAAAAGGAAAATATTGACATTTTTTACTAAATATGGTATTCTTTCTACAGAAACTTCCAAAAAAAGGAAATCCAATGCCGGTACTGCATACACCTGCGACGGAACATGATGGGCAATATTACCGCAGGCACCCTTGCATTTCCACGCGGTAAGAGGGATTATAGCAAATCAATCTCTTTCTTGCAAGTGGCACGAGCCGATATTTCCGCGCGTGTAGGGGATGCATCTTATACGCGTTTTTATTTTGCCTTTGAATCGGTTCAAACCAATGGGGGCGCTGTTTTGACTCATCTGGCGACACCGCCCTTTCACGGCGGTAACACACAATGCCCGATCAGCTTTTCAATGGGTTGACATACTGCTTAATAAAACAAGGAAAGGCGGAGGAAAAACCATGAGTAACCCAGACGCACATATCCGGTCACTCGATGAGGTTGGGAGGGTGATGATTCCCAGCCATATGAGGGAGGTTCTGGGGTGGAAACCGGGATCACGGCTGGAAATTGTAATGGACAGCGCTGCACCATCCATCCACATCCGGCAGGCGGTCCCTCGATGCTCCCTGTGTGGGAAGGAGTCGGAAGGTCTTCAAATCGTGGCGAACGGACTAATATGCCCGGAATGCGCCAGACAAATTCATTAGGTTCGCTGATTTTGCCGATAGATAGGACAGGCAGTGCTCCATTTTGAGTACGGCCTGTTTTTTATTTTTGAAAAGGGGAGAGGCTAAGCCTCTCCCCTTTTCGGGATGTCGTTTTCTATTGGAGAGAGGAGACTTGAGTTACAGGCTGTCGCCGAAATCCCGGCGGAAGGCGGCGGTCAGCTTCTCCATCCAGTCGCCGACGGGCTCCAGCCGTCCAAAGAAGAACCGCATGATTTTGGGCTCCTCCACATACCGCAGCCCGCCGATGAGGGAGCGGTTTTCATAGAGCCATGCCAGACGGTCGGCGGCGTACTGGATTTGGGACAAAGAGAAAACCCGTTTGGGCAACGCCAGCCGCAGCAACTCCATTTGGGCAAAGCGCTCGGAGCCGTCGGGCTCCCGCTGCTCGCTCATGGTGCCCCGCTCCATACCCCGCACGCCGGAGGCAACGTAGAAGGCGGCTGCCAGAGCACCGGCGATGTATTGGGTCTGGTCCAGATGGGGCAGGAAGGCGGAGGCATCCACGTGGCATCCCAGTCCGCCGGAGGGGTTGACCACCGGAACCCCCTTGGCCTGCAGCTCTTCGGAGAAAGCCTGGATAAAGAGGGGCGCCTGCATGATAAAGTCCAGATCCAACGATTCGTACAGGCCCACAGCCAAAATTTCCATTTCCCGCACGCTCATGCCGCCGTAGGTGAGGAAGCCCTCGAAGAGGGGGACAAAGTCCCGCAGTTCTTCGAAAATGGCTCGGTTGTTGGTGACGATGGCGCCGCCTCTGGCGCAACCCAGCTTGCGGGCGGAGAAGTAGATGATGTCTGCCAGCGAACCCAGCTCCCGGGTAATGTCCACCAGCTCCATATCCTTGCAGGCTTCTTCCCTGGTTTTGATGAAGTAGAGGTTGTCGCAGAGCAGAGAGGCGTCGACGACAAAGCGAATGCCCTTGTTGCGGCAGAAGGCGGAAACATCCCGGAAGTTCTGCAGGGAGACCGGCTGGCCGCCAATGAGGTTGGTGCCGGCTTCCATCCGTACAAAGGGGACGTTTTCGGCCCCCACTCGGGCCACCAAGTCTTCCAGCTTGGCAAGGTCGATGTTTCCCTTAAAGGGATGGGTGGAGTTGATGTTGAGCCCCTCGTCAATGAGGATTTCCTCCACCGTGCCCCCCATCCGGGTGATGTGGGCTTTGGTGGTGGTAAAGTGGAAGTTCATGGGCACCACGCTGCCTTCCTTGACGTAGGCCTGAGCCAGAATGTTCTCGCAGGCTCTTCCCTGGTGGGTGGGCAGCAGGAATTGGGTGCCGAACATGTGGGTGCAGGCCTCCTGCAGGCGGACAAAGGTCTGGCTGCCGGCGTAAGAATCGTCGGCCAACATCATGGCGGCCATCTGCTTGTCGCTCATGGCGTTGGTGCCGGAGTCGGTGAGCATATCCAAAAAGACGTCGCGGTTTTGAAGCAGGAAGGTGTTGCAGCCGGCGTTCAGCATAGCTTCTTTGCGCTGCTCCACCGGCAGCAGGTTGAGTTTTTGTACCATCCGGGTTTTGTGCATTTCCACAGGCAAGGATTTTCCGCTGAAGAATTTTACGTTGGCCATCATGATTTCCTCCTAATGTGTGATATTTGCGTCGGAAGATTTCGGCCTTGAATGCTCCAGCGAAACAAAAAAGCCTTTCGTCGCCGGGCATTCAACCTGCCCAGGGACGAAAGACTGTGTCTTCCGCGGTACCACCCTGCTTGCGGCTATCCAAATAGCCGCCCCTCATTTTTGGGTCCGACAACCCTAGCCCTGTAACGTGGGCAAACGCATCGACCTACTAGGATCTTCAGCCGACGAGCTCGGGAGTGTATTTACACATACATACCGGCGTTCGCTTGCACCAACCGCGAACTCTCTGATCCGGCCTTTTGCCGGTGCCGCACCTTTGTATGTCTTTCTCTCCGTCACAGCCTTTATTGCCAGCTATGATAGCATGCGGTAAAGTGAGTGTCAATAGTCATTTTAGCCAAATAGCAATATTTTCCATTGGATACAGAAAAGCTTTTTGCCTAACAGTTTCCGGTATAAACATGGCGCAGATAACCTCTCGCCACATCCGCCAGAGCATACACCGTTTCCACCGGCGTGGGAAGAGCGTCGGACATTTTGTAGCGGGGGAAAAACCGGCTGACGTGGAAGGGAATCGAAGGGTTGACGCCGGCAAGCCAGGCTACCATCCGCTCCATTTCGTCGGCACTGTCGCTGAGCCCGGGAACAATCAGGCAGGTGACCTCCACATGGCACCCCGCCTCCACGCTGCGGCGAATGGTGTGCAACACCGTTTCCAGCTCTCCGCCCAGCTTACGGTACCCTTCCCGGGAAAAGCATTTCAGGTCGATGTTGAGAGCATCCACCACCGGGAGCACCTCCTCCAAAGGGTCGGGGCAGATAAACCCATTGGTCACCAGCACCACCTTTTGATGTTGCCGGCGCAGCAATGCAGCGCAGTCCAGCAGGTATTCGGGGGCAATCAAAGGCTCGTTGTAGGTAAAGGCCACCCCGATGTTTTGGTGCCCCACCGATTGGCTCAGCGCCGCCAGCTCCTCGGGGGGGACAAAGCGGCTTCCCGCCCGCTGCCGGGAGATGGTGTGGTTCTGGCAGAAGGCGCAGGAAAGGTTGCATCCATAGCTTCCCGCCGAGAGAATTCGGCTGCCCGGGTGAAAGTGGTAGAGAGGCTTTTTCTCAATGGGGTCCAAAGCCAGAGAGGTCAGTTGGCCGTAGCTTTCCGCCATCAGCGTTCCCTGATGATTGCGGCGGGCAAGACAGCGCCCCAGAGCGCCGTCCGCCAGCAGACAGTGGTGGGGGCAGAGCAGGCACCGGACTTTTTCCTGCTCCTGCTTTTGAAAGCGGGCGGCAATCACTGGCTTTTCTGCTCCAACAGCAAGCTGATGGCAAACCCACCCAAAGTAAGGAGCGTTGCAAAGGTCAGGGAGATGAGGGCCATCTGCCTTGCAAATTTATAATCTTCCTTCATTTGGACACCATCCTTTCCACAGTCGGCTTTTGTTTTTTATCCGGGCAGTACGATTCATCAGGTGTAGCGGGTGACTTCAAAGCGGTAGAGGTTGACCGGCTTGCCCTCCGGAATGCCGGCTTTGTGGCGGGCAATGGCAATCTGCTCCTCCACCGTGTCGATGCCTTCCAGATTGGGAAGCAGCAGCCCGCGCTTGCCGCCCCGCTCCACAATGACGCCGTAGCGAACGGGGTCCAGCATACTCTCGTCGGTCGGTTCGGGAGTGGCGAGGACATCCACGCTGTACACCAAATCTTCCAATTCCCAAGGCTCCACCGGGGAAAAGCGGGGGTCTCGGGTACCGGCGGCAATGGCGTTGTGGCGAATTTCCTCAGCGATGTTGGGCTGGGTGGGGCTGGTGGTGCCGATGCAGCCCCTCAGTTGCCCTCTCTTTTTAATGGAGACAAAGGTTCCAGCCCGGCGGCTTAACATCTCCTCCGGCAAATCTTTTGGCAAAGGCGCCAGCTTTCCGTGGAGGACATACTCCTCCAGCGTCTGGCGGGCCAGCTTGACATAAGGGCTTTCCTGGGCGCGGCGTTGCTTGATTTCTGAAGCCAGTTTTTCCATCCTGCGGCTGTAAAAGTTGCGGTTGGGGTCTTCCCCTCCCACGGCAAAGGCAGCCACCCCGTAGCCTACCCCAAAGGGCCCTTCGTAGGAGAGCACCTTGGCGTGGACCTGACGCCGGTCCAGGGCACCCGCCATCATCAAAATGGGGCGCAGGCCGCACTCGGCCCCTCGGTCGCAGAGGGTTTCGTCTAAGTCGAACAGGGCTTCAAAGTCGCCTCGGTCCAGAATGGCAGTCAAAGCTTTGTCCAGTTTGGGGCCTTCGGGGGCAAAGCCGTAGGGGCCGTCCTCCGTCAGCTTGTGGGAAAGGTCGCCGCTGGCAATGACCACCGCGCTGCGGCCCAGCTCCTCCACCGCCTGGGTCAGCAGCATGCCGAAGCGGTAGTGCTCCTCCCGGGAAAGGCCGGAGGCGGATACCCGCACCAGGGCAAAGTTTTCGCAAAATTCCCGGATAAAGTGCAGGGGAATGAGAGTTCCGTGGTCCAGCCGGGGCTCCCGCTCTCCCAGCGTCCCCGCCGGCAGCCGCTCGTCGGCGCAGAGTTTTTCCACCCGGCGCACCAAAGTCTCGTCGTAGCGGACTTTGACGGGCGAGCCGTAGCCGAACTGGGCAAGGCTCCCCTCCGCTTCCTTTCCGGGGGAGATATGGATGTAATCGGAATAAACCGTGGAGTGAGGCGTAAAGATGATGATGGTATCGGGGGCCAGTGCTCCAATCTGCCGGGCCACGCCGCGGTAGCTGCGGGTGGTGGCGGCAATTTCCTTTTCCCGACCCTGTCCCACCTGAGGGATAATCACAGGGGGATGGGGTACCAGAAATCCTGCTGTTATGGACATAATGGCACCTCCTTGACGGCATAAGCATCTGTATTTTAGTCTATCATATTTTTGTTGTCAGTTCCACAAAGCGGAGAAGAAATGATCCAATCAACCGTATTTTTTGTAGAAAACAGGAAAAAACGCCGGTTTTTGATCCTTCTCGTTTCATTTGCCGGGGCAAGGAGAGGATAAAAGGCGAAAAAGCTGATAAAAATAGCATAAACAGTTGCATCAAAGCAAAATTTATGGTACACTTATTCGGCGAATTAATCAATCCACACGCCATAACGGGGCACCGCGCGGTGGTCGGAAGGTTCCGGCGGGGCGGAGGCCTGAACGGAGTGGCGGCGGACCAACCAAAAGGAGGAAAAAACATGAGCATTGTATCCATGAAACAGCTGCTGGAAGCCGGCGTTCATTTCGGACACCAAACCCGGCGCTGGAACCCCAAGATGGCCCCTTATATCTTTACCGAGCGCAACGGCATCTATATCATCGACCTGCAAAAAACGGTAAAGAAACTGGAGGAGGCTTACCTGTTTGTCAGAGGCCTCGCCGAGCAGGGCGAAACCATTTTGTTTGTTGGCACCAAAAAGCAGGCTGCCGATTCCGTCCGTGAGGAGGCTACCCGCGCAGGCGCCCACTATGTCAACGCCCGTTGGCTGGGCGGTATGCTCACCAACTTCAACACCATCCGCACCCGTATCGAGCGCCTTGCCAAGCTGCGGGCCATGGAAGAGGACGGCACCTTCGACAAGCTGACCAAGAAAGAAGTTGCCAAACTGACACTGGAGATTGAAAAGCTTGAGAAGTATTTGGGTGGCATCAAAACAATGGATAAGCTGCCTGGCGCTCTCTTTGTTATAGACCCTCGCAAAGAAAGAATCGCTGTGGCCGAGGCCAGAAAGCTGAACATCCCCGTTGTGGCCATTGTGGACACCAACTGCGATCCCGACGAAGTGGATTATGTCATCCCCGGCAACGACGACGCCATCCGCGCTGTCAAGCTGATTTGCCAGATCATGGCCAACGCCCTCATCGAAGGGCAGCAGGGGCGGGACGCCATTGCTGCGTCTGAGCAGGAAGAGATCGACATGGCCGAAGAAGAGGCCGAGGCTGCCAAGCAGTATTAAGAAGCTGCAAACGACTACTGAATAAGGAGAGTGCATATCAATGGCATCATTTACCGCTAAGGATGTTCAAAACCTGCGGGAGAAGACCGGCGTTGGCATGATGGACTGCAAAAAGGCCCTGACCGAAGCCAACGGAGACATGGAAAAGGCTATTGAGCTGCTGCGGGAAAAAGGACTTGCCGCCGCCGCTAAGAAAGCCGGCCGCATCGCCGCCGAAGGCGTGGTTTACTCTGTGGTCAAGGGCAACGTAGGCGCCGTGGTGGAGGTTAACTCCGAAACCGACTTTGTGGCCAAGAACGCCGAGTTTATGGCTTTTGTCAAGGCAGTGGCCGACACCATCATCGACGAAAACCCTGCCGATGTGGACGCTCTGCTCAACTGCAAGCTGGCCGGTTCCAACGACACCGTACAGGCTGCTTTGCAGGATAAGATTCTGGTCATTGGCGAAAACCTGAAAATCCGCCGGTTCGAGCGGTACGAGGGCGTTTGCGTCAGCTATATCCACGGCGGCGGACGCATCGGCGTTCTGGTCCAGTTCGAGACCAACGTGGGCGACAAACCCGAATTTGAAGCCTACGGCAAGGATATCGCCATGCAGATTGCCGCGGCCATTCCTCAGTATGTCAGCAGAGACGACGTCCCCGCCGAGGTGCTGAACAAGGAGAAGGAAATCCTCACCATTCAGGCCATGAACGAGGGCAAACCCCAGAACATTGCCGAAAAGATGGTGGCGGGACGGCTTGTCAAATACTACAAGGAGTTCTGCCTGTTGGATCAGCCCTTTGTCAAGGATCCCGAGCAGAGCGTTGCCCAGTATACCGAGGGTACCGCAAAGTCCCTGGGCGGCAACATCAAGATTGTCCGCTTCACTCGCTTTGAGAAGGGCGAAGGCCTGGAGAAGAGAGAAGACAACTTCGCCGAAGAAGTTGCCAGCATGATGAAGTAAGCAAAACCGTATGCCCGTTGAAAAGTCCCCTGTTCTCCCCGGAACGGGGGACTTTTACAAACCAATACCTACTTATCCTCTTAATTGGTGGATGGCATCTGGTGAGGTAGCTGAAACCAAATAAGGGGATTGTGTTTTTTGTGGCGAATTCTACGCATCTGGTCCCAACGCAAACGCGCCTCGTTACATGATTTGACATAACCTATTAAAACTATCTGACATCATGGAATAATGCAAGAGTCTATCCGGTTTCCCTGCCACATACCGTATGTGAGTAACGGTTCGAATCAGGAGGATTTTTGTGTCGCTGACAGCTTTGATTATAACGGACAATCCGGAACTTTTTAAATTTTACGAAAAAGCGTTTCGCGATGGCGATATTCATGCAAAGCACTCGTTTTACAACACCCAGGATGTGTTGAGCAAACTACTTTCGGTGCAGCCCCAAATCTTGCTCATCGAGGCGGCTTTTGGAGACCGGGCGGCCTGGCTGCTCAACTACCTTTCGGAGCTGCAGATTCCCCAGCGTCCGGCCATTTTCGTCTGCCTGGAATACCGCACGCCCGGCTGGGAGCAGCTCTTTTTGCGCAAGGGCGCCATGTACGTCTTCGAAAAGAGCATGAGCGAGATGAATATCGCGGATTGCATTATGAATCTGTACTCCCTTTACCGCAACATGGAGCAGCAGGAAAAGCTGTTCCCGGAGCTTGCGCGCCTGTTGCGGGATTGCGGCTTTTCGCCCAAACACCGGGGCTACAGCTGCATTGTGGAAAGTGTGCAGATGCTCATTCAGGACGGCAACGTTGCCCATAAGTCCCTCACCAAAAAAGTGTATCCTTATGTGGCAAGAAAGCAATCCACCACGCCCGTACGAGTGGAAAAGAATATTCGAGATGCCATTCGCCACGCGTGGGAACAGGAAAATAAACGAACCCTCCTGCAACTGTTGGGACTGGATGATGGCCAAAAGCCTCCCAGCAACGGGAAGCTGCTTTCCTCCATTTGCGAGCGGCTGCGGGAGATTCTGCACGAAAAGCAGCACATGGTTTCCCACACAACCCGTTAAGGCAAATTCCTGCTGTGCTGTTCTATCCTAAAATAAGAGGTGGCTTGCCGATGCGCTGGCAAATGTGGACGCAGAGAGTGATGACAACCCTGTATCGACTGTTTCAGGGGCGGTATGGGGTGGATCAGCTCTCCATCCTGCTGCTGGCTGTAGCACTGCTTTGTTCTTTTATCGCCCAGTTGTTCCGTCTGCCTTGGCTGATGCTGCTGTATTATGCCGGCATGATTTACGCTTTCTGGCGGATGTTTTCCCGCAATTACGCGGCCCGCAGCCGGGAGAACCAAAAGTTGCTCTCCTTTGCCTACAAGGTAAGAGCGCGCTTTCGTATCCTGCGCCGCCGCATCCGGGACCGGAAGGTGTACCGCTATCTCAAATGTCCCTCCTGCGGCCAGTATCTTCGGGTGCCCAAAGGCAAAGGAAACATTGAAATTACCTGCAGCACCTGCCGCACATCTTTTATCCGCAAGGTTTAGGCGATATTCGGAACATACTTAATATTTGAAGCATGGTAAAACGCTCCGCTGCCTGTTGCAGTCGGAGCGTTTCCTTGCGGATAAGCATATTCATTAAAGGACAAACCAGTTTCCGTCGCCGGAAAAATCGGAATGCCGCCTTAGAGCATGCAACAGGTCAACCGAGGGCTACATCCAGCACCATCATCAACGCAAAGCCCGCCATGGTGCCCAACGCCGAAAGGTCGGAGCCGTCTCCCACCTGGGATTCGGGAATCAATTCCTCCACCACCACGAAGATCATGGCCCCGGCGGCAAAGGACAGCGCATAGGGGAGAACCGGGGTGATGAAGGTGACCAACCAGGCGCCCAAAAGGGCGGAAATCGGCTCCACCACGGCGGAAAGCTGGCCGTAGTAAAAACTTTTGGCCCGGGTATATCCCATGCCTCTCATGGGGATGGAAACCGCAGCACCTTCCGGAAAGTTCTGAAGGCCGATGCCCAAAGCCAGAACCATGGCGGACACCAGAACCGATTTGCTGCCGTCGGTGGCGCCAAAGGCAACGCCTACCGCCAAGCCTTCGGGAATATTGTGAAGGGTGATGGCCAGCATCAACAGAAAGGTACGGGTGTGGGAGGCAGTGGCGCCGCCTTCCGATTTCTCGTCGGGAAAGCCCAGGTGCAGGTGGGGAATCACCTTATCCAGTCCCCACAAAAAGAGCCCGCCGAACAAGAATCCCAACAATGCAGGGACGAAGGAGAAAAAGCCCATATCTTCCGAAAGTTCGATGGCGGGGGCCAACAGCGACCAAAAACTGGCGGCAATCATCACGCCGGCGGCAAAACCCAGCATCAGGTTGGTGATCCGTTTGTCCAGCGCTTTGAAGAAGAACACCAGCCCTGCGCCAACGGCTGTCATGCCCCAGGTAAACAGCCCCGCCAGGCCGGCCAAAGCTACCGGATGAAGATTTAACAAAGCTTGCATCCCAAACACACCTTTCCGGGGGATTTTGAGAACATCATAGCACAATTTTTCCTATTTTACTATTCCTAAATACCGTCTCAAAAACCTAAGAACAGTAAAAAACGACAATCTTTCCAAAGACTGCCTTCTCAACCCGTGGATTTTGTTTTTTTCCGTTAAAGCTGAAAACAGGAGACGGTGCTTTTTTGCCCAGTCTCCTGTTCTTGTTTTATTCGATTACCTGCAAATCTTTTGGGTAGCGGTTGAGAACTTCGCAACCGTCCTCGGTGACCAGCACCAAATCCTCGATGCGAACGCCAAATTCCCCCGGCAAATAAATGCCCGGCTCCACTGAAAAGACCATTCCCGGCTCTGCCGCAACGTGGGAGGTACCGCTGACGTCGGGGGGTTCGTGGCAGTCCAAACCGATGCCGTGGCCCAGCCGGTGGGTAAAGTAGGGGCCATAGCCGCCTTCCGTAATGACATCCCGGGCGGCTTTGTCCAGGTCGGAGAGCAAAACCCCCGGCCGGATTTTGGAAATGGCCGTTTCGTTGGCCAGCTTGACCAGCTCGTAGACCTGCCGCTGCTTGTCCGAAACGGTTTTGTAAAACACCGTGCGGGTCATGTCGCACCAGTACCGCCCGATGGGGGTGAAAATGTCGATGGTGACGCTGTCTCCCGGCTTGAGTGCGGTGCCGTCGGGGCTGTGGTGAGGGTCGGCGCCGTTGGCGCCAAAGCAGACCAGTTGGGGGCCTTCGCAGTCGGCGCCGTTTTGCAAAAACAGCTTGTTGACGGTGGAGGCCAGCTCGTTTTCGGCAACACCCTCCCGGATTTGGGCAATGGCCGAACCCATCACCCTGTCGTTGATGAGGGAGTTTGCCCGCAGTTTTTCCCGCTCCACGCTATCCTTGCGCTGGCGGGCCAAATCCACCGGGTGGGAGCCCACTACGGGTTCAATGTCCCGGCGCAGCTCCATCAGCCCGATGAGGAACTTGCTGTACCAGAACTTGTCGATCCCCAACTTGCCGGGCCTGACCACTTCCGCCAGGCCGGCGACGGGAGAATCGGCGTCCCCGTGGCAGACCACCGGGATTTCCGGGGTTCCGGTCAGCCCAAAGATGGAGTTGGCAAACAAAACGGCCTTGCCCCTACGGTCCAGGTAGAGTGCCAGCATCCGCTCGTGGGGTTCCACCCAGTAGCCGGTGAGGTAGTAGACCGAGGCGGGGGAGGAGATGACGATCTGCTCCAGGTTTGCCCGCTCCATGTGCTCGATTACCCGCTGCAGCCGCTGCTGCTTCATAAAAGCCATCTCCTTAAACGGTTACTTTGCCAGCACGCAAACCAGCCGGCAGGGCTTGTCAGTGCGGTTTTCGCACCAGTGCCGCTCCCCGCGGGGGATAAGGGTGGCTTCCCCTTGGCGGCATACTCCTTTGTAGTCTCCGCTTTCGGTATATACTTCCCCTTCGATGAAGAAGGAGTACTCGTCCTGTTCATGAGCGCCGGTGCCGCTTTCGGGAACCCGTTTGCCCGGCAGCAGGGTGATGTAGCTGATACGAATGTCGCTGTAATTTCCGGTGAGGTGGAACAGCTGCTGCATTTCATACAGCGGCAACCCGGTCACCGGCACCTGTTCCAACACAACTTTTTCCATAATCAATTCCTCCTGCCTGATTAGGCACGTTTGCGCATCCTGGGGTCCAGGTAGTCCCGCAAGCCGTCGCCGATAAAGTTGGCGCCGATGGCGACGCTGAAAATGGCAAGCCCCGGGAAGGTGGAAATCCACCAGTAGTTGAAGGTAAGGACGCCGTCGCTGACCATGGCGCCCCATTCGGGCACAGGAGGCTGCACTCCCAGGCCCAAAAAGGAAAGGCCGGAAAACATCAAAATGGCGTTACCCAAATCCAGGGTGGCCATGACGGCCATGGGACCGATGCTGTTGGGCAGAATTTCCCGGTACAGAATTCGCAGGTGGGAGGCTCCCAAAATGCGGCTGGCGGTGACGTAGTCGTTTTCCTTGACGGAAATGACGATGCTGCGGGTCAGGCGGGCGTAGTTGGGCCACCAGATGATGGCCATGGCCAGAATGGAGTTGCTGATGTTGGGCCCCAAAGCCGCCGCGATGACCATGGCGAGAATAAGCGGCGGGAAGGACTGGACCATTTCGCTAAAGCGCATCATCACGTCGTCCACCACGCCGCCCACGTAGCCGGCGATTCCTCCGAACAGGATGCCCACCCCGAAGGAAATGAGGACGGTAATCAGCCCGGCGCTCATGGAAATGCGGCTGCCGTACAGCACCCGGCTGAACACATCCCGGCCCAGGCTGTCGGTTCCAAACCAGTGCTCGGCGCTGGGAGGCTGAAAGCGCCCCACGATGTCCTGGTCGTTGATGGGGTGATAGGGCGTCAGCAACGGGGCAAAAATGGCGATTAAAACCCAGCCGATGCAGATGATAAGGCCCAGCTTGAACATAAAGTTTTTATGTTTTAACAGTTGCTTTACGGTGTTCATGGGCTGCCTCCTTCTACTGATACCGAATCCTGGGGTCTATGACACCGTAAAGAATGTCAATTAGCAGGTTGACTATCACGTAAGTAACCGCAATCAGCAGGGAGACACCGCAGATGGCCGGGAAGTCCAAGGTGGTGGCGGAAAGGTAAGCGTACTGCCCGATGCCCGGCCAGGAAAAGATTTTTTCCACAAACACCATGCCGCCCAGCAAGTTACAGAATCCCATGCCGCTGACGGTGATGACCGGAATCAGCGCGTTGTTGAGGGCGTGGCCGATGACCACCCTACGCTCCTTCATGCCCTTGGAGCGGGCGGTGCGGATGTAGTCCATGGACATGGCCTCCAAAAGGTTGGAGCGGGTCTGGCGGGTGATGAGGCCCATGGTGAAAAAGCCCAGCACAAGGGCGGGAAGAATCAGGTGAGCCAAGGCGTCGGCCAGCATTTCCCAATCTCCCCAGGAGATGGCGTCCAGCACATACAGGCCGGTGCCGCCGGTGGGGTTGAAGATGCGGGGGTCGATTCTTCCTCCGCTGGGGAACCATTTGAGCTTGCCGCAGAACACCGACATCACCAGCAGGGCAAACCAGAAGCTGGGCAGGGAAACGCCGCTGACCGAAATGGCCCGCAGAATCTGGTCGACTGGCTTATTCTGGAAGATGGCGGAGAGGATGCCAAACCCCACCCCCAGCACAATGGCGATGATCATGGCAAAGATGGAAAGCTCCACGGTGGCGGGAAAGTACTGCTTGAGATCCTGTAGCACCGGTCGTCCTGTACGGATGGAAGTGCCGAAATCGCCCCGCAGCAGATTGGACATATAAATGAAGTACTGCTCGTGAAGGGGTTTGTCCAGCCCCCACTTGGCTTCATAAGCGGCGACGATTTCCGGGTCGTTCAGGGCGGTCTGGCTGAGGTTTGCAGCAACCGGGTTGCTGGGCACCATGTGGGAAATCAAAAAGACCATGACGGAAACTCCCAGCAGCAAAACCACCATCAAGAGCAGACGTCTGATGAGATACCGGACCAAAAAGGCACTCCTTTCTTTCAAACAAACAGGTTTATTGTATGGCGCCAACAGGGAATGGTTTTTGTAGCAGAGGGATGCCCCATCCTCAAACGCCATAGGGTGTATTTGCCTCAACAAACCTTATGCCATGCCGGGAAGCCTGCAACAGCAGGCTCCGGCACGGCATGAAAACAAATGTTATCGGTTCTTATGGGAAAGAAGCAGCCGCTTTATTTGGCTACCAGGTCGCAGAGCTGGATTTTGCACAGGTCGTTGTAGGTGACGTTGTCCAAACGGTCGGAGCGGTAAGCGTAGGTCTTGGGATGCTGCAGCAGGAAGGCGAAGGGGTTATCCTGGTCAAACAGCTTCTGCAGCTCCTCGGAGTACTGAGCCCGCAGGTTGGGGTCGGTCTCGACCTGAATCTTGTTGGCCAAATCCCACAGGGCCTTGTTTTCGTCGGTCAGCTCCCACTTGGTGCGGTTGCCGTAGGCGGTGCCGTTTTCACCGGTGCCGGGCAGGAAGGCGAACTGGTTGTTGATGTCGTAGTAGTCGGGGGACCAGAACATGACATAGAAGGGCATGGAGCCTTCCCGCATCTTTTCGTACACCAAAGTGGCTTCCAGGGTTTCGATGTTGACGTTAATGCCGATTTCGGCCAGGTCCTGCTTGACCTTCTGGGCGATGGTGGTCCACTCCAGACCCTCGGAGTTGTTGTTGGCGCAGGTCAGGGTGATGTCAAAGCCGTTGGGATAGCCGGCTTCCGCCATCAGAGCCTTGGCCTTTTCCAAATCCCGGTAGCCGGGGTCTCTGGTCAGAGCGCCGGAGAAGCCCTGCTGTACAAAGTTGAAGGGGATGGTGCAGCCTTCGCCGCCCAGAGCCAGGTAGCCGGAGTAATCCAGAGCGTAGCGGACGGCTTGTTGTACCTTGGGGTTGGCAATTTCGGGGGAGAGGGAAGTATCCCGGTTCATTACCAGGAAGGTAATAAGGGCGGTGGCGCCTTTGGCGATGGTGACGTTTTCCTTGCCCTCCAGCTGCTTGGCGGTTTCGCTGTTCAGGCCGAGAGCTATGTCAATTTCGCCGTTTTGCAGGGCGGTGATTTGGGCGTCCACGCTGGGCATCTCTTTGAGGATGATGGTGTCGATGTTCTTGGGCTCGCCCCAGTAGTTGGGGTTCTTCTCCAGAACCAGCTGCTCCTTGGGAGTCCAGCTCTTGATGATGTAGGGGCCGGAACCGGCGGAGGTGGTGTCCAGCCAGGCCTTGGCGGTGTCGTTGCCGGTGTCGGAGCCGCCGTGCTGCTTGACCAGCTCACTGTCCAGAATGCAGTAGGCGTTGGAGGTCAACTTCACCAGGAAGGAGGCGTCGGGCTCGTTGAGAGTGATGACCACGGTGTAGTCGTCGGGAGCCTCCACACTTTTAACGATCTTGACGTTGGAGTAGGCGTTGCTGTCCTTCATGTTCATCACGCGGTTGATGCTCCACACCACGTCTTTGGCGGTGAGCTTGTTGCCGCTGGCAAACACAACGTCCTGCCGGAGAGGGAAGGTGTACACGGTTTTGGTGTCGTCAATTTCCACGCCGGTGGCCACCGAAGGAACGGGAGTTCCCATGGTGCCGGATTCCACCCGGTACAGCATATCGTAGGCGGCGTAGGAAATCATGTTGGCGTAAGGCTCATACATGTGGCCGGGGTCCAGGGTAATCAGGTCGGACTGAGCGCCGATGACCACGGTTTTGGGCTGGGCGGTTTCGCCGCCGGAAGCGGAGCCTTCGCTGCCCTGAGGGGTGGAAACCCGTCCGCTGCTTCCGCTGGCACAGCCGGCAAACAGCGACACCAAGAGACTGCAGGTTAAAAGAATCGCTAATACCTTCTTCATAGTTTACCTCCTAAAAAGAATGAACATTATGGAATCTGCTCATAGAGAAAACAGGAAACAAAATGGTCCGGCTCCACTTCCCGCAGGGCGGGCCGCTCTTTGCCGCAGCGCTCCATGGCGTGGGGGCATCGGGTGTGGAAGGCGCAGCCGACAGGGGGAGAGGTGGGGCTGGGCAGGTCGCCTGACAACACAATCTGCTGGGGAATGGGGCGCTCGCTGCCGTCGTCGATGACGGGAATGGCGGAAATCAGCGCCTGGGTGTAGGGGTGCATGGCGTTCTGATACAGCCGCTCCGCCGAGGCAAGCTCCACTATCTTGCCCAGATACATGACGCCAATCCGCTGGCAGCAGTGCTTGACGACACTGAGATTGTGGGAAATAAAGAGATAAGTAAGATTCAGCTGTTTTTGCAAATCCTCCAGCAGGTTAATCAC
>Ga0134092_1001405_pt1 | contig 21162 bp, 20 predicted proteins | sample 3_6taG_FD_94454 | JGI IMG/M metagenome (GOLD analysis project Ga0134092, IMG submission 94454) | Switchgrass degrading microbial communities from high solid loading bioreactors in New Hampshire, USA - 3_6_20_6_A3 metaG | ecosystem: Engineered > Bioreactor > Semi-continuous > Anaerobic >... | reverse complement strand
CTCCTGCACCGTACCGGTCACAAGGACCTGGTACTTGTCGTTTAAAAGGCCCAGATCCTTCATGATTTTTGCCCCGTATACAGCGCTTACCATGCCGCCCAGCTGGTCCGACGCGCCGCGGCCGCCGATGGTTTCTTCATCCTCATAGCCTTCATAGGGGTCAAAGGTCCAGTTCTTGATCTCTCCTACGCCAACGGTATCGATATGGGCGTCAAAGGCGATGAGCCTCTCACCGGTACCCATGAATCCCAGGATGTTGCCCATCCCGTCGATCCACACCCTGTCAAAGCCCAGCTTCTCCATTTCTGCCTTGATCCGGTATACCTTCTCCTTTTCTTCAGTGCTCTCCCCCTTGGCTTTGATGAGATCCCGGAGGAACCTGGTCATATCCTTTTTGTAGCCTTCGGCCGCTGCCTTTATCTTTTGAAAATCCACAGCCATTATGCCTTCCTCCTTATTCAGCAAGCCTCGGTTTCCTTTGGTTCAGAAGGTTTTGGAGCATTGCTACCGGGTTTTTGACCTTCTGCAGGAAAACCATGGCAGAGATGATATAGGGCTTGTAGCTGGCTTCTTTGTAAAGGGGGACTCTGTACCTGTCAAAGACCGATGCATCCACTTCTCCCGTCTTGCAGCTGACTCCCGTAATATCCGCCGGCAGGCAGTGGAGGTACAGGGCATTGCCCCCTTTGGTGAGCTTCATCATATCTTCCGTGCAGGCCCAGTCCATATATTCCGCATTCTGCTGAAGCAGTTCCTTTTCCAGTTCCTTGATCTCGTCGAACTTGCCTTTATCGTAGAGCTTTGTTCTCTTTTCCATGGCTGCAAAGGGAGCCCAGCTCTTTGGATAAACGATGTCGGCATCCTCAAAGGCTTCCTCCATGGAATTGGTCTTGCTGAACTTGCCGCCGTACTGCTCGGCGTTTTTCCTTGCCACTTCCTCCACCTCAGACATGACTTCATATCCCTTGGGATGGGCCAGCACCACATTCATGCCAAATCTCGTCATAAGGCCGATAACTCCCTGGGGTACGGACAGGGGTTTGCCGTAGGAGGGAGAATAGGCCCAGGTCATGGCGATTTTCTTGCCCCTTAAATTCTCGACTCCGCCAAATTCGTGGATGAGATGGAGCGTATCTGCCATGGTCTGGGTCGGGTGGTCGATGTCGCATTGGAGGTTGACAACGGTCGGCCTTTGAGGAAGAACCCCGTCCCTGTATCCCTCTTCCACATACCGTGCTATGTCCACCTGGTTCCGATGGCCCTTTCCGATGTACATGTCATCGCGGATGCCGATGACATCGGCCATAAAGGAGATCATATTGGCCGTCTCCTTCACCGTTTCTCCATGGGCGATCTGGGATTTCGCCTCATCCAGGTCCTGGACCTCCAGGCCCAACAGGTTACAGGCCGAGGCAAAGGAAAATCTTGTTCTGGTGGAATTGTCCCGGAAAATGGAGATCCCCAGCCCGGAATCGAATATCCTGGCGCTGATGTTGTTGTCCCTCAGATAACGGAGGGCATCCGCAACGGTGAAAATGGCTTCCAATTCCTCCTGGGTCTTGTCCCATGTCAGGAAAAAATCATTTTGATAAAGATTTTGGTAATTGAGTCCTTCGAGTTTTTTCAAAAGCTCATTGAAGTTCATCTTCCATTCTCCCTTCCTTTTTTATTTGGATATAGTCCATTCCATACTACATCCCTGTAATGATTAAAATCTGTATCTCCCTCTGTACTTATGCATAGAACCACAGAATTTTTGTCAAGCCGCAATGCCTGCTTGATGTCCGCAAGTTCTTCCAGGGTCATGAGCTGGGAAACAACTCCGGCGGTTACAGCTCCGCTCTCGCCGGATATGATCCTCTCATCGCCCCTTAGGGGATTGCCCAGGAGCCTCATGCCGTGGGCTGCCACATCATCGGATACGGACAGGAAATGCTCCGCATAGGATTTGAGGACTTCCCAGCCGATGATGTTGGGTTCCCCGCAGGCCAGCCCGGCCATGATGGTGTCCATATCGCCGGTTACAAAGTGGAGCTTTCCGTCATCGGCCTTGGCCGTCCTGAATATGCAGTCCGCCTTATTGGGCTCCACAACGGTGATGATGGGTTTTTGATCCCGGTAGACGGAGCAGAAAAAACCACAGACTGCCGCAGCCATGGAGCCGACTCCCGCCTGGAGGAAGATGTGGGTCGGCTTCATGCTTGACTCCGCCAACCTTAAGTAAGCTTCATAGGCCATGGTGATATAGCCCTGCATGACCCAGGTCGGTATCTTCTGATAGCCTTCCCAGGCCGTGTCCTGGACGATGATATAGCCGTATTTCTGGGCCAGTTCATTGGCAAGGCGGACGCATTCGTCATAATTCATGTCCTTGATCTCCGCCTCCGCCCCATGGGCCCGGATCCTCTCCAGCCTTTCCCTAGAACTGCCCTTGGGCATGAAGACGATGCATTTTTGCTGAAGCTGCTGGGCGGTCCAGGCCACCCCTCTTCCGTGGTTGCCGTCTGTGGCGGTGATAAAGGTTATCTCGCCCAGTTCTCTTTTTATTTCCTCTGAGATCATGGTTTTGTAGGGAAGTTCATCAATGCTTTTGCCCAGCCGATTGGCGATAATCTGGCCGATTGCAAAGCTCCCGCCCAGGACTTTAAATGCGTTCAGGCCGAATCGGTAGGACTCGTCCTTTACAAAAAAAGCCTTTAGGCCTAAATATTTCGCCAGCTCTTTTAGTTCAACCAGAGGGGTTTCTGCATATTGGTCAAAGCTTGAATGGAATTTGAGGGTTTTTTTCGCAATGTCCTCACTTAAAAAATCCAGGGGTATTTTTCCCCTTTTGCTAAGGTCGTTCGTTACCAGCTTGTATTTTGAAATCATTTCTCCACCTTCCTTATATTAAACTGTCTTTATCGATGCTCAGTTGGCTATTATAGAATGTCCGGGCATTTAAAAAAAGCTATCAGTACTATCTGATAGCTTTCCCAATTGCTGAAAGTTTATTTGAATTTTCTGGCCCCATCTAATCTCAACCAAAGGTTAATATAAAATTCAACCACTGGTTGTGTGAAAGCGTCAAAAAACAAGACAGGCTAAACCAACAGTCTATTGTTTGAGGCAATCTTTGCAATTATACTTGACTTAAGAGTGCGCGCACGGTAAAAAATTGGAGGTGTTGTCATGTATAATGTCTACGGGCTCGGCAAAAGAATCGCCTACTATAGAAAACTTCTGGACATGACCCAGGAAGAGCTTGCCGCAAAGTTAAACGTCACGGCCCAGGCCGTATCCAAATGGGAGAACGAACAAAGCTATCCGGAGATCACCCTCTTGCCAGAGCTTGCCAAGGTATTAAATACCACCATGGACAAGCTCTTTGGCAACGAGGAGGATGCCCTCAAGAATGCATCATGGGAAGAGGAATACAGGCCGAAGTTTCCCCCCGTTAAGCCACCGGGTCTGAAGCTTGTCCACGTGGTTGGGGGAGTCGGGTGCTACTCTGATAAAGAGGTAGCCGTTACAAACGGCGATACCGTGGCTTTTAAAGACGGAAGCACCGCAAACCTTAAACAGCTGAAGGTGGTGAACAAGGGAGCGGGAGACATCATCTTCGAATTTATGGACATTCCCCCCGTCCCCAGAAACATTGATTTTGACAAAACGGAAATCCATGAAGCCTTTGATAAAGTGGATTCCGTTGAAGTATCGACCATTGCCGCCTCCATTCGAATCATTCCTTCAGAGGATGATAAGACCCATGTGGACGCATACGGTTCCCCCTTTTTCCTGGCCAAGCTGAAGATCTCCCACAGGGAAGGACTTCTTTCCGTAAAGTGCGATCAGCCACAGGGCAATTGGGGCGGAAATGCAGGCGGAGACAACAGGGTAATCATCGCCCTGGCCTGTGAAAAGCCCAGGACCCTGAACGCTTCCGTGAACGGCCACGGGAATATCGACATAGAGGTTCCCTTTCAAAAGGGTTTCCTTTCCATCAACGGCTCCGGCGACATCCACGGAAGCGATTTTGAGGTGTTTACCGGCTCCATCAACGGAAGCGGTGATATAGACTGTAACAAAGTCGGCCATCTCACCGTCAACATCAATGGCTCCGGCGACTTTACTGCAAGGGAGATCTATGGAGCCTTCAAGGCATCGATCAACGGTTCCGGTGACATCGAACTAAAATCCGGCCAAGTGGACACCTTCGAAACGGTCATCCGGGGCGCAGGGGACATCCATGCAGAAGGCATTACCGCAAACACCGCAAACATCTCGGTGGATGGAGCCGGCAGCATCACCGTCGGCAGGGTTATCAATGAGTCGGTGGAAAAGCACAGCAGAGGCTCTTCCATCAGGATTCTAAAACGGGGATAAAAAGCTCATTACCACGGCTTGCCGGTACGGACCGGCAATGCTCGGAAAAAGAAAAGGGCGGGTTAGATGCTCCGCCCTTTTCTTTTTCCGTAGCTGTTTCGTTCTCCTTGGTCCCGGTCCATCCCCAATCGACTCCGGGCTGACAATTTCTCCTAAAATCTATCCAGAACTTGCTATGGTTTTTGAAAATCCCCTATTCCCTGGATGCCCAAATATGGAATGGCATTTTGAAGCCGTTTATGATATCCTTTTACCATACGAAATGTTTTAAAAGAAGGACCTCACACTGATTGAAGGGGGAATCACCTTGAAAATACTCATCATCGACGGCCAGGGCGGAAAGATGGGCAAGATGATCGTTGAGCAGCTGAAGGCAAGCATGCCGGACTGCGAGCTGATTTCAATAGGGACAAACAGCATCGCTACCGCAGCGATGCTCAAGGCCGGAGCGGACCACGGTGCAACCGGTGAAAACCCGGTTGTCGTCAACAGCGCCGATGCGGATATCATCATCGGCCCATTGGGAATTGTCGTCGCCGATTCCCTTCTCGGAGAGATCACTCCTAAAATGGCGGTGGCCATCGGCCAGAGCAAGGCCCGGAAAATCCTGATCCCCATCAATCGCTGCAACACCACGGTGATCGGCACCGAGGAGCTGTCCTATAGCGAATACGTCCGGCTGGCGGCAGAGAAGGTCATGGAGTTTATAAAGGAAGGCAAATAAAGTCTGACAGCGGCGAGAAGGGCTTAAATACATGCCCTTGTCTACTCTACGCCAGGCACTGGTTCTTTGGATGCAGCTATAAAGACGCGCTTGCCTTTTGTCTTCTATGAAATAGGCCTTTTTGAGGGCCACTATGTTGGCAGGAATGATGATGCGCTGGATGACAATGCCCGGAGATGCGTTGATAAAAGCTCCGGCCAAAAAATCTGCCAGGTTAAAGGCTGTGCCGGAAAGCCCGTACAAAATCAGGCTCACGATTCCCTAAAGGACCTTTCCGCCGATCATGGACAGGATCAATACAACATAAGCATAAGCCTTTTTCCTGGGCAGCAAATTTGATAAAAAGCCGGTCAAAAAGCCATAGGCTCCCAGTTCAAAAGTCATCGCCAAAGCGGTGGGAAACATGGCGGCATTCCAAAGAGCAGGCCTCTGTACCGGCGTCACAAGGCCTACGATCAGGCCGTAGGACCAACCGCATACAAAGCCCGCTTTTCATAGGTTACTTCGAAGCAGAAACAGTTCCTCCCAGCTTTGCCCGGCTTCCTTGAGGCCCGCCTTTGAAAAGCCTCCACAGCCAGGCTGTGCACAGCTCCATCCATCGGGCAGCCTCCGGGTCTTCCAGCTCCTTTTGGCCGTTTGAAGTCAGCTCATTGGACAGGGATAAGCCGTGGACCCCCATTTGAAAGATGTGGGCCTCAAAGGGGATGTCATTTTGGGCTAAGGCATTGGCAAAAAGCAGGGAATGCTCTACGGGAACCAGGTTATCCATATAGGTGTGGAACAGGAAGGTAGGCGGCGTATGGCTCCCTACATTCAGTTCACAGGACAGCTTCTTTCTCATCCCTTCGGCATCCCTGTCCCCGATTACCATCTTCCACATCCATCCAAAGCCTTCTAGATCGCAGTGGATCACAGGATAGCACAGGATCAGGGCATTGGGCCGATTCTCCCCATGCTGCACGCCTGAGAGGCTCATAATTTCCGGATCGTTCCACAGGGTGCCCAGGCTGGCTGCCAGATGGCCGCCTGCGGAAAAGCCGCATACCGCTATCCTGTCCGGATCGATATGCCATTTACCCGCATTTTCCCTGATGATTTTCATTGCTTTCGAGGCTTCAACAAGGGGATTGGGGAATTTGGCGTGCTCCTTCACCGAATACCTCAGTACAAAGGCATGAAAGCCCTTCGCCGCAAAAGAAAGGGCGATGGGCTCGGCTTCCCTGTCGGAAGTCGCCATATAGCCGCCGCCGGGGCAGACCAGGACTGCGGGACGCTTTTCCCAGTTTTGCATCTCCGGCGAGAATTCTTGGATATAGGCGGTTAGGTGAACCCGTTGATCCTCTGTAAGATAAAACCTTTCAATAAGCATTGGCTCTGCCTCCTTTATTTTTTAAACAATCCTTTTCTATTTAACAAGCCCAAGAAGGTTACAGGCAAGAATTTTTTCTACGACCGTAATCTAGAAAGACACAGGCCCAAAAGACCGGATTTTACAAGGTCCTTTTTTCCGATATTGATGATCTCCGGGAAGGCCAAATAGGGCAGCATAAAAGTTTTTCTTCGTCATAGCACTCCATCCATAGGGTTTTCAAAACACCTGCCGGCCTACTCCTTCCCTTATGCATACGAAGAAGCTCCGATGGCAGAGCGGCAGGCCCATACTGGAAACGGGCGCCTTTTTCTCTTGTGCATTCGAAGAATTTCCAATGACGGTGTAACAGGCTGGTCCTGAAAACAGTCGCCTCCCTTTTGCATTCGAAAAGCTACGCTGACAGGTTGACAGGCCAGTTCTGGAAATAGGCGCCTCTTTTCCTTATACATTCGAAAAGCTCCGATGGCAAAGCGGCAGGCTGATTCCGAAAATGGATGCCTCCCCTTTTGCATTCAAAAAAGCTCCAATGACAGAATAACAGGCCGGTTCCGGAAATGGACGCCTTCCACCTCTATGCATACAAAAGAAGCTCCCCCTTTTGCAGGGAAGCTCCTTTTTCCATTTAAAAGGCAAAATTCCCGTCTTTAAAGATGGTAATCCGCTCCCCTGCCTCCGTCATTCCTTCGATTCTCATATCCGCCGTGCCGAACATGAAGTCTTCATGGACCAGGGAATCATTCACCCCGGCCTTGACGAGCTCTTCCTTGCTCATGGCCTGGCTTCCTTCCAGGCATACGGAATAGCCCTTGCCGATGGCCAGGTGGCAGGAGGCATTCTCATCAAAAAGGGTATTGTAAAAAAGGATCTTCATATTGGAAATGGGGGAATCATAGGGTACCAGGGCAATTTCCCCCAGATAATGAGACCCTTCGTCCGTCTCAATCAAATTCTTTAGATTCTCGTAGCCGACCCTGGCCTGATAATCCACGATCCGCCCATCCCTAAAGGTGATGGAAAAATCCTCTATCAAACTCCCGTTGTAATTAAGGGGCATGGAGCTCACCACAGTGCCGTCTACACCGTCTCTGGCCGGAACCGTGAAAATCTCTTCCGTCGGCATGTTGGCGATGAACTCCACTCCCTCGGTGGAGTAATCGGCTCCGCCCATCCAAATGTGCCCTTTTGGCAGCCTGATCCTTAAATCCGTGCCGATGGAATTCTTCAGGTGAATCCACTGAAGCCGGCTTTTATTTAGAAAATCCATGTTCCTTTGAAGGGTCCTCTTGTGTTCATTCCATGCTTCCACAGGGTCATCCCGATCCACCCGGACGGCTTTGAAGATGGCTTCCCAGAGCTTCGCCACCGCATCACTGTCGGACAGATTGGGAAAGACTTTTTTGGCCCAGGAAAGGGTGGGAACAGAGACGATGCACCAGGTATTCTGATTGCTCATCAGCCGATCGGAATACTCGATAAGGGCCGTCCTCCTGGCCTTGCTGGCCCTTGAAATCCGCTTTGGGTCAACGTCCTTTAAAAGCTCCGGATCCGTTGCGGAAATACTCAAGAAAGCTGCTCCCTGATTGGCATAGAAAGTATAAAAGTCCTTCCGCCAGTCGGGGTACTCGTCAAAGATCTCATCCGGTGCGTAGAGATATTTGATCCTGGTCGAAAGCTCATCCTGCCAGTTCACCACAACCTCCCTGGCACCTTCTAAATAAGCCGTTTTTGTAATCATCCTGGCAAAATCGGCACATTCTATAGGGCTGGAGATCACCAGGGTCTGATTTTTTTGGATATTGATCCCTGTCTTGACAATGAGTTTAGCATATTTTTCCAGTGATTGATTATTCACATAAACACCTTCCATCTTTCAAATTGCATGTTTCAATTCCCGATACAGCCTGTCTACCAGGGTATGGCTCTCATCATGGCTGTACTGCCAGAACATGATGCCCGCCAAACCCTTGCTTTTGACATATTCAGCCTTGTATGCCAGAGACTCCTCATCATCGTATGTAATGAAGGTATCGCCGTTGAAGAGATAAGGAGCCTTGGCGCTGTCATCCCAATAGCGGACAAAGCCGTTTTTGTTGATATAGTCTCTTAAAAGCTCCCCGTGGGATTTTCCAAAGCCGGCAGGCCCTTGGGCCCTTTGATGCAGGCCGTTGTTCTTATTCTCCACCCCGGTCCAGATGCGGCTGTAAAAAGCAGCCCCCAGGACCATCTTTTCAAGGGGTACGCCTGCCGCATGAAAGAGCTCCACCGCCTTGGCTCCGCTCATGCCTTCGGGGTCTCCCTGGGGAGCGTACAAATTGGTATGGTGCCCTGTGATATTATTATATCCCCTCATATCATAGGTCATGAGATTGACAAAATCGAGATACTGCTGAACTTTGTCCATTTCCGTGCTATGGATGAAGTAAGGACCGGCTCCGACCGCTGCAGTCAACAGATAATGCCGCTTATTCTTTCGTCCCAGCTCATCCAACCTGTCCCGCAGGTCCTTGATCAAAAGGGTGAAGGTATATTTGTCATCCGGGCTTGACTTGATTCCCGCAGCCGATGAGCATGGATACTCCCAGTCGATATCGATTCCGTCAAAGCCCTTTGCTTCCATGAATTCCGCAGCCGTATCCGCAAACCTGGCCCTGCCCTCCGCCGTTGAAGCAGCTTCGGAGAAGCCTCCGGCTCCCCAGCCTCCGACGGATATGAGGGTCTTTAGCTCCGGATTCTTTTTCTTTAGCTCATTGAGCCTATCAATTTCCTTTAGATGATCCCCTGTAACAGCTCCGTCCTTGATCAGGGCAAAGGCATAATTGATATGGGTGAGCTTGAAAAGATCTTCTTCAATGATGGCATTCGCTCCCCCTCCTTTTCCCCCTTCATAGACATAGGCGGCCAAAACGTATTTTCTCTCCATGATCCGCACCTCCGATCAAAAGTTTATTATTATTTTACCATAGATCGGCCAAAGGAAATGCCAGATTTTTGGAATCTGCCGATCTTAGGAGTGATAGATTTCATAGCGGGGTTTCAGTTGGTTCTTATTCTTGTAAACAAAGAGCACGGCGCTGCCCTCAAAGGGTGCAGTCAGGGCCTGCCTCTGGCCGCCGTTGACGGTCCCGCCCTTATAGGTCACCCCGGTTCTGGGATTGAGCCACTCCACCCGGAAGGTTCCCTCGGCCTTTCGCAGATCCAGGCCTTCACTGCCTCCCGCAGGGAAGAAGCAAATGTACTGCTGTCCCTCCCAGGCCAGGCAGTAGGTCGAGGTGCACAGGTGATTTGAGGGAACACAGTAGTTGAGGTTAAACTCCAAGGCTACCCTGCGGGTATATCCCAGGTTTCTCCTGGCATCATCCCAAAGGTAATAATAGCGCTGATTTCGCGTCACATCCCCATCCTGCCACCAGTCGAGATCTCCGGGGATGGGCTCCCAGGGATCCATAAAGAGGACGTTGTGGCCCCTGGTAAAGCTCTTCCATATCCAGTTGATGTCACAGCCATGGCCCCACAGGTGATCGGTATCATTCAGGATCACCTTGCTGCCGTCTGCAGCAGGGGGATTGTATCGGTACTCAAAGATCTCCCCGTTGCTGGGAGAAATCCAATCGGCCGATGTGGCAAAGAGCTCCCTGTTGTCCTGATCTCCGCCCTCAGCCGTGATGCCGATCATATGCTGCTTTGAAAGGGTGCTTTCATAGGAACGGATAAACCTGCAGATCTCCTCCTGCCACTCCATGGCTTCTTTTGTATGGGGAATCTCGTTGCATACCTCATAGAGCACATGATCCAGGTCGTTCAGGCAATCGATAACCTTTTTTATGTATTCCTTCTGGGCATTGAATATTTTCGGGCACTGTAAGGAGAACATCTTCCAAGCCCGGCCGTCGGGCATGCAAGGATCGTCATCCACACCGTTTATATTGTTATTGGGATGAAAGGGATGATAAAGCCAGGGATTCTGGTCGGGTGTCGCCCACTTGAAGGCCCAGGCTTCAAAGAGCATTACGGAGACATAGATTCCCTTTTCTCCGGCCATCTCCACCCGCTTTCTCAGCCTCTCGTAATACTCCGGATTGGGCTTTGTTAGATCAAATTTGGGCTTTCCGTCTGCGGCCAAGCCCGGGCCCGTTCGCAAAAAAGGCTGAGGATAAAAGAGGGTGCTTCGCTTGTTCCAGGGAGCACACTTGGTCTGCATATGAAACTGCCAAAACCTCAGGAAGTTGTGCCCATAATCCTGCATCATCTGAAGAAAGGCAGGGTAATCCATCTCATGTTTCGGATCGCCCTCCAGCCACATATCATTCATTACCGACCAGTTGTGGGAGCCCGTCAAATAAATGGCATTCCCGCTGTCGTCCGTAAAATAGCGGGGATTTATCGGGTTTTTCCTCAGAGGACCGTTAAAGAACCGGGCCATTTTTCTCACCTGCTTCCTTTGAAAATATTTCTAATTCCAAAGTAACACATTCAAAAGACAGCGTCAATAAGAAGCCCGTGGTAAAAAAGTCCCGCCGGATAATACCGTACAGGACTTTTACAGGCTAAGCAAGACGGAACGCCTATTGTGAAATTCAGTACTCTCCTTCAATAAGAGTTGAAATAAATCTTTCGCCGGTCAGCAAAAGGAGCATACCGCTAAAGTAGGCAGGAACTTTTAACTCCCACCTGTTGTGGAATAATGTACTCTACACCAATAAGAATTCAAATACATCTTTTGCCTCGCCAAAACAACTGAAGAAATTTCGCAGCAAAAGAACATCATAGAAAGGTGGAAGGTTTTGACTCGCCGCCTTTTTGTGGAATCAGGTACCTGCCACCTTAAAAGACGGAAGCCATTCACTATATTAACAATCCGATGAGAGAAATAGTCAACACGGAAAAGAAGGTTGAGATCCCGACGCATCTTGACGCGAAGGCGGCATCCCCACCGTAGAGCTCTGCGAAGATGGTTGTATTGGCTGCAACCGGCATGGAAGCCAGCAAAGTGCAGGCATACAATACCTCCTCAGGGATGGGCAACATTTTCAACAGGCCGAGGGACAAAAGCGGGATGAGGAGCAAACGCACCGCGCTGCAGTAGTAGACCGGGAAGCCCTTGAAGAGCTCTTTGATCTTGACGTCTGCCAGGCGGGAGCCCACGATCAACATGGACAGGGGCGTTGTCATGGAGCCGACCGTTGACATGGCCTTGAAAATCGGAGCCGGCAGCTTGATGCCAAAGAGGAATATAATAAGTCCAATCATCACTGAAATGATGCCAGGATTGAACAAAACCTTCTTCCATGAACCCTTTTCCTTCTCCCCGCTGAAGACCATGATCCCATAGGTCCACACAAAAATGTTGAAGGAAATCACATAAATGGATCCATAAAAAACACCTATGCTGCCAAATACGCTGTCCAGCACCGGAAAGCCCATGAAGCCGCAGTTAGAGAAGACGATTGCAAACTTCATCACGCTTTTGACGGACTGGGGATAGCGGATGAACAAAACCTGGGCCAGGAGGATGGACAGCACATGGATGCCGAAGGAGCAGAGGAAAACGAGGCCTGCGCTTACAAGCATATCCTCGGAGAAATCCATTTGAAAGGAAGTTATGATCATCAAGGGCTGGGTCACCTTGAGAAGGAGATCCGAAAGCTTCTTGCTGACCTCTTCCGTGATAAACTGCCGCTTCTTTGAATAGACCCCTACCAATAAAATCAAAAAGAGCATGAATACCTGTTGAATGATGATCCGGTTTTCCACAGCAATCTCCTATCTATCGCCCCATAGTCTGCAACAAAACAGCCAATACTGATTATAGCACAACTCTGGCCCATCCATCAATGAAAAGGCAAGGGAGAGTATCCCTTAGACATTGAGCTTTTGTGCGGAGATGTTTTCAAACTCCCCTTCCGCCCGGTCAAGGAAGAGGCCGAAGTTCCCCCTGCCGGAGAAATAGAAAACAAACTGAAGGTAAAGAATGTCATTGATGTATACTTCGATAAACTCCTTGTTCGCCAGGACCTTGAGATTGTATTTCTGCCCATGCTTGAGGGGTATTCTTCGCATATCGACCGTTTGAAAACGGGGGAATGTAAAGAAGCCTATTGTCTGGCGCTCAAAATCCAATAGTGCCACGCCGCCGGCTTTGTTGGGTCCCTGCCTGACAAGTAAGCCGGCTGCCGTTCCTTTGGTGACTAGGATATCAGCGGAGTAGACGAAGTTGTCCCCTTCTGCAGGAAAAGTATAGCGGCACCAGGCCGTCCGAACGCTTCCTTTGACTTTGCCGCCGGAGGCTTCCCATCTGCCCGGCGTTTCATGCTGGTTATAAAAATCTAGCTGGGGAGGCAGGCTGCGGGGATCTATAAGCGTGTCAGAGAGCTTTTCGCTTAAAAGATCTGGGAAGCATGCGCAGAGCTTTCCGTCGATTACTTTAACCTCTTTCGGGATTCCCAGGACTCCAAAGGCATGCTTGAATTCATTCTCATTGATTCGCTGGCCCATGGAATAGAGCACGTATTTTTTCCCCTTAAAGTCCACCGTGCGGCAGCTAAAACCGTTGAAACCCATCGATGCAATCAGGATATTGTCCTTCGGTTCCACATAGGGTCCTTCCAGCCGGTCCGATACGGCATAAACCGTTCCGCAGGTCAGATAGGGTTCATCGAATATGTTTCTATTCCCGTAGGCCGTATCCTCAAGCCAGGTCAAATACCACTTGCCGTCCAATTGAAAAAGATCGGGCATTTCAACAATGGAATACCGGTTCTCCGGCGAACGATAAACGGGAGGGGTCTGCTCCCAGTGGATCAGGTCCTCCGAATATGCTCCGGCGAACACGCTGCCCTCCGGCAGCTCCTCGGTCGGGATCCTGGTAACGAACACGCCGAAGTAGCCGGGCCTTTTATCATGCTTGACCACCATCAGATCGCGGCAATCCACCAGGCCGCGGATGGAAGGGGCATCTACTGTGTTATACCATCTGGGATCCGGCGTAATCACCGGATTGCCCTCGTATTTTTTCCAGTTCATCAAGTCGTCGCTGACGGCCAGGCCGATCATCTGGATTTTGCCGGAGTTTGCCGAGGAGCGGATTGTGTAATACATATAATACTTGCCCTCATGCTCGATGGTGGAGCCTGTCCAGTTTTCCAAATCGCCGATTCGCCCCGGCTCTTCCGCATAAAGGGCCGGAGGCAGTTCCTCCCAATCCAGCAGATTCGTGGACACCGCATGGCCCAGGCTCTTGCCTTCGACTTCGCTGCGGTCGCTCCCCGGCCTCCTCATCTGTAAATAAAAAGCATGGACCTCCTCAGTACCCTTTCGTTTGCAGTACCAGGTGTCCCATTGATACATTCCTCTTCCGTGATAATTCATCTTTCCACCTCCTGGGGGACAGTCCTCAAAAATTGCACAAAATCAGGCTGCCCCATGTTTGGGGGACAGTCCTCAATTTTTTCACAAAAGAAGAAAAGCGATTCATAGTAGCGGACTGTCCCCAATTTGGGGGACAGTCCTCAAAAATTGAACGGACTGTCCCAATGTTTCCATATAAATGGTCTCAAATTATTCCATGTGTGGAGGAGTGTCCCCAGTGAGTCTGCACCGGAGATGCTCCCCGCAACATTTCACCGATACCGTTTTCTCGGTATTTACTGATTATAGCACGTTTTGCATCCGTTGTAATGCCCATTGCACTTAATTCCTTGCGAAAAGCACGTTCCCCTCTCTTCTTACGGATCGCATAGTCAAGGAGAAGAAATAAAAATATGATAAGAAGCCTTATGATCTTGCCTGCTATCACGATGATCCCTATGAAACTCCTGATCCATTTCATATCTCTTCTCCTCTCTTCCGTTATACTATGCAAATTATCCATTCTTACCGCCTTTAAACTCAGATGACAACTTTTCGAAGGAAATCATATAATCCTGTGCCATTTTGATGGCTTTATCCTCCGGGATACCTGCTGCTACCAATTCTTTATAGAAAGTACCGATCGCTCTTCCCATATTTGCGGCATTTTCAGGAGAGTAATAGGAAATCATTAAATTTTTAATGATATTTGGCACCTTCTCAGCCACTGTATCCAATACCGCTCGAAATTCATTCATTTCATGTTCATTCATAACGGATTCTCCTTTCATATGATTTATACAGCACTTTTTATCGCTTTAAATATTTGCTCCGAATACTTCCAGAGGAGCCTGGTATCGCCTCTGAGTCTCTGTTTCACTAAAGTAGCGATCATCCTCAAAACAGGAGGAGAAACAGGATTTTGAAGGACTGTATCAAGAAGTTCCTGTGCCATATTCAAAGCCTGGCTTTCTTCCTCTTCTATCGATTCTAAGACAGCATCAAGCATTTCATCGACAGGCAAAATTTCTTCTCCTCTTCGATTTTGTATCGACTCTTCTATCTTGCTTATTTCAGCCAACTCTTTTCTACAGGAAGGGCATCCAGCCAGGTGTGCTGCAACCTTTACTCTTTCTTCTTGCCCCAGGGTATCATTCAAATACCATGGCAAGAGCATTTGGATATCCATGCAATCGTCATTCTTCATCCTCTTTCCACCTCCCTTATTAGCTTTTGCAGCTTTTTTCGTACATGAAACATCCTGCTCTTCACCGTACCTACCGGGATGCCTTGAATAGATGCAATTTCCTGGTATGACAGCCCAATATCAAAGCACAGATAAACAAGCTCCTTCTCATCCTGTGAAATGGCTTTCATGATCTCTTCCCAGTAGACCTTATCGATCACCTTTTTCATCTCTCTGGAGGAACCCTCATCCTCCAGCATCATCTTTTGATCCATTTCCAAGGGATCCGGGCCCAGAAAGCAGTCCCTTCTGTATTTTTGCCTGTAATAGTCTGCTATTTTTCGCCTGGCAATCCCTAAAACCCATGCTATCACCGATGATTTTTCGGAATAACCGGATGCGCTTTTCCATACTCCAATGAAAATCTCCTGGATCACATCTTTGACATCCTCGGGCGATTGTATATGAATACCCACATAGCTACTCACCCTGCTTACCAGTCCATAGTACAGCATTGTAAAATCCTCTCGGTCTTTCAAGACTACCCCTTTGAGCCTCTTTCTGAGCTCATCGTCATTTTCCTCTATTTTTGGCGGAGGATAAATGGTTCCACCTCCTCTCACAGGCGGAAGTTTATTTTGATTGAGTGCACTCATCCTATATGTCGCTCATTTGATTCCAAAGGTTCAATTATTTTTGCAGGGGACAGTCCTCAAAAATCAAACAAATGTTCGTAAAACCCCTTTACAGAACACATGTTCTGTGGTATGATATGGTAAGAAGAATATGGAGGTGTGGACCGTGTCAAGAAAGGCTCGTGTCAAATCCCCGGAGTCCGTATATCATGTCATGTGCCGGAGCATATCAGAGATACAGCTTTTCAGAGATGACAGCGACAAGGACTATTATCTCCTTCTTTTAAAGAGGTACCTCGAGAAATTTAAATGCAGCCTTTATGCCTACTGCCTGATGGACAACCATCTGCATCTTCATCTTGACCCCAAGGGTTTTGACATCTCTAAATTTATGCATTGCCTCAATACGGCATATGTATGGTACTACAATCACAAATATTCCCGTCACGGCCATGTCTTCCAAGGCCGGTTTACAAGCAAGATTTTATCCTCCGAGGGCTACAATCTTGCCGTCTCCGCCTATATACACAACAACCCCAAAGATATTCCGGATTTCTCCGGCAGGGAAGAGCTGTATCCCTATTCCTCCTATGGCATCTATCTAGGCATCAGGCACGACATACACGGCCTCATCGACAAAAGCTTTATCATGGGGATTTTCGGCACAGCCAATCACAGGTTGTTTGCCCAAAGGTATCGGGAATTTGTAGGCAAGCAAAGGAACATGGAGAATCCGAATGTAGATTTATCCATTGCCGTGGAGAATGAATACATCAGCGGCAGAAGGATTCTGCTCCGGGAGTACTCCCCGTCTAAGGTAGTATCCTTTATTTCCGACAAAATGCAGATCCCGCATAAACACAGCCTGGCCCTTAAATCAAAGCGAAAGCTGATGGGCTATAGGGCCTTTACTGCCTATGCCCTCCGGGTTCTGTGCGGACTTGGATACAAGGAAATATGCAGCAGGATGTACAACATCACCATCTCCGGCTGCTCCCGCCTCTGCAGCAAAGGCTTTGAACTCCTGTCCGACCCTTTCTATGCCTCCGTCTTCGATGAACTGGCAAGCTGCAGGATATAGCCAATAACCCTTTTATTTACGGAAAACGGGCTGCTGTTTCATCGTAGTTTGCAGTTACGCCCTTTTTTTATTGCCAAAGGGCTACTGTTTTATATTGAAAATCAAAGTTTAAAAAGCTCAGGTTATGAATTGCTATTGCTAACCTGAGCTTTTCTCATGCTTTCCCAAACAAAAAACTGTCAGCTTTTTGAGGACTGTCCCCTACCAGCCCAGCTTTTTGAGGTACTCCCGGCTCATCTTGATGGCTTCCATGGGGGGACGGTTATTGGAAGCGTCCTGCTCCACTACCACCCATTTGGCCCCTGCTTTCAGGGAAGCTTCCAATAAGGCGGGGACATCCTGCATGCCGTATCCAACAGGCCTGAACTCAAAGTAACCCTTGGGCGCGTCCGCCTTTTTCTCAACCTTTGTCCCGATCAATTCATACATGTTCTGGGGCATTCCTTCTTTGTAAAAGTCCTTCAGATGAACAACGGGGCTGCGGCCAGAGTATTTCTCAATGTACTTAGCCGGATCTTCGCCCGCTACTTTTACCCAGCAGGTATCCAGCTCCGTCTGCAGATACTCGGGAGAAACAGCAGCATACATGGCATCCAAGCCGTAAGTACCGTCCTCCATGCGGACGAACTCAAAATCGTGGTTATGATAAAGAAGGGTAATTCCCTTGCTCTTGCAAGCCTTGCCTATGCGCTCCAAATCCTTTAACAGATTCTCATAGTTGGGTCCACCGGGACGATCCTCATTGCCCAGCCAGGGAATCGCTATGTACTGGCAGCCAATTGTTGCGTAATCCTCAATGGTCTTTTCCATGTCAGCCCGCAGCTGATCGATGGGCACGTGGGCAGAAATGACCGGAATCCCCACTTCGTCGGCAATCCGTCTGACTTCCTCGGGAGCCATACCATAAAGGCCGGCAAGTTCTACGCCCTCATAGCCCATTTCTTTGATCTTCTGAAGCGTGCCTTTAAAATCCTTTGCGGCATCGTCTCGAACCGAATAAACCTGTACAGCAACCGGTAACTTATTCATAATTTACCTCCCTAATTTTCATTAATAGCGTTTTGACAACACCTTCTAATAGGAATTTTACTAGATAACCCTTAATAAGTCAACTTTACCCAGAAGAAAGGCCGTAATTTCTACAGGCGCCTTATCATCCGAGCTTTCCGAAGTTCTTCAAATAGACCATATTTTTTACGGCTATACTGCCTTTCCACCAATTCTTGCTAATCGCCCATTCATCAGGGTACCCATTCCAGCTCCAGGTGATATCCCATACCCCTTCCTCATTGCGAGAGTTCACGATAAATTCGCATTCATAGTCCGCGATCTCTTTATTATCAGCATAGAAGATGCTGTTTGGCGAATCAAAAAACTGGGACGGCTTGCAGACATAGCTCGTGGCCCAAAGGCTTGTGTCCGCAGTGATGGAGCGCTTCACCTGCTTAATTAGCTTTTGCCTGAGCTCCGATAGATCGAATAAATCCACAACTTTTGCCTTCTTACAGTACTCCAGCAATCGCACGTAGCATGCTACGGTATGCATATCCTCCAAAAAGCCTTCCCTTCGATATGCATCCACCGCTTCCGCTGCAATTTTCTCACATTTCTTATATAGAGATGAACCCTTATCAGCATAGCACAGCCCAAAACCAGCCAGGCAGGCCGTGGGATTATATTTGTTGTGACAGGTGCTTTCACTGTCTGTGTGCCACCAGGGAGCATGGGGATAATCATTATTCGTTACCACTGTGTTATACCAAACGTGCCCATCAAAGTCAGCGCCGCTATCCAGGTATTTTAAGATTCCTACTATTATTGGGTGATCCCTGTCTTCAAATTCTATTTCGCGCAGAATCTCAGTAGCCGCCCATGTTTGTATGGGTGAGGAATTGGGATTCCAGCAGTCTGCTTCCAAAGCATGTCCAAACCCGCCATCTTCATTTTGATAACTCGATAATGCAGTGAGTACATGAACCTTGCTGCCGTTTTCAAAATGGAACTGCCATCTGGCAAGGTCAAGGGGACGAGCATTTCGATACATCCATCTTCTTGCTTTCTGATATATCCCATTTGTGAACATGGCAAACTCCCTCCTTCTTTACTTTGCTTCCGCCACAAAAACAATTGCAAATTCCGTCTCAAACTGTTTCACCGGCTCCAGTCCTGAGGCCTCTTCGAATATCGTCCGGCACATCAGGATAGACCTTTATCTTCCGGCTCCCGTAATCCAATACACTGCTTTGATTTTTATCTATGGACAGGACAAATCTGCCGCCTTTTTTAAGAAGAGCCGCAGCCTTTTTCACAGCTGCCAATTTTTCCTTGATATGCATAAATGTCAGGGAAGAATAGATAACATCCATCCTCTCTGCCGGATAGCCTCAATTCATCAATAAAGGCTGGTCCATCCCATTTGTCCATATATTCCCGGAGCGGAGCAGGATCATGAACGGGATCATGACCCTCGTCAATGAGAATGATCATAGAACATCCCTTCCCTCTTCGCTCAAGAACCCGTGGATTTGTAATGCCGGACCCCAATGCGCCAAAAGGCATAGCACGGGATCAAAAACAACATTCCAAGGAGCGGAAACAGCATATACCCGGGATTGTCCACCCTTCCTATTAAATGTAGGAAGGGATAGTATTGAAATAGGGCAAGGGGGATCACATAGGTGACGAACCGTAAAACTTCCTTCCCATAGATCGAAAAAGGGTAGCTTCCAAACTCCCTGCCCCCGTCGGTGAAGATATTCATAAACTCCAGCCCTTCTAAGGTGAAGAAGCAAAAGGAAGCATAGACCAGAAACAAGCCTGAAAAGATCACAACTCCTGAGAGGATCATAAGAATCATGGTCAGGATCTTATCCGCCGTCCAAACAACTCCGCTTTTCGGGATTGCATAGGTAAAAATGATGACCGCTTGGGCAAACCTTCCCAGCCTCGAGAATTCAATCCTGGAGGCCAGAACCTGAAAGATCTCATTGCACGGCCTTACCATGATCCGATCAAATTCTCCGTTGCCGATCATAGCCGGAAAGGTATCAAAACCCCTTGCGAAGGTCTCTGCAATGGAAAAGGCCATTAAGACGACGGCAAAGCAAAGCAACGTCTCACTATAGGTAAATCCCTCTACCTCATGGAAGCGCAAGAACATAAAGTAAATGCTTAAGAAGGCGGAAAAGGAGACCAGGAACTGACCCAATATGGTCAGAAAAAAGGACACCTTGTACTGCATCAGACTCCGCACATGGATCGAGAAATACTTTAAGTAAAGCCTCATCTCATCCCCCCTGTACCACAACTTTTTTCAGGGCTTTTCGCATCAGGAGCTTGCCCGTGAAAATGAGGACCGCAAGCCAAAACAACTGCAGTCCTATTCTCAGAACCATCTCATCTCCGGAAATGTTTCCGCTGTATATTCGTAGGGGCAAATTCTGCATGGAAGCAAAGGGCAAAACTTCCAGTACCGAGCGGACCGGCTCCGGCAGGAAAGGCAAGGGCACCAGGGCTCCCGACAAAAAATCGACCAGGGAAATGGCAAGGATTCGCATTCCTAACGGTGAAAGGGTGTAAAAGGTCGTGATGTAGATCAGCATGGCAAAGGCCACCACAATAAAAAGGCCAATCGCCATGGAGAGGAGAAAAAAGAAAAACTGAAGCGTGCTTGGTGGCAGATCCATTTTAAAGGGATTTGGCAGGAAAAAGGCTACGGCTAGGATTGGCATGCACCGCAGCACAGCCCGGGATAATCGCATGGCTAAGTTTTTTGTAAACCACATGTTGTACAGATCCATCGGCCGGATCAGCTCATAGGCTACATTGCCTCCTGTGATGGAATGCATGATATCCATATCCAAAGTCCAGGAAGCGAACAAGGCCAAAAAAGCCTGCTGCAGCCAAATATAGGAGGCAAGCTGTGGAAATTCCATGGGAAAGGCGGCGGCATTGGCCCTGTAAAAGGCACGAAACAGCAAAATCTCCATAAAGCCCCAGGCAAACTGGGTGGAGATCCCGGCATAGGCTGCAACCCGGTATTGAAGGCCATTGGAAAAGCGTATCCGAAAAAAGCTCCAGTATTTTTTCATATGGCAAACTCCTTATAGAGGGATACAACCAGCTCCTCCGCAGAGGACCCCGAAACGGAAATGTCAAGGATGTCCACCTGGGCGGAGATATGGGCGATCACATCCGAAACGGATACAAGCTTGGTATCAACCAGAACAACCGCATGCCCATTCATTCGCTGGGAGAAACTGGCTCCCGGGCACAGGGAAAACTCCTCCCCGCTATATTCCACCGTGATCGTCTTGATGGTGGAATTTCTCTTTTTCAATTCGCTGAGTGTCCCGTCCAGGAGGATTTGCCCCTTGCCGATCAAAATGATGCGCTCCGTCAGAGCCTCAATATCCTGCATGTCATGGGTTGTCAGGATAACGGTGGTTTTGCGCT
>Ga0134092_1001404_pt1 | contig 21186 bp, 20 predicted proteins | sample 3_6taG_FD_94454 | JGI IMG/M metagenome (GOLD analysis project Ga0134092, IMG submission 94454) | Switchgrass degrading microbial communities from high solid loading bioreactors in New Hampshire, USA - 3_6_20_6_A3 metaG | ecosystem: Engineered > Bioreactor > Semi-continuous > Anaerobic >... | reverse complement strand
GATCAAACCCTCTAATTAAATTTATCAGAGAGCTTTAATTTGGCTCTTAATTACTTGTACTAGTTTCTTAACTCATTTAATCGACGAGTTCATACACTGTTTACTTTTCAAGGTCCATTTCTTCGCCCCGAATTTGCTCCGAGACTGTTTTTGCCGCCCTTTCCGCGAGCGGCTTTATTATATTAACACGGGATTACGCTTATGTCAACACCCTTTTTTAAAAATTTGATGTATGATTTCCTTTGAGTACGTCCAGCTTTTGCTTCACCTTTTTAAAATCCATGAACATAGGTCCTTTTTTTGAAGGATCCCTCAGCAAAGCAGCCGGATGAAAGGTAGGCATAATCCAGTATCCCTTCTTTTCTACCCACTGGCCGCGGGCTTCAGAAATTTTTATATCCTTATCTACTATATATTTTGCAGCTGTTGCGCCCAGACATACAATTATTTTCGGTTCAATAAGCCGGAACTGGTCTCTCAAAAACTTAAGGCACTTCTGGGCTTCCTCGTCAAAAGGCGCTCTGTTTCCGGGAGGGCGGCATTTTACAATATTGGCGATGTAGTAGTCCTCTTCCCTGAACATAAGGGATTCAAGAAGGAGATCCAGGAGTTTCCCAGCCGCACCAACAAAGGGCAGGCCTTCCAGGTCCTCCTGTCTTCCGGGCCCTTCGCCGACTAACAACACCGGTGCATGGATATTACCTCTTCCTACCACTACATTAGTTCTGGTCTTATGAAGTTCGCAGCTTGTACAACTGTTACACTGCTGGATTAACTGGTCCCATGTCAACATATACAACATTCCTCAATAACTAAACAAATTTTATCCCCAATAACCAAACACATTTATTTCCGGCCTAAATCCCTGTGAACAGAAGCTGTAACATCACAATCAAACAGGTCTTTAGTTAAGCCCGCGATTTTGCCTGAAATTCCGCTTTTACCTTAGAAAATTCGTTATATTTAAGATAACATATCGGTTAATCCAAATCAAACCGCGCTTAATTGAGAATATGTCATAAAAAGCCTTACGAACTGACAAAAAAATAGTTTTTTTTCATTAACTTATATCATTCATTATTAAATTTGTAAGCTGATTTACCACTGTATTATAATTTTCTCATTAATTTTCAGGGGGGATTTTGTGGGGAAACTGTATGTGGAATTCAATAACGGAGTACCCCGTTTTGCCTGTTCAAACTGCAGTCATTGTACAAGTAAAATGGGAATTAGTTTATGCAATGTCAAAAACCGGGGGTGTTGCGGTTATTTTCCTAAATTCACTCTCGTGGAAATCCACAGGATGTCCAAAAACCTTGAAGGTTTGACTATATTGGAACGCATAGTAAATAATCCGGCAACAAAAATAGAAAGCTATGAGATAAAAGTCAGCGGCATATTTGACCAGCAGGCATATGAGGCGTACAGGAACCAGGACAAAAGAATTATAGACCCCGGGTATGTGGAAGACACAAGTATATTTTTTAAGGCTTGTCCTTTCGTAAAAGGAGGTTTTGGCTGTACGATCCCTCCTGAATTCAGGACCTATGTATGCAACTTTTTCATATGCAGAGAAATATGGGAAAACATAGATAATGAAATGTACCTTATATATAATAAGGAAAGAGAACGTTATATGCGCTGGCTGAGATGGGAAAATGATTCCCTGAAAGGCTTTCTGGAGGAAGAAAATATTAACCTGGTTAAAGATTATAACGGCACAATTGCTTTTCTCCAGGGTATAGAAGTTACCCATTACGATTTTCCCGAATTGCCAGCCGTTATTATAGAAGAAGACGGGTGGTTCAGGGGGGCCTAGTTTTAAAACAGCTTATCAAGCAATTCGGCAGTCAGGCTGCTGATAAGCCTGTCTTTATTGATTTTGGAAACCACGTCAATCCGCCTCAGGAAACCGGGTATTGCTTTTATAAAATCATTATTGAGAGGTTTATATGATTCCAGCGTTTTATTGAATAATTCCTCCACAGTATAAATCCTAAACCTGTCTACACCCGCTTGTTCAGCAGCGTATTCTATAAGGCAGATTGACAGGTCCTCATAATTGTCCTCCACGGTCATACCAGTAAGCTCAGCTATCCTTGGGATAATTACCTCAAAAAGAAGCCTTCTCGGAGAACCTTCAGTTATTCCGAAAAGTTCTGCCAGATGCCTGATTTTGCTTTCGTTTAAGCTTAAGAAATAATTTATATAGGGTTCTTCGCTGTTTAAAGGTTTAACATAGTATTTTCTGCCCTTTAACCCTTTAAGTTTTTTATATGCGTCAAAGTACCCCATCTGCAGGTTCTTCCTGGAAAGCTCAGTGTTAAAATTCATGGTAAACCCAAGGCTTTCCGAAGGAGCGATTTCGGTAATATTCATGCCCTCAGTCTCAACCTTTTTAATCCTGCCAAATCCAAATGTCCTTATTGCTATTATATCGCTGCATCCCTTGTCCATTACCATATTAATGGGCAATACATTGTATATTGCACCGTCCAGGTAAATCCTGCCGTCAATATTCTTAGGCTTAAACCCTGGAAAAGTGGCACTGGCGATAAGGTATTCGGTTAATTTTCCCTCCGGTATTTGTTCCTTATATATTTCTATGGGTTTTCTCTCAGTAAGTTCAAAAGTGACTATGCCAAAATCTATAGATGAGTTTCTTACCTTGTCCTCGTCAACATAAACCTTAATCATTTGAGACAGAGGTTCCACATCAAGGCCTCTTTCCCTTATGATCTTCCGGATACCTTGCATTAAAAATGAAAAATTCCCGCTATTTATCTTTTCCAGTTCATCTTCCGTAAGCCGGATCACTTTGGAAGGATCGATATCATACCAGATTTCCCAGAGTCTGTCCACTTCGTTCTGGACGACCATTGAACCGTTCAAGGCACCCACAGACGTTCCTGCCACACATGAAAATTCTATACCCATTTCACAAAGGGCTTTTACAGCACCAGCCTGGTAAGCACCTCTGCTTCCTCCGCCTTCCAAAACAAGTCCGTACATAAATCCTCCCAATAGCTATTCGTTTACAATTATATCGTCAAAGACAACCGGTATAAGTTTTTTAAATTCCTTTAGCAGGGGCACAGCTATCTCCCTCATCTGGGGATGGGCTGCGGGATCAGTGCGAAGTTTGAAAAAATGCCTCCATGAACGCAGGTTCATGGTTATGACTATTTCACTTTTCAGGGAATTGGGCAGCACGCTTCTTGCCTCCTCCGGGGAAGCACCGTTCGCCAATAGTTCCATATATGCTTTTTCCGCATTCTCCATGGCTTTCTTCCATATTTCAAAATTCCGTTTTCCTTCCTCTGTATTTACATCCCAGAAACATGGCCTTATAAAAGTAATCTGGTTGGAAAATTTGTCCTTGCTGTAATTGCAGTATCTTGTACTCTCCTGGGAATAGGAAGCGATGCGGTGGCGTACTATTTCGTGGGTAACGCCCCTGTCACATATTACCCGAACTGTTACGGAATAATGCTCAATAACTGACTCATGTCCCCTCTCCAGCAAAGCCTTCACAAAACGCCTGGCTGATTCGTCCGTTATCTTATCCTCGCTTTTGTAACATGTCCTACCGGCCTTTTCTATATGCTTGAGTATATCTTCGCCTTTTACGGCGGTCTCTATAACAAAATATGGTTCAATTAACTGCATGGTATCCTCCCTGAATGCAAGTTTTTTACTGTTATTTTGATTATAACAAAAAAATAATACCGGTGTATATACAATGTAGAAACATAGACTAAGACAAAGGAACCGTCCCCCTGTCTGAAATGGAACGGTTCCCATATCTCACAAAGCTGCTTATTTCTTTTCTCTTATTTCATCCAGTATCCTTGCAATCAGCGCATCCAGTTCCATTTGTCCCATATCGCCTTCCTGACGCGACCTTACAGATACATTACCGTTTTCAAGCTCCTTGTCTCCGACCACAATAATGTAAGGCACTCTCTGCATTCGCGCCTCCCTGATTTTGTAACCAATCTTTTCATTCCTCAGGTCGATCTGTGTTCTGATGCCATAATCCTGCAGCTTTTTCTGAACTGAAAGGGCATAATCGTTATGCTTGTCTATTATGGACAATACCTTTACCTGTACAGGGGCAAGCCAGGTAGGGAATGAACCTGCATAATGTTCCGTTAGTATTGCTATAAACCTTTCTATACTACCGAAAACAACCCTGTGTATTATTACAGGCCGGTGCCTTTCACCATCCGGACCTATATATTCAAGATCAAAACGCTCAGGCATCTGGAAATCCAATTGTATAGTACCACACTGCCAGGTCCTTCCAATGGAATCTTCCAGGTGGAAGTCTATTTTAGGACCGTAGAAGGCTCCGTCACCTTCGTTTATTTTATATGCCATACCCTTGTAGTCCAGGGCGCTCTTTAACGCATCTATTGCCGTCTCCCACTGCTCGTCGGTACCCAGTGACTTTTCGGGACGGGTTGAAAGCTCAACATGATATTTGAATCCAAATATGCCATAGAAATAATCGATCAGGTCAATAACACCCGTTACCTCATCCCTTATCTGTTCAGGAAGCATGAAAATATGGGCGTCATCCTGGGTAAAACATCTTACCCTCATGAGGCCGTGCAGGGTTCCGGATAACTCATGCCTGTGCACCAGTCCCAGTTCTGCCATTCTCAGCGGTAAATCACGGTATGAGTGCAGAGTCCTTTTGTATACCAGCATGCTGCCGGGGCAGTTCATGGGTTTTAGGGCATATCCTGTTTCATCTATCCTTGTAAAATACATATTATCCTTGTAATGGTCCCAGTGGCCGGATTGATGCCACAATTCCTCGTTGAGAAGGATAGGCGTCCTGATTTCCTGGTACCCCCATTTCTGGTGGACTTTTCTCCAGAAATCTTCCAGTTCATTTCTGATAACCATACCATTGGGCAGGAAGAACGGAAAACCGGGACCTTCGTCCATAATTTCAAATAAATCCAGTTCCTTGCCCAGTTTCCTGTGGTCCCTCTTCTTGGCTTCCTCCAGCCTGTTTATATACTCATCCAGTTCACTCTTTTTGGGGAATGCCGTCCCATAAATACGCTGCAGCATCTTGTTCTTTTCATTTCCCCGCCAGTATGCCCCTGCAACGGAAAGAAGCTTAAAAGCTTTAATTCTGCCGGTTGAAGGAACATGAGGCCCTGCGCAAAGGTCAGTGAATTCTCCCTGCCTGTAGAAGGATATTTCCTCGTCCTCAGGCAGGTCCCTGATCAATTCTACCTTATAGTCTTCTCCTTTTTCCTGCATTAATTTGATGGCTTCATCCCGGGGCAACGTGAAACGCTCGATTTTATGGTCTTCTTTAATGATCTTTTCCATTTCAGCCTCGATAGTTTCAAGTTCCTTGTCAGAAAACGGCTGGTCTCTGTCAAAATCATAGTAGAAACCATTTTCGATAGCAGGACCTATTGCAAGTTTTACGTCGGGATATAGCCTTTTCACAGCCTGGGCCATAACATGGGAGGCTGTATGCCTGTAAGCGTCCCTGCCACCTTCATCCTCAAATTTAAGGAAATTAATGTTACAATCTTTTTCCAGACTGTAGCTTAAATCCCTTACCTCACCGTCCACTTCTGCAGCCAGCACCTGCTTTGCCAGACCCATGCTTATACTCTCTACAACCTGTTCTATTGTAATACCTTCGGGAAATTCCTTTATACTTCCGTCTTTCAAGGTAACTTTTATCATGTACCTAACCTCCTCCATTTTTAGTTATAAAAAAACAATCCCTGCATTAAAAATGCAGGGACGAGATATTTTCCCGTGGTTCCACCCTAATTGGTACTCATTAGACTGTAACGTAGTCAACTTCCGGCTCCGAGGTGGTTTTCAACCGCACTGCCTGAAAGCACTTTCAGCCTGCGATGCTTTCTCTCTTGAGGCAGAAGACCCGGTTTACTCGTCTCTTCACTGCCGGAAAACGCTATGTAAATGTTAAACGTATTATACCGCCGTGTCATTTTTTTGTCAAGGTAATGTTCAAAATACCCAAAAATCCTTTCCTTTTAGATAAAAATGTCGTTTATTCAGTACATTTAAAATTTTTTTATTGTGCAGTATAATAAAAATGCAGTTAGCAAAGTATAGTTTCCTCCTTTTTTTTAATTTATACGACAGCCGGCTTACAATAAGCCGGCTGTTTAATTATTCAGTACAAATTTTATCCCTGATTTTTTCAAACCTGCCTTCTTTAATACCGGGTACATTCATAATATCCTCTATGGTTCTGAAACCTCCTGCCTGCTCGCGGTATTTTATGATATCAGCAGCCGTTTTTTCACCTATGCCCGGAAGCTCCATTAGTTCCTCAACAGTGGCAGAATTTATGTTGATTTTACCGTCACTTCTTTTTACCTCTTCCACGGCACCTCCACTGTTATCAATTATATCAACTCCCTTTCCTGCAAGACTTGTTTCCGTCTCTCCGCTGACCTCTCCCTTTGCCCGTATCTTAATCTTTACATTATAATTTAGCTTATATACAAGATTTATGTTTTCCAGGTCGGCATCTTCCGTGGCGCCTCCAGCAGCATCAATGGCATCCTTTATTATGCTGCCTCTTTTTATGGTAACAACTCCGGGGTTATTTACGCATCCCGTCACATGTACGCTTATCAGATCCTCCTCTTTGGGTTCTGAAGTTTCTTTAGTGTTTCCCTTCTCGCTTATTTTCACATTTATGCCTTCCTTAAAGTCAGCCTTTGTATCAATTATAATATCGCCTCTGCTTTGCACTATCCTGTAACCAATCAATGCGGCAACTATAACGGCAAGTACCGCCGCCAGTATAATATACTCCTTGTTTATATTGAATTTTATACCAAAAATGTTAATACTCATATCTTTCACCTTCTGTTTATATATAATAAAATATTTTGTATATATTCTCTCTCAATTACATATTTTCCTTCTTTTGGGATATAAAAAGCAGATTTTATCATAAAAACCGATAAACCCTTGAGATATGTCTGTTTTTTGGGTTATATTTTAATTAGTGAGACAACGGATAAACTGGAGGAATTCATGAAACGTATAAACATTTTGTTAGTTATATTGGCAGCGTCGCTTTTATATTTTAAGCCTGTTGCCGCAGTAACAGACCCAATAGAAGTAAATGCAAAATCCTACATTCTAATCGATACCAGGACGGGACAAGTATTGTGTGAATACAACGCAGACGAACGGTTATATCCTGCAAGCACGACAAAAATTATGACAGCAATACTTGCATTGGAAAACGGAAGGCTGGACCAGGTAATGACAGCCAGTGCCGAGGCTTGTTATGATATTGGAAAAGATGGCATGAATATCGGTATAATACCTGATGAGAAGCTTGTAATGGAAGACCTAATCAATGCAATGTTAATACAGTCTGCCAATGAAACAGCCAATATTATTGCTGAGAATCTGGCCGGAAGCAGGCAGGAATTTGTGGACATGATGAACAGAAAAGCGGAAGAACTTGGCGCAGGGAACACCCATTTCACAAACCCTTGCGGAGCCCATGACGACAACCATTACACAACAGCCCGCGACATGTCAAAAATTGCCCTGTATGCCATGACCATTCCTGAATTCAGAGAAATTGTTAAAAAGGAAAGCTATGAAATGAGTCCGACAAACAAGCATCCTTCATGGGACACATTGCTGTATTCAACAAATAAGCTGTTGAGAAACCCCAATACCAATAAATTTAAGGTAACAGGAATAAAGACAGGGTATACAAATCCGGCCGGTTATTGCCTGGTGGCTTCTGCAGAAAAGGATGGCCTGGAACTGATTTCAGTAGTTATGGGCGTAGACCCATCCCAGGATTTTGACAGTGTATTTAAATATTCGCGGACTCTCCTCGAATATGGTTTTGATAATTTCGGATTTGTGGAAATTGTTAAGGAAGGCAAAGTAGTCGGGTCAGTGACAGTGAATAATGGAGATAAGGATGTTCCCCTGAATGTACTGACTGCAGACAATATAACGGTTCTTGCAAAAATAACAGGCGGCGGGCCTGTTGTAAAGGAAGAGAAATTTATCCGTCCCCTTAAGGCACCTGTCAATAAAGGAGACATTGTAGGTTACGCTGAATACTGGGTAGACGGCGTTAAAGCCGGAAAGATTAACCTGATAGCTGAAAATAATGTCTATAAAGCTGCTGCACCTGATATACCCCTGTTAAGCGTGGAGGAAGTAAAAGACAGTGCTGTTCCCTCCTTTCTTAAAATAATAGCATATGTCTTGTTAACTGTAGTTGTACTGTTTCTGATTCTTAAAATTATAGTTATGATCCATAACAGGAAAGTGCGCAGGCGCCGACTTTACCATTGAAAACATTTGAGTCATGGATGGCGAGCAAGCCAGGTTGCAAAAAGAAGGGAAAATGCAAAACATGCATTTTCCCTTTCCATTTACATTACTAATACTTAGTTAACCATTGTTCCTCCATGAATACATGGGTTCATACTTAAGAAGCTTCCTGGCCTTTTCAATGCTGATAATGCCGTCGGTTCCCTTGATGTCTTTTCCCATATCCTTGAACATAGGCCAACGCTTCGGTATAACTTCAGTGGTGTTTTCCTTGTAAACCGTATCAGTGGCTATGAAGAAAGCTTCGAAGTCCTTCAGGCCTTCCTCTGCCTCAATTGACAGCGCCACTGCACGGGCAACGTCTCTTGAATCCACATACTGGTAGGTATTACTGATGAGATATCCTTCCTTCTCCGTCGTTGCAGCCGGTACGGTAATACCGAACTTGTACATTTGTCTGTGCCTCTCACTGTCCGGATAATATACGCCCAAAAGCCTGAGAGCTATGGTCTTCATGCCGTAACCACGGGAGAAAGCCTTGAGAATCTCCTCGTCTATCAGTTTTGACAATGCATAAGTTTCTTCAGGCATGCACGGATGATTTTCATCAATGGGCAAGTATTCGGGCATAAACGATTTTCCGCTTAAACGGAAACCAATTCCAAGCACGAAATAGCTGGTTGCCATTACGATCTTCTTAACCCCCAGCCTTCTTGCCGCATCTACCAGGTAGTAGGTACCCATGACATTGGATTTCATGGTTTCATCTTCGTCATACATCTGGATAAACCTTGCTCCGTCCTGTACACGGCGGTCCCATTCCTGGGCATATGCAGGCTGTATTTCAGTGTTGGACGGTATTGCCCCCAAATGGACGATTACATCGGGCTGAGCATGGGCAATAGCCCTCATGCAGTCTCCCAGTGAAGTAAGCTCACCTTTTACAAAAGGCAGTTTCAGGTTGTCATTTGCTGATCCCGGCGGATATGGCACCCTGTCGAAATTGGTAACATTATAGCCTAATTCTTTCAGGTAAGGTGAAACATAATTGCCGAGTTTTCCAGCAGCACCAGTTACAAGAACATTTTTTGCCATTTATATTACTCCCTTCAAAACAATTTATTGTTACTTTATTTTGTCTCAGGAAATTCCACGTCTTCATAGAACTTATATGTTGACATATCGGACGGAGGCGCAAAGAAGCAAATAACTTTCATTTCCTCATCGCCGCGGTTTTTGAGTATATGAACACTTCCCTGTGGAAACAGAACCGCTGTGCCCTCATCTATATCTTCAACAGTTCCGTCTATATAAACGCTTCCTTTTCCTTTAATAATATAAATGAGTTCTTCACCGTTGGGGTGCGAATGGGCTGGTTTTACAATGCCGCCTACAGGCACACGGATTACACAACAGCTTAAATGCCTGGCGCCCAATGTTTCTTTCGTAACCAACCATCTCATATATCTTCCGGGCAGTTCCTTTTCAGGAACGTCTTTTTCATTAATGCTATACATCCGAATCCTCTCCCGTTTTCTATTTAGTATTAACTATTTTCAGGATAAAATCCTTTAGTTTCCTGGAACTTAGGCCATACTTGTCAGCCAGTTCCTGATACGTACCTGAGTGGATAAAATGCTTTTCGCCGTTTATTCCGGTAGTGTTTACGGCAACGATGCGGCCGGGTTCAATGGTCTTTGCCCTGCGGAAAGCGATTTCACGGAACTTTTTGTATATATATCCGTTATTCTGTTCAGCAAATATCATTAATTTGCCTGAATTATATATGTCCATCAACATGTCTTCATCAACGGAAGGCATATCTACTACCGTTACACCCACATTTTCATTTTCAAGAAGCTGTGCAGCTCCCAGCGCTTCGTGTACACCTCTTCCGCTGGATATGACAACCACCTTGTCTTCAGGATTTATCCTTACTACATAACCTTTGCCATATTCAAAGGTAAAGTCCGGTCCATATATAACTCCGGAAGCAGCCCTCATAATTCTCAGGTATACCAGCCCTTTGTTGCCTTCGGCAATCCACTTCATAATGCCAAGCAACTGCTGCGGACACGATACATCTATTATTTTCAGTTGGGCAATTTCGTCAAATACCATGAGGTCATCATTACCCATATGGGTCGCGCCATTTACCTGGGTATCCAGGTTTGCGGCCGTGGCAAGGAAAGTGATATCAAGCCCATGACCCTCGCTGAGCCAGCCATCCTTTTCAGCTATGACTTCCATTCTCTCCTGCTGGCCTACGGCTATCCTTCTCATGACCTTCCAGTCAAAGAACGGGCAGAATGTGCTGTTCCATACATTATATCCCATAACAGCGAACGCTTCCGCCAGGTTCATCATATTGGCTTCCGCTATACCCGCATTGAGAGCCCTGCTCTGGTCCACAGGTATAATCCCGGGTCCAAGTCCGCTGGTGGAAGAAAGGTCAGAATCTATAGCCACTACCTTCGTGTCCTTTGCAAACACCTTCATTACATCTTCGATTATTTTGCTTGCGGCATATTTCTTTTGGGGGTCTATCCTGGGAAGTTCATCCGGATTATACTTAACCTTTTTATCACGTACAGGCGCCTTTTTCACTTTGCACACCGGTTCCGTCCAGACCACACCGGCAAGCACCCCGTCACGGAATTCAAAAGTATAATTCATATTCCTGCCCATTTCCTGCAACCAGGCTTTTTCCTCTTCCGGCAGGCAATTTAATATACCGGCAAATTCCCTGACACGTCTTTCCCTTCTTTCTAACTGAAGGGCTTTTTCAGTTTTATATACGGCTTCTTCCAGTGTTATCTTGTGCATGTTCATTACATTGGAAAAACCACCGTTACCCTTTGTTGTATGGCAAATAATAACTGTGGGCCTTCCGTCCCTCTCTCCGTATTTGAATTCATCGAAGGCTTCCATTACTGCTCTGTAAGCTGTTCCGTCCACATCAATCACACGCCATCCAAAGCTTTCGAATTTGAGGCCCACATCGCCTATATCCATTACAAGCCGCTCCACATTGTCCAGCTGTCCATAGTTCCTGTCAACTACCAGGCACAGGTTATCCAAGCCCTTATATGCAGAATACATCACAGGCTCCCAGAATATTCCCTCCTGCAGTTCACCGTCTCCAGCCATACAATATACATCGAAATTAGGCGATTCCTTACCGATTAGTGCAAAACCCTGGGCTACCGCTATGCCCTGTCCCAAAGGTCCTGTGGATATGTGTACCCCCGGGAGCAACGGTCCCGGATGTCCGTTGAGAATACTCTCAACGGACCGAGATCCTGAAAGGAGGGCTTTGTTAAAGTATCCAAGGTCAGCATATATGGATGCCATTAATGCCACAGAATGTCCTTTGCTTAAAACAAACATGTCCTGGCCGGGTTTTGTCGGATTCTCAACATCAATATTCATATAACCGCCATAATACATGGTCACCATTGGAACTACGGCAGAAAAACAGCCACCGATGTGTACACCTTTATCTACAGCTGCAAATGCCTGGTCCAGTATCGAGATTCGTATGTCCGAATCTTTTATTTCAAGGAGTTTTTGTACCGCTTTATCAAGTTCAATTCTTGACGAACAATTTTTCATGTTAATTTTACACTCCTGCCTTACTTAAGAAGTTCTTTTACCTTGGCAATAAATCCAATATCCGGCAAGTTTGAATACATGGGCGCGCATGTCGGATATTTTTCATTACTGAAGAAGGTAATTGCATTGGGATAGTATTGAGCTATATCCTTTGCGCAATCGCCGTAAATCAATACATATCCCTCAGCATCTGTAATGTATGGTTCAAACTGTTTTCCTACGAAAATGTTAAGGGTTTTATCCAGTTTATCAAGAGTGCCGTCAACATACAAAGCGTCAAGAGCCATTCTTACAAGAACACGGCATCCGGGTTCGCAGGCTGAACCGGCTATGACATTAACATTGGGGAATATACCCTGGAGCCTTGTATCCTGTTTCTTGAATTTCCTCTTAACCTTTTCTATGTCTTCACCTACAACTTCAATTTTGCTCATATCATTGGTACCTATACCTTCAAACGCAGCAAGTGCAGTTGCAGGTGCATTGGTTCCCGGATTGTCCCAGCCCATAAGAGCTTCGCATACTGTATCAAGGGACGTGGGGTCAGAACCTGCTGCAATTGTGTTGAAATCTTTGACCAGGTCTTCAGGATAAGGGCTGAATGGTCCATTCCCCTGGCAAGAGTAAAGTGAGTCAGTGACAAACCATCTCTTGGGCACATAGTGGATTACGGCATGGTTAAGATTTACGATCTTCTGATAAATATCGTCTCTGTGGCATTCAGCCATCCATTTGTAATCCGGGAAGTTACCAAACTGTAACTTCAGGGCATTGGTTAATGTGCAATGGATGTGAACTTTCATTTTCGGAAGTCCGATATATACGTCAGCATCGCATATGGGCTTCGGCACAGGGAATCTCCTGAAACTTACCGGCCTGCCCACATCAAACATTTCGCACTCTACGTTGTCAAAAGGAGTTAAGATAGCTCCGGTACGTTCTGCAACTTCCGTAATACCGCACACTTTCATGGCATATAATGTATCCTGCCCAAGAGCGCATCTTTCACCTATCATTATCTTGGAAGGTTTTTGTTCTTTTACTAATTCAATAAGTGCCTCAAGCATTCTTGGGTCTGTAGTGAATCCCTGTCCTGGATCGGAAGGAGTGACTGTATTGATTTTAATAAGTACCTTATCTCCTTCCTTAATCAGGTTCTGCAGCCCTCCGATGGAGTCTTCAGCAACCTTTCTGATCATTGCTTTTACGCGGTCAAGCTGTTCCCTGGTGTATTCCGCCGGAGTACCTAAGTCCTCATCAGAATGAGCTATCGCAACCCTATATTTTTTATCCATTTAAGACCCTCCTATTAAAATTATTTATCATCATCAACAGGGACAATTGCGACACCCCTGAATGGTGATCCTGTCCCACCTTTGAACTTTAAAGGCAAGCCTACATACCAGAACTCGTGTTTGGGAATTAAGTCCACATTAGCCAGGTTCTCTATGTTCAGTACTTCTCTTTCGCGGCATACAATGTGGCCGGGCTGTACCATGACAGTCTTTACTTCATAGTAACTGTCGATGCTGGGAGCATCTGCGCCGACAATTACTGCGCCGGAGTCAACCAGGAATTCCATGGCTTCCCTGTCAACACCGGGATAATTTCTGATATATTCAAACCTGTTATTCCATTTCTTGTACCATCCCGTGTGATAGAGCACCACCGACTGCGGTTTAATGGTAACGCCCGTCTTTTCAATGGCTTCCTCAACGTCCTTCCTGGTTATATATGCATTGGGTTCCTTGTAAGAGAAGTCAAACCAAACACCGGGAGCCATAAACCATTCCAGGGGTAGTTGATCAATTGATTTTGCATCCGGGCTGTTCACAACATGATTTATAGCGTCCACATGGGTACCTGAATGGTCGCAGATGGTTATTCCGGTAACTTTGTAAGAATACGGCGGTTTTGTAAGACCCAGTTGCTGTGTTTCTTCATGGGAAAGGTGTTCCCAAAGCAGAGTTTTCTGATGCCCTACAAATGTCGGGTCTTCAGTGCTGAGAGGATGGCTGAGATCAGTAACTATGCATTTTTTTCCCATAAAGTACATTTCTGTTTGAATTTTAAATTCAGGGCAAAATGCTTTTTTCATAGTTTACACCTCCATTTTTATTTCTTAACCAAGTCTCCGAATAATTCTTCGTCTGTGGGAATTACAGGGTCAATCGGATAAGCTACCCATGTAACATTCATGAAATGCTTTAAGTTTATATTTTCTGAAGAGATGTTGCCTCCCCATGTTCCGCATCCTAAGGTTAATGTAAAGGGCATTCCGTTAACCCAGTCGCCACTGTTGCCAATGCACTGGGCTTGTCTTACCATAACCCTGCTGGTCTTTGTCTCAAGTGCAAGTTTTTCTATCCTTTCATCAACCTTTGAATGGATACCGCAGGAGTGGCCACTTCCCATATAGCCTGTTATCCTGTTTACTTTATCAATAGCTTCGTCAAATTCTTTATATTTATAGAGAGTTACAACCACTGAAAGCTTCTCGCCGCTGAACGGATATTCCTTTCCTATACCGGTTTCTTCAACCATTATGAAGCACCTGTCCTCAGGCATATCGATTCCAGCTATCTTTGCTATGGTGGATGCCGGCTGGGCTACAATGTCCCTGTTTAATACGCCGTCTTGCCACATGGCCGCCTGTAGTTTTACCTTTTCTTCAGGAGATACCAGGTATCCACCCTCAGCCTTAAGCTTTTCCACGAATTCATCATAAACGCTTTCCTGGATTACCAGTGAATTTTCAGAAGAGCAGCTGGTGGAGAAGTCAAAAATCTTGCTGGTTTTTACTTTATGAGCTGCATCTGCCAGGTCAGCAGTTTCATCCACAACAACAACAGCATTTCCGACACCAACACCATAAGCCGGTTTGCCGGAACTGTACGCGGCTTTGACCATTCCTGCGCCGCCTGTTGCAACGATGAGGTCGCACTGTTTTAACAATTCATTGCTTATTTCAATAGTGGGATTCTCAATACCGATAATGAGGTCTTCCGGAGCCCCGTACCTCTTCAGCACGTCTCTCATCTTGTTGACTATGAGAGTATTGGTATTCCTGGTGCGCGGATGAGGAGCGAATACAATGGCATTGCGGGCCTTAATGGCAAACATGGCCTTGATAACCGGAGTGGCCTCAGGATTTGTGCACGGAAGCAATGCTCCGATAACTCCTACTGGTTTTGCTATCTTTAATAAGCCTTTCTTTTCATCCTTCTCTATAATACCTACACTTTTTACGTGCTTAATATCCCTCAAAGCTCCTCTGATCTTTTTCTGAAGCTTAGCATACTTGGATTCGTAATTACCAAGTCTGGATTCTTCATAAGCCAGTTTCGCAATTTCCTGTGAATTGGATTCCTGAACAATTTCCCATGCAATAGCCGTAACAAGCTCGTCCACCTGTTCCTGGGTAAATTTGTCGGCTACCTTCTGTGCTTCTCTGGCCCTGTCAATAAGGCCTTTTACATATTCTTTTGCGTCCATATACCTAACCCCTTTCAAATTTGGAATAAAACGGTATTTATAGGTCATCTGTATGAAATTTATTTTTACCTATTTATATTAGCAGATGCATTTGTAAATTGTAATAGACGAACTTATTAAAAACATGGACAAATTTGACTAGCTTGAGTTTGCCGCTTCATGGGGTATTTTATCTTTACATTAAGTCCTTTAGTAGGCTTTTCCTATATTCAGAAGGTGATATACCTGTAACTTTTTTAAACATTCTGCTGAAATACAAGGGATCCTCATAACCCAAAGACCTGGCAATATCGCTTATTGATGTCCTGCTGGTTGCCAGCAGCTCCCTTGCCCTGTTGATCTTCAGGTAGTTAAAGTAATTCAGAGGGCTCATTCCCACATCATTTTTAAATGTCCTGGAGAAATTTGATATGCTCATATGGACCATTTGAGCAAGTTCATTCACGCTTATGTTGTTGTTAACATGATCAATCATGTATTGTATGCTCCATGCCGTAATATTGTAGTTAATGTTTCTCTCATTGCTGAAATGCCGTTTAAGGAGCAGAATGATATTTTCAAGATAATTGTCTATTATTTGAGTGGAATATTGGGCTTCACCTGAATATTCTTCATATATCTTTCGGAACAGCCATGGCAAATTTACGTCATTGCAACGAACTCGTATAAAGGAATTGAACTCAGATCCAGTCTCAATATTGAATCTTACGACAATCATTTCCTCGTGCCACGTCAGGTCGCTGAATCCTTCATGAGATATCCCCGGTGGGATATAAATCAGGTCGGAAGCGGATACATTCAAAGAATTGCCCGGAAAATTCACTATACCCTTACCGGCAAGGTAATACATAAGCTCATGGCAATCGTGCGAGTGTTCATCCCATTTGTGAGGCGGATTCCTGTTTACCTGCCTGACCCATACAACATGGGCCGTCGACTCCTTCAGATTCGAAATGTACTCTGCGATCCTGGGGTACTCTTTGTAATAATCCTTCATCCGTCACACTCCCGCATGCTACAATATGAAAAGAAATTACCACAAATAAAATTATATCAATATTCACGGGTATTGCAAATTGCAGAAATTAAGCAAGTTAGGCAGTCTTTGAAAAAAATACGGTGTGGCTTTGCTGCCACACCGTCTCATACTTGTTACAATTATTCTTATACTTTCAAAAATTGTTACTAAAGAACCGTTCCACTGACATTAGCGGTAAAAGTATTCGCCTTCGATAACCTTGTAAAGGTCATTTTCCTTGCCCCTGAAAGGCACGTTGTTGAAAAACAGGCAATCCCCTATATTATTGACCCCTTCCAGGGCCATTTTTGCTGCAATAACCGAATCCCTGGACGGAACCCTTTCTTTGAAGCCATCTCTGAAAGCCGGCGGGAATTGCATATGTCCGCCATTAATTTCAAAAATTACATCATAAATTGTATCAGGATATCCAGGGCTTCTTTTCCTGTTTAAAATTACATTGGCTATTGCCAGTTTACCATCAATCGAAAGATTGCCTGCCTCCACATCCACAATCCGGGCCAGCCAGAACAGGTCTTCTTCGCTGTAGTCCTTTTTATACTCGTCAGGCACGGTAATTCCTTCCTTTTCTATGACTACAGAATATGTAGATTCGTCCCATTTTAGGGTTCCCTCAAGGGTTTCAGCAATAAATGCCACAGGCACCATAATACGGTCATCTACCACTTCCAAAGGCATGTCCAATTGATACCTTTTGCCGTTAATCACGGCCTCATCGGTTTTTGCTGTCATTAACTGTATGTATTTCGTTCCGTAGCATATCAGGGCTGTATTTTCTTCCGGCATCCAGCATACATCAGCATTTAGCGCCTCATATACAAACCTTAAGGGTACATAAACATTATCATTTTTTAAATAGGGTGTTACTTCAGTTTTCACAAAGGAGTCGTTTATTTTCACAGTTATGAAGATTTCCTTTTCCAGAGCGAAAGCACTTTGCGGAAGGAAAAAGCTGATTATTGCTGCTAGTACCACAACGCATAAAAGCTTCCGCTTTATCTTACACATTAAACCAGTCCTTTCCACTTAAATTTTCTATATTTTATCATAAAGCATACGCAAAGCAATGCTTTGAAACAGAATTGTAACTCACATGTAACAAAAAAGGTATCCAAATTGACATTTGGATACACTATTTCCCAAATATACCATATATAATTTACCAGCCTCTGGAGCTTCCTCCTCCGCCGGTCCGGCCTCCGCCTCCTGTGAAGCCGCCACCGAAACCACCTCCGCCGAAGCCTCCTCCTTTGGAGCCTCCGCTTCCGAAACCTCCGCCGCCGCGGCCTCCGCGGTTACCCAGAAAGAACAACATAAACAAGAACCTGGTAATTCTTCCCTTCAGTACAAACCAGTCAAAAATAAAAAACAGTATTATTAACCATATTGCAAAATTGTTGTCCGTATCCGGGGATGTTTCTCTTTGCCCTGGTACCGGTTCAACTTTTACGGTATCTTCAATGCCATATTCCTGGTAAATCTCATTTACTATAGCCTGGAATCCTTTTTTAATACCTGTTGCATAGTCATTTGCACGAAAATGAGGCAGCATGTATTCATCCTGGATGCGCCCGGTTTTCCCGTCAGGGAGTGCCCCTTCAAGGCCATAACCAACTTCGATTCTGCTTCTCCTGTCATTTATGGCTACAAGGATCAGGACACCATTATTTAAATCCTTGTCTCCTATGCCCCAGTTTGTAAACACATTATATGCATAATTTTCTATGGAATCCCCTTCAAGGCTTTCAATAGTCAATACTACAACCTGTGCCTTGGTTTTCTGTTCCAGTGCCACAGCCACATTCATGATATACTCTTCAGTCGACGCGTCAATTACATTGGCATAATCATTGACATAGAAGTTACTGGTATGGCCCGGATAATCCAACCCGTGGGCTTTAACCGCCGGAGCCAGCAACACAATCAAAATAAGTAGCGCGGCACATATTTTACGAGTTTTCACCCCATCACTCCTACCTTGTGAAATCTACCTTGGGTACTTCTCTGGCTCCTTCTGCGGCTTCAAAATATTCTACTTTTTCAAAATTGAACAGGGAAGCAATTATAACTGTGGGGAATCTTCTGATAGTTGTATTGTAATCTCTAGCCACTTCATTATATTGCATCCTGGCGACGGCAATTCTGTTTTCAGTACCGGCAAGCTCATCGGCCAGTTGCCTGAAACTGGCGTCAGCCTTCAGTTCAGGATAGTTTTCAGCAATAGCAAGCAATCTCGATAAGGCGTTTGAAAGCTCGTTGCTTGCGCTGGCTGTTTCCTCAACCGAAACAGCTCCGGCAAGCTTTGCCCTTGCTTCTGCTATATTGGTAAATATCTCTTCTTCATGGGCCGCATAGCCCTTTACTGTTTCTACAAGATTCGGTATCAGGTCATTTCTTCTTTGCAATTGATTATCTATCTGGCTTAATGCGGTATTTACACTTTCACTCTTGGCAACCAGGCTGTTATAGGACCCAACAGCGGAAATTACCAGAATCGCAATGATAACACCTATAACCAGTAATACCAAAGCTCCTTTTTTCATCTCGCATTCCTCCTTAAGAACTATTGACAACTCTATTATACTATAAATGTATACTCAATGTCAGGAAATCAGGGATTATTCCTTTTCATTATAAATATGCACATCTCTCTGCGGGAAAGGCATGGTTATGTCGTTCTTGTCAAAAGCGTCCTTCACCAGTTCATTCATTTCATAATAAATAGTCCAGTAATCCTTACGCAGACACCATACCCTCAGCGCCATAACTATGTAACTGTCTGCATACTCTTTTATTCCAACAAAGGGAGCCGGTTCCTTCATCACAAGGGGATGAGCTTCCGCAATCTCTTTTAAAATCTGCTTTACACGGGAAATATCTGAATCAAATCCCACCCGGTACGATAAATCCACAAGTCTTGTCTCCTCAACCGAAAAGTTGATTATCCTGGCATTCACAAGCTTTCCGTTGGGAATCGTGATCCTGCGGTTATCATAGGTTTTGAGAGTGGAATATAAAATGCCTATTTCAATTACTGTGCCGGAAGTTCCCTCCGCATCAATAAAATCGCCGACTTTGAAGGGGCGGAAAAACAGTATGAGAATACCTCCGGCAAAGTTGGAAAGGCTGTCCTTTAACGCCAGCCCCACCGCTATTACAGCCGAGCTTAATATTGCAATGAACGTAGTCATGGGTATTCCAAGGGCACTGGCGGCAGTAATAATTACAAGTATTCTTAGGATGATTGTTGATAATGATCTTATAAAGGCGTGTACAGATACATCCGTATTCCTCTTCTTTAACCCTTTCTCCACCATCTGTATTATCATCTTGACAGCCCAGAATCCGATGACCAGTACCGCTATGGCCACAAGTAACCTTGGACCATACTGTACCACCAGCTCAATAAATTTGTCCTTGATATTCATAATTCAACAGCCTCCGGTTATATTTTTTCCTCTGGGTTCCTCATACAGCCTTTATCTCTTGAGCATATCAATTCTCTATTATTTCAGTTACCCGTTCAATTGCCGGTTCCAGAAACTACTCAATAACCACAGCCGTTCCCGAAGCAGTAACCATGAGCATGTTCCCCTGGCCCAGCACTTCATAGTCGATGTCAACCCCGACTATAGCATTGGCGCCTAAGGCGTTTGCCCTCTTTTCCATTTCATACAAGGCGTCTTCTCTGGCTTTTATCAACTCACCTTCATAAGAACCTGAACGTCCTCCAAAGAAGTTTCTTAAGCCGGCTGCAAAATCTTTCAGAAAATCAACACCTGAAACTACCTCGCCAAAAACTATACCTTTATAGCTTACTATCTTTCTTCCCTCAACATTGGGCGTTGTTGTGATTATCATCATCTTCCCTCCTGAAAAATAAAATTCTGATTAAGGAAAAAACCATACATTTATATAATAGTGGTATGGGCATTAATATATGAGCACATATTCGTACAAAATCCACCACGATGCGGCACTACAGATGAAATGGCCTCAAGATGCTTCAGGCTGTTCGTGCAATTTATTCTATTTCAACAAAAACTGCTGCAAATAACTGAATACACCCGTATGGTCGGCAACAATTCTGGCGCCTATCAGGATCAGAATAAGCCCGCCGACAAATTCAGCCTTTGACTTGTATTTTTCCCCAAAGATATTGCCAATTTTTACACCAAGCATGCATATTATGAATGTTACACTACCGATAATCAGCGATGCCGGCACGATTGCCACCTCAAGAAGCCCGAACGTCACACCTACCGCCAGGGCGTCAATGCTTGTAGCAACAGCCAACATTATCATATTCCTGAATTTAAGGGAAGGGTCACATGTTTCACAACCGTTCCTTGATTCGTAAAGCATTTTGGCCCCTATAAATACAAGGAGCCCAAATGAAATCCAATGATCAAAGGCTGCAATCCTGTGCTGAAACTGTGCGCCCAACAAATATCCAAATAAAGGCATCCCTGCCTGAAATACTCCGAAGTACAAACCAACGATGCACGCATCCCTGATTCTGGCTTTACCCAGTGACAGCCCCTTACAGACCGACACAGCAAACGCATCCATCGATAAGCCTACCGCAATAAACAGCAACTCAACAACATTCATCCAGTGTTTTCTCCCAATCTTCTCCGTAGTTTCAGCCTATTTTTATTCATTTATTTACCAACAATTAATATAGCTACAGGCCATTT
>Ga0134092_1001394_pt1 | contig 21301 bp, 19 predicted proteins | sample 3_6taG_FD_94454 | JGI IMG/M metagenome (GOLD analysis project Ga0134092, IMG submission 94454) | Switchgrass degrading microbial communities from high solid loading bioreactors in New Hampshire, USA - 3_6_20_6_A3 metaG | ecosystem: Engineered > Bioreactor > Semi-continuous > Anaerobic >... | reverse complement strand
TGGGTGTTAAAACTATCATTTACACTGATATTTCAAGAGACGGAATGCTGAGTGGCCCTAATTTAAAAGCCATGGAGGAAATGGTCAAATCTGTTAATATAGACATAATAGCTTCCGGCGGAGTTGGTAAAATTGAAGATATTAAGAACCTTAAAGAGGTTGGAGTTTCCGGTGTAATAGTTGGAAGAGCTTTATATACCGGGGATGTGGATTTGAAACAGGCTATTGAAGTGGCACGATAATATGATACCAAGTACATAATGGCATTGAAAGAAGCTAGTGGGGAGAGGTTTAAAATGTTGACAAAACGTATAATTCCCTGCCTTGATGTGCATGCCGGCAGGGTTGTTAAAGGAGTTAATTTTGTTAATATCAGAGATGCCGGAGATCCTGTGGAAATTGCAGCATTCTACGACAAATCCGGTGCTGATGAGTTGACCTTTTTAGATATTACAGCGACTTCCGATGCAAGAAATATCATGCTAGATGTTGTAAGAAGAGTTGCTGAGCAGGTATTTATTCCTTTTACCGTTGGTGGAGGTATAAGAACTGTAGAAGATTTCAGACAGATACTGAAAGCCGGTGCTGATAAAGTTTCTGTAAACTCTGCTGCCGTAAGAAGACCCGAGCTGATATCGGAAGCTGCAATGCGCTTTGGAAGTCAGTGCGTTGTAGTTGCTATAGATGCAAAAAGACGCAGTGATGGCTCAGGATGGGACGTTTATTTGAACGGTGGAAGGATCAATACAGGTAAAGATGCTGTAGAATGGGCAATTGAAGCTGAAAAGATGGGAGCTGGAGAAATTTTGCTCACAAGTATGGACTGTGATGGAACTAAAGCCGGCTATGATATTGAACTTACTAGAAAAGTTTCTGAAAGTGTAAAAATTCCTGTCATAGCTTCAGGAGGAGCAGGAACGATGGAACATTTCTATGAGGCCTTGGTTGATGGAAAAGCCGATGCCGTTCTAGCGGCTTCGTTGTTTCACTTCAAGGAGATAGAAATAATGGATCTGAAAAAATATTTAAAGCAAAGAGGAATTGAAGTAAGAATGTAATGAATATAATTGGGGGATAGATAATATGAAGGAATTGTTGGAGCAAATTAAATTTGACAGTAACGGTTTGGTGCCTGTAATAACTCAGGATTATAAAACTAATGAAGTACTTATGATGGCTTATATGAATGAAGAGGCATTTATAAAATCAATGGAAACCGGAAAGGTACACTATTTCAGTAGAAGTAGAAATAAGCTCTGGTTAAAAGGTGAGACTTCGGGACATTTCCAGATAATAAAATCCGTCAATTTGGACTGTGACGGAGATGCACTTTTGATTAAGGTGGAGCAGGTTGAAGCGGCTTGCCATACAGGGCACTACTCTTGTTTTTATAGAGAGCTTAATAAAGACGGTATAAAGGAAATTTCCGAAAAGGTGTTTGATGAAAAAAAGGTATACGGAGATAAAGCGAGAATACTCAAAGAAGTATATGATGTCATAATGGATAGGAAGATTAATCCTAAGGAAGGTTCCTATACCAATTATCTATTTGAAAAAGGTATTGATAAGATATTGAAAAAAGTTGGGGAAGAAGCTGCCGAAGTTATTATTGCATCAAAGAACACTGATAACGGTGAAGTTATATATGAAATTTCCGATCTTATATACCACTTATCAGTATTGATGGTTGAAAGGGGAATTACTTTTGACGATATATTTGATGAACTTGCAAAGCGGAGGTAGCCATTCTTTGGAGGTGTAGTTTTGGATAAATACAAACTGGAACGTCTGCTTAGGCGGGAAGAAGGACCGAAACTTGATTTTAAAGCGACACTGAATTTATCTACGGAAAGTGAAAAGAAGGAACTGACTAAAGATGTCATAGCAATGGCAAATTCAATAGGCGGAAGAGGTTATATAGTTTTCGGCGTGGAGGACAAGACAAAGAAGATAATTGGGATAACTCCTCCCGACTACAAGGAAGAGCAGGTTCAACAAATCATATATAATCGTTGCGATCCGCCTATTCCCATATCTTTAGACTTTGTAAACTATGAGGGGAAAACATTGGCAGTTCTGACGGTTTACAAGAGTCATCACAAGCCCCACCAGATGATCCAAAACGGAGCTTTTTACATAAGGAGGGGCTCTACCACTGACATTGCCAGGAGAAATGAGCTGGCAAATCTTTTTCAAGAACATGGACTTCTTAATTATGAGACTGTGGTCTTAAAGAATGTTCCTATGAGTGAGATTGATGACAACCTCTTGCGTGACTTTTTCAAGACATTAAACGTAGTCAGTGACAATCCCAGTGAAATAATCCTTGAGGCATTGGGGATAGTTGGGCAGACGGCTGAAGGAGAAGAATATCATCCTACAATAGGAGGTCTTTTATTATTTGGGAGAAATCCTTATATATATTTACCACAGGTCTATATAAAAGTGACCTATAAGACAGAAGTGAAAATGTTCTATGGAAGCATCCTTACAATGCTTGATGCAGTTTCCGATTATTTGAGGGGAGTGATAAATACTGACAAATATCCCTTTGAAGCGTTAGAAGAGGTAATTGCCAATGCTCTTGTGCATCGGGACTATTTGGATATCTCCAGAGGAATTAACATATCGATTACCGACAAAAATATTGAGATAAGTAATCCCGGTGCCCTAATTGCGGAAAACACTGTCTACAAATTTATAAAGGAAAGAAATCCTATCAGAAGAAATCCATGGCTTTACCAAAGACTTTTAACTTTTGATCCGAAAAAACGCTTTATGAAATCCGGTATAGGAATGACCAGAATTAAAACAGCTTTTAAAGACTTAGGAAAAGTAAAGTTTGTCAATATAGGTTCTCAAAACCTATTTAAAGTAATACTGCCACCTGTGCCCAAAGGCTAATAGAGGTGTGTATATAAATATTTTTTTTAATTATTTGAGATAAAAAACACAAGTTCATTATACATTAGATTTGCTAAAAATAATGGTTAACGTAATTATTGGATGAAATCCTATCTAATGCCGGTTAAAGGGAGGTAGATTCAAAAACCAATAGGGGGAAATATGGTACCGCAGGAGGTAATGGCTAGAATAATAGAAAAAGTTGTTTTAATAACAGATCCTGGGTTGGATATTGAAATGCAAGACTTTTATACTTGGTATGAAGTTGTTGATACTTACAGCATAAAAATAACTGATGATAACATATATAAAAAATAAAGGTGAAGCTAAAAAAGCCTAATATGCATGAAACAAAGGATTTGTTTTTTGAATTTTAGAATTTATTGAATACTCGGATGCAAGTTTTTATGCAAGAACTATTAAGGAAGATAGCGTAGAATATACATTAATTTCAATTATGGATGATATGACAGGGTTTTGCTGTGAGATTGAATTTAGTGGAAATGTAGAATTGTAGCGGAATAATTCATATAACATAAGGTGTTTATCAAATTTGGTAAACGCCTTTGTTTTAGTGAGCAAAAGTATCATCATTTTCATTTATGGAAAGCATGGCTATTACCAAAGTTATAGGAGGTAATTATGGCTAAGTTAACTTGTTATGCTGAGCTGAAATTACAATAGTATGAAATTGAGATTAAAAGGGGGATAAATATATAGTACTTGACTAGTGTTAGGTTATAAAAAACTATAGGGGTTAATAACTCCTATATTTAATAGAGAGGAGTACTATAAATGTTAGAAGAAATGATTGAATATGCTAAAATGCTTAATAAAGAAGAGTCATTACCTTCACCTTGGTTAAGAAGAAATTCAATTTATTATCCTCTTAGAAGTTATATCAATCATACAATCGCGTTTTTAATAAGTGAAGAGTATGTTAATACAGCATTGTTTATTAGAAGAGCAAATAAAGAAATTGAAAGTTTGAGAGCAAAGGAATGTTTTGAAGAAAAATATTTTATTTTATGTGATAAGTTCTTGCAAATGGTGTCTCAATACTTATTAAACAACAAATTAATATCAGAGGATTATTGCGATTATTTCATACCTGATAAATATAGAAATAAAGAAATATAGTAGATTTAGTTATAAGTAAGATGATAGATATTTGAATTATACAATTAAGGAGCTGTCTCAAAAGAGAATTTAGAAACAGATCTTTTGCGTTCATAAATCAAAAGGTTCTATTCATAAATTAAAGTACATGTTTTGTGAAAAATTAAAATTCAAATGTAAAATATCTAAATAAAAAATAATCAAGGAGTTAATTTAAACTCATAACTAGAAGTGAAATTTAAAGCAATTTGATGAATAAAGGATTAATAAGAATATAATTTACATCTATTGTCTTAAAATAATAAATTATCGAAAAAATGAATGTTTGATATAAAAACGGGTAATATAATATTATTATTAATGTGATTAGCACTCACTTTAAGTGAGTGCTAATAAATTGGTACATAACCATTTTATAAGAATAAATATTAGAGGAGGTTCTGTTTTATGACATTAAAACCTTTAGCAGATAGGGTAGTAGTAAAAATGGTAGAATGCGAAGAAACTACAAAGAGTGGTATCGTATTACCCGGTTCAGCAAAAGAAAAGCCACAAGTAGCTGAAGTAATAGCAGTAGGTCCTGGTACAGTAGTGGACGGAAAAGAAGTTAAAATGGAAGTTAAAGTAGGAGATAAAGTTATAATAAGCAAATACTCCGGTACTGAAGTTAAATTTGATGGTCAAGAGTATACAATTCTTAAACAAAGTGATATCTTAGCAATAGTTGAATAATATAATATTGTTAAAATTTTTTTGCAGCTACCATTTCTATAAATTTAATAAATTAAATTGCATGTAGATATTGTATAGAGGCCATTAGCATAATTTTTCTTTAATATTCCCCCTATACAATCTGTTTTATTTCTAGAAATGGTCTAATCCCACTATTAAAAATATATTAAGGAGGTTTATGATTTATGGCAAAAGATATAAAATTCGGTGAAGAAGCTAGAAAAGCGCTTGAAACTGGTGTAAATAAATTAGCGGATACAGTTAAAGTAACCCTTGGTCCTAAAGGAAGAAACGTTGTTTTAGATAAAAAATTCGGTGCTCCAATGATTACAAACGATGGAGTTACTATTGCAAAGGAAATTGAATTGGAAGATCCTTTTGAAAATATGGGTGCACAGCTTGTTAAAGAAGTAGCTACAAAGACAAACGATGTAGCAGGGGACGGAACAACTACCGCAACACTTCTTGCACAGGCCATGATCAGAGAAGGATTAAAGAATGTTGCAGCTGGTGCGAACCCAATGATTCTCAGAAAAGGTATAGCTAAAGCTGTTGATGCAGCAGTTGAAGGTATTAAGGAAGTTAGCCAGAAAGTAAAAGGTAAAGAAGATATCGCAAGAGTTGCATCAATTTCAGCTAACGATGATTTTATAGGTAGCCTTATAGCTGATGCAATGGAAAAGGTAACAAACGATGGCGTTATCACTGTTGAAGAATCCAAGACTATGGGAACAAACCTTGAAGTAGTTGAAGGTATGCAGTTTGACAGAGGTTATGTATCTGCATACATGGTAACTGATACAGAAAAAATGGAAGCTGTTTTAGATGATCCATACATTTTAATCACAGATAAGAAAATCAGCAATATTCAAGAAATCCTTCCTATATTGGAACAAATCGTTCAACAGGGCAAGAAGCTTGTTATCATCGCTGAAGATGTTGAAGGCGAAGCTCTCGGTACATTAGTAGTTAACAAATTAAGAGGAACATTTACTTGCGTAGCTGTTAAAGCACCAGGATTTGGTGACAGAAGGAAAGCTATGCTTCAGGATATTGCAATATTGACTGGTGGAGAAGTTATCTCTGAAGAAGTTGGATTGGATTTAAAAGAAGCTAGACTTGAACAGTTAGGTAGAGCAAGACAGGTTAAAGTACAAAAAGAAAATACAATTATAGTTGATGGTGCAGGTAGCCAAGAAGAAATTAAGAAGAGAATTGCTTCTATAAAAGCTCAGATTGAAGAAACAACTTCAGACTTTGACAGAGAAAAATTGCAAGAAAGACTTGCTAAACTCTCCGGCGGTGTAGCAGTTATCCAAGTTGGTGCTGCAACTGAGACAGAAATGAAAGAAAAGAAATTGAGAATAGAAGACGCTTTAGCTGCTACAAAAGCTGCTGTTGAAGAAGGTATAGTAGCTGGTGGAGGAACAGCTTTAATAAATGCTATTCCAAAAGTTCAAAAATTGTTAGACACTGTATCCGGTGATGAAAAGACTGGTGTACAGATTGTTTTGAGAGCTTTGGAAGAACCCGTAAGACAAATTGCTGCTAATGCAGGTCTTGAAGGTTCAGTTATAGTTGAAAAGCTCAAAGCAAGTGAGCCTGGTATAGGATTTGATGCTTTAAATGAAAAATATGTAAATATGATAGAAGCTGGTATAGTTGACCCTGCAAAAGTTACAAGATCTGCATTGCAAAATGCAGCATCCGTTGCATCAATGGTTCTTACAACAGAGTCAGTTGTTGCCGACAAGCCTGAAAAAGAAGCCGCAGGTGCAGGAATGGCTGGCGGAATGGGCGGCGGAATGGGTGGAATGTACTAATCTCCTAAATTATATGAAATATAGCCCAAATAAAAAGAAGACCAATGAAATAAGTCGGTCTTCTTTTTATTTTTTGGTAAAAATTTTTTATACAAATTAAAATTAGACCCCCTAAAATATTTTTATATTGCGAATAAGTATAATAGTTAATGATTTAAAAAGAATAAAAAGTTTTACAATGAACGAAATTTAATGAAACTTTATTAAATAAAAATAAAAATGATGGTTACCGGTAGCAAACTGAAAAAAATTATGTAGTAAAAAGTATACGGAAAAATAATTTTAAACGGTCTTTCTAATTTAATAGTTGATAAAATTTAGTTTCTTTTATATAATTAAAATTAATAGGACATTAGTATAAATAGATGTTATAATTAATTCCTAATATTTCTGTGGTTGTTTCTATGAACATATCAAGTTATATTTGTTGTATTTCATTTCAGCATTCAACTTTTCAATCCGTCTATACCAATATTTTGTAATTAACTTGTTTCATTGGAGGAATATCTCTAGCCTAATATTACAATTTACATAATATATAGTTGTATTGTGCCTTTTTGACTGATTTTGTTATGGTTTATTTACGAGTCAGTTCGAAATCTTTGTCAAGGGGGGTAAAAAAAGCAAATTGATATCGAACTGTTGCGTAAAAAATTTATAAATTATTATAAAAATACTATAAAATATGGAGGTAGAGTATGATTTACAATAAGGTGAAGAATGTTAACAAATTAAAATCAGTAATAGCTGCATTTGCTGTTACTACTCTTTTGGCAACATCTATACAGCCTGCAGTGTATGCTGCTGAGGACAATAATCCGAACTTGCCGCCGTATAAAAATGATTTGCTTTATGAAAGAACTTTTGACGAAGGGCTTTGCTATCCATGGCATACCTGTGAAGATAGCGGCGGAGTTTGTGACTTTGATGTAAAAAATGGTGCTTTGGTACTGAAAATAACAGATCCGGGACAGAATGAATGGAGCTGTCAGATGCGCCATAGAGGTATAACTCTTGAACAAGGACATACATATACTGTACGTTTTAAAGTATGGTCTAACAAGAATGGTGCAAAAGTATACGCTAAAATAGGAATGCAAGGTGAGCCGTATACCGATTACTGGAATAATAACTGGAATAAGATAGATTTGTCTACATCTCCAAAAGTAGTTGAAGCTACATTTACAATGAGTGGTAGAACCGATGAAACTGTTGAATTTACATTCCATGCTGGCGGAAATTTGAATACAGCAGGTACAGAAATTTACTTCGATGAAATTTCATTATATGACCCTCAATTTATTAAGCCTGTAATTGAAACCTTAGAAATGCCTGATGTAAGAGTAAACCAGGTTGGATATTATCCTAACAGAGCAAAGAAGGCTACTGTTGTTACTAATTCCACATCTCCAGTAAGTTGGACTCTTTATGACAGCAGCGGAAGAGCAGTTAAGACAGGTCAAACTCAAGTAAAAGGTTTAGACAAAGATTCACAAGATTATGTACATATAATCGATTTCTCAGATTTCAAGACACCTGGAACAGGATATTACTTTAAGGTTGATACAAACAGCAGTAAGAATTACAGCCATAAATTTGATATATCAGAAGACATACTTTCCACAATGAAAATGGATGCAATTAAGTACTTCTATCACAATAGAAGTGGTATAGCAATAGAAATGCCTTATGCAGGAAGACAAGACCTTACTAGACCGGCAGGTCACGTAGGTGTTTATCCTAATAAGGGAGACACAAGCGTTCCTACATGGCCTGGTACAGGACAAAAGAACTACTCTCTTGACGTAAGCGGTGGTTGGTACGATGCCGGAGACCATGGAAAATACGTTGTTAACGGTGGTATTTCACTCTGGACAATGTTAAATCAATATGAAAGAGCAAAGAAAGATAATGTTCTCCACCTTGCTCCATATAAAGACGGTTCAATGAATATTCCTGAAAGCGGTAATGGTCTCTATGATATTCTTGATGAAGCTAAATGGGAAATGGACTTCTTCTTGAAGATGCAGGTACCGGCAGATAAAGATCCTGATTTGGCTGGAATGGTACATCATAAAATACATGACGAATCATGGACTGCATTAGGATTGCTACCACATGAAGATCCAAAACAGAGATATTTGCGTCCTGTAAGTACAGCTGCAACATTGAACGTAGCTGCAACTGCTGCACAGGCAGCTCGTATCTGGAAAGATATAGATCCTTCATACTCCAATAAGTGTTTGGAAGCTGCTGAAAAGGCATGGGAAGCAGCAAAGAAACATCCGGCTATTTATGCTCCAAACGAACAACCTGGTGGAGGACCATACAATGATGACAATGTAACCGATGAATTCTACTGGGCTGCGTGCGAGCTCTTCATTACAACCGGTAAATCTGAATACAAAGAATATATTAAATCCTCGAAGCATTATCTTGAAATGCCGTCAATTTTATCAAGCGGTGAAGACGATGGCCTCTATGGATGCTTCACATGGGGTAGCACACAAGGTTTGGGAACAATTTCTCTTGCTCTTATTCCAAACGACTTAGGAGACTCTGAAATCGAAAAGGCAAGACAGAATATAGCAAAAGCAGCAGATGTATGGCTCGGAAATATTGAAAAACAAGGATATGGATTGCCGATAATGGCAGACAAGAACGGTAACTATCCTTGGGGTTCAAACTCCTTCATATTGAACACAATGATTGTATTTGCTTATGCGTACGAGTATACAGGAGATACTAAGTATCTTGATGGAATGACATCAAGCATGGATTACATTTTAGGTAGAAATGCTCTGGATCAGTCCTATGTTACTGGATACGGTGAACGTCCTCTTCAAAATCCGCACCACAGATTCTGGGCATATCAACTTAGCAAACAGTTCCCTAAACCTCCAGCTGGTTGCGTTTCCGGAGGACCAAACTCTAACTTCCAGGATCCAACTATAAATGCAGCAATGAAGAAGGGTACTCCGCCACAAAAATGCTTTATGGACCACATAGATTCATGGTCAACAAACGAAATTACTATAAACTGGAATGCTCCGTTTGCTTGGGCTACAGCATATCTTGATGAAAAAGGAAACGTTGAGAGTGGAGTGGTTCCTACACCTCCTCCATATGATGAAGTAGTTCTTGGAGATATTAACGGTGATGGCGACATAAATTCAATTGACTATGCTTTATTGAAATCACACTTGTTAGGCAGAAGCCAGTTAACAGGAAATGCACTTAAAGCAGCAGATGTTGATAGAAATGGAGATATCAATTCAATCGACTATGCTAAGATGAAACAATACTTACTTGGAAAGATTATATCATTCTAATAAAGTCATACTTTGATATATGACAGAGGTTTAAGCAATAGCTTAGACCTCTGTTTCTTATACATGAAAACTTAGTCAAGTAAATATTTTTTGTATAGCTAAATGCTTAAAAGTCCTACTTTTTAATTTAGTACTTCACATAGTATTAATTTAAGTATAGAATAATGAATATGAGATATGAAACTTTTTGAGTTATAGTTTAAAGAATATTGTTTGCCTTGAAGTATTTGTGAATTTTTAGTGACGGTGCTTTCTGATAATATTTCATTTTTGCTTAGTCGATGTATTTCTAAAGGAGATAGCTTATGAGTGTAATAACTGTTGGCAATGATGAATTATTTGAAATTATCCAGTACGTAAACCTCATAAGAGCTAAGTTTGATACTGATGTTGTCTGGACTGTGTATCCTGTTTTATATAGTAGTTTTGACAACATTGATATTATATCTGGCCGGACTAATCTATCCCATGTATCAGTAGGACAGAAGGTAAGTTTTAAGTTTCAAAAGCATGGATATGAATATATTGTAGAGGGAGAAGTGGCAGAAATTAGTTTTAAGAATTCAGCTACTGTTACAATAAAATTTCTTAATGCAAAAAAGTATTATAACCTAAGAAAACACATACGTTTTGAAGTAGAGCTTTGCTCTCAAATAATAGGGAGCACTTTATGTGATGGAATAAATACTAAAGAGCAGTGTTTTAAAGCTACCGTATTGAATTTAAGTAAGGGCGGTGCAATGGTAACTACTAACGCAGACTTTTCTGTTTATGCTGATATAGAGATATCTGTTACTTTTGCATCGGAAGTTTGTTTTACAACCAAAGCACGAATATTGAGAAAGCAATATATGCAAGATAGAGGGTATAATTACGGTATTCAATTTATCAATATATCGGAAGAGAACTTAAAAATTTTAAATAAAGAAATTGAAAAATTGGAACAATCCTATTTTAATTCCCTTAGAGAATATAAAAAATCATCCTCCAGTTTTGATACTAAATTTGCTATATTTAGTACCGATGCAGACGAAAGTTATGATATTAGAGAGGTACTAGTAAAATTAGGTGCAGAAAATTTTGATATTGTTAGCAATTTTAAATTTTACTTTGGCTTTATATCGGAAGAAAAGCCAAAATTTATAATATTGGATTTGAGTACAATAGATGAACAAACTGATGAGTTAATTAGGAATATTAAATCTGATTTTCCGAAGTTGGAAATTTTGATAATTTTACCGATAGAATATCAACGCAGTGAAGAATTTGGTCATATTCTAAATGAATATGATGTTTTATTTAAACCATTGATTTATAATGAATTTGAAGATAAAATAATAAAGTACTTGTAATTAGAATTTCGGGAGGAACGGAATGGATATTTTTGTAGAGAGGATAGTTACAAAGAAAAAGGGGTTAAAAGAGTATTTAAAAGCTTTGGGAATAATTTTAATTGCACTTTTGGCAGCTATGGTGGTCACTGTATATTTCTTTCCTGAAGGAATTGTAATTATAGCTTACGTTGCAATAGCTTATGCAGCCAAATTTTTTATAGGCAACTTAAATGTCGAATATGAATATTCTCTTACCAATGGGGACCTTGATATTGACAAAATTATTAACCAGAGAAAAAGGAAGCCTCTTTTTTCTACTACATGTAAAGACATAGAGCAAATGGCTAAGCTCTCAAGCAGTCAATATAATGAGTCAATTGCAAAGGCGCCGTTAATAATTAAAGCTGTGTCATCCATGGATTCTCCAAATGTGTATTTTGCAGTGATTAACAGCAATGGTAGGAAAGTAACACTTTATTTTGAGCCCGATGAAAAAATGTTAAAAAATTTAAAAACTATGTTGGGGAGCAGGTTGACCATATAACATCTAATAAGTTATATTTCACTATTTACACGTTAATTTATGACATAAGGTATAGGAGGTCGGAAACGATCTCTTTTTTATTTCGTGTAGATATTTGAATTTTTTATAGTATAATAATGTGGAAGGATTTTGAAGGGATTTTGACTCTTTTATTGAGCCGAGGGGGATTATATTGAAAAAGAAGAAATCTAGCAATAGAGTGTTTTGGTTGATATTGATTATGGCAGCATTGGCAGCAGGAGTTTATTATATCTATTACAGTTATTTTAAGCCTAATAATGAAGTTGTTCCTGCTTTTGACGAGGGAAAGCTTGTTCTTGTTATAGAAGGCGAGCAGGATGTATCGGCGCAGGAGCCTAAAATAGTCCAAGGAGAAATATTGCTGCCCTTTAGTATTGTAAAAAAGTATATAGATAAGCATATATACTGGGATGATACATTAAATATTGTATCTGTTACCACCGAAAACAGGGTTATACGTATGAAGACCGATAGTTTGGATGCATTGGTAAATAATGAACCCATGAAATTAAAGATACCTGTGATAAAAGATAGTGGACAGGTTTATGTGCCTATTGAGTTCTTAAGTGATTTTTACAATATTGAAATAACTCATATTGAAAGCAGCAATGTTATTGTAATTGACAATAAGGACAGTGAAAAACAGATTGCAAAACCTATAAGTCCTAAAGCTGTAGTGAGAAAAGGTCATTCGATAAAGTATCCAATAATAAGAAAATTTGATTTAAACTTGCAAAATCAGAAGGAGACGGAGTTAAGAGTATTTGGAGAGTATGGCGACTGGTATAAGGTTAGAACTTGGGACGGAGCCATTGGATATATAGAAAAGCGCTTTGTGGAAGTAGAAAATATAGTTACACAAGATATACCTAAGAAGGAAGAAAACAATTCCGAGTGGAAGCCGGAAAAAGGCAAAGTAAATCTGACTTGGGATCAGGTATATGAAAGAAGAAATGACCTTTCAGCGATGAATAACATTGAAGGGCTTGATGTGGTTTCTCCCACATGGTTTCAGCTCAAGAATGCTAGCGGAGAGCTTATAAACAGAGCATATTCCCAATATGTTGATTGGGCTCATGCCAATGGATATAAGGTTTGGGCACTTCTGGCCAATGATTTTAGTGACAGCAATATGGTGAGTGAATTTTTGAATAATACCAACTACAGGGACAATCTTATAAAAGAAATATTAGCCTATTCTGCACTTTATAAACTTGACGGTATTAATATAGATTTTGAAAATATGTACGCAAAAGACAGAGATGCTTTTACACAATTTGTTCGAGAAATAACTCCTTTTTTGAGAGAACAGGGATTGGTTGTTTCGGTGGATGTAAATGATATACAATGCTATGACAAGAAGGCTTTGAGTGAAGTTGTCGATTATGTTATGTACATGTCCTATGACCAACATTGGAGAACTAGTCCTGTTGCCGGGTCAGTAGCGCAAATAACCTGGGTGGAAGACCATATTAAGCGTGTTATTGAGGTGGAAAAAGTTCCTCCGGAAAAACTGCTTTTAGGTATTCCTTTTTATACCCGTTTGTGGACTGAGACTATAGATGAATCAGGTAAAAAGACTCTTGAAAGTAAAGCTTTATCAATGGAAGCTGCACGAAATATAGTACTTCAAAATAATGCTAAAGTTGTGTGGGAGGAAGAAAGTGGACAGTTTTATGCGTATTATGAAAAAGAAAATACCATTAATAAGATTTGGATAGAGGATGCAAATTCAATTAATTTGAGAGCTTCTTTGGTTCATAAATACAATTTGGCAGGAACATGTGCATGGAGCAGCAATTTTGCAACATCAGACATATGGGATGTATTGAAGAAGAATTTAAAAGATATACGCAATTATCAGGAGTGGCTGGAGATAAACAAAGATAATGTATATAATTACAATTAAAATATTTGAAAAATAAATTTTTATGGAATTTATCTGTAATAGCCTTATTTATAGAATAATTGTGCCTGATTAATAATAAATACTATTAGAGATACTAGCATAAATGCTGCAAAGGTAGACGTTAGGATGAAAAATATAGCTTTGCTTTACTTTATGGATGATAACGATAATATATTCGAAAATAAATCTACCGGCGTTTTTTCGGCTTTTTTTAAAAAGATTTCTTTTTTGGGCGTCTTTAGAAAATTAAAAAGGCTATTTAAAATAAGGCTTGCTATATATAAAAGAATCCAGGTGGATAGTAATTTAATAATTCAAGGCATAAGGCTGCCTTATACATTAAAGGAATTTAATAGCTTGGGGAGAGTTGAAAAAAATAGACTAGATAAAGTAATCGCCCAAATATGCCGCGAACATTCTATAACAAGATGCATTATGCCTGCTAGCTGTAGTTGCACTATAAAAAGTTGTGAGAAAAACAACTTTGAAGGAAGGATTGTCTATACTGCATTAGCGGAATATATTTTAAAAGACCTTTGCAGCAGGCGAGGGCTTAACATAAGAGAGATAGATATAGCTATAGTTCAAGGAGAAGATGATTTATTACCCTATATAATTATTAAGCTTTTATCTCCTGTTGTGAAGTTTATTACGTTAGTGACCGAACAAAGAGATCTCATGGATAAGAAGATAGAAGAAGTTTGTGATGAAACTGGGCTTTCGGTGAGAATCACAGATAATTTGAAAGATGTTTTGAAAAATTGTGATTTAGTAATAAATTATGGCAAATTAAAAACAGCTGGTATAAAAAATAATATTAATTCAAATGCTATAATAATTAATTATGGTGAACTGGAAAACACACTGGCAGAAATTAAAAAAGCAATTATAAATGGAGTAGATATAGGACTTGGGGATAAATATTTGCAAGGCTTTGAAAAAGAAATATTTAAGTTCTACAGTTCAACTGAGATTGCAGAGATTGTTTTAATAAGTAAGATAGATAGAGATATTAATAATTTGCAGGATCTTTTGGACGTTAGGACTGTTAGCAGTTTCAAAAAAGCTTTTATTGAAGAAGGTTTTTGGATAAAAGGATATTTATAGCCTTATATAATTGTAAAGAAGGTTGGTAAAATATTGGCCTAAGAAATATTAGAATTTTATAAATTGAGTATTGGATTAGAATAATTAGAAATTGAGCCTGTTACCGCTATGGTAATCTTTTTATCCTACTTATTGACAATATGACATTAGTAGTCTATAATTAAAAAAAGTTTAAATTGACTTGGATAGATTAACCGTATAAAATATTTACTTTGTGAATTTTAGAATTAATTTAAAGTAATTTCCAATTAAATGTCTAAACATCCTATTTAGCATTTTGAAGGCACTGTATTAAGGTCTCGGTGCAATATATATTTCATTCACATTAAGTTTGCTAAAAAACAGGCGGTTTGGATTTTGTTCCTGGGAAAAAAACAGTGAAGCGTTGGAATTTACTGATTAGAAGGATTTTAAAATAAGTATCCTGGATTTAAATATTTAATTCTAAAATAGAGACCTGCTATGCACAGAATATAATGTTTTAGAATAAATAAGAAATAAATGCATATATTATCAACACGAAATTCAAAGTAAAGGAGAGGCTTCAAATGGTTAATAAGGAAGTTGTTCTGACGTATGAGGGATTGCAAAAGTTGGAACAAGAATTGGAATTTTTGAAGACGGTTAAGAGAAGAGAGGTAGCAGAGAGGATTAAGCAAGCACTTTCTTTTGGTGATATATCTGAAAATTCCGAATATGATGAAGCCAAAAATGAGCAGGCTCATGTTGAGGGAAGAATTGTACAGCTGGAGAACATGCTGAAAAATGCAAAAGTTATTGATGAAGATGAAGTAAAAACTGATGTGGTTAGTCTTGGGTCAAAGGTAACTTTATTAGATATGGAATATAATGAAGAAATTGAATATTATATTGTTGGTTCGGCAGAAGCAAATCCAAGTGAATTTAAGATTTCAAACGAATCTCCGGTAGGAAGGGCACTTATAGGTAAGGAAAAAGGAACTGTTGTTGATGTAGTGGTTCCGGATGGAATAGCTAAGTATAAAATAATTGATATCAAAAAATAATAAAATATTATTGTAAATATATTTATTATTAATATATAATATGTGTTAAAATAACAGTTTACTTTTTGTAGACTGTTATTTTAATGATTTAACCTCTTTTGAGCAAAGAAAAGGAGTAAAACTTCCCGTAGAAGTTTAATCTCTTTTTTAGCGGATTAAGGGATGCGAAATTGAGGGGAGCTATATGCTCCCAAAATTTTATATTTGGGAGGAAGAGTAATGCCTGATAGAGATACTAATGATGTTAACAATAACCAGAATACCAATGTGGAATTTGAAGACCTTAATGAAATATTAAAAGTAAGAAGGATGAAACTTTCTGAACTGCAAAATAGCGGAAAAGATCCTTTTAAAATTGTAAAATATGATGTTACTCACTCAACTAAATACATAGTTGATAACTTTGAAAGTATGGAGGGAACTGTTGTCTCTATTGCCGGAAGGTTAATGTCCAAGAGAGGAATGGGAAAGGCTAGCTTTTGTGATGTACGGGATAGAGACGGCAAAATACAGATATACGTTAAAGTGGATGAAGTAGGAGCAGAATCCTATGAAGAATTCAAGAAGTTTGATATTGGAGACATAGTTGGTGTAAAGGGTGAAGTATTTAGGACTCATAAAGGAGAAATATCACTAAAAGTACAAGAAATAGTTCTTCTGTCAAAATCCCTTCAACCTTTGCCTGAAAAATGGCATGGACTAAAGGATGTGGATTTAAGATACAGGCAGAGATATGTTGACTTAATTGTAAATCCGGAAGTCAGAAATACTTTTATAGTTAGAAGTAAGATAATTCAAGCCATTAGGAAGTTCTTAGATGACAGAGGATTTTTAGAAGTGGAAACTCCAATCCTTAACACTATACCGGGAGGAGCTGCGGCAAGGCCGTTTGTTACACATCATAATACTCTTGATATTGATATGTATTTAAGAATTGCACCGGAGCTTTACTTAAAGAGACTTATTGTAGGTGGCTTGGAAAAGGTTTATGAAATAGGAAGAATGTTTAGAAATGAGGGTATGTCGGTAAAACATAATCCGGAGTTTACTTTAATGGAAGTATATGAAGCATATACCGATTACAGGGGAATGATGGATTTAACCGAGCAGCTTATTTCTACTGTAGCTCAAGAAGTTTTGGGAACTACGAAGGTTACTTATCAAGGACAAGAAATTGATCTTACACCGCCTTGGAATAGAATGACTATGATTGAGGCAGTGGAAAAGTATACCGGAGTTAATTTTAATAATATAACCAGTGATGAAGAAGCTAGAAATATAGCTAAAGAAAAGAAAGTTCATATTGAGGGTAATCTTACAAAGGGAGAAGTTTTGAATTTGATGTTTGAAGAATTTGTAGAAGAGCATCTTATTCAGCCAACCTTTATAATGGACTATCCTGTGGAAGTATCTCCGCTTACTAAGAGGAAACCTGATATGCCATCTTTCACTGAAAGATTCGAATTGTTTATTACAAGCAGAGAAATGGCAAATGCCTACTCTGAGTTGAATGATCCTATTGATCAGAAGGAAAGATTTTTGGCTCAGGTTGCAAAGAGAGAAGCTGGGGATGAAGAAGCAAATATGATGGATGATGACTTTATAACAGCGCTTGAGTACGGAATGCCTCCGACCGGTGGCCTTGGTATTGGAATCGACAGACTGGTTATGCTTTTAACTGATTCCTATTCCATAAGGGATGTACTATTGTTCCCAACAATGAAACCTAAAGATTAAAACTTTTGGGGTTTGATAATCCAGAATTGGTTTTAAGATAGATAAAGTGTTGTTAAAGATGTAGAAGCTAAATTTTGATAAAGGATACAGTGGAATATGCTGTATCCTTTAATTATATTCAATATTGCTAATTTAAAGGAAAACATAAAAGATTTCTAAGTTCACGGAAGATTTTTTATATCTATTTCATCCATCCATTAGTAGAAAAATATAAAGTTGCGAAAGTATGTCGGAATAGTATAATATAATTATAAAGCATATTTTTTATACATGTTTCTCGAAAATATTTTACATTCATTTTTATCTATCCTTCGAGAAATTATACACTTCTGTTGATAAAAGGCAGGATCCCTACAAAGGATACCGACCTCGGTAAAATAAAGTATTGATAATTGGTCGGGGATCAGTGATTTTAAGATAGAGTAAAGTTAGAATTGATAGGTTTTTAAAGGTATTTATTATTTCTAAACAATATTAGTGATGAAGAAAGCATTAGAAAGTATAAAAGGAGGATGTAAGAATGTCTGGAGACTTAAAGATGATTGAAGAAGTTTTAAGTGATTCTGTTAAGATAACCCTTAATGGCGAAATAGATATATATACTTCCAACGAACTAAAAGAAAAATTATATAATCTTGTAGATACCAACAAAAAAGATCTGATTATTGACTGCAAAGAGTTGGATTATATAGACAGTACCGGTCTTGGGATATTTGTAGGTGCATTAAAGAAAGCTAAACAATACGAAAAGAAGGTTGTTATTATGAATCTTAAAGACAACATAAAAAAATTGTTTACTATTACTGGATTAGACAAGGTTTTTCAAATTGATTAAGAGGTGAAAAGAATGATGGATGCAATTGAGCTTACTCTACCTTTTAAAGCAGAATACGTGAGTACGGCAAGACTCGTAGCGTCAAGTCTTGCAAATAGGGTAGGATTTGATATAGAGGTTATTGAAGATATTAAAGTGGCAATTTCGGAAGTATGTAGTAAGATAGTTAAGATAGGAAGTAAAGTAGCAGATGCCTATAAAATTATTTTTGTTATTTCTGGTAAGGAGATTAAGATTACTTTTTGTTGTGAAGATACATCGCTAAAATGTATTTTTGATATTGAGAGTGACCGTTTGGCGATAGATATCATAAATGCTTTGATGGATAATGTGGAATTATGCACTTCCAACAACTATATTTTGTCCATGTCAAAAGTACTTGAGGAGAGTATTTAGTTATGGAGCAGAATATTGAGAATATATACAAAACTAATGATGACAGCTATGATTTGTTTGTTGAATTTAAAAACACACAGAGTGTAGAGGTCAGAAATGAGATTGTAAAAAAGTATCTTTATCTCGCAGAAATAATTTCAAAAAAGTTTGTCAATAGAGGTGTTGATTATGAGGACATCTATCAGGTGGCTTCTATTGCGTTGATAAAAGCTGTTGAGCGTTTTGATATTGATAAAGGCGTTAAGTTTACTAGTTTTGCAACTCCTACTATTATTGGTGAGATTAAAAGATTTTTCAGGGATAAAGCGTCTGTAATCAGAATTCCTAGAAGGATATATGAAGTGTACCAGAAAGTTGGTCATGCTCGTGAGGTTTTGACACAAGAATTGTCAAGACCACCTAGGATTGATGAAATAGCAAAATATCTAAATATCAGCGAAGAAACGGTTATGGAAATAATTGAATCTAATAATGCTTATAATATGCAATCTTTTGACCAGAATGTTTACGATGATGATGACCTTGAGTTGCATGAAACTATTGGTGAAGAAGATACAACTTTTGAAAAAATCGAAAATAGGGATTTTTTAATCAAAAGTCTTGATAAATTTAACGATGCTGAAAAAGCATTCATTGAAATGAGATACTTTAATAACAAAACACAGAAAGAAATTGCAGAGAAATTGGGAGTATCCCAAATGTATGTATCTCGTTTGGAAAAAAAGGTTTTGGAAAGATTCCGCAAGTTACTGATTAAATAGTAGCAAGCGATAGATAGTAATATATTATGTAAATATAAGTTGCAAAGTTAATAATGTTTATGAATTTTATATACTGGGTATCATTATATTAAGTTTTTAAATATTATTAACTTAAGGGAGAATAAAGCTTTGAAAGTTGTGAGATTATATGACTTTAGTATAAATAGTGAGTTATGTAATGTTTGTGATTGTGTTAATAGCATAGTAGATTTTATTCTTGATGGATATGGTCCGGTGAAAGATGATGTTTTATTTGAAATAAAAGTTATATTGAACGAACTGCTTCTGAATGCTGTTATACACGGTAATAAAGAGGATAAATCTAAGTTGGTTAAAGTTAGAACCGGAATTAACAATGATTATGTGTACTTTATTATCGAGGATGAAGGTGAAGGATTTAATATTAATTGTTATGGCCGACAGGATGAGTGTTTAGATATATTAGATATGAAGGAAAATGGAAGAGGTATACTCATTGTAAAGAATCTTTGCGATAAAGTAAAATATAATTCAAAAGGGAACAAAATAGTGGTGTTAAAGAAGTTGAATTAGTTAGTTATTATTTAAAATCTTTAGTATTAGATTTCTAAGGAGTCGCTTGATAAAATAGTTATATTATATTGAGCATTGGATATGTAAAGAATTTAACTTGATATTAGGTATATAATAAAAATCAATGCACAGGAATACACGGACTGAAAGTAAAATTTGAAGTTATTGATAGAAATTGTTTTAGTAAAAAGTATTTGAATATTCCTGTACCTAGAATAATTGGTCAATCGAAGCTTCTATAAAATTTGAATTTGCAGATTAGAAGAGATATTGACAGGGATGTTTGTGAAGTGCTATGGTCAAATGATTTTTTATATCTATATCTAAAAGCGAATCTATAATTGCAAGTCTTTTTAAAAAACATTTCCAATCTATTTTTCTGAGTTATTAAAAGTTTTATATCTATATATATGCCTATTGGATGCACAGCTAAATGCTACTTTATACGAGGCTCAAACATATTTTAGGTATTGGATAGAACTAATGTTTTAATTATTCCATAGTAATAGTTATTATAGAGTGGGAATACGAAGAATTCGAGAGTAATCTGAAAATATTTTAAATTAGTTATGTAAAATGGAGGTTTAGAATGTTGAAAAAAGAGGTTCTAAATGTTATATTATTAAAGCTGTCGCACGGAGCAGCGCTTAATAAAAAAGATCAAAAAACTTTAAAAAAAGTGTTGACAAAGTGAAGATAGCGTGGTAATATATAAAAGTCGCTCGTGATGAGTGATTGGAACTAAGTGATATGGACTTTGAAAAGTGAACAGTGTAAGACGAAAAGGAACTCGTTAATTTAATGAGTAACTTGCGAACAAATACGCGAGTAAGTAATTTAGAGCCAAAGGGCTTTCTAATTAAGATGAATACGTAGCCGCTAAAGCGGTGAAGTAAATAAATTTTTTTTAGAGAGTTTGATCCTGGCTCAGGACGAACGCTGGCGGCGTGCCTAACACATGCAAGTCGAGCGGAGATACATTGAAGATTTATCGGATATGTATCTTAGCGGCGGACGGGTGAGTAACGCGTGGGTAATCTGCCTCACACAGGGGGATAACACTGGGAAACTAGTGCTAATACCGCATAATATAACGAAGTGGCATCACTTTGTTATCAAAGGAGCAATCCGGTGTGAGATGAGCCCGCGTCCGATTAGCTAGTTGGTGAG
>Ga0134092_1001392_pt1 | contig 21332 bp, 19 predicted proteins | sample 3_6taG_FD_94454 | JGI IMG/M metagenome (GOLD analysis project Ga0134092, IMG submission 94454) | Switchgrass degrading microbial communities from high solid loading bioreactors in New Hampshire, USA - 3_6_20_6_A3 metaG | ecosystem: Engineered > Bioreactor > Semi-continuous > Anaerobic >... | reverse complement strand
TTTGCCCGGGAGGTGGCCGATAGGGTAGTTTTTATGGATGAAGGAAGGATTTTGGAAGAAGGCACTCCCCAACAGATTTTTACTAATCCCCAGCACCCAAGGACACGGGAATTTTTGGCTAAAATCTTATAAAGATAAGTGAAATATAAGTGCGAAAGAGATCAATTTCTTTCGCACTTTTTAATTCCTGAAAGCAGGCTTATCCGAATAATCTCTATAAACTAAATTTCTATAAACTAAATTTATAGGAATAATTGTGAATAAATTTACAATTTCTGCAGGTTTTTTGCTAAATTAATCGAATATATAAAATAATAGTAAAATAAAGGCAAATAAATGTAAAAAAGAAAAGGGTGATTGCATTGGCCGGAAAAATAAAAGCTTTAACTGTAGGCAGTAGCCAAACAGTAGCTGATGAATTGTTAGAAGTAGCAAAAGGGATTTTTGCTAACAACATGGAAATTACGGCATTAAGTATTGATAAGCTGCATTACGATGTGGCAGATTTGTATCTAGCCCTGCCCACCAGGGTGGACCAGGCAGCCCGGATAGTTCCCCGGGAAAAAATCGTAAATTTCGAATTATATCCTAATGCCAAGTTTTATGTAAACATTGCTAAACTCCCGGTGAATGCAGAAGTAGTAATTTTCAATAACAATACCGCCCAGGCGAACATGATTAAAAATTATTGTCTGGAGCAAGGTATTGATCATATTAACTTTAAATTATTGCCTTTTGCCGAACTTTCACGAGAGGAAGTAATTGAGGAACTAAAAAAGGCAAAATATATTGCCGGAGCCGGTACTATTGTAGGTAATAATGGTGAACTTATGAATTATAGGGAATATTTACGGCCCGATGTAGTAATTATTCCTGCCCATCGTATTCCTACTTTTGAATCTGTGAAGGAGATTATGGAATATATCACTTTATATCATTACCGTCAGATCTCTCAACAAGTTTCCCAGGTCTGCAATGAGCTTGATCAAGAGTTAAAAAATATTGTCGCAACTACCCAACAGGTTTCCGCTTCAATAGAGATGACCTCAGGGACCCTTGTGGATATTAGTGAGAAAATGCACAATGATGCGAAAAGCATAGATAAAACAGTGGCTTCATCCGGAACTCTGGAAGAAGCAACAAAGAAAATTGCTTCCTTTGTCGATACAATTAAGCATATAGCCGGACAAACTAATTTATTAGCCTTAAATGCTGCCATTGAAGCGGCCAGAGCCGGTGAACAGGGCAGAGGTTTTGCTGTTGTTGCTCAAGAGGTGCGCAAACTGGCAGAGGAAACCCGTGAATCAGTTGATATTATAAGAACCTTAATGGAAGAGATTGAGGAAGTTGTTGGGGAAATTGCCCCCTCCTTAAATTCTATCTCTGAAGAATTATTGGCGAATAACGAGAATGTTAAGTCAATATCCAACTCTTCCTTAAAAGAAAAGGAGGCTATGAACAGCATCAGTGCCAGTTTAGAACATATTAGCCAAATAAGCTCAGGACTGGTGAAATCAGTAGAAAGCTTAACTGTTAGATTTTGAAAAAAAGTTTTTATTGACACTAAGTCTAAAGAAGAATATAATGATGAAGAAAAACAGACACATAAAAAACCTTCTACCTTTAAATTGGTCCCGTGAGGCCAATAAGGCGCAGAGGTCAGGTATTAAGAAGAATAAATAATTAGGGAATAACTGATACCTCCTTATTGTGCTTTTGCTCACGGTAAGGAGGTTTTTTATGTGGAAAAAAGGGGGAAAAATCATGAAAACTTTCAATCAAAAGCAATCCTTTTTAACCACAGGTATTTTATCTTTCCAACATGTGTTAGCTATGTTTGGTGCTACTGTACTGGTACCCTTCATAACGGGACTTAATCCCTCAATAGCATTAATGGGTGCTGGGGTAGGAACTTTGATTTTCCACTTAATAACAGGTGGAAAGGTACCGGTGTTCTTAGGTTCTTCCTTTGCTTTTATTGCAGGTATTTTGGCCGTTAAGGAAAGTTTCGGCTTGGCCTATGCTACCGGTTCATTTTTAGCGGTAGGTGCTGTGTATGTACTCATGGCCATAATAGTGTATTTTATAGGTTCTGATTTTATCAGAAAAATTTTCCCTCCCATTGTTACCGGACCGATTATTATCGTTATCGGTTTAATCTTGGCTCCTACGGCTGTGGATATGGCTGCAGGTGTTAATTCTCCTCATATCAGCACCTCAACTTCCTGGACTGTAGCTGTCATTACGATTATGACCATTGCTTTAACCGGAATAATAGCCAAAGGTTTTTTCAAGATGATTCCTATTATCGTAGGAATAAGTGTAGGATATATAACCTCAATGATTGTAGGTATTGTTGATTTTACTTCTGTTATTAATGCTCCTTGGATTTATAGCTTCCAAGATTTTAGGGAAATGATGATTGCACCTCAGTTTTCCCTGGATGCTATGAAAATAATTGTGCCAATTGCCTTAGTTACTATGATTGAGCATATTGGTGATATTACTACAAACGGGGCGGTAGTAGGCAAAGATTTCTTTAAATCTCCCGGTTTACACCGCACTTTAATGGGAGACGGGATTGCCACTGCTTTTGCCGGCTTGATCGGTGCTCCTGCTAACACAACTTACGGAGAAAATACAGGGGTATTGGCCGTTACTAAAAACTATAACCCGACTATTTTAAGATGGGCTGCGGTAATTGCTATTTGCTTAAGTCTAATCGGAAAATTCGGTGCTTTAATTCAAACTATTCCCGAACCTGTCATGGGCGGAGTAAGTTTCGTTCTCTTCGGCATGATTGCCAGCATAGGTGTTCGCACATTAATAGAAAATAAACCTGATTTATCTGACTTACGAAACAGCATTGTAGTATTTACTATCTTAATAATCGGGATTGTTTCTATCAAAGAATCTAACCCGGCGGCTATTCAATTAACAGGGCAAGCCACTCTTTCAGGTTTAAGTCTGGCCGCTATGGTAGGGGTAACCTTAAACGGAATAATTAATATAATTTTCCCTTATTTTATGAAAGAAAAAATAGTGGCAAAGGAGCAGGAAAGTAAGACCAAGAATATGCAATTTGCCATAGAAAAATCTAAGTAGGTTTCAAGCCGGTGCTTAAGCACCGGCTTTAAGGTTATGGAGATGTTTTAACGGCAAATCTTATGGTATAATTAAATGATGTTTTCATTTATTATTAATGAATCAAGTAGTATAAGGTGAAAAATATGACCAATGCAGTTGTAAAAGCTTATGCCAAAATAAACTTGTATTTAAATGTTTTAGGTAAGAGACCGGATTCTTATCATGAAGTAGAAATGATTATGCAATCAATCAGTTTATATGACCGGATAACTTTAAAACCTGCAGAGAGAATTTCCGTAAGCACTAACAATCCTCTAGTGGCGGATGACCAGAGAAATTTGGCCTTTCAGGCTGCCCTTTTAGTTCAAAGAAATTACCCCTTTTGGCCAGGGGTGGAGATTGTTATCGATAAAAAAATTCCTGTAGCAGCGGGTTTGGCAGGCGGAAGTACAGATGCGGCAGGAGTTATTTTAGGATTAAATAAATTATTTTCATTAAATATGAGTAAAAATGAAATGCTAGAATTAGGAGCACAATTAGGCTCTGATGTTCCCTTTTGCATTTTGGGTAATACAGCTTTAGCCAAGGGAAGGGGAGAACTGGTGGAGGAAGTTCCCCCTTGTCCAAAATTTTGGGTTGTATTAGTGAAACCTCCCTTTGGGGTTAAAACTTCCGTTGTTTATAAAAATTTGAACCTTGGCGGAAAAAAGAAAGAAAACGGTGGTATTACTAAATATATAAAGGCTCTAGAAAACAAGGACAGGGGTTATTTACTTAAGAATATGTTTAATCTCTTAGAACAAAGTACATTTAAACTTTACCCGGAAGTGGAAAAAATAAAAAGGGATTTAAATAAACTGGGAGCTGAGTATACCCTTATGTCAGGCAGTGGGCCTACGGTTTTTGCAGTCTTTAATGATTATCAAGAAGCATTTTCCTTTAAGGAGAAAATTAGAAATTTCTATACTCATGTTTACTTGGCATATACCGTAAACAAAGAATTAATTGAGGAGAGAGTGAAATTTTATGAGTGAAAGAAGATTGGCACCGATTGATTTAAATAGTTATAAGCCTTTAGGAGATATAGTTTTTGAGACTCTGAGGGAGGCCATAATCAATCATGTTTTAAAACCAGGAGAGCGGTTAATGGAAGTTCGTTTGGCCGAGGAGATGGGTGTTAGTAGAACTCCCGTAAGGGAAGCTATCCGTAAATTGGAATTAGAAGGTCTCGTAGATATAGTTCCCCGAAAAGGTGTTTATGTAGCAGGTATTTCTTTAAAAGATGTCCAGGAAGTTTTCGAAGTGAGAGGTGCCCTGGAAGCTTTAGCGGCAAATTTGGCTTCCCAACGGATAACACCGGAAGAGATAGTTGAATTAAAAAAACGTCTGGACAGGGAAGATAACGAAACAAAAGCCAATAATCTACCTAATATTATCCGGACCGATACTGAATTTCATGACCTAATATATAAGGCCGCCAGAAACTCTCGACTACTTAATTCCATAAATAATTTACGGGAACAGTTGCATCGTTTTCGTTCCGCTTCCTTAGCCCGTCCCGGCAGAAGCGAGACGGCACTAGCAGAACACCAAAATATTTATGAGGCTATAGCTAACAGAGATGCAAAATTGGCCGAACAGTTAGCCTGGGAACACATTGAAAACGCCAAAAAAGCCATGTTGTTATCTATGAAGACAGAAAGGGTATACTATTAAAAAAAGCAAAAAGAAGGGAGTTTCTTTTTTTGGTTTGGTCAATAGTTTTAGCCGGTAGTTTAAACGAGGGTAAACTTAAAGAATGTAGCAATGCTGTTAATGAGGCCATGATCCAAATAGGAAACAAGTACATGATAGAGTATGTAATTACCGCCCTGAAAGAGGCCCGGGGGATAGAAAAGATTATTGTGGCAGGACCCCAAAAGGAACTTGCCAAAATCTACGGTCGGGATGAAGATGTTTACCTTGTGGAAAGGGGTAAAACTATAATTCAGAGTCTCCTCAATGCACTCAGCCTACTTCCTGCCGAGGATGTTTCCCGTATACTGGTGGTTACGGGAGATATACCTTTAATTACTTCTAAAATCATTGATGATTTTTTGTCCAGGTGTTCTCAGGAAGAGGCGGATATTATTTACCCTCTGGTTAAAAAACCTTTAAATGAACTCAAATTTCCGGGAGTAAAGCGGACTTATGTTTATTTAAAAGAGGGTGTAGTTACCGGTGGGAATATTATTTTAATAAACCCCCAGATAGTACCCAGAAATGCTCAAAAAGCTGAAGATTTAGTACTTTTACGAAAAAGTCCTTTACGACTGGCCAAATATATAGGGTTTAGGTATATCTTTAAATACCTACTAAGGAATCTTTCCCTTAAGGAAGCCGAGGCTCGGGTAAACGAGCTTTTTCAGATTAAAGGCAAGGCGATTATTGTTCCTTACCCGGAAATAGGTATTGATGTGGATAAGCCCAGTGACCTGGAATTGGTTAGGAAAGTGTTGGCATAACTCTTCTAGGGGGATAATCTGCATGTAAGTGGCCTAGTCTAATGCTTTCGGGCAATTCAAAATGCCAGTGGGCGAGTGGGCGAGGTTTGAACTTCCTACGGTTGTAAGGATAAGGTAGAGGTTGGAAATGAATTTTTGTTTAAAATTAAAGGAACTCAGACAAGTTTAGGGGTCACGGGTTTTTTTGATTTATTACAAATCTTATTGTAATCTGGAAGGAAAAACCACTTATTTCTTGAATATAATGATAAGTCTATTAATTATTACCGCACTTTAAAACAAGGAGGGAGTCAAGTGGCAAAGTTAGAGCTTACCGGTGTATATCCACCTATTACCACACCTTTTACGGAAAACGGTGATGTGGATTTTAATGCTTTTGACAAAAACATGGCAAAATGGAATGAAACGGGGTTAGCCGGTTTCGTTGTCTTCGGTTCTAATGGGGAGTATGTTTATTTAACGGAACAAGAAAAGTTAGCTTTGGTTAAAGCATGTGTAGGGGCTTGTGCCCAGGGTAAGAAGGTTATTGTGGGTTCAGGTTGTGAATCAACCCGGGCTACCATAGAGCTTACTAACAAGTGTGCCCAGTTAGGTGCAGACGCTGCTTTAATCATTACTCCTCATTACTATAAAGGTAAAATGGACCGTGCTGCTTTAAGAGAACACTTTTTTACAGTAGCTAACAATTCAGAGATTCCTATCCTGGTTTATAATGTTCCTAAATTCACCGGCATAAATTTAGACCCAGATTTTGTAGCCGAACTGGCCACTCATCCAAATATTGTGGGCATTAAAGACAGTTCCGGTAATGTTACTCAGCTGGCTCAGCTTATTTCCATGACGCCTGATGATTTTAATGTTTTAGTTGGTACAGCCAATGTATTTTTCCCGGGTTTAATGTTAGGGGTTCGAGGTGGTATACAGGCTTTAGCTACTTGTTGTCCTAATGAATGTGTAGAAATTTATCAACTTTATAAAGAAGGTAAATACGAAGAAGCCAAAGAATTACAGCTAAGAATGATTCCCGTTAATAACGCGATTACAGCAACCTTTGGTATTGCCGGATTAAAGGCAGCTATGGATATGTTAGGGTATATAGGAGGTTTCCCCAGAAGACCTTTATTACCTTTAAAGGAAGAGGACAAAACTAAATTACGGGGGATTCTGGAAAAAGCAAAACTTTTATAGCTTTGGGGTTAAATTTTGGGTCAGACTCTTGAAAAAAGGAGTCTGGCCAATTTTTTATTTATAATTCTGACCAATAATGTTGGCCCTAAAGCTCAGTCTGACCAAAAATTTCACCTAATAGTATAGTCTTACTCTAAAAAACCTAACCCAAAAGCTTTCCTCTGGTAAGGAAAAAAATTTTTGGTTATAATTAGAAAGAAGTGAATAAATTTAAAAAAAGATGGATTAAATATTCGGAAATAAGCCGAAAATATAGATACCGGAGGGGAGAAAAATGGAAAAATGGCGTAGAAGTGAACGTATGGTTCTTATGACGAAAATACTATTGGAAAATCCCCAGCAAATGTTCACTTTAGGGTATTTCGCGGACTTTTTCCAAGCGGCCAAATCCAGTATTAGTGAAGACTTGGCAATTATCAAAGATACTTTACAAAAAACGGGACAAGGTCAATTAGAAACTGTAGCAGGTGCAGCAGGAGGGGTAAGATTTCTCCCCTACCATAGCCCGGAAAAAGAAATGAGTTTTCTGGAAAGTTTGGCTGAAAAACTTTCCAGCCCGGAAAGAATTTTGCCCGGCGGGTTTTTGTATATGACTGATATTATTTATGACCCTACCATTATTTCAAAAATAGGAGCAATATTTGCTCACCGTTTTCAGGGAAAAGATCCAGATTATATTGTAACGGTACAAACCAAAGGTATACCCTTAGCTTTAATGGTGGCAAATGCTTTTAATGTTCCGTTAGTGATTATTCGGGATGATAGTAAAGTTACTGAAGGGTCTGCCGTTAGTATCAGTTATGTTTCCGGTTCTTCTAAAAAAATCAGTACCATGTCTTTGGCCAGACGTGCGCTTAAGCAAGAATCCAAGGTTATCCTCATTGATGATTTTATGAAAGCAGGAGGAACGGCCAAAGGGATGATGGACTTAATGAAAGAGTTTAGAGCAGAGGTTTTAGGTTTGGGAGTCTTGGTTTATACCAAAGAACCTGAGCGTAAATTGGTTAATAACTATCTGGGACTCTTAGAGCTCATCAGTATAGATGAAAATAAACGGGAAGTAAAAATTAAGGCAAAAAATTTTTTTATTTAAATGTATAATTTTAATAAAGAATGGTAATTTTCTTATAGTGAAGCAGGAATTTCCAAACAAATGTTGAATATGGTCAATGATGTCAAAATGTTCCGCATTTCGGGAAGGTGGTGAAGTGGACATGAATATTACAGATGTACGGATCAGGAAGATTAACCTGGAAGGGAGAATGAAGGCTATTGTTTCCGTTACCTTCGATGATGCCTTTGTAGTACATGATGTGAAAGTCGTAGAAGGCCAAAAGGGACTTTTCGTAGCAATGCCCAGTAAAAAAATGCCTGATGGTGAATTTAGGGATATTGCTCACCCAATTTCTTCTTCAGCCAGAGATGTAATTCAGACTGCGGTTTTAAAAGCATATGAGGAAGCTATTTAAGTAAATTAAGTGAAAATTGAGTAAAATTAAAAGGAGCGAAAGCTCCTTTTTTTTGTTTTTGTTGGATTTTTTGAAAATAACTTTTAGGCAGAAGTGATTTTGTGTTTTTTTTATGATATAAATATAAATGTGTAACGAGGAAAAAGGAGGCTTTTTAATGAGCTCATATAACTTAACTGCTGTAATTTTGGCCGCCGGCCTAGGAACCCGTATGAAATCAAAACTCCCTAAAGTCCTTCATAAAATTACAGGTGTGCCCATGATTAATCATGTTTTGCAGGCTTTAGAACAGGCTCAAATTCAACGGAAAATACTTGTTTTAGGTCATGGAGCAAAAGAAGTGGAAGAACAAGTGGGAGTATCAGTAGAAGTTGTTTATCAGCGAGAACAATTGGGTACCGGTCATGCCGTTTTGCAAACACGACCACTCCTTGAAAAATGTACGGGGCCGGTCCTGGTAGTTTGCGGTGATACCCCTTTGTTACGGGGGGAGACACTGGCAGAGTTAATAGAAAAACACGAAAAAGGAAAACAGGCTGTTACCGTTTTAACAGCCCAAGTTGAAAACCCCTATGGGTATGGGCGGATCGTTCGTCAGGGAGGAAAAATAGTAGCCATCCGCGAGGAAAAAGATGCTACAATGGAAGAAAAAAAGATAACAGAAATTAATACAGGCACCTATTGTTTCAGTGGCCCTTTTTTAGTTGAGGCCTTAGATAAATTAACTTCAGCAAATGCCCAAGGTGAATATTATCTAACTGATTTAATTGAACTAGCTGTTAAGGCAGGTTTAAATGTAGAATCTTTTATTTTGGAAGATTCCCGAGAAAGCTTAGGCATTAATAATCGTTTGCAGTTGGCCCAAGCGTAAAAGATTATGCAAAAACGTATCCTGGAAAAGTTAATGTTAGATGGGGTAACTATTATTGACCCTGACAACACCTATGTAGAAGCAAAGGTTTCTATTGGGCAGGATACAATACTTTATCCGGGTACTTATCTACAGGGTGATACTATAATAGGTTCTGATTGTCTTATCGGACCCAATACCCGTATTGTGTCCAGCAAGATTGGCAACAACAACACAATCCAAAACACAGTTATCTTAGAAAGTCAGATTAATGATAATTGCCAAATAGGGCCTTTTGCGTATTTGAGGCCCGGTACCGTTATAGAAGAAGGGGTCAAAATAGGAGATTTCGTAGAAATTAAAAAATCCACCATAGGTAAAGGTAGTAAAGTTCCTCACTTAACTTATGTAGGAGATGCTTTTGTCGGCAAAAAGGTTAATATAGGTTGTGGTACAATAACCTGTAATTATGACGGTGAAAAGAAACATGTTACAATTATAAAAGATGGGGCTTTTATTGGTAGTAATTCTAATTTAGTAGCCCCCGTAACAATAGAAGAAAATGCTTTTATTGCTGCCGGTTCCACTATAACCGAAGATGTGCCTGAAAACAGTCTAGGTATTGCACGAGGAAAACAAAAAAATATTATTAATTGGGTTAAGAAAAAGAAGGACTAACCGGGGAGGTAAAAATAATGTTAAAAAGGTATAAAAATTTAAAGGTCATGACCGGTAATGCCAACCCCGCTTTGGCAGAAGAAATTGTCGAATATTTAGGTGCAGACTTATGTTTATGTAAAGTTAGTAAATTCAGTGACGGAGAAATTAATGTGACCATTGAAGAAAGTGTCCGGGGTTCTGATGTTTTTATCATCCAACCTACTTGTTCTCCTGTTAATGACAATCTAATGGAACTTTTGATTATGATTGATGCGGTAAGGCGCGCCTCTGCTAAAAGAATTACTGCCGTCATACCTTATTACGGTTATGCCCGGCAGGACCGTAAGGCCAGGGCTCGGGATCCGATTACCGCGAAACTTGTGGCTAATCTAATCTACCAAGCAGGAGCAAGACGGGTATTAACCATGGATCTGCACGCGGGACAGATTCAAGGTTTCTTTGATATACCTGTGGACCATTTATTAGGGGTTCCTATTTTAGCTGAGTATTATAAAAACAAAGATTTGGACAATGTGGTGGTTGTTTCACCGGATATGGGCGGAGTAACCCGGGCTCGTAACTTAGCAGAAAGGATAGGGGCTCCTTTGGCAATTATTGACAAACGCCGTCCTATGCCGAATGTCTCTGAAGTAATGAACATTATCGGAGAAATAAAAGGCAAGAATGTTATCATGACTGATGATATAATTGATACAGCAGGGACTATTACTAACGGTGCCCAGGCTCTGATTGAGCGGGGGGCGAAAAATGTATATGCTTGCTGTACTCACCCTGTTTTATCAGGCCCGGCCATTGAGCGTTTAAAAAATTCACCAATAAAAGAATTGGTGGCCACTAATACTATTCCTTTATCAGAGGATAAAAAACTGGACAAGCTTAAAATCCTTTCTGTTGCACCGATTATGGGTGAGGCTATCATCCGTATTCATGAAGATTTATCTGTGAGTAAATTATTTGATTAAAATGTTTTCTCACGGCTTCCTCTGGACATAATAATAATTATGAAAAGGAGGAAAATATATGCAACAAAATGTGATTTTAAAAGCTAAGAAAAGAGAAAGTAAAATAGGAAAAGGTGCCTTAAACAAAATGAGAAAAGCTGGAATATTACCAGGAGTTGTTTATGGGGCAAATATAGGTTCTTTTCCTATTACTGTGGAAAAGAATGAGCTTTTAGGTATTTTAAGCAAACATGGCAGTAATGTGATCATTTCCTTAGATTTAGAAGGAAAGACCATTCCTGCCATGGTTAAAGAAATCCAGCATCACCCTGTTACTGGTATGTATTGGCATGTGGATTTACACCAAATCTCTCTGAACCGAAAAGTTCGCACAGAGGTTCCGGTTGTTTTCACCGGTGAACCCCAAGGGGTTAAAAAAGGTGGAGTTATTCAATATGGTGATACCACAGTAGAAATTGAGTGTTTACCTGCTGACATTCCTGAAAACATTTCCGTAGACATAAGTGAATTAGGTATTGGTGAAAAAATTACGGTGGCTGATTTAACAGCCGGAGACAAAGTTGAAATCTTATCTGACCCTGAAACAATTGTTGTTACTATTTTAGCCCCAAGGATGGAAGGAACTGAGGAGGAAGAAGCTTCCGAAGAAGGAGAAGCTACTTCGGAAACTCAAGAGTAAAAATCTATCTGTCGGGGAAGCCGAAATCAGGGGCAAGTGTTGTAGCTTGCCTCCTGTTTTCTACCTCTTGACTTTTAGGAGAGATTGTTTAGGAGGCAAGAAGCAGAAAACAGGAGGTAAGAGGAGGGAGATAAATGTATTTAATTATCGGTCTAGGCAATCCAGGTCGTAAATACGATAATACCAGACATAATGTAGGTTTTGCCGTTATTGATAAAATAAGTGAAAAATTAAATATACAAGTAGACAAAAAACAGGCCCAGTCTTTAGTTCAATCTTCTTTTTGGCGTGGGAAAAAAGTTTTATTGGTAAAACCCCAGACATATATGAATTTAAGCGGCCAAGCAGTATTAGAGCTTATTAATTTTTATCATGACCAGATTGAAGACTTATTGGTTATCCACGATGATTTGGACTTACCTGTCGGGCAGCTCCGTTTTAAGCGGGAGGGAGGAAGCGGTGGCCATAATGGTTTAAAGTCAATTATCAAATGCTTGAATTCGCAAGATTTTAACCGCTTGAAAATAGGCATCGGCCGTCCCCCTGAATATATAGATGTGGTAGATTATGTACTTACATCTTTTACTAAAGAAGAAGAGAAAATCCTTTCCCAAACTATACGAAGGGCTGTAGACGGAATAGAAGAATGGCTGGAAAACGGGATAGACAGCGCCATGAATTTATATAATAAAAAAGTGGAAATCGAATAGAATAAAATGTAGTGGCTAGTATTACGACCGAAGGTCGTAATACTAGCCACCAGCCACTAATAACCAGCCACTACTACTAGTCACTACTCACAAGTCACTATTTTTATCCTTGTTTATCCATGGAATAATTAATTCGATTTGGAGTCAACAATATGGTTGGATTCTTACCAGCAATTTTGGCAGGTTCTCTGGCGGCTTTTTTGGCCTGGGTTGTTAACCGATATTTAGTTAATCTTTGGGGAGAACCGGCTGTTTTTGCCTTAGTGCCTGTCGGAGAAGAGATCTTAAAGACCTCTTTGGCCTTAATCTTTAAAACGAGTATAATTTTTACTCATTTGGTTTTCGGTATTTTAGAAGCTATTTGGGATATTAAAAAGAATACTCGTGGTTTAAAACCTGGGTTAATGGCCTTAGTGACCCACAGTATATTTGGTTTGATTACCTGGTATGGTTTTAAGATTACCGGGTATGTAAGTCCAGGGTTAATGGCCGCTATTTTACTGCATATTGCCTGGAATTCTTTTATCATCAAAAGAAGCAATACTACTAACTAAGCAAAGCGTGGTAAAAAACCGTATTTCAGCATATAAGTTTTGTGGGGGTCCTTTTAGGATGCCCACTTTGTTGCATTTGTTTTGCTGTTTTTAAGGAGGTTACTATGTCTATTATTCCACCTATTTTAAGGACATTGAGCGAAGCACCGGATATAAGCATCATGCTTAAATCCTTAAATACAAAAAAGGAACAACTTATTTATGGTTTAACCGGTATTCAAAAAACATTGGTTACAGCAGCTATTGCTCATAAAATGAACAAAAGTCTCTTGGTAATCTGTGATGGTTCGAAAAGGGCTAAAGAGGTTTGGGATGATCTGGTCTATCTTCTACCCAATTTCGAGGTATTGTATTTTCCTGCTTTAGAAGTCATTCCTTATGAAGTTTTAGCTCAAAGTGCGGAAATACAAAGGCAGAGATTACAGGTTTTAGCCAGCCTTGCCCAAGGTAAAACAACGGTAGTGGTCTGTCCCATTGAAGCCTTAGCCAAAAACCTTCTGCCACCGGATTTATTTAAAAAGGCCATTCGCAATATTCATGTAGGGCAAGTAGTAGATTTATCTGAATTTATGGAATATTTAGTGCAGTACGGGTATGAACGGGTTGAACAGGTAGAAGGACCGGGACAGTTTAGTATAAGAGGGGGTATCATAGATATTTATTCTGTGTTGTATGAACACCCCCTTCGTTTAGAATTTTTTGATGATGAAGTAGATTCCATTCGTTTTTTTAATATTGATAATCAGAGGTCCTTGGAAAAGACCCAGGAGGTAAGTATAGCTCCCGCTCGAGAGTTTTTTATTTTAAAAGACTACCTGGATAAGGGTTTAGAAAATATCCGGCAGGAATTTGAAACCCAAAAGGAAAGACTTGCGAAAAAGAAGGACCGGACCAGTGTGGAGCGGCTTTCCGGTAAAATTAACGAGGTAATGGAGAAGGTGCTCCATAACTTATATTTCCCCGGCTTGGAACAGTATCAGTCCTATTTTTACCCGGAACAAAACTTGCTGTTTGATTATTTTGACCAGGAAAGCATTTTTGTTTTAGATGAACCCTTGCGTCTACGGGAAGCTGAAGAACACCGGGAAAAAGAAAGGAACGCCAGTTTTACCGAATTATTAGTCAATGGTTCCGTTTTACCGGGGCAGAGTGCCTTTTTCAGTACTTTTTCCCAAATGATCGAAGCCTTAGAGGACAAGAAAAGAGTTTATTTATCATTACTGCCTAAAAAGGGTTTACCAGGTACCATTCATGATATGCTAGGCTTAGAAACGAAATCTTTGCCGCCTTTTTTCTCTAAAATCAGGCTTTTGGCTGATGAGATTAAAGAATGGAAACGGAAAAAATTTGCCGTAATCATCTTGGTAACCTCCGAAGGAAAAGCACGAAGATTACAACAGGCCTTGTTTGACTGTGGCGTAGAGGCTCCCTGGGTGGGAGAAGTATATGAGCCTAAGGCCGGGCAGGTATTTATTGCTCAGGGTAATTTAAGCTCCGGAGCGGAATTCACTAAAGCCCGGTTAGTGGTCGTAACGGAAAATGAAATTTTCCAACAGCCTAAGAAACGTCCTCCCAAAAGAATGTTTCAACAGGACGGTCAGCGGATTACTCGCTTAGATGATTTACAAGTGGGTGATTATGTAGTTCATTCTACCCATGGGATAGGTCGCTTTTTAGGGGTAGAACGTTTGAAGGTCGGCAATGTAGAGAGGGATTACCTGATTATTAAATATGCCGGTGAAGACCGTCTGTATGTGCCTACCGATCAGTTAGAGCTTTTACAAAAATATGTGGTAGGGGAAGGTTCTCCGCCAAAAATTCACAAATTAGGAGGAACGGAATGGCAGAAAACAAAGCTTAAAGTCAAGAGTTCAGTTAAAAAATTGGCGGAAGAGTTGTTAAGACTTTATGCTCAAAGGCAGGCTCAACCGGGGTATGCTTTTAGTCCTGATGATAACTGGCAGAGAGAATTTGAAGAGGCTTTTCCTTATAAGGAAACCCCGGACCAGTTACGGGCTATTGAAGAAGTAAAGAGAGATATGACCCGACCGGTACCTATGGATCGTTTAATTTGCGGTGATGTGGGTTATGGGAAAACGGAAGTGGCAATTCGGGCTGCTTTTAAAGCCGTTAATGACGGAAAACAGGTTGCGGTTTTAGTTCCCACCACTGTTTTGGCTCAGCAGCATTTCAATACCTTTCGGGAAAGGTTTGCCAATTTCCCGATTACTATTGAGGTAGTAAGCAGGTTTAAAAGTGCTTCTGAACAAAAAAAGATATTAAAGGGTGTAAAAGAAGGCACTGTAGATATTATAATCGGTACTCATCGGTTATTATCCAAGGACGTAGCTTTTAAAGATTTAGGTCTTTTGATTGTGGATGAAGAGCAGCGTTTCGGGGTTACCCATAAAGAAAAAATAAAAAAATATAAAACACAGGTAGACGTGCTCACTCTCTCTGCAACCCCTATCCCCAGGACTCTCCACATGTCCTTAATCGGTATTCGGGATATGAGTGTCATTGAGACTCCTCCTGAAGACCGGTATCCTATTCAAACTTATGTGGTAGAACATAGTCCGGAATTAATCAAAGACGCCATTCGCCGGGAGTTGGGGCGGGGCGGTCAGGTATTTTATGTTCACAATCGGGTAGAAGATATTGAGCAGGTGGCAGAGGAGGTTCGGCGGTTAGTACCTGAGGCCCGGGTGGGGGTGGGCCATGGTCAAATGAAAGAAGAGTTACTGGAAAAAGTAATGATGCAGTTTATGGAACAAGAATTAGACGTTTTAGTTTGTACCACTATTATTGAAACAGGTTTAGATATCTCTAATGTGAATACTTTAATCATTGACGAAGCCGATCGGATGGGCTTGGCCCAGCTTTACCAGTTAAGGGGGCGAGTGGGTAGAACTAACCGGGTAGCCTATGCTTATTTAACCTATAAAAAGGATAAGGTACTTAGCCCCCAAGCAGAAAAAAGGCTGCATGCCATCCGGGAATTTACGGAGTTAGGCTCCGGATTTAAAATTGCCATGCGCGACCTGGAAATCAGAGGGGCGGGGAACCTTTTGGGACCGGAACAGCATGGTCATGTGGCTGCGGTGGGTTTTGATTTATACTGCAAATTATTAGAAGAAGCAGTCCGTGAGCTAAAAGGAGAAAAAACAACGGAATCTATTGATGTGGAGCTGGATTTAGAAGTAAGTGCTTTCATTCCTGATAGTTACATCAGTAACAGTAAAAATAAACTAGAATTTTACCAGCGCATTTCCGCTATTAAATCCTTAACGGAAATTCTGGCTATGGAAGAGGAACTGGAAGACAGGTTTGGAGACCTTCCCAATGAAACGAGAAACTTGCTTCATTTAAGTAAATTAAAAGTATTGGCCAGCCAAGCCAAAGTGAAATCCGTTAAACAAAAAAATAATTTTGTTTATATTAAGTTTGCAGGGGATCCGGGTTTATCCGGGGCAGAATTAATGGGTCTGGCTCAAAAATTCCGGCGTAAATTCAATTTTAATGCGGAGAAAGATTTGGAGATAAAATTTAACGTTACTAATTTAAGTGTAGAAGAGACCCTGGCTGTTTTAGAAAAAATCCTCATGGAAATATCAACCCTTGTTAATAATAAGCAAGGTTTGGTATAATGAACCTGTTTATATTATTGTTAGAGGAGCGATTTGATGCGACAAAAAATATTTGTTTTAATGTTATTAATTGTTGTTATTTTAACCAGTGTAGGCTGTAGTAAATCCGAAGAAGATGTTGTAGCAAAAGTTGATGACGAAATAATAACCAGGGAACAATTGGACAAAAGGCTAAGTATAGCTTTAGCTTCCAGTGGCTTAAATCTGGATGACCCTCAAATGGCCGGTTTTAAAGATTTCTATGAATTGCAAGTTTTGCAGCTGATGATTGACGAACTGCTAATCGTGAAAAATGCTAAAAGCCTTGGTTTAAAGGTTAATAGCGGAGATGTAACGAAAGAAATAAATAATCTTAAAGCCCAATTTAACTCAGAAAAAGAATTTGAAAATTATTTTAACAACCAATTAAAAATGTCCAAGAAAGATATAGAGAAAAGTGTAGAAGTCCAATTACTTACTTTAGCCTTATTTGAAGAAATTACTAAAGATATTACAGATACAGAGATAGATATCCAGCAGTATTACGAAGATAATAAAGATGAGTTCTATCAAGAAGAAATGGTTAGGGCTCGCCATATTTTAGTAGAAACAGAAGAAGAAGCAAAAGAAATAATTAAACAAATCCAAGAAGGCCAGGATATGGCTCAATTAGCCAAGTTAAAATCTATTGACCCTTCTGCCCAATATAATGAAGGTGATTTAGATTATTTCGGCCGTGGGGACATGGTTGAACCTTTTGAAAAAGCGGCTTTTGCTTTAGAAGTAGGAGAACTAACAGAAACACCCGTGCAAACCATATACGGTTATCATGTAATCCGGGTGGAAGATAAACTGGAGGCCAGACAGAAGACTTTTGAAGAAGTAAAAGATGAATTAAGAGAAAGATTTATTTTCCAGGAAAAAAATGAGGCCTTTTACAATTACGTTAACGAGTTAAGAGCCAATGCTCAAATCGAAAATAAATTAGAAGAAAAGATTAAAGAGGAAATGGAAAAAGCTGCTCAGGATCAAGAAAAACAGAATTCTGAAGGGGAACAGAATGAAGACCAACAGGTAGAAAGTGACAAATCCAAGGAAGAATAGATTGTAAACCCTGTAGTTTTACTACAGGGTTTTTTTATTCATGATTAAAGGATTATTTCATATGTATATTTTTTCAATAATATCAAATACTTCTTCTACAGGGTAATCAATCCTTTCAGTCAGGTAGAGGTGGTGGCAAAAAAATGAATAATTGTTTGCTTTAGGCTATATACTATCACTGAAAGGTTTTACCTCGCCTATTATCTCAAAAAGGAGGGAAGAAAAAATTAATGAAAGCAACCGGAATTGTTAGGAGAATTGACGATCTAGGCCGAGTAGTAATCCCGAAGGAAATACGTAGGACTTTACGCATTCGTGAAGGTGATCCTTTAGAAATTTTTGTGGACCGTGAAGGTGAAGTCATACTTAAAAAATATTCGCCCATAGGTGAACTAGGTGAATTCGCTAAAGAGTACGCGGACTCATTACATGAGGCCATAGGACATATTGCTTGTATTGCTGACCGTGACCAAATTATTGCCGTAGCCGGTGGAGCCAAAAAGGAATATTTAAATAAACCTATTGGTTCTACAGTGGAAAAGGTAATGGAAGAAAGAAGAGCAATTATGCTGAATGATCCAAGTGATAACCCATATATAAAAGATGAAGGTGAAGAAAACGGAATCGAGGCCCGGTTTACCTCCCAGGTGATCGCTCCTATAATTGCCGAAGGTGACCCCATCGGGGCAGTGATTATAGGTACAAGAGAACCTGATGTAAAAATGACTGATTTAGAACTGAAACTAGCGGAAACAGCAGCCTCATTCCTAGCCAAACAGATGGAACAATAAGAAAGGTGTAATTAGAAAGGTGGTGGTGAAATAACACCACCATTTTTGATTATTGGCTTAGTTTTTGGGTTAAGATTGTTGGTCAGAAGAAGCTCCGGGGTTGAGATTTTGGTCAGACTCATCTTTCGGGTTAAAATTGTTGGTTAGAATCAGATTTTAGGTTATAATCTCTTGTTAGATAGATTTTTTGGGTTAAGATTTTTTGTCAGAAATAATTGTCTGACTCCGAATCTTAACCCAAAAGAAAAAAGGTGAAAATATTGACACAAAAAAGTTTTGTTAAAGGTGCTTTGATTTTAAGTATAGCCGGTATCATCAGTAAAATATTAGGAGCGGTTTATCGGATTCCCTTTGCCCGTTTAGTGGGGGATGAAGGGGTAGGACTTTACCAAATGGCCTATCCTTTTTACACTTTGATTTTAGCCATTTCTACCGCCGGAATTCCTCTGGCTATTTCTAAATTAGTAGCTGAACGGGATCACCACCGGGACGAAAAAGGCATAAAAAGAGTTTTCAAGCTCTCCATGGGTCTTTTAATCATTATTGGTGCTTTCCTTGCTATGGGAATGTATCTCAGTGCTGATTTTATTGCCCACAATATTCTCAATGAACCTAGGGCTGCTTTGAGTCTGAAGGCTATTGCCCCTGCGATTTTATTTACTTCAATTATGTCCACCCTACGGGGTTATTTTCAGGGTTTTCAAACTATGGTGCCCACTGCCTTGTCCCAGGTCTTTGAGCAAATCATTCGGGTTACCACCGTTTTTTTAGCTGCTTTTTATTTAATGCCTTTAGGGGTAGAATATGCTGCAGCAGGGGCTACTTTCGGTGCAGCCACCGGTGGTTTGAGCGGTTTACTTCTTTTAATTGTAATTTATATCTGGTCTGAGAAAAAACGGAAAAAACAAAGTATTCCTCCGGCCAACTTAGGAAAAGAAGAAACTAACGGTGAGATTATTAAGCAAATAATTTATTTGGCTGTTCCTATTTCCATCGGCGGGTTAGTGTTGCCTTTAATGCAAACTATGGACACTTTTATTGTTCCAGCCAGGTTACAGGCAGCAGGATTTACTTCTTTTGAGGCCACCGGTCTTTATGGCCAGCTTTCCGGAATGGCCGGGGCCATAGTTAATTTACCTTTTATTATTACTACAGCTATAGCAGCCAGCCTGGTTCCCGCCGTAGCCGATGCGGTAGTTGCCGGCAGGATTTCCACCGTAAGAGAACAGTTTAGCTCAGCTATGCTTTTGGCCATAATCATTGTGTTACCGGCCAGCGTAGGGCTATTAGTTTTGGCTGAACCTATTTGTCAATTACTTTATAATGAACCTGAAGCAGGTATACCTTTGGCCTGGCTTGCCCCTACAGTTCTCATCGTGGGTATATACCAAACTTCTACCGGGGTATTACAGGGGCTGGGCAAACCTTTTATCCCCGTTATTAGCCTTTTTTGGGGAGCACTTATTAAAGGAGTGTTAACATTTAGTTTAACTGCTATGCCTACTTTAGGGATTAGAGGAGCAGCTTTAGGGACCGTTATCGGGTTTTTGATTGCTGTTTTTAGAAACATATTTAAAGTTTCTAAAATTATTGGGATTAATTGGTTTAAATTTAAAGACCATTTATTAAAACCGGCTATTGCTGTAATAGTTATGGGAGTAACCGTAGTAGAAAGTTATAAATTACTCTTGGCTACAGGATTAAAACAGGAATTAAGCACCTTAATAGCTATTTTCATCGGAGCGGTCATCTACTTTTTAATCCTCCTGATAATTGGGGGAATTAAAGTGCAGGATATTCGCAAAGTACCTAAGGTTGGGGAAAAGTTAGCGGATATTCTAAAAAAACTAAGGTTAGCGAGGTAATAAGATGGTGAATAAGAAAAAGGCGAATTTCCCTTTAGACCCTTTAGTTGAGGTAATGGACAAGCTTTTGAGTTCTGAAGGATGTCCCTGGGATAGAAAGCAAAACCATGCTACTTTAAAAAGGTATTTACTTGAAGAAACATATGAAGTTATAGAGGCTATAGATGAAAAGGATATGCATAAACTCTGTGAGGAATTGGGAGACTTATTACTACAGATTATCTTTCATAGTGCTCTTGCTTCCCGGGCAGGGTATTTTGACATTAACGATGTTATAGAAGGAATAACAGAAAAAATGATCAGAAGACATCCTCACGTATTTGGTGAAACTAAGGTTTCTGATGCTCAAGAGGTACTTAAAAACTGGGAGGAAATTAAAAAAGAGGAAAAAGGCAAGGAGGTGGACACCGGGGTTTTAGGTACTGTTCCCAAAGGTTTACCGGCTTTAATGCATGCCTATAAACTACAGGAAAAAGCGGCAAGGGTAGGATTCGATTGGCCTGATTTAACTGGTGCCTGGGAAAAGGTAGAAGAAGAATTAAGTGAATTAAAAGAAGTTATTAAGGATAACCAGAGAGCCTATGAAGAATTAGGAGACCTTTTGTTTGCCGTAGTAAATGTAGCCCGTTTTCTTAAAATAAACCCGGAAGAAGCTTTACTGGCCACAATCAGAAAATTTAGGAGCAGATTTGAATTTATTGAAGAAAAAGTTAAGGAAAATGGACATAATATAGAGGATTATAATTTGGAAGAACTTGACAGGTGGTGGATAGAAGCAAAAAAACAAGGGTAAATCTAGGAAAATTTTTTTCTAAATTGGTATTTTTAGCAGGAATTTATTGCATTAAACACGAATATTGGGTACGTAATAGTACATTAATAGTGGGAGGGACTTATCTTGAATAAGACTGAGTTAATTAGCAGTGTAGCAGAAAAAACTGACTTAACTAAAAAAGATGCAGAAAAGGCAGTAAATGCAGTATTCGCAGCTATTGAAGAAGCTTTAGCGCGGGGAGAAAAAGTGCAATTAGTTGGATTTGGTACCTTTGAGGTAAGAGACAGAAAAGAGCGGACAGGCCGTAACCCTCAAACAGGTGAGGAAATTGTTATTCCTGCAGCTAAAGTACCTGCTTTCAAAGCCGGTAAAAGCTTGAAAGAAGCAGTAGAAAAATAATTATTAAAAATCAGGTTCTTCCGGGAGCCTGATTTTTTTAGGTTTAAATCTTTTGGGTTAATATTTTAGGAAGGCATGACGGCATTAC
>Ga0134092_1001390_pt1 | contig 21347 bp, 23 predicted proteins | sample 3_6taG_FD_94454 | JGI IMG/M metagenome (GOLD analysis project Ga0134092, IMG submission 94454) | Switchgrass degrading microbial communities from high solid loading bioreactors in New Hampshire, USA - 3_6_20_6_A3 metaG | ecosystem: Engineered > Bioreactor > Semi-continuous > Anaerobic >... | reverse complement strand
TAAATAATTTTTTGCTCATTACATTCTTCTCCTAATGATATTTATTTTATTATACATAAAAATACCCTATGGCATAGACTTTTTTTAAATTGTCTATTCCATAGGGTACATTTTATTATTTTATAACAGTCAGTTTTTTTAATTATTAATTATAACTTATTTAATATAAAAATTAGCCTTCTTATCACTAAATAACTCTATTTTGCTTGTTTTAATAATTGTTCAATATCTTCTTTATTAAATTTATAGGTAGTTTTACAAAAATCACATGTAATTTCTTCTTCTTTACCTTCTTCATAAATTTTTGTCAATTCCTCTTTACCTATTGATATTAAAGCATTTTCTACTCTTTCTCTAGAGCAATTACACTTATATTCAGGAGTAATTTTATCTAATATTTTTAAATCCATTCCCTCAAAAATAAATTCAATTACTTTTGTTATATCTCCATGTTGAAGTAACATTTCTGTAATAGAAGGAATTTCTTGTAATCTATATGTAATTAAATCTGATAATAATTCATCAGCATCTGGCATCATTTGAATAATAAAGCCCCCAGATGTTTTTATAGAAAGATCCTTATCTACTAATACTCCTAAAGCAACTGCAGATGGTGTCTGTTCAGATACAGTAAAATAATAAGCTAAATCTTCCGCAATTTCTCCTGTATATATTGGAACTCTTCCTACATAAGGCTCTCTTAATCCTAAATCTTTAATAACTATAAAGTCACCATCTTTACCTATAAAACCACCTACATCTAATTTCCCTATTGAATTTAAAGGTCTATTACTGTAAGGATTTCCAACTAATCCTTTTACTTTTCCTCCTTCATAAGCAGTTACAGTAATTCCCTTAGCTTCTCCATTTCCATCTATTTTTAAAGTTAAAACTTCATTGCTGCCCTTTAAGGTTGATCCCATAAGGGCTCCTGCTGTTAACATTCTTCCTAAGGCAGCTGCTGCCACAGGAGAACAATTATGTATTGATACTCCTTCATTAACTAAATCTCTTGTTTGTCCCGCAATTATTCTTATCATTCCATCTTTTGCTGTCGCTTTTATTATTTTATCCATGTTATACCTCCAATTATTTTACTTCTTTACTACATAAACTATTCGTTCAGATTTTTCTTTAACCCTCTCTTTTGTATAATCCTCATATTTCCCTATAACTTTTAGTCCAATATTCTTCAATACTTTTTCAATAAATTCTTCCTTATAAGCTCTTTCAAAATGACTTTCATCAAATCTTTTGTATAAATTACCATTTTTTATAAAAAAGCTTAAATACATACTTACAATGTCATCTTCAAATTCATTTTCCCAAACATAAAAAACATCTTCTTCATCATAGGTGTATATGTTATTTCCTAGAACTTCAGATAATTTATAATAAGAATTTATATCAAAAATAAATATACCATTATCCTTTAAATGAGCTTTTACTCTTTCCAAATACTCAACGAAATCTTTATCTTCTAATATATAATTTGTTGCATCCAATACTGAGGTTATTAAGTCAAATTTTCTATTTAAATTTAGTTCACTCATATTCTGACAAATTAACTTACAATCAATATTTTCTTCCTGAAATTTTGAGAAGGCTTCAGTTAACATATCTTCTGATAAGTCAACAGCAAAAGACTCCTTAAATTTTTTAGCTAAATTTACAGTTACATTTCCTGTTCCACAAGCTATATCTAAGTATGAATCAAATTCAATATTTTCTTCTTTACATATTTCAAGTATTCTATTACAAATTACTTTATAATTAATATCTTCATTAATTAATTTATCATAAATTTTAGAGAACTCTCCATAAGACAACCCGCCACTCCCCCTTTATAGAATTTTCTAAAGACTATATTAAATGTAAATTTAATTTTAGTCAATGTATCTAACAATAATATTAATATTATGTTTACTTTCTTCCTAAAATCTCATCATTAGTAGGAATTTTAAGTTCTCTTTTTCTCTTAGTCATTATCCCTCCTATTCTTCCTGTTTCTTCTGAGGTTAGACCTCCCCATCCATATTGGTCAACTTTATCCTTTAATCCTAATTCTTCAGCTATTTCATATTTAAGCTTTTCTCTAAGAAGTTCTTCTGGTGATAGTTCCTTTTTAGATTTTATTTTTGATTTTATTATTTTTTTTAATGGTGTTTTACTCATTTTGATACCCCCTATAAATTTGATATTAATATCTTTTCCAAATTTATATTTTCTATACTTTTAATTTGCTTTCACTATATTCACTTAAGCTTTATATAATATATTAGATATTTTCTAAAAAAAGCTATTGAAAATCTTTTATAGGAGGTACAAAAGCAATGTATAATGTCGCTATTGTAGGAGCAAGCGGAAAAGTAGGAAGAAAATTCCTAGAAATATTAGAGGAAAGAAATTTTCCTATAAAAAATTTATATCTTTTTGCTTCAAAAAAATCTGCTGGTTCCAAGTTAAAATTTAAAGGCAAGGAAATTTTGATAGAAGAAACAGGAAAAGATAATATAATTAATAAAAAAATTGATTTTGCTCTATTTTCTGCAGGTGCAAATGTAAGTTTAAATTTTGCAAAAATCTTTGTATCAATTGGAGCAACTGTAATTGATAACTCAAGCGCTTATAGAATGGATGAAAATGTTCCGCTAGTTGTTCCTGAAGTAAATCCAGAAGATCTAAAATGGCATAAAGGAATAATCGCTAACCCTAATTGTTCCACAATTCAAGCAGTACTCCCATTAAAAATTTTAGAAGATAATTATGGCATTAAAAGAATAATATATTCTACATATCAGGCTGTATCTGGTGCTGGTATGAATGGAATTAGAGATTTAGAAAATGGATTAAAAGGAATAAAAGCTCAAAAATTTCCTTATGAAATAGCAGGAAATTGTATCCCTCAAATTGATATTTTTCAAGATAATGGTTATACGAGAGAAGAAATGAAAATGATTCAGGAAACGAAAAAAATTCTTCATAACCCAGAATTAAAGATTACATCTACTTGTGTAAGAGTTCCTGTATTTAACTGCCATAGTGAAAGCATAAATATCGAATTAAAAAAATCTTTTGATATAAAAGAAGTTATAGAATTATTCAAAAATACCAAAGGAATTATTGTTTATGATAATATAAAGAGCCTGCAATATCCTACTCCGTTAATGGTTTCAGGAAAAGACGATATATATATTGGAAGAATAAGAAGAGATCTTAGCATAGAAAATGGCTTAAACTTATGGGTTGTTGCAGATAACATTAGAAAAGGTGCTGCATTAAATGCAGTCCAAATAGCCGAATTACTAATAGGGAGTGATGAATAATGGCAATTTTTAAGGGTTCTGCAGTGGCAATAATAACCCCTTTTAAAAATGGTTCTATAAATTATAAAAAACTTGAAGAATTATTGGAATGGCATATTAAAGAAAAAACTGATGCTATAGTAATATGTGGTACTACTGGTGAAGCAAGTACTATGTCTTTATCTGAAAGAAAAAAAGTTATAAAATTCACTGTTGATTTAGTTAATAAAAGAATACCCGTAATTGCTGGTACGGGAACAAATGATACCAAGGCTTCAATTAAAATGAGTAAATATGCAGAAGAAGTTGGTGCTGATGCCTTACTTGTTATTACACCTTACTACAACAAAACTACAAACAAGGGATTAATAAAACATTTCAAAGCTATTAATGATGCAGTAAATATTCCTATTATTTTATATAATGTTCCATCTAGAACAGGAGTTAATATTAGTCCAAAACAACTTCTAGCCCTATCAAAATTTAAAAATATTATAGCAATTAAAGAAGCTAGCGGCAACATAAGTCAAGTCGCTCAAATGAAAGTCCTATGCGGTGATGCAATAGATATATATTCAGGTAATGATGATCAAATAATACCAATAATGTCCCTTGGAGGTATTGGTGTAATATCAGTGTTAGCAAATATTATTCCAAGTACTGTTCATGATATGACTTACAGCTATCTTAATAAGAATATAGAAAAGGCCTTAAAGCTTCAACTAGAAACTTTAGATTTAGCTAATAAATTATTTATAGAGACGAATCCGGTTCCAGTAAAGACTGCATTAAATTTAATGGGAAAAGATGTTGGCGAATTAAGATTGCCATTAGCAGAAATGGAAGAAGAAAATTTAAAAATTTTACAGGAAACATTGAAACAATACAATTTAATATAAGGAGATAGATATGATAAAAGTTATATTAAATGGATGTTGCGGAAAAATGGGAAAAACAATAACAGAACTTTCAAAGAACTTTCCTAATATAGAAATAGTTGCTGGTGTAGATAAGCTATTAAAGAAGGACTATAACTATAAAATATTTAACTCTGTAAGAGAAATAGATCTTGAATATGATGTTTTACTTGATTTCTCTAGAGCAGATGCTCTTGAAGATTTAGTAACTTTCAGTTTAAAAAATAATAAACCAGTAGTATTATGTACTACTGGTTATGATGAAAAGGATTTAAAATTAATTAAAGAAAAAAGCAAGTTAATTCCTATTTTTAAATCTGCTAATATGTCTTTAGGAATAAATCTAATTAATTCCTTATTAAAAAAAATAGTTCCAATTTTGTATGAAAACTTTGATATTGAAATTATTGAAAAACATCACAATCAAAAAGTAGATTCTCCTAGTGGTACTGCACTTCTTTTAGCAAATACTATAAAAAATTCATTAAACAGCGCAAGTTCCTATGTTTATGGTCGATACGGTTCAAAAAAACGTTCTAAAGATGAAATAGGAATTCACGCTATTAGAGGAGGTTCCATTGTTGGTGACCATGAAATAATATTTGCCGGAACTGGAGAAGTTATAGAGATATCTCATAAAGCTATTTCACGTGAGGTCTTTGCAATCGGTGCATTGAAAGCTTGTGAATTTATGGCTACAATTACTAAACCTGGCTTATACAATATGGAAGATCTCCTAAAATTTTAGTATAAAAAAGCTTCTATTCTTAAAGAATAGAAGCTTTAAATTTATTATTCTGCAGATGCTTCTAAGTAAGCACCGTCAAAGTAAACTTGACCTAGAGTTGAAACTCTAACTCCTTTAACTTCTGGTTTTGCACCTTTAACCTTAGTATAGTAATATAATGGAATTATTGGCATTTCATCCATTAAAATATCTTCTGCTTGTTTCATGTATTCCCATCTCTTAGCATCATCTGATTCAGTTTTAGCTTTAGCAACTAGTTCATCATATTTAGCATTGCTAAATCCAGCGTCATTGTTTCCGCCGCCAGTTACCCACATATCTAAGAATGTCATAGGGTCAACATAGTCTGCAGACCAACCATGTCTAGCAATTTCATATTGTCCTTCTTGTCTAGTATTTAAGAATACTTTCCATTCTTGGTTAGTTAATTCAACTTTAACACCTATCTTTGCCCAATCTTGTTGAATAACTTGAGCTATATCTTTGTGAGATCCTTCAGTGTTATACATGAATTCTAATGTTGGAAGGCCTTCTCCATTTGGATATCCTGCTTCAGCTAATAATTCCTTAGCTTTTTCTATATTAGCAACATTTGCATCATAATATTCTTTTGAAGCAAAGTCTTCACCCTTTTCATTTAAAATACCAACAGGTACAAATGAATGTGCAGGTACTTGACCAGCTTTAGTAACATTTTCTACTATAGCTTTTCTATCTATAGCTAAAGCAAGCGCTTGTCTTACTCTCTTATCGCTTAAAACTTTTTTAGCATCAGCATCTAAAGTATCTTGTTTACCAACATTGATTACTAAGAAATAAGTTGCTAGGTTAGGATAAATTGTAACTAATCCTTCATTTTTTCCGTTTTCAATTTCTGCTGGTGGAACAGTATCGATCATATCGAATTCACCTGATTTTAATGAAGCATAAGCAGTATTTTCATCAGTAACCATCTTCATTACTAGCTTATCAAGTTTTATCGCATCTTTATTCCAGTAATTTTCATTCTTTTCAAATACGAATTGATCTTTCATTGTCCATTCTACAAGTTTGAAAGGTCCATTTGAAACATATGTTGATGGATCTAAAGCCCAACCTTCTGGATCTGCAGAAACTATATCTTCTCTTAATGGGAAGTATGTTGGGAATGCCATTAATTCTGGGAAATAAGCTGTAGGTGCTTCTAATGTAACCACTAAAGTATGATCATCAACTACTTCAATTCCCAATTCATCAGCAGTTACTTCACCAGCATTGAATTTTGCAGCATTCTTAATATAGAATAATTGGTAAGCATATTCAGAAGCTGTAGCTGGATCTAAAGCTCTAACCCATGAATATTTAAAGTTTTCAGCTGTTACAGGTTCTCCGTCTGACCATTTAGCATCTTTTCTTAATTTAAAAGTATAAACTAATTGGTCATCAGATACTTCGTATTCCTCAGCAACGCCAGGTATTGCCTTTTCATTTTCATCAAGTCTTAATAAACCTTCAAAAGCGTTACTAATTATTGTTGAACCTCCGACAGAAGTATTCAAAGTAGGGTCGATTGTTTCTGGATCTTCCCCTAAGTTGTAAATTAATGTCTGTCCTTCAGTTGCTTCTTCTTTAGAACCGCAACCAGCAAATACTGACATTCCAAGCGCAAGTGTTAGTGCAAGCGCACAAAGTCTTTTTAGCTTGTTCTTTTTCATAATTTTTCCCCCTTATTATTTTTTATTTATCTAAATTGCTTATGCAATAGATAGCTTATTTATTAAACAAATGACAGGCAACAAAGTGACCAGGTTCAACTTCCCTAAGTTCTGGATCAACTTCACCGCAAATTGGTTTAGCATATCTACATCTACCCTTAAACTTACAACCAGGTGCTGGATCAATCGGAGATGGTATATCTCCTTCTAAAATAATTCTCTTATTATTTTTAGCGACCTTTGGATCTGCAATTGGTACTGCAGAAAGTAAGGCTTGAGTGTATGGATGTTTTGGTCTTAAATAAACATCATCTGCTGGTCCCTTTTCAACCATTTGACCTAAATACATAACTCCAATATGTGTAGAAATATGTTTAACCATTGATAAATCATGGGCAATAAACAAATATGTTAAACCAAATTCTTCTTGAAGTTCTTCAAGCATATTAATTACCTGTGCTTGTATAGAAACATCAAGAGCGGATATTGGCTCATCACAAACGATAAAATCTGGTTGCACTGCAAGAGCTCTTGCAATACCTATTCTTTGTCTTTGTCCTCCTGAAAACTCATGAGGATATCTGCTAATATGACTACTATTTAGTCCTACTCTTTCTAATAAGTACATTATTCTTTTATTTCTTTCATCGCCCTTATATAAACCATGTATATCTATAGCTTCTCCGATAATGTCCCCAACAGTCATTCTTGGATTAAGAGAAGCATAAGGATCTTGGAATATCATTTGCATATTCTTTCTTAAAGGAACCATTTTCTTTTCACTATATCTTGTTATATCTTCACCATTAAAGATAATTTTTCCTGATGTTGGTTCATATAACTTTAAGATAGTTCTTCCTGTTGTTGTTTTACCACAACCAGACTCTCCAACTAAACCTAAAGTTTCACCTCTTTTTATTGTAAAAGAAACATTATCTACTGCCTTTACATAGCTTTTTTTAGTAAATAAACCTTTATTAGCAGGGAAGTATTTACAAAGATTTTTAACTTCTAAAATAACATCATTTTTCTTTTCCATTATTCTTCCCCTCCCTTAATTGGTGCTTCAACTTTTGGTGCATTTTCATGATTTAACCAACATGCAGCTCTATGTCCTTCAGATATTTCAAATAACGGTGGAAGATGATCAACACAAACCTTCATTGCATATTTACATCTTGCCGCAAAAGGACATCCTACTGGTGGTTTTAATAAGTCTGGTGGTTGCCCTTCAATTGGCTTTAATTTTTCTTTTTTCTCACTTTTTGGATTAGGAACACTATTTAATAATCCCCAAGTATATGGATGTCTTGGATTATAGAATATATCTTCATCAGTTCCTTCTTCTACTATTATTCCACCATACATTACATTTATTCTTGTACATAAATCTGCAACAACACCTAAATCATGTGTTATTAAGATTATAGAAGTATCTAATTTATTTTTTAAATCCTTCATTAAATCTAATATTTGCGCTTGAATAGTAACATCTAGAGCTGTAGTAGGTTCATCAGCTATAATAAGCTTTGGATCACAAATTAAACTCATTGCAATCATAACTCTTTGTCTCATTCCACCTGAAAACTCATGAGGATATTGTTTTAATCTTTTTTCAGGGCTTGGAATTCCTACTAATTTTAACATTTCAACCGCTTTTTCTAAAGCTTCTTTTTTTGATATTTTTTTATGTTTTATTAAATGCTCTGTTAATTGTTCTCCTATAGTATATAATGGGTTAAGAGATGTCATAGGATCTTGGAAAATCATAGCCATCTCATTTCCTCTTAACATTTGCATTTCTTTTTCTTTTAATTTTGAAATTTCTTTATCATTAAACTGAATGCTATCAGCCTCTATAACAGCATTATCTGGTAATAATCTCATTATAGACATCATAGTAACAGACTTACCGCATCCAGATTCTCCAACTATACCTAAAGCCTCTCCCTTATTTAAGTAGAAAGAAACCCCTCTTACTGATTGTACATCACCAAAATGTGTTTTAAAGGAGGTCTTTAGATTTTTTACTTCTAATAACTTACTCAATTGTTTCTCCTCCTATTTTTTATTCTTTGGGTCTAAAGCTTCTGTTAAACCATCTCCAAACAAGTTAAACGCTAAAATAATTAAGCAAATCATAACTGCTGGGAATAACAACTGATAAGCAGCCGTTGATAATAATCCACTAGCATCATTAGCCAATGTTCCAAGAGAAGCTAATGGAGCATTGATTCCTAAACCGATAAAACTTAGGAAAGCTTCAGTAAATATAGCTGAAGGTATAAATAATGTTAATGTAACTAAAATAGATCCCATTGAATTAGGTATCAAATGTTTAAATAAAATTCTTGTATTTGATGCGCCTAGTGCTTTTGCTGCTAAAACAAACTCTTGTTGTTTTAGTTGAAGAATATCACCTCTAACTATTCTAGCCATACCTACCCAATAAGATATTGCCATAGCTAAAATTATAGTTACAAGTCCTGTTGAACCTTCTTTTTTGAAAGATGCCATCAAAATAATAACATATATTTGAGTTGGTATAGAGTATAAAACATCAACTATTCTCATCATTATATTATCAACTTGACCGCCAAAGAAACCAGCAATACCACCATATAAAACTCCTATAACTAAATTAATAGCTGCGGCAGCAATTGCAATAATTAAAGAATATCTAGCACCATACATTACTCTTACAAACAAGTCTCTTCCTAAGTTATCAGTTCCAAACCAATGTTCAAAGCTTGGTCTTAAATCTGTTGCTTGAAGATTTGTATCATAGTATGTATATCCTTTAATTTTTTCAAAAAGTATTGGTCCAAAAAAAGCAAATAACATGATAACTATAATTATACATAGTGAAAATATCGCTAATTTATTTCTCTTTAATCTTCTCCAAGCATCAGCCCAATATCCAATACTTGGTCTAACTATTTGTTCAAATTCCTTTTCATCATCTTTTAAAGGAGTAAATAGTTCTTTATCTATGTTCAAATTTTTTAAATCGTCCATTCCTTTACCCCCCTAATTATCTAATTTAATTCTTGGATCTATTAGAACGTAAACTATATCAACAAGTAAGTTACATATTACTATTAGCGTACAATAGAATGCTGTAACTCCTAATAATGATGTATAATCTCTATTAGTAATAGTTAAAGTAAATTCATTACCAAGACCAGGTATAGCAAATATTTTTTCCACTACAAAAGATCCTGTTAAAACACCTGCTATTAGTGGTCCTAAATAAGTGATAACAGGTATTAACGAATTTCTTAAGGCATGTTTTAATATTACTGCTTTTGCACTTAATCCTTTTGCCTTAGCAGTTCTAATATAATCAGACTTTAATACGTCTATTAACTTTCCTCTTGTTAATCTTGTTATTGAAGCCATTGAACTTCCGGATAATGCAATTACAGGCATTATATAATTCTTAGGCTTGCTTAGTCCTGTAGCTGGTAATATTTTTAATTTAACTGTAAAAATATAAATTAAAAATGTTCCCATTACAAAACTTGGTATAGTTATTCCCAAGGTTGATATTACCGTACAAACTCTATCAGGCCATTTATCAGCATTTAATGCTGCAACCACTCCAAGGGAAACTCCAACTGCTACTGAAAACGCTATTGCTACTATACCTACTTTAGCCGAATTAGGAAAACTTTGTTTTATAGTTGTTAATACTGCTCTACCTTTATATTTCATGGATTTACCAAAGTCACCCTTTAATAAATTCTTTATATAAAGTTTATATTGTTCTCCTACAGGCTTGTCTAATCCATATTTTTCATTTAATTGAGCCTTCATTTCTGGAGTTATTTTTTCTCCATCAAATGGGCCACCAGGCATCATTCTTACCAAGAAAAATACTATTGTTATAACCGCCCAAATAGTAATTATACTTGTTAAGAGTCTTTTACCTATATACTTTACCATTTGTATAAACCCCCATTCATTGTTCTACACACATTCCAAATTGTAGATATTATTAATTATATTATATTATTTGAATTTGTCAATTAATATTTTAAATTTATATTTATTATTTTAATAAAATATCAATTTTTTTACTTAATAATTTAAGTTTGAAAATTTTTCAAAAACACATTAGTAAACATTTACATAGGCTTTTTCACTAGATTTTTGCAAGTTTAGCTTCTCCAAATTTCATTTTATTATTAGCAATTTTATTTAATACATTTATTAAATTATTAATACATTTATATTATTCCTTTTAATTACATTCATAATAAATATATTTATTACGAGATTACTACCTAAGATTATATTTCCTTTTTTTTTATTAAATTATACATTATTTATTTATATATAATTATATTTCTATGATTTTCTCACAATATTTTAAAGCAAAATTAAAATTTTAATATTCTTAACATAATCAGAAATATAATTAATATAGTTAAATATTAATAACTATATCAAGATTTACAAAAAAGAAGAGTGCTTCCACTCTTCTTTTTAAATTACTTACATAAAATAAGTACTATTTTTTACTTCTGTATATTAGATATTATCTAACCAGCTATAATCAAAATCTATATTACATCTTCTTTTTTCTCATCTGTTTTTTCTTCTGATTTATTAACTTTTTCCATTTTTGAAATTGATACTTCATAAGCTACTTTCTTAACTACTTCAGTCTCGCTTATCTTTTTTTGATATTCTCTGCTTTGTAATCTTCCCCAAACTCTAATATTATCTCCTACTTGTAGAGTTTTACAAAATCTAGAGTTTCTTCCCCAAGCAATTGTAGGAATATAATCTGATTTATTATAAGCTCTATTTACAGCCAATAAAACATCAGCAATTTCTCTACCAAAAGGTGTTGTTCTATAAACAGGTTCTTTACAAATAAAACCATCTAAGAAAATTTCATTTGGATTCTTACTCTTTTCAATACAAGGTTCTATGTTTCTTGCAAATACAGTTAAAATTAATTTATTAGCTCCATCAACAAATTTATTATATGATCTAAGTTGACCATCAATTATTATCTCTTTACCAATAGACATATCCATATTTGCAATTAATCTTTCAGATACAGTTACATTCAAAACATCTACAGAGTCACTTAGTCTCATTACCTCTAAAAAAAATGTATAAAAGCCTTCCCCATACATTTCATGACTAAATTCTAATTCAGATACAATTTTCCCCTCTAAATATATCTTATTATTTAACATTAAGTTATCCATAAACTAACCCCTCTCTCCCTTAGTAATTTTAATGATAATTTTAAATCTTTAGGATATATTTCCATTATAATACAAAACAACATCATTTTTCAATAATTTTAATTACTTTTTATTTGCTCACCATTTATGTCTATATAATAGTTATCTTCATAAATTAATTTTCCAACTGGAACAAAAGTATAACCTTTACTTAACAATTCTTTAATTATTCTGTCTAGATTAGCTGGAGTATACTTTGCATCATTATGAAAAAGTAAAATTGAACCACTTCTTACTCCTTTCATAACCCTGTTATACTCAATATCTGCGCCCAATTCCTTCCAGTCAACAGAATCAACATCCCATTGGATACATTTATATCCTAAATTATTTATAAATTTTACTGATCTTTCATTATAATCTCCACTTGGAAACCTAAATAGATTTGTTTTTAGCCCTGTTACTTCTTCAATTACTTTATTTGTCTTTTCAAGTTCTTCTCTCATCCTATTTTCATCTATTTGCGAAAACATTGGATGCTTATAACTATGGTTTCCTATTTCATGCCCTCCTTCCATAATTTTAATGAGTTTTTCTTTATTTTCTTCACTATAATTTACCCAAGCTCCCATAATAAAAAAGGTTGCCTTTACATTATATTCTTCAAGTATATCTAATATGTTATAAATTTCATCCTTCTCCGCCCAATTTATATCAAAAGTTATAGAAACAGCTTTATCCTCTCTTTTTACTCTATATATCGGTATGGATTGTTCCGCTTCTGAATTTGTATATATATAATTTTCATTTAATATAATAGATGTTATAATAAACAAAATTAAAATAAAAAAGTTAATAATTACTTTATGTCTTCTTTTCAAATAATTATCCTCCAAAACATTATTCATTAATCTATATTCTTCTTTAATAATATTAATGACAATATTATTAACTTAGAAAAATTTATGATATAATTAAATTATACTTTCTAAGATGGAGGTTAAAAATGTACGAAAGTTCAGCTGAATTAGCAGAAAATAAATTATTAGTTTTGTATGTTATAAATAATTTAAAATATCCAATTACTAATGCTCAATTAACAGAAATAATCCTTGAAAATAATTTTATAAATTATTTTACCTTACAACAATATATTAGTGAACTTATTACATCTAAGTTCCTAAGGTATGATAAAGTCAATGATAAGAATTTAATTTATATTACGGAAAACGGAGTAAATGCCCTTACTTTTTTTGCTGACAGAATTACCCCATTAAAAAAGAAGATAATCGATGATTACCTTCTCTCAATGGAGGATTCAATAAAAAAAGAGCTAAGCATAAGCGGAACTTATACCTTAAATAAAGATGGAACCTACTTAATTGATTTACAGGCATTAGAAAATGAAAATTTACTTCTTTCATTAAAAATAACTGTTCCTAATAAAAAGCAAGCTTCTTCCCTTACTAATAAATGGAAAGAAAATCCTACTGATATATATAATAACATTATGAACCTTTTATTTAATGAGGAGCACTAATATAAAGTCATAGCATTAGGTTCTTTTCCTACTGTTATGGCTTTTCTACTTCCTTCAACTAAATTTAAAATAATGACTCTCCCCTGCAAATAATCTAAAATTATAAGCATATCCTTTTCTTTTAATATAGCCTTCGGCATTCCACCTACATAAATCTTTTTTACTTCTTTATATAACTTTCTATTAATTATACTTATAGTCCCTTCCCCAAAATTACATACATATAATTCTTCCATAGTTTCTACTATATCCATAGGTTCTTTTCCTACCTTTATTTTACTAACAGCCTTGCTAGTAGTTAAATCAAATATTTCTATATAACCACCTAAACTATTTCCCATATAACTTTCGCAAACATATAAATATTTATTGTCTTTAGAAATTTTAATTTTAGTTGGATACTCATAAGTACTAATTTCTCCAATAACCTTATTTGTCTGTATATCTATTACCGATACATTATTACTAAGAAAATTAGATACAAAAATAAGTTTCTCATCCTTTTTAATTTCCATATTATGAGGCCAGCAATTTATTGCAATATCTAAAATTATTCTTTTTTCATTTAAATCGTAAACAGCCAAAACATTAGATTCTGAACAGGCTACATATAAACAGTTATCAGACTTTATAAGATCATTGGGATGAGCACCAACGTAGAGGCTGCTCTCTTCTTTAAAACTATTTAAATTAACTATGGAAACAGTGTTACTATAGCTATTAGCAGTATAAAGAATATTATTCTCAAGGTATATACCGCTTGGACCTAATGATCTTTGAAAAAAGCCTAAATCTATTTTTTTAACACTATAATCTTTAAGAGATATTTTACTAATAGTATCACTGCCTGTATTACAAACAAGTAAATAGTCCATAGAGCACCTCCCTTTATAAGCTAAAATACAAATTCCTATCCAGATTAAAATCCATATTATAATATATGAAAGAAAAGAATTAATGGGACAACTTCCTGTATTTTGTTTCATTTTTCCACATTTTTTTCTTCATTTATTATTAAAATAAATATATAATATAGTTTGTGTTATGTTATATATTCAATAAAGGAGGTATAATATGTTTGTCTATAAAACAAAAGGGGTTTGTTCAACAGAAATACATCTTGAAGTAGAAAATAATTTGATAAAAAATGTTGAATTTATTAGAGGGTGTGCAGGAAATCTTTTTGGAATTTCTGCTTTAGTTAAAGGTATGAATATAGATGATGCTATATCAAAATTAAAAGGAATAGATTGTAAAGGAAAAGGCACATCATGCCCAGATCAATTATCAAGGGCTTTAGAGGAATATAAAGCTGCTAATTTATAAATTGAAAAAGGTAATCTTTTACCTTTTCTTTCCTTCCTCTTTTTTATATAAAAAAAGAGCAGCCAATGCCACTCATTTTTAAATATAGTAAATTAAATTTTCTGTTGATTTATTATAATCTTTTACTAAATCTTCTAAAGTTATTGATTCAAGGTAATTCTCAATCAAGGTATTTATATTGTTCCATAAATTTTTGTTCATAAAGTCTTCCAATTCATTTTCTTCATTATTATTTACATCTATAAAAATATTTTCACCTTCAAGAACCTTAAGGATTTCCCCTATGGTTATCTCACTTTTCTTCTTTACTAAATTATAGCCGCCTTGAGCCCCTTTACGTCCTACAATTATTCCACCCTTTCGGAGCAAAGCAAATATTTGCTCCAAATACCTTTCTGATATATTTTGCCTTTCAGAAATTGTTTTTATAGTTATACATTCTTTTTCTGCATTTATAGCCATATCCATTAAGGCTCTTAATCCGTACCTTCCTTTTGTAGAAATTTTCACTTAATCACCTTTTTCTAATTATATTCTATAATTATATGATAAAAGTCATCGCTTAAAATAGCAATGACTTTCATAAAATTTATTTAAATAAGTCAGTTGATAAATATCTTTCTCCTGTGTCTGGTAAAACAACAACTATATTCTTATCTTTATTTTCTTCTCTTTTTGCAAGGATTGTTGCAGCATGAATTGCAGCTCCAGCAGATATACCTACTAATAAACCTTCAGTTCTCGCTAAATCCTTTGAGGCTTGAAAAGCTTCTTCATTTTTTACAGTTATAATTTCATCTAAAATTTCTACATTTAAATTTTTAGGAATAAATCCAGCACCTATTCCTTGAATCTTATGAGGGCCGGCTTTTCCTGTTGAAATAACAGGTGAATCAGCAGGTTCTACTGCAACTATCTTTACATTAGGAATTCTAGATTTTAATACTTCACCTACTCCTGTTATAGTTCCGCCTGTGCCTACTCCAGCAACAAAAATATCTACCTTTCCATCAGTATCTCTAATGATTTCTTCTGCAGTAGTCTTTCTATGAACCTCTGGATTAGATGAGTTTTCAAATTGTTGAGGTATTATAGCATTTCCATATTGTTCTTTTAATTCTATTGCTTTTTCTATTGCTCCCTTCATTCCTTTTGCTCCCGGTGTTAAAACCAATTCAGCACCCAATGCCTTTAAAAGATTTCTTCTTTCTAAACTCATTGTATCAGGCATAGTTAAAATTACTTTATATCCCTTTGATGCACCAACCCATGCTAAGCCAATACCTGTATTTCCGCTAGTTGGTTCAATTATTACTGTATCTTTATTTATTAATCCTTTCTTTTCAGCATCTTCTATCATAGCAAGAGCGATTCTATCTTTAACACTTCCACCTGGATTAAAATACTCAAGTTTTACTATTAGATTTCCTGCAACACCCTTTTCTTTACTATAATTTTGTACTTCCAATAATGGAGTATTTCCTATTAATTCAAATAAACTTTTTGCAATTTTCATATTTTTTCCTCCTATTTCCTACTATTCCGATATGTTAATTATATTTCTATCATATACCATTTTAGCAATTTTGTGAATAGTTTTTTACTTATTTTTATTTTTTATTTTCATACTAATAATTCTGTATAATAATATTATTACAAAATTATATATTATTATTAATAATATAATAAAAAAATCTATTAGAATAACGATGTACTCTAATAGATTCATATACAATTATTTAATTAATTCTAAAGCCACTTCCATCATATCTGTAAAACTTTTTTGTCTTTCTTCAGGACTAGTTTCTATTCCTTTAAACACATGATCAGAAATTGTCAGAATTGATAGCGCTTCCACTTTGTATTTTGCTGCAAGAGTATACAATTCTGCTGTTTCCATTTCTAATGCTAAACAGCCATAATCAGCCCATATTTTTACTCCCATTCCTGTATCATCATAGAATAAATCTGAAGATAATACATTACCAACTTTTACATTAACACCTTTTTCCTTACATTTATTATAAGCCTCTAATAAAAGTTCAAAATTAGCAGTTGGAGCATAATCAAGATTATTAAACCTTCTTTTATTTATTCCTGAATTTGTAGAAGCACTTTGCGCTAAAACAATATCTCTTACATTAACATCATCATTTATAGATCCTGCAGAACCTATTCTTATTAATCTTTTTGCGCCATAAAATTGAATTAATTCATTTACATATATTGAATGTGAAGGTAATCCCATTCCAGTTCCTTGAACAGAAACCCTCTTTCCCTTATATGTTCCAGTAAATCCATACATACCTCTTACTTCATTGTAACATACAGGATTTTCTAAATAAGTTTCTGCTATAAATTTTGCTCTTAGGGGATCTCCAGGCAGCAATACTGTTTCCGCAATGGAACCTTCCTTAGCCATAATGTGTAAATGTTTTGCCATATTTTAACCTCCTCTTAATTAATTTTATTAAACTATGTATTATCATAGAATAATAAAATTTTCTTATGCATTAATTCTAAATATTCTGTTTTATCTATACAATTACATTTTACCTATAATCTTATAATTTTTCTACTTTTTTATTAGTTTTCTTATTTCTCCAATCATATAAATTGAACCTGCTGAAATAATTAAATCATTTTTTTCTGCTTTATCTTTTGCATAATTTATAGCTTCATCATAATTATCGAAGGAAATACAAGTCTTATTATATTTTTTCACTATCTTTTTTAGCTCTTCAGAATTTAAGGCTCTATTAGAATTAGGTGTTACTAGATATATCTCCTTAGGAAGATCAGAAATTATTTCTACCATTTTTTCAACCTCTTTATCTTTTAATATACCAAGAATAAAATAAATATTATTATATAAAAAATATTTTTCAATATTTTTTCTTAAGTATTTCATTCCTTCTACATTATGAGCTGCATCTATTATAAATTTTGGATCTTCATCTATTATCTCTAAGCGCCCATTCCAAGATACATTTTTTACCCCTTCAAACAATTTATTTTCTTCAATTTTTATATATCCTAAATCTTCCAACACTTCTATTACTCTTATTCCTAAAGTTAAATTTACAATTTGATGTTCTCCTAGAAGAGGAAGCATTAAATCATAATTTTTATTTTTTCCGCTAATCAAACATCTTTGGAATAATTTTTCTTGATTTAACAATTCTATAAATTTACCGTCTTTTATAGAAATAAGTTCTAATTTTGAATTTAATTTATGAGCTTGAGTTTTAATTACTTCAATTACTTCTTCATTTTGAGGAGCTGAAACTATATTTATATTTTTTTTAATTATCCCAGCTTTTTGATAAGCAATTTCTTTTATTGAATTTCCTAAAATATTTATATGATCCATACTAATTGAAGTTATTACTGAGATTATTGGTTTTATAACATTTGTTGAATCCATTCTTCCACCTAATCCAACTTCAATTATTCCAAAATCTACTTTTTGTCTATACAAATATAAAAACATAATACAGGTTAAGACTTCAAATTCTGTTGGATGCCCATAACCCTCTTCCACAACTTTCTTTACAAAAGGTCTAATTTCCTTAAAAAAACTAACTAAATCTTCTTCTTTTATGTTAACATTATTTATTCTTATGCTTTCTTCCATACTTTCTAGATATGGAGAATTAAAAAATCCAACTTTATAACCATGCTCCATAAGAATATTTCCTATAATAACTGAAGTAGAACCCTTTCCATTAGTTCCAGCTATATGAATAAATTTAATTTTTTTATGGGGCTTACCTAAAAGCTCTAATAATCTTTCTGTTCTCTCCAATCCATAATTTACTCCAAATTCTCTAAGCTTCTTAATATATTCCAATGTATCCTTATCTTTCATCTTTACTAACTCCTTTTTTTAATTCCTTACATATATGCTTTAAAAATATCTCCATAGTATTATTTATTCCAAGAAAGCTTAGCATTCTGCTGCCGACAGCATCTTCAAATTCATTAAATAATATTTCTCCATTTTTTACAAGAAGAAAATCAATTCCACCATAATCAATTTCAATCTCTTTTAAAATTTTATCTATAATTTCTTTATCTTTTTTTGAATAAATATATTTTCTTACTTCTCCACCCTTTGAAAAATTAGAAAGAAAATTATTCTCTTTCGGTATTCTTATAACAGAATTTATTATTTTATTATTTATTATGTAAAACCTAATATCGCCTAAATAATCTTCAATATATTCCTGATAAACATTTTCTTTAAATAAGATTTCATCATCTTTGCTTAAAAATTTTATATTATTACCACCATGACCATTCTTTGGCTTTACAATAATTTTCTTCTCATAATCAATATCTCTTTTTTCTTTATATACCCTTGGATAAGCAATTTTTAAGTTATCTATAAAATTATAAGCCTTTATTTTATCATTTCCTAAGATGCAAAATTTGCTCTTATTAAATACCCTAATATTTAAACTTTCTAACTTTTCACTTACTTCATAGTTTCTAGAACGATTTATTGCAAACAAATATTTTTCTTTTATATAATCATAATTTAAATGATTTAATACAACTAATTCAATATTTAAATCAAAATTTTTAGCTTCTTTAATCATCCACTGAATATAAGCCTTATTTCTTTCTAAATCTAATTTATCATAAATTAAAATTCCTTTAATCATTTAATTCACCTATTATATATTTTAAAATTTCTCTACCGAAGCTTTTTCCCCATAACCTTTCAAAACTCAAAAAATTCAAATTAGAATTTACCTCACATAATAAAGGTTTATCATCTTCTCCAAAGAGCAAATCTACTCCTGAAAAATCAAGCCCCAGCGCCTTATGGGCCATTAAAGCTAACTCTTCCTGTTCTTGAGTTAAATTTATTATCTCCCCTTCTCCCCCTTGAGTAATATTTGCCCTAAAATCTCCCTTACTTTTTCTAAGCATTGCTCCAATTACTTTATTTCCAATTATATTTACTCTTATATCCTTGCCAAAACTTGTCTCTATCTTTTCCTGAATTATAAATCTTACATTTCTTCTATTAAGTTCTTTTATCTTATTAACAAAAGCTTCTTTACTTTCAATCAAATAAACCTGCATTCCAAAAGATCCCTTTGCTTCCTTTATAACTACTTTATTATTAAATGTATTAAAAACTTTAATTAAGTAATCTTCATTAATATTATCAGAATCAAAAATCATTGGAGAAATAACAGTTTTAGGCATACTTATATTTCTATTACTTAATATTAAATGCATAAGGCATTTATCATCACAATAATCTATTGCACTACTTGAATTAAATAATCTATAGCCCATATTTTCTAAATGCTTTGCTAAAAAAATATCTTTGTCCCAAAATATAATAAATTCTGGTTTATTAACTTTTTTTAAAAATATTAACTCAGGTTTTCCTTCATTATTATATACTGGTATTAATTCAGTATTTTTTATTTTTTCAATTTCTATATCTAATTTTTTTCCTTCAATAACAAAGGAATCAACTAAATCTTCTATCTTCTTTATATCCAAAGTTCCACTATATATTATCCAAGCTTTCATATTATCACTTCTTTCTTTATTAAAAATACTATTTTAAGAATTTTTACATAATCAATTATATGTTAAATTATTCTATATTGCATTAATTCTATTTAATTTAAACAGCTTATTTCTTTTTTACATAATAAGAATTATAATTTAAAAATAGATAATATATAATTGGAGGGAAACATGAAAGATTTAATAGATGCATTAAAACTTAATTTATATGAATGCGAACTCTTTGATATTGATGAAGGAAAACTATTGTCTTTAAAAAACTATGATTATTTTATAAAAAATAAATTCTATTTTTTCTTAATTAATAAGCTTCATTATTATGAAGAAGAAAAAATGATTAAGGAATTAGCTTACTGTCACTATTTAATCTCCTACTTTTTATTTATAATTTTAACCCCTTTAGAATATGAAGGCTTATCCTTTTATCATATAAAAAAAGCTGTTGAATTAGATAATAATATACATTATAAAGAATGGTACTTAATCTTTTCTACTCTTCCTATCCCATATATAAAAACTTGTGATGCAATAAAAATAGCAGAGGAAGTAATAAAAAATAATAGTGAGAGCAATATTGCTAAAGTCATATTATCAATGTATTAATCAAACAAATTCTATCAATAACGGAAAAATACTTTGTCAAATATATCAATGTAAATTATTAATTCTATTAAAGTTTAAAAAGATGTTTTTAGAACATCTTTTTTTTTAAAGAAAAAAACATAACAACCTACCTAGGCAATAAAAGTTGTTAGTTACTATTTTTGTTATTACTTCTACTATATGCTTCAATTACTAGTCATCTCATATTGGGTAATCCCCCTATCTATGTTATTATAACTTCATCAGATGAATAAAAAAATTCTGAGGAGGAATTAACACATGATTAAATTAAAATTAATGTCACTTTTATTATCAGGATGTTTATCAACAGGTATTGGATCAGGAACTTTACCTTCCAGCCTTAACAATATAAAAATAGCAGATCAGATAAAAATTATTCAACAAATTTGCAATACAGGAAATGAAAATACACCAATAGTTGTTGAAG
>Ga0134092_1001387_pt1 | contig 21374 bp, 15 predicted proteins | sample 3_6taG_FD_94454 | JGI IMG/M metagenome (GOLD analysis project Ga0134092, IMG submission 94454) | Switchgrass degrading microbial communities from high solid loading bioreactors in New Hampshire, USA - 3_6_20_6_A3 metaG | ecosystem: Engineered > Bioreactor > Semi-continuous > Anaerobic >... | reverse complement strand
TGGCGAACCAACCTCTTCTGAACATTTCATCAATTTCAGGCGCATTCCAATAAGCGTGGTCAACATCACCATCGCCTACCTGGTAGCAAAAAGCTACAAGTTTACCCGATTCATCAAGGAATGAACATCTCATAAAGTAGTCGTTGAAATATCTGAGAATTGTTTTGATATGATTGTCCTGTCCTGTAGCTTCGTAGGCCTCTCTGAATTCATAAAAACCCCATCCGAGTGTGGAACCTGCATAAGCCTCCGGCATACCGAACTTAACATGGTCACCGGCATCGTGGAAACCTCCGGAAACATCCACTGTGCCATCACCATCGGGATCAAGTATATGTCTGTATTTTTCGATAAAACTATCACTCATGTTGGTGTTGACTGAATCAAGAGGAAGCTTTGCATCATAAACATGGCAATTTCCCCTCCAATTATATAAGTTATTTTCTTCAACACCGGGACCACACATGTTTGCATCGTAGAAAAACTGCGAATACTGCAGTGCTTTTGCATAGTTTATTTCTACATCAGCAGCATAAGACGGCATGTTTACAGGAATTATAGCTGATGCAGCTATAGCAGCACCTGCGACCAAAGACTTTACTTTCTTTGAAAAACTTTTACTCTTTCCCATCCTCTTCCTTCCTTTCGTAAAAATTTTAATCGGTAGGTTTTTAATACTGAAAATAAATTACTCTTACACCTTTATTAACAATTGCCGGTATAAGTATCAAGATTTAAGCAAACATAGCAAAATTAGACAAGGTAAATTTCGATGTTAAGAATAATTAACATCAAAAACTGGAAATTAACTTGTCTAAGTTTAGATTGGTGTAAGATAATAACTTTTTTCAGTCATTTTAGATTGATTAAAGATTAAAACACCCCCAATGACTATAATTTATATATGTATATATTAATAAGTAAAATATCTCTCATTTTCATTACAGAGGATAAAAAAATACTCTACCAAATTAATAGTACTACATTTTTCATATTGATACAATTACTTTAATTACAAATTATTAGGATGATTTTATGCATTTTTATTATGTAACTTTAAAGACTCCAGTCTGCCATTCTCGGCAAAACTGTAATATTTATCTCCACACACTATTATATGATCTATAACTTTAATGGAAATGGATTCTAGAGCTGTGCATATAGTTTTGGTAGCCTCGATATCTGCTCTTGAAGGAGTTAAAGTACCTCCGGGATGATTGTGGGCAAGAATAACACTATTGGCTTTATGTCTTATCGCAGCTTCTACAAGAAGCCTCGGATATACCGGTGCTTCGTTTATAGTTCCTTCGTGAACCAGCTCCGAATAGTTTACTCTGTTTTGAGCATCAAGACATATAATAAAAAAGGCTTCATAATTTCTTCCTGCAAAAAGTGATATGGCATAATTGCCGGCCTTTGTCGAACTGTTAAGTTCAGGCTTGGGTCCCCATTTATCATTGTGGTACCTTCTTGCCAAATGAGGGATGAGATTTAGAAGAAATGCAGTATTTTCACCTATCCCCGGTACTTTTACAATATCTTTAATATCCGCATCAAATACCCCCGATAGGGAACCGTATCTTTCTAAAAGTTTGTGGGCAAGTTCATTGGTATCCTTTCTGGGTATTGAATAAAAAAGAAGCAGTTCTAAAACCTGATGAGGTTCGAAACTGTCCAATCCTTCTTTCAGAAATCTCATTTTTAATCTTTTTCTATGACCTTCATGCACTGTTCAATCCCTCCAAGCAGTCTGGAATTCAATCAGTGTGTTTCATTTTAGAAAAGAGCTAATATAAAGATGGGTTTGATTAAAAATAATAAAAAACAATTTTCAATATTGATAAAATGTAAAATATGAAATCAGTTCATTATTATAAATTAAAAGGCATTTTTAATCAGATTTATTTTTTCTATAATAAAATCATCTTTTTCTTTTTTTATATAGACTTCAACAACGTCAAAGCGGATGGCTTCATCGTAAAACTTGTTCTTTGATATAAAAATATGTGCCAGCTTTTTGATATTCTCCTGCTTTCTGTAGTCTACTGATTCTCTGGGAAAGCCATAATCTAAATTGCTGCGTGTTTTGACTTCAACAAAACATATATAATTGTTTTCCCGGGCAATTATATCAATTTCACCCAACCTCTTATACCTAAAGTTCATAGTTAGTATAGAATATTTATGCTTCTTCAGAAATTCCGCTGCTATTTTTTCGCCTTCTGTTCCTAGTATTTTTTTATTCAGTAGGTTTTTCATTTTCTATCTCCATACTTTTTATCAATACTATTTACAAATACAAGAATTTCTGCAACAATTTCATACAGTTCAGGAGGAATTTCATCACCAATACTAAATTCATTAAGTGCACTTGCCAATTCATCATTTTGATATATGGGTACATCATTTTCTATCGCTTTTTCTATTATTTTTTCTGCTACTTGGCCGCTTCCTTTCGCAATTATTTCCGGTACCCGGTTTTCTTCCGGAGAATATTTTAAAGCAGCTACCTGTTTTATCTTCTTTTTCTTTTCTGCCATTTAAATCACCTTATTTGAAGTTTAGATTTTGTAGTCTATCGATTGCTTGTTTGAATTTATTTCTTTTAACATGGTATTTTCTGCATTTAAGAGATTAACTTCTTCCTCCATCAGTCTGTATTTTACATCTACCAGCTTGTAGCCCTTATCCATTAGGCTGTTATACAATTGTATATAGTTCTCTTTTATAAGGCTTATAATGGACTGTTCTTCAACTCTAATATTTAAACTTATATTTTTTCTATATACAGTGATTAATGAATCAATTTGTCCTAAATTAGGAGTATTAAGTGATACAAGTACCGATGTATTTTGCGGGTCTATTTTTTTGCCCCGGGATTTTTTCTTTAGTACGTAAATTTCTCCGGTTGTAGTCTTACCTTGTATGTTCAAAGGTATTTGCATATATATACTGTGATTATTTATATCGTTAATAAACTTTAAGCTACTTTGAAGATTTTCTATTTTATTTAGAATTTCGTCCTTTTGAAGATTCTCCGACTGTTCTACTACATTTTTTATCATTTCCAGCTTTTTATATACGTCTTTATAAAACTTATTTATTTTTAAGTCATCTTTGCTGGTATTTTCATCAATTTTAACATAAAGCTTTTCAATAGCTTCTGTGAGCTGTTTTTTATAATTAACTCGACTTTTTATTGACTGTTCGTTTGATACATCATAGCCAGAAATCGGTTTACTTTCCTGTGAATTTGCTTTCAACCGTTGAAACAAATCCTTTAAAATATTTTCTATAGATTTATCTTTATAAATATTCAGTCCTTCAAAGCCGGATATATTTTCTTTTAAATAAGATAAAGCTTTATTAATAAACAAATTCTCCTCTTTTTTAAGCTCTATCACTTCTTGTGAGGAATTTTCCGTAATATTGCTTAAAAAATCTTGCAGTTTTTGTTTGACTTGTGACAGTAATTGAGCATCCTTCTGATCATAAGAGGAAAATACCGATTCAACAATATTATTTGAAATCTCTTTTTGTTGGTACTGGGATTCCAACGTATTTTTCCCTGAAATATAAATCTCTCCTGTAGAATTTTCATTAAGTACATGACTTAAAGATTCTATAACACCTTCATCGGTTAAATTTAATAATGTTTCAAACGTACTTTTCAGCATTGTATCCAGCTTTTGCTTTTCATCTACAAGCCTATTTAAAAGAGCTAAATTTTGCTCCTCAGGAGCAATTTTATTTGCAATGAGATACGCAACCTTTTGAGGTGTAGCATTTTTAAAGGTTATTATTGTATCTGCAATCTTTTTAAAAATATCTTTATCTAGAGGAATTTGATTTTGCTTTATTGCCTCTGCAATTTCAATATTGTTTTTATCAGGTTTTATACCAAGTTCCATCAGCTGTTTTTTTAAATCCAAATTTGCATCGTTTGTACTTTTTTGATTACTAATATTTTCTTTTAAAGTTTCCAACACAATCTGACCATTGGAATTGCCTTTTACAATAAAATCCAATATATTCCCTATTTCTGCTTCTAAAGAGGATAACAATCTGGCATTAAAAACAGTACCGTCAAAAAGTTTGAGCGTTAGCTGGTTGGCATTAGCATCAAGTACTTTTGCTCTTATCATATCACCGGCAGAAAGTTTTCCTAACAGATCCGGCATATTCAAAGAATTTATATCCAAATTAGTAAAATTACCTTCTATTTTCATCCCTGTACCCCTTTTAGAATAATAAATCAGGTTCAAAATGCTTATCAAGAAAATGATCTGTATTAGTTTAAATTTCCTGCTTAAGATGTGAACCTTAAATTAATATAGCAAAATTCTTTACAACTTATTTTAAGTATCGGATGAATTCATAGTTTTTTTAACATTAACATATTTTTATAAGCTATTTATATTATTTTTTTAAAACATTGAACGCACAATACCCTAATTGGGATATTGTGCGTCCGATATAAATATTCTATGAATATTTAAAGTTTATAAATGCCTACTTTTCAATAATATTGATATACTATAATTTTATTTATATTAAAAGGGTATATTCTTATTGTACCGGAAACTTATTTATAAATCCTAACAGATACTTCTTTAAATATGCATAATCCAAAGAATCTATTTTTCCGTCACCATTTAAATCGGCAGCTTTTAAATCGTATGGAGTCGGGAAATCATTTATATGTCCTAACAGATACATTTTTAAGAAAGCAAAGTCAAGTGAATCGACTTTATTATCGTAGTTTAAGTCTCCTATAACAACAGATGGTTGACCGGGTGTTGGCGTTTGAACAGGTGTTGGTGTAGGAGTTGGTGTAGGAGTTGCAGTCGGGAAACCATCGGGATAATATCTTATATATTTATATTCAGCTGTAAGAGGAATTCTACCATCGAAACGTCCAAGCCATTCATCTACTCCAATTCCCGGCCACAAATTCATCATTATCTTACCAGGAGTTGAAGGTATGTTTCTGGTTCCTGTATAGACTTTCACACCATCAACATAGTAACTTATATAATTGGGTCTCCATTCAAATCCGTATGTATGGAAATCTTGTGAAGCGTCAAAACCAAGACGGTGGTAATATTCATTTCCTCCCACTCCATTTTTGTACCAGTTAAACTGTACCATAGTTGTATCTTTTCCTAGGAATTCGATATCAATTTCATCCCATGGATTATTATCACTTGGACCTGTATAAGTGAAAAAGGACGAAACAGTTCCGACATTTTTGGCAGGTTTCATTTTTACTTCATAATAACCGTATCCGAAAAATGCCTTTGTACGGTATTCACCACTTTTGTATGGATACCCTGAACCAGTGTCATCCCTTGTAAGATTAAGAAACATGCTACCGTTGGAGAATGTAACTTGGGATGGCCTCCACACACAATTAAACGGATTTCCATTTGGCCAGTTGGCAGCTTCAAACAAGTTGGAGTCAAAATTGGAAAAGTTCGCTTCAAAATATGTGTTTACTACTTGTGCAGCAGACACTTGAAATGGTGTATAAACAATCGCCAGCGAGGAAACCAAAATTGCTATACACAATTTCTTTAAATACTTTGATAACATTAATATTCCCCCTTTAAAATTATAAGGTATTAATTTACTTTCTCGTATAATTATTTTTGTATATTACTTTGGTATCTATATTGTGAGATGTTTGGTATATGAATATTGATATGTGAAAATAATAGTTTTTTCGTTGATTGCTATGAAAAGAGTAAAAAGAAAACTCAATTTACTAACACGTGTTAGTTATATTCTAAACTACTTGTTTATTTTTGTCAATAACTTAGCTAAATAAAGTAAATAAAGAAGTTGAAATTTATTTTTTTATCTTCCTATTAAAGTGTAAGCATTTAATTTTTGTGTTATATGTTATAGATTTATTGTAAGATAAAACGTTTACCGGTTATTTAAGACTTTTACATGATGCTCTTTCTATTATAGTAGTATCAACTATTTTGACTTCCGGATTAAGCTCTTTTTTCTCAATAGACTTTATTAGTAAGTCAGCAGATAATTTTGCGGCCTCCGGTAAAGAGACGTTAACTGATGTAAGAGGGGGATACATATATTGGGATATTTGCGTGTTGTCAAATCCGATAATAGATATATCGTCCGGAATACTAAGACCTATTTCACCAATAGCTTTATATGCTCCGACTGCCATTGTATCGTTGCAAACAAACACAGCTGTAGGTCTATTTCGGGATTTCAATATCTTTTTCATGCCTATATATCCGCTATATTCCGTAAAATCTCCGTAGGCAATGTAATCCTCATTTAACTGTAAACCACTTTCTAAAAGAGCCTGCTTGAAGCTTTCAAACCTTACACTTCCCGATAGTTTATTGATATCTCCCGTAATTATTCCTATATCTCTGTGCCCTAAATCAATAAGATATTTAGTGGCTTCAAAAGCCCCCTTATAGTTATTTAAATTTATATATATTGCCTTATCCTTATTCTTCTCGGTTACATTGATATCGACAGCAGCTAAAATAAAATCTTTCTCAATAGCTTCCAATATTTTTTCGTATTCGTTATCTTTACTTCCAATAATTACTCCTCCATCAATCCTCTTTTCGCAGAAGGAGCTTTTTATCTTCCACAGCTCATCGGAACTGTAAATGGTAGATACAAGAACATAGTACTGAGCTTTATTAGCCTGGTCAATAAAAGCGTTTATAAAGGGTGAAAAATAGGAATTACCGTATAGGAGATCCTCATTATTTTCAATTACATGGTGAGGCTTCTCATTATCTTTTATATCAACTACAAAAATTCCTAATGTTGAGCTTTTCATACCTACAAGTCTTCTTGCAGAAGAATTGGGATAGTAGTTATTTTCTCTTATAGCCTTTAAGACCTTTTCCCTTGTTGCTGCAGGTATATCGGGATAATTATTAATTACACGTGAAACCGTGCTTCTAGATACTCCCACTATTTTTGCTATTTCTTTGCTGTTCATTATCATCACCCGGCTAATTCATTTTCTTTTTATTAATATCCAAAATTATTAACTTCCTCAGATATCTATGCAGTAAAATTTTTTGTAAAACTTACTCTGTGAATGGGACAGATTCCAAATTTCTTTATAGCATCTATGTGCTCTTTTGTTCCATATCCTTTATGTTTCTTAAAACCATATTCGGGATAAATCGAATCCATCTCTTCAATAAGCCTGTCCCTAGTTACTTTTGCAATAATCGATGCTGCTGCAATAGACACACTAAGGGAATCACCTTTTACTATCGATTTTTGCGGTATTTTTAAGCTATCTAAATTTACAGCATCAATAAGCAATAAATCCGGCTTTACTTTAAGGGTTTCAACAGCAATCTCCATAGCCATTTTCGTTGCATTTAAAATATTGAGTTCATCTATAATTTTTTCGTCAACAATTCCAACCTCATAGGCAATGGCTTTTTCAGTTATTTCCGAAAACAGCTTTTCCCTTTGCTTTTCATTTAACTTTTTCGAGTCATTAAGGCCGCTTATAAATACATTTTCAGGAAGTATCACCGCAGCAGCCACTACCGGCCCGGCTAAAGGACCACGGCCTGCTTCATCTATACCGGCAATATATTTTATGCCTTCACTATAGGCTTCTTTTTCATAGCGACACATTTCATCAAACCTTTTTTGCTCCTCTTCCATCTGAAGCTTCTTCTTTTCATATTTCAAAATCAACTTATCCACTTTGGTGCCGTACTCTTCCTTAAAATCATATAACTTCTCTAAGGCATTATCAAAACTCATTTCTACTATAATAGCTTCTATTTGCTTCAAAGTAAGCTTCTTATTCATCTGTGTCATTTATTATATCCTCCGGTTTTTCCAGCGTTATTTTGCCAATTTTACCGCCCCGTAACTCATCTAAAACAATTGAAGAAATTCTAAGCATATCAATTTCACCGCCGGAAACAATACAGCCCCTGTTTTTCCCAGCAATTTGCAATAGTTCAAATCCGGTTTTACCTTCGATGGAAGTTAATTTATAGCGTTCCATTAAATTTTTAGGATATAACCTCGCCAACTTTTCGAACAGTATGGAAGCAAGTTCTACTGTATCTAATATATCATCCTTAATTGCGCCGGTTATTGCAAGATTTATACCTACTTCAGGATTTTCAAATTTAGGCCACAAAATGCCCGGTGTATCTAAAAGCTGTATCTTGTCATTGACATTTATCCATTGCTTACCGCGGGTGACACCGGGTCTGTCTCCTGTTACAGCACTGGCTCTGCCTGCAATTTTGTTGATTAAAGAAGACTTGCCCACATTGGGTATTCCCACTATCATAGTTCTTATGGGCCTTGAAATTCTTCCTTTCAGCTTGTCTCTCTCAATTTTTTCCTTCATGAGGTCTTGCATCTTATTTTTTAGCTGATTTATGTTCTTTCCTTTAATAGAATCAATAAAAATATTGGCATAACCCTTTGAGTTATACCACTTGCTCCAAGTGTCGGAAATCTTTTCATCTGCCAAATCGGACTTGTTTAAGACAATTATTTTGGGCTTGTTTTTGAATATATCGTCAAAGTCCGGATTCTTACTGCTTATTGGAATTCTTGCGTCCAATAATTCTATTACTACATCCACTAACTTTATATTTTCAGCCAATATTTTCCTGGTTTTAGCCATATGACCAGGATACCACTGTATATTCATCTTCTCCTCCTGCTAATCGTAAATACTTCCGAATTCTTTTAGCGGCCTTATCCTAAAAACCGCTTTTCCCTTTATTTTATCAATATCCACAAATCCAAATTGCCTACTGTCTTTACTGACTTCTCTATTATCACCCAGAACAAAAACTTTATTCTCCGGTACAACACAGGGCAATTCAAAACTCTGCTTCACAGTAGAACCTTTTACATAGGTTTCCTTTTGTTTATCGCCGTTTATGTACACGTAGCCATCAATTATATCTATTTCATCTCCGGGAATACCTATAACCCTTTTAATATAATCAACTTCGTTTTTTGGCGGAAGTAAGGAAGATAAGACCGGTACATTTTTAGCTATTGGAATATAGTCAAGGTTTCCTTCAGAAACCTTAAATACAATTATGTCCCCTCTCTTTGGCGGAGCAAATGTGTATAATATCTTATTTACAAACAAAACCTGCCTGCTATATAGAGTATTCTCCATAGACGGTCCTTCCACTACTACCCATTCAAAAACATAAGCTCTGAGTACAAGGGCTATAAATACGGCGATAATAACCACCAAACACCATTTAAAAGCTTCTACTAAATAGTTTGGCTTTTCTTTTTCATAATCGAGCCCGAATTTATCCGGTTCTTTAATCTTGGCTTTACTTTTTGGATTATTAGTATACTCCATAAATTACTACCCTATCCCTGTAATGTTGTTATATTGCATAAAGCTTTCAAAGTATAAAATAATCTTATAATAAAAAGCTCTAATAATTTTTATTATATCACTATATTATTTTTTGTTAAAGAATCTGTTACAGATATAAAATTAATTATATTTTATAAATTGGAGTTTTTTGCAAGAACACGGAAAATAAATATATATATACTAAATATTGATATAATGATTTCAATGTTTAGTTTATAAAAAAGGGTAATATAACAAAAGAGACTTAACGTCTCTTTTGTTTATATTAGATATTAATCTAATCTTGTTTTTACTTTTGCAGCTTTTCCTACTCTGTCTCTTAAGTAGTAAAGCTTTGCTCTTCTTACTTTACCTTTTCTTACTACTTCAACGCGTTCAACATTCGGAGAGTGAACAGGGAAAATTCTTTCAACTCCAACTCCGTATGAAACTCTCCTTACTGTGAAAGTCTCTCTAATTCCAGAGCCTTTCAAACGGATAACAGTTCCTTCAAATATCTGAATTCTTTCTCTGTTACCTTCTTTAATTTTAGCATGTACTTTTACATAATCGCCCACTTCAATTTTAGGCTTTTCAGCTTTAAACTGTTCTTTTTCAATTGCTTCAATTATAGTCACGGTTAGCAATCCTCCCTCCTGCCTAGACGTTCTTGTATTTAACAGCGGACCGTCCGTATTTCCACAGGTCAGAATTATACCATATAAAATCTTGCTTGTAAACGATTATTTATTAAAAATTTTTTTATCATACCCTTTATGTTCCTTAAATGAAATCATAAAAAAGACGGTCTAAGTTTTCTCTCAAAACATAGGCCATCTTTATTTTTTATATTGGTGTTAATATTATTAATGATCGATGGTATTAGTGCTGCCGTTATAGAAATTCTAATGCTACCGAAATGGTTTATGTAGCACTATTATTAATACCATTTATTTAAATGTATTTAATTTGTCACTAATCTTCCCATTTACTCTGTACTTTTAATTTACAGTCCTCTCATCGTAAAAATTTACAGTTCTTTCATCGTTCATTGCAATTCCTCTCCCTTCAATAACAGTATATTACACCTATTTTAAATGGTGTTTGTCTTAAGTAATTTAAAAATTTGTACGAACACATATTAGTATGAACATTTTTTGTTTTTTTAGTCATTAATTTTTTCATTTTTATTGATTGAAATTACAACTCCATCTCCCGGCAGTATCCATTCTTTAAATCCTATTTCCAGTCCGTTATCCATAGGTTCTTCAATCAACAAGTCTTTATGATTTCCCATAAAACCAAAACTATGCCACGATAACTGATAAGATGGATCATTTATTATAAAAATAAGGTTGTATTCTTTACAGGGCTTGGTTACTTTATTTGAAAAGCATACATCATTCAGTGGAACAATTGTTTCAATGACCATATCAATAACTTGTGACTTTTTTACTTTTACGTCCCAAGAGGTATAAACAGTAATACAATAAGCATCTTTGCTTTCAGCACAATTCTCTCTTATTATAAGGCTGTCATTGATTTCTTTTGTATAATCTTCCGAGCCAACAGTAAACTTTTTAATAACGTAAAGTTTATTGTTATCTACATTCTCTACCTTTTGCATTTCAGCTCCAAAGGGAATGGTGACAACAGCTTCCTTTTTCGAAGGATTTACAATTTCAAACTTCTTTCTTATTGTCTTTGATATGTAATTTTCACAAATTTTACACTCTATTTTGGTTTTATGATATTTGTAATAATAATCATTTAGCAAAGATGACAATTCCTCTTGGAAGAAGTTATAGAAATTATCTTTATCATGGTTATTGTCTCTAAAGTACAATTCGGCTTCTATTTTTGATTTCAATTCTTTCATTTCACATTTACTCAAGCGATTTATATAGCCATTGCTGACAAGGGATTCGGTAGGTTCCATCCAATTTTTTAATATATTTACAAGCGTAGATGTTATAATTGCCAATCCTAAACTTTTTATTCCTGCGAGCAAGGTGTCGCCTAGAATGCCTAAATAAAATGCGTTCTTAGGAGGAAAGAAAAGTTCAAAATACGATGCAGCAAAAATAAGTGCTGCTCCAATAAATAAAGATATGATTGTTACCCTGCGAATTCTCGTATTCATAGTATCTCTCCCCAATAAACATAATCCTATTCTATATATATTATGTAATTCAAATATTTATTCCTAAAATTTTACATATTACATTTATAATAAATGTGTTAGTATCCAATTTTTATTGAACTATTGTTTATATATGTGTTAAAATATTTATAGATAATGATGTATAAACTTCATAAAAATGCCTTTATATAATCTGAAAATTCAATTCGGGGTATATTTTTTTATTTTGTGAGGTTAGTCATGTTTAAAAGAAATAATGTCCAAAAAAATTTCAAAAAGCAAATGAGAGAATTGGAAAAAGAATTTGCGTATAAAGAAAAACTGCAATCCGGTGTATTTACAAATCCCTATTTTAAGGAAAGATTTTACGGATATGCCGATTTTGATAATAAGCAAACCCTTTTTCATAAAATTAAAAAAATTGTTTTTTCACCAATTGTCATTACAGTATTTTTTGTTATTTTGTTTTTATTTTTAGGAACTATAGAAGATACTTCAAAGGTAATGATCGAAGCCTACGATAATGATAATTACAGTAAAGCTATCATATACTGTGATAAAATACTTTCTAAAAATCCTAATGATTTTAACGCCTTAGTTTACAAAGGATATTCCCTTTTCTTCTTAGGAAATCTTGAAGAGGCGATGGATAATTTAAAACAAGCTGAAAAAGTTGATTACGATGTTGATTTATTCTTTCAAATCGGATATATTGACTATGAGCTCCAAATATACGATGAAGCAATTTCTTATTTTGACAAAGTACTTGATTTAGACTCTAGATATCTTGATGCTTACATATTTAAAGGCTATTCCCTTGTTGATCTTCAAAGGTACGATGAGGCAGATAATTGCGCTGAGAAAATCAAAGAATTATACGGTGATAATGCCTATGCTTACAATATTATGGGTTTAACCCAAACTTATAGAGAAAATTATGATGAAGCAATCGAAAACTTCGAAAAAGCAATAAAATTTTATGACGAAGGGGATGGAAGCCTCTATGAGGTAGCCTATATAAATAAGGCTTGGGCTTTATACAACCAACAAAGCTACTTCGAGTGCATTGAATACTGTAATTCCGTAAAGTCAAACTTTCCTGACAATTATGATTTCCCCTATTATATCGGAGATTGTTATTCAATGTTGGGTGAACATGAAAAAGCTATTTCAGCTTATGAAGAGGCTTTTGAAATTTGCTCGGACGATAGTACTCTTCTTTCCCGCATAGCTTTTGAATATTATTATCTTGAAGAATATGATAAAGCATCAGAATATGTTGAAAAGTCCCTTAATATAAACAGCGAAGATTTTGAATCCATAATTCTTACTGGTTTGCTTGAAGAAGCAAAGAAACCTGAAAGCGAAAGAATAGTTAACTTTATTAAGAAGAATTATCTATATTTAGACCAAGTAAAGGACTTTGACCAAAAGGCAGCCGCATTCCTCGAAAAGAAGGAAATAACTATTTTTGATATATACAATTTCCTTGAGTCGGTAAGAATTAAGGATGATATATTTACTTATCTTATTTTTGATGAATATTATGATATGCTAATAGAAGAAGAATTGAACAATAGCATTGAGCATAAAGTTTTATCCGACAATATACATTATGTGAAAATTAACTCCTTTACATCAAGCATTGATTATCAATTTAAAAGTGTACTGAAAAAGATCCCCAACCCTCAGGAACAAACTCTAGTTATAGATTTACGGGATAATCCTGGTGGATTGGCCAGTGTTGCCAATAACATGCTGGACTTTTTGCTGCCGGAATGTGTTACTAGTTATATGGTGGACAGGACAGGTGAAATTTACACCTATAATTCCGATAAAAATCAGATTACCTTTAAACATATATATATTTATGTAAACGAAGAGTCTGCCAGTAGTGCAGAACTGCTTACTTTAGGATTAAAGTCTTATCTGAATAATGTAACTGTAATCGGAAGACCTACAGTAGGTAAAGGAGTTGGGCAAACAGTCTTTGAAAATAAGAAAAACAAATACATGATATTTCTGGTAAATACTTATTGGAACATAAAAGAAAAGAACATATCCGACCACAAAATACAGCCGGATATAAAAATAAAAGGAAATGACCTTTCCCATTATATTGAAGCAATGAATAAGCATATTTCCAGACAAAAATAACACAAAAAAATCCACATTCTTTTCTTTTTATAAAGATGTGGATTTTTTGCTTTCCATGTAAATGCTATTACTTTGTAAATAGCATAAATTCAAATTCTCATAAAAAGCTTATTTACCGAAAATAGAACTTAAGAACCCTTTCTTTGATTTAATGGATTGGAGCAGCTCCTGTCGGATTGAAACAATTTCCTTATCCTCAGGATCCAATTCATGAATTCTGTCGCACACTATAACAGCCTCTTGATTTAAACCTTTATACCTCAAAATATTTAATTTCAAATACAGTAAATTTATGTTACTGCCATCCAGCTTTAAAGCAGCTTGGCACAGTTTTTCCGCTTCTTCAATTCTCTCGAGTTTGTAGCAGGCCCAAGCTTTATTCCTCAATGCCGGCAGATATTCCGGTTCGATTTGCAGTGCTCTATCGCAGTCTTCAATACATTCTTTGTATTTACCCAAGCTATAAAAAGAGTGACTTCGGGATATATAGTAATTTGGAATACTAGGGTCTATTTCAATTGCTTTATTCAAATACTTCAAGGCTTCTTCAAATTCCGAAATATTTCCCAAGTTGAATCCCAATGAATAATAATACGCAGCACAAGTAGGATTTATTTGTATGGCTTTCTTGTATTCTGAAATAGCTTCGTTATATCTATTCTGAAAGGCAAAAAAATCTCCCTTAAGTTCATAAAATTTATCTATATTTTCCAACCCCATATTTATTACATTATCTATATTTTTTAAAGCTTCATCGTTTCTCGAGCTATTCAGCAAACTTAATATCTTGTAATAATAAGCACCGCTATATCTTTCATCCTTCCGTATAGCATTGTCAAAACATTCAACTGCCTCATTATATTTATCTTTGTTAAATAAGCAAAGTCCTTTGCAAAAATATACTTCTTTGTTGACTTCATCTTTATTGGCTTCATCCAATTCGATGGCCTGGTCACAGCATAATATGGCATCATCATACTTTTGCATCAAACGCAATGCATTGGCTTTTTGATAATAAAGCTTACTGTCTTTAAGACCGTAATCCATAGCTCTGTTAAATACATTTAGAGCCTCTTCCAGCTGCCCCACTCTTGTGTAAAGTTTCATTTTTATTACATATATGTCGGTTAGATAGAGATAGATGCTTAAGGCCTCTTCACATGCATCGAGACACTCCTGATACAATTCCAAACCCAAAAGTGCTTCAGCCTTGTTCTTATAACCATGGGCCATATATGGATCTATTTTTATAGCCTGATTGGCACTTTCCAATGCTTCCGAGTATCTTTTCAGTTTATTGAGAGCATAGGCTCTGTTACTGTAAGCTACAGCATCTTTAGGATTTAGCTCAATTGTTTTTTCGTAATAAGTTATAGCATCTTCATATTTATTAAACTCATCAAGCATACAAGCTTTGTAAAATGTGACATTATGGTCATTAGGAAATAATTCATAGGCTTTATCAGCCGTTGCGTATGACAATTCCTTTTTACCAAGGTCGTACAAAACTTTACAAAGCAGAATATACATTTCGCTATTTAGCTGTACTTTTTGCTCAATATCATTTAATACATTATAGCTCTCCTCTGCATTATGACAAGCATACAAAGCTTTTGCCAGCTTAAATTTAAGGTCAATATCCTCAGGATTTTCTTCCACAAGCTTATTCAACTCATCTAAATAAAAGCCGTAGGCTGAACTTAACAATATTCTTGCATCTCTATTATATTGAATAATATCTGTAAGCTTTTCAAAATATTCCGTCGCCTCTTCATACTTACCAAGGCTCATACAACATTTCCCTATGGAAAACAAAATATCAATAAAATCGGGTTTTATTTTAAGAGCCTGTTTATAATCATGGTATGCCTCATTAAACTTACCCAGTCTAAAAAACAGATTGCCTCTGTAGTAATAGGCAAACAAATCGTCTTCATAACTTTCCAAAAGCTTATCTAGTATTGCCTTTGCCTCTTCAAGCTGGCCGTTTAACATATGATACCTTGAAATTAAGATCTGTAAATCGGGATGGCTTTCGCATACTTCTTTTGCATTTTCCAAAGCCTTTTTCGCATTATATAAATCATACTCTTCCAATGCACTGTTTGCTTTACTGTATTCAGTAAGAAAATACTCTTCCTTGCCCTTTTGACAGTTCTTAACGTATTCGTATCTAAAATAAGTTTTATTTGTAATTTTATAAATTACAAAATCAATGAAATTTCTCGGAAACTGCTGGTAAAGGCTTTCTTTTTTAGAAGTCCAGGAAAAATAACTGTTGAATAAAGCCCATATCTCATACGGAAAGTTGTAGTTTTCCATTATAAACGCTAAAATTCTTTCACTTATTTCCTTCCCCGTTTCTATGTTATAGCAAATATCGCTGTCTAAAAGTTGCCTCCAGCAGTTCTCATCAATCCTTTTTTCAAAGTTATCATAACATTCTTTAAACCTCGACATAAATTCGTCAACGGGAGTTTGAGGTTCTGCAGATTCCTCTTGTTCACTAGCTTTAGCAATTGCCTCTTCATAGGCCTCTCTTATTTTTTGAAATCCTTCAGGATCACTTTCCGGGCTATGAATCCGAAGCATCTTTGAATAGGCTCTCTTAATTTCCTTTACATCCTTTGTTGGGGATATTCCCAAAACCTGAAAGCAATCCATCTTAGAATTCTCCTTTCAAGTCTATAGAATCAAATATTTCCATAATCCTTTTTCTGGTTTCTGCAATACGCTTTGGATCTTGAGTATCCAGCACTTCTTCAAATTCTCTTAAAAGCTGACCTATTTGCTGACGTGTAACTCCTATATTCTCTTCATACAACCTTTCGCCTCTGGCAATAAGAAGCTTATTTTCATGGTTATGCCTCGGATGAATTTTTAGATGTGCCAAATTTTCAATTCTTTCAGCTATTTCTTCTTTGGTCATGTGCCCGGGATCCTTTTCTATAATTACACTTTTCTTTACACCGGTAGATACAACAGTTACTTCCACTTCCAGTATTCCGTTGATATCATATGTAAACCTCACATCAATAGCCTCTTCACCTGCCGGTTTTGGCGGAACAGGTACATTTATTTCGCCAAGAAATATATTATCTTTTGCCAAACGGGATTCCCCTTGTAAAATATCAACACTTATATACTTTTGATTGTCGTAAATGGTATACAGCCTCTCCACTCTGCTGACCGGTACGGTAGTATTTCGTTCTATAATGGGAAGAAAATGCCCCGGCTCATGATAACCTTGGGATCTTCTGATGGAAACACTGGTTCCAAGCGTATAAGGACATACATCAGTCAATATAACTTCTTTAATAGGTGCCGATTTTCCTTTAAGAGCTGCCTGTATTCCGGCACCAATAGCCACAACTTCATCGGGATTTATATTTATGTATGCAAGTTTTCCAAACAGTTTACTTACAAAAGTACGCACTAAAGGAAGCTTTGTTCCCCCTCCAACTAAAATGATGGACTCAATATCACTAAGTTTTAACGATGCGTCACTTAATGCACGTTCCACAGGCTCTCTAAGGCGCTGGAACAAATGCCTTGAAGCTGATTCAAACTCATCAAGACTTATCTCATAAGAAAGATTTTCACCATTAATTGTACACTCAATTAAAGCTGTCTTCTTCTCGCTAAAGGAACGTTTTGCAACTTCAGCCTGTTTTTTCAACATTGCAGAGGTCTTTTCGTCCAAATCCTTCTTATCAATTGAATGATGCTTTAAAAATAGAGATATAAGTATTTCGGTAAAATCTTCTCCACCCAAATAGTTATCACCGGCCACAGCCCGCACTTCCATTACATTTTCAAACAATTCAAGAATAGATACATCAAAGGTTCCACCACCTAAGTCAAATACTAAAATCTTAGTATCGGCATTTCTTTGATGTAATCCATAGGCAATTGCCGCTGCAGTAGGTTCGCTAATCAAACGTTCAACTCTAAGTCCGGCAAGTTCCCCCGCCCTTTTAGTAGCCTTACGCTGAGCATCACTAAAATAGGCCGGTACACTAATAACCGCCTCAGTAACAGGCATTTTAAGGTAAGCTTCCGCATCTTCCTTTAAGGATTTTATAATGAGTGCAGAGAGTTCTTCCGGCAAAAATTCTTTTGTTCCAAGAATATATTTCTTTTTTGTGCCCATGTTTCTTTTAAACACAGAAGCACTTAAATGCGGATGAGTTATTTGTCTTTCTTTGGCAACTTGACCGACTAAAATATCCCCATTATCATCTATGCTGACTACAGACGGAGTAAGATTCTGTCCCAGAGAATTCGGTATAACAATTGCCCCCTCTTCAGTCCAATAGGAAACTAAACTATTTGTTGTACCCAAATCAATTCCAATAATAGCCATATTATCCTCCAAAAAATTACTCACATCTAAATTTATCTAAGTATTATACTAAAAATGTTATATTCTATCCAGTGCTTTTTATATAGCTATAACACAGATAATTTTATAAATCTAATTCAACGTTCTATAAAGTTATTTAAAAAAGCACATCTCATTATAGAAAGAATTATTGATTCAAGTTATCTAAAGGTAAAATATTTAAAATCCAATTTTTTCTCCATCTATGTATTGTATACCTTCTTTATAGCCTTAATCAATACTCTTTCAAAATTTGATGTGCGATTTTATTAACTTTTCAAATAAATTTTCATTTACCTTACATTTTTAATATTGAGTCAAGTACCCTAAATTTAGTATTTTCCATACTCCTTATCACTTATTTCTATTTTTTTCTTTTCCGACATATTCCCGAAAGTTTTAAAAATATGAGAGTCAACTTTTTTTAAAGTTTCACAAGAAGATGCATCATTTTTCTTTAAAATAAACCTGTCAACCTGATCCCTAAGTATTTCAGCTTGACTTGAAAGTTCTTCACTAGCAGCTGCATTCTCTTCTGAAGTAGCCGAATTTGTTTGGACTACTTGTGATATTTGATATATAGCCTGATTAACTTGTGCTATTCCGGTAGCTTGTTCGTTTGAAGCAATAGCTATATCTTTCACAAAATCTGCTACTTTGGAAATACCATCAACGATATTATTTAGTTCTTCTGCAGTTTTATTAGCTATTTGGGTACCATCTTCCACTTTTTTTATAGAGCTTTCTATCATATCAGTTGTTTCTTTAGCAGCATTGGCAGAACGCATTGCCAGATTTCTTACTTCTTCAGCAACCACTGCAAAACCTTTTCCGTGCTGTCCTGCTCTTGCTGCTTCTACTGCTGCATTTAGTGCCAATATGTTAGTTTGAAATGCAATTTCATCTATTACTTTTATAATTTTTGAAATATCTTGGGATGACTTGCTTATCTCTATCATCGAATCCAGCATTTGCTTCATCTGCTCATTACCGTTTAAAGCTTTCAGCTTGGTTTCTTCTGCAATTTCATTTGCTTTATTAGCATTTATTGCATTTCGCTTAGTTTGTGTGGAAATTTCATCGAGTGTGGCGGTTAGCTCTTGGATAGAGCTGGCCTGTTCTGTTGCTCCTTGTGAAAGGGCAATACTTGAAGCTGACATCTGATTTGAACCTGCTGCCACTTCTTTAGCACATAAAGTTATGTTTTTCAAAATTTCATTGAGGTTTTGAATCATTTTATTAAAACTTCTACACAAAGCACCAATTTCATCGTTACTATCAAAATCAACACTAACATCCAAATTTCCTTCTGCTATTTTTTCAGCAGCAAAAACTATATTAGATAACGGTATTGAAACTTTTCTTTTAATGAAATAGGATACTGCAAATGCAAATACCACCAATGCAAAAGCAGCGAACCCTGCTACCACAGCAATTATGCGGTTTCTCACTGAAATAATTTTGCTTATTCGCTGACCTGAAAACAAAACTCCAATAGCTTGATTATTTGAATCAATGAGCGGCATATAGGCACAAACATATGGTATTCCTAATATTTTAGCCTTTCCAATATAATTCTCCTTTTTATTCAATACTTTATCAGCAATTTCAGGATCAAGTTTTGTACCGACTAATCTATTTCCGTTTTGAACGATAGTGGTATTAAACCTTACATCACCCCAAAATAGGGTTATGTCGGTTTTATATATCTCCTTTAATTCATCCAATATTTCATATTTATCCAGCATAATTCCCGTTAATATACTACCGATAATTTTTCCGTTTCCATCCTTTATAGGAGCTCCTGAGCTTACAGATAGTTTACCTGTAATACCTGCTTCTACAGTAGAAAAAGAATTTCCCATAATTACACTCTGAATAACAGGCAGATTTGTCATACTGTTTCCTTTTTTATTTAGATCATGGGTGCTGGCCAAGACAATACCGTTATTGTCTAAAATAGTGATAAAATCTAATTTGGCTTCACTAGTAATCGAACTAATCAGATCATAAATATTGTTATGGCTTTTTTGTTCTACTGCACTGATAATTTCACGATTTAAAGATATAATAGTTGCAAACTTAAGGGAATATTCTTTATAGTCTTCCAACAACGAATGCAATCCTTCCATTCCTTTAACGGCTTCATCTTTAGTTGCAGTATAATTAAAGTTGCTAAATTGTAGTAGGGCACTATTTACTATAATTGTAATTGTCAGTATAACAGCAATAAATACAAAAATTAAAAGTTTAATTCCTATACTCATATTTTTTATAGCTGACATACCGATTCTCCATTCCTTTCTATTATTTACTTATTTATCGGCAAAGTTCTTAATTTACTAAATATGTAAGTTGGAATATACACTAAAATTTTTAATCGGAAATAAGGTGAAATTTTGTAATAAAAAGAAACAAAAAAAGCCTAGAGAAGTTAAGTATCAATAATTGCATATAATTTCCCATGGTGGTATAATATTTTATATATAAGTCAGTTAAGTTCCCACAGATAATAAATTTCATTTTTCTAATCTTTTGAAAAGCTTGAATACTAAAACTTTATGTATGACACATTCTACAACTTGTATTTTCAGCAACTATTTATATTTTGCTTTATAAAGCTTGATACAAATATTTGTATTTCATAAAGATTTCATATGTCTTTATATTAAAAATTTAATAATAGAATACTTTGCAGCTAATTTTTCATTATGACTGGAGGTATTAATTTGGATAAGGAATTGTTAGAGCTACATAAGAGAAATAGATTAATGTCAATAATTCTCACTCTATGTGTCATTTTAGGTGCTGCATCTGCCTATAAATTCCCTATTACTATGTTAGCTATAATAAAATATGCTTTACCTGTCGCTCTATTTACAATCTTTCTTGTTTGGAAAAAAATTGCAATTCCTTATATTATGTATATTATGGCACTAGGTTTCAATATTGTATCGTTCTTTATAATAAAAAGCACAACAAACTTCCAGAATTCTCTTGTTTTATATTTATCTCTAGCTATTATATCTATCTATCACAATTATCGTCCATTATTACTCAATGGAATAATCGATATATTTATATTAAATTACGCTCTTTTTACCAAGCCAGCCTATGCTCACATAGATCCCTTCTCTCCTAATGCCTATTTAATCTTTTGTTTAACTGCTTTAGTAGCTCAAAGTCGCATTGGCACTCAAATGTTAAATAAAATTAAAGAAGGAGCAATTGAAGCAGAAAACGCAAGGAAAAAAGCCGACGAACTTCTTAAAAAAGTTTCTCATTCGGTAGAAATACTCAGAAAATCA
>Ga0134092_1001384_pt1 | contig 21407 bp, 11 predicted proteins | sample 3_6taG_FD_94454 | JGI IMG/M metagenome (GOLD analysis project Ga0134092, IMG submission 94454) | Switchgrass degrading microbial communities from high solid loading bioreactors in New Hampshire, USA - 3_6_20_6_A3 metaG | ecosystem: Engineered > Bioreactor > Semi-continuous > Anaerobic >... | reverse complement strand
TGCATATATTCCTTTATTATATTCATAGGGTACCATTATGGAAGGATAAAATCTCTTTGCAATTTCTTCATAATCGGGGAACTTCATCAAATCAGTTACCGCTTCTCTAAAAGCAAATTCAACAGGTGACCTTGCCTCAACACTCAGTGCCACATCAGGTGCTGACCCTGAAATTATGGAAAGTAGCAAAACATTTACGTTTCCTGAATTAAGCTGTCCGGAAGGTACAACATTCATATTGACGCGAATCCCCGTTCTGGGTGTAAAATCTTCCTCTATCATTTCCTTCAATATTTCCGCCCATTCCTTTCCCCTTGCAATCCATACATCAAGTATTACACTATTTTCTTCGTCCTCACTAAAAATGCTCCCTACGCTGTCATAATCCTTATAGAAGGAAGCAATAAAGTTAAGCCATGTTACTTTTAATCTCTCAAAGAAGTTAGATTTTGGAATTTTTACCTTTTCATCAGGCGGTGAAATAACAAAATAATCTATCATCAGGGGCCTGCTTTGAAGCTTGGTAATATAGGAACCGAGGTTTGTCTGGGCATTTTCTAAATCGGTTAAGGCCCTTGAAATCTTGTCCGGGTCTTTAGCCATGCTCAGCAGTTGATCACATATCTGCTTGTAATTATTTGCAATTGAAGGAACCTTTGATGATATATCGATTAATATATTCGCATTTTCCTTCATTCTTTCCGCAAGGTAGCGCAAATCATCCGTAAGTCCAGGGATTTTCTTATCCAGTTCATATTCGTAATTGGGATCCGGTTCTGAGCCTGTAATCATTATTATTTTCCTTATTATTTCAGAAAGAAAAAGAATATCTTCTGTTGTCCTTTCCACCACCGTTGCCAGCGGACCGTGCTTAACGGTCATGGTTATTTCATGTTCACCCTTCGTAAAGTAGAACAAGTAAGGCTCCCCATTCTCATTTTGCAGGGTTTCTCCGCGCCAATCCCTTGCGTATTCAAACTTGTATTCCATCAATTCCTTGAAAGGCACTTTTCCGTCAATAGCTATCTGCCTGTATGATGGCAAGCCGTCATCATAGCTTTGCATAAGTTTGATGGTTATCTTGTACAGGCCCTCTTCCTCCACGTTAAATTTCCATGTTATTGACTGATTTCCATTTCTCCATCTTCTTCCTCCAATTACATTAAGAAGCCTGGATGTAGGTTTCATGGGTTCCGCCTTTGGATCATTGCTGCTTTCACGTCTTATTGTAGGGTCGCTCTTTGCCTGGGTTTCTTCGGCCTGGAACTTGATGGTTTGTGTTGCTTTTTTGTAACCCTTCTCACTGTAAGTTTTCAGCACTTCTTCATAGGAAGGTATATCATCCGGTGCTCTCAGTATTATGCTTCCTATTACAACCGGCTGGTCAACATAGGTCATGCGGAGCACATGTTTTCCTTTTGTAAAATGAAACAGTAGTGGTTCTGAATGAAATCCCAAATTATCAACCAGGACTTGTTTCAACCATTTCTTTTCCTCTACCTGTTTGGGCCACACTTCATCTCCTATGTTGTTAAACCTGGTTTGGCCGTCCTCTTTCCAGACACGGTAAAAACATATATTATTAGCTTCCTTAAAAGGAATTTTCCCGTCAATTGAAAGGGCCCTTTGAATTGTGGAACCTGTGCCTCCGAGAGGATAGTATTCAACATCTATTTCATATAACCCATCTTCATCTATTTCAAATTCCCATTCAAACCAGTCATACTCATCAGTCCAGTTAAGAGCAGGCTGTGTTTTCCCTTCCAAATCCGATATAAGGGGAATATCACCCTTGCTCGATTTTATTATATTATCAGCCGTCAATTCGGTCGTTTTATTTTTAACAGGTTTCAAATCCTGCTTTTCATACCCGTTTTTTACTTCAGTATAAGTTATACTTTCAGAAAATACGTTTGTTCCCGTTTCAATTATTTCTATAAAATTCCCATTTCCCTCATCGGGTTTTGTATCAACCATGGCTCTTATTTCATTTTCTCCAAAGACATTCTGAATTGCCGGAAACGAAAAAAATACAAAAGCAAGAACTAATAATGGGATTAAAACTTTAATCGGAAACTTTCCCCTTAAAATATAACCCATTTCTATTTCTCTCCTTTGAATTTGCATCATGCTTTTCTTGACATATATGATTTTATCTTGAGTTTGCAGATTATATATTACTTGACATAACCTTTTGAGTAAATATTCATTTTTTTATATACAGTTTTACAATGCATTGGCTACCACATTTACATTGCATTTTCTGAATTCTCCGGGTGTTATACCCTCAACCTGCTTAAATCTTCTTATAAAACTTGAAACATTGTAATATCCTACTTCTTCAGCTATATAATTTAATGATAAATCAGTCTGCATGAGGAGTTCCTTGGCTTTATTAATTCTAAGCTCAGTTACAAATTCCAAAATTGTTTTGCCTGTTTTGGATTTAAAAAACTGGCTCAAATAGGATACGGTCATGCCAAAATTATCGGCTATCATTTGTATGTCAAAATTGCAGTTGTCATAATTTTGCTGTATGAAATTTATAATTTTATCTATAAGATTAATCCTTTCTTCCTGCATATGTCTTGCTTTTATTGCCGAGCATACATCCAAACAGATTCCCTTTATAATTTCAGTAAGCTCTTCCATTGTTTCTATTTTTTCCAGGAGGAAAATATCCGGATACTTGTTTCTCACAATAATGTCCTTATCCGCATTAAGAACTTCATATATTATTTCGTAACAAAGTCCTTTTGCCACAAATATTGGTACATTATTTTCCCTTATGTAGTCTGCCACTGACTCTATGATATGCTGTATTTTCCTTATGTTGCCCTGCTTAATTAAATGTCTTAATTCCTCAATATTTTTCTTATCAGGATAATCTTCGATTTTAAGCTGGCAGGAAATTATATCGCTGTAATATATTATTTGCCCGTTACCCTTTATAAACTTATATTTTAACGCTGTTGAAGCATTCATGTAGGATTTTGAAATAAATTCCGGGTTAACATATTCATCCCCTACTCCCATGGTAAGTAAAATATTATATTCATTCTTGGCCTTACTTATCATGTTTTTCAGCATCATATTAAGGCTTTGTTTGTTATCCTCATTAAAAGCCAGCAAAAGAATGTACTGGTTTGCTTCAATGTTATCCCTGAAATAATAATCGTATTCTTCCATAATACAGCTGCTGATTATCTTGGCCAGCATATCCCTGTTTATTTCGGTCTTGCTTAGCTCAGCATTATAATCCTTTGAGCAGGCTTGAATTATAACAATTTGAAAACAGTTTTTTGAAAATTCAATTCCTATACCTTTTCCATACTTGTTAAACTCTTCAATGGTTTTTATCTGTCCTTTTATAAGAGAGAATATAAGTGAATCCCTTAAGGCGGTGAGGTTTTCATTAAGATTATTTTTCAGTTTTATATTTTGAGAGGTAAGGTAGGCAATAGTTTCACGCACCAATTCAATTTCATTCAGATATTCTTCATCCTTGTTAAGGGTCCTTTTTATATAAGATATAAGCTGCCTGATGGGCCTGTAGTTTACCCTCATAAATAGCAGGATCAGGATTATACCCAGTATAAATACTACTGCAAGCCCTATAAAATATATGAATTTCGCTTTTGCCACATTTCTCATCACATATTTTACTGGAATCAGCGAAACGTATTTCCAACCAAAAAAATTAGAACTGGTTATAAAAACGAAATATTTGGTTCCGTTAATTTTTTTCTCAAAAACGGTATCCTTATCATTCAATGAATTGATAAGGTACTTAAATTCATGAGAGTTTATATGTTCGCTATAATTGCTTGAAGTAATAACCTGGTTTTTCTCGTCAATAATAAGACTGGTTCCTTTCATTTCGTTTACATTGGTGGGTAACAACTGCTGTACTTTCCTTTCAGGTATTAAAAATATAAGAGAGGACTGAGGTATTTTACTCGATTTGTAATTCGGATAAACAATTGTTATGTACGATTCATCGGTATTAACCTTTTCAGCAGGTCTTACGAAAGGCATATGGGATTGAGTTATGTCCTGTATGAAATCTTTCAAGGTCCAGTTTTCATATTCGTATATGCTGTTTATGAATATATTTAAGGGATACACTCCTTCATTGGTATAGACATACATGTCATCTTGCAGGTAAAGTGCAACCTCGCTTATAAAAAAATTAGAAGCTGTGTGTTTTCTGATTTCATTTTTAATATATAAATCCCTCGTTGGAGAGTCCTGCATTGACAGGTATAAATTTAAGCTGTTGTTGGCGCACATTATCTGGTAGCTTATGCCGTATAATTGGTTTATCTCGTTATCTATAGCTGTTTTTGATTTGTTCAGCGAATTTACGGTATTATTTATTATCTCATTTTTTAAAAGCTCCACAAAAATTCCAAAGACTATGAAACTCAATATAACCACAGGCACTAACAGTATGAATGTATATGATATAAGATATTTAATAAAAAACTGTGAATTTTTTGGAAAATCCTTTATTTTCAGGAACATCAGCTTAATCCCCCAAATTAAAATGAGTTTCAGGACGCATTATTAAAATAATGCGTCCTGGAGAATAAACTATAAATTTACACAACTTTAAAGGGCTTTCGTATTTATTATAATTATAATACAAACCATTTGCCGTTTTCTATCTACCTTGCATTAAATCTATCCAGGGCATTCTGGTAAATCTGGATGATCTCATCAACATTCCTCTTCTTAACCGTTTGAACATAAGCGTCAAAGTTGCTTAGAGGTTCTTCTCCTGTTACAAATTTCGCAAACATATCGCTAATATAAGAACCTATGCTTTCATTGTAATCCAATATTTTACTGTTTTCTTCAGCAGTAAAGCTTATTGACGGATGAATTATAAGATCGCTTGAAACTTTGGACCATACCCTGTCAGCTTCGGCACGGATTGGTGAGAATCCTGCCAGGTGTGCTTCCACATAACCATATTTCGGAAGAGCCCAGTGAGGTCTTACATAATGCGCAAGACTGTCGGTTTCACCGTCATATTCCCTGAATTGCGGCTTTCCGTCAACATAATCAAAATTAACACCCTCAACACCCCAGGAGAGCAGGAATGAACCTTCGTCACTGTACATATAATCAATTAATGTTGCTGCCACCTCAGGATATTTACAGCTGGATGTTATTATCGTAGTTTCTTTGTTGATATGGGAAATTAATTCAGTCCTGTCTGTATAGACTATGCCGTCTTTGGTTGCAGGCCATGGAACAGCTACAAAATCAGCATTTGGATTTTTCTCCCTCAAAGTAGGCAAATATTTATCCCATGCATTATCAAGCCCTTTAAATGAACCAGCAAGGTCTGATGTAATATTGCTGTCCGTTACTTTGCTGTTTGGAGTTATGGAGTTCTTGCCAATCAATCCCTCTGCATACCATTTATTCATAGTTGCCAGATAATCTTTATATGCCGGCTCAATTGGTCCATATTTAACCTTCTTGGTGGCAGGATCAAGATAATATGTCCTCCTGATTCCGAAAGCGGGGGCAAACATTTCAAGGCCTGTTCCGTCATACGGGATTTCATCTGCCTGGCTATTGTTGTTTGGGTCGCGGTTTTTAAACGCAGTAAGTACTTCATACCATTCATCGATATTTTTAGGCACATCCAAGCCTAAGTTCTCAAGCCAGTCCTTACGCATTACAAATCCTGTGGTTGCTAGTTTTAGTAAATCAGTTTCCGATTCAAGGGGATTAAGCATTGAGAAATAGTAGAATTTCCCGTCATCCGTTGAAACTTCCTTCCTGATACTTGGTTTGGTTTCAAGTATCTTTTTATAATTGGGCATATATTCTTCAATAAGTTTGCTAAGCTCAATTGCAACCCCATCCTCACCAAGTTTAGCAATTCCTCCGGGATATGTGGCCTGATGTGTCCACATTATTAAGTCTGGGTATTTTCCGGATGCAAGTATCATTTTGTATTGATCATCCTGGGCTTGGGTATCTCCCTCCATCCTCATGAATTTCACTTGTATACCCGTTCTTCTTTCAAGTTCCTCTATGCAGTACATTTCATCTTCGAGCCATTTTGAAGCGTTCCCGCGTATAAGCCAGGTTAGTTCCAAACCTTCAGGTATCTCAACTTTTTTGGTCGGTGTATTTTCCGAAGAGGAAGCGGAAGAAGAATCAGTCTTACCCTGAACGTCCCCTGTCGTTGCTTGAGGCGAATCCTGCGGGGTTGTAGTTTTTACGGTGCAGGCAGATAACACGAGAATTGCAATTAAAAGACACAAAAATGATTTGCTTAATCTTTTAAATTTGATTTTCATTAGAGATGTCCCCCCATTTTTATTTTATTTAATCTTTATTTTGAGAAAGATGAAATATCGCGAATATTTCATTCTCTTTATGGGCTTGTCGGGAACATAAAAATTTTCTGTATAATAAAAAAACATTCACAGCCAAAAAAATAGCAAATTAGGCTGTGAAAATCAATGCTCAAGATTTTATATACAATTTTTTATATGCTTTTGCATGAAATTTTCTAGTAATTTTATGATTCAAATTATAAGATGTTAGTTCAATTCACTATACTTCTTCTCATTATACTTCTTCCACCAGAAACCAGTCAAAGTCCGCAAATCCTTTACAGGTATCTATGCTTGCACTGCTCTGGTTTAAAGCGTTATTTTCATAACTTACACAGAAAATCCCTACTTTTGCTCCTATCCATTTACCTTCCCTGGCAATAAATTCCTGTTTGAAAGGTACAAATTCTTCTCCGTCCAAACTGTAACTAAAGGTACATTTTGCGCCTTTATCTACATGGACCTTCAGGTATATCGGCTTTGGAACATCATCAATATCCCTTCCTTCAACTTCATATTCATAACCTTTATCTCCGTTTCCAAAGGTTAACGAAAGGCGCACTCCTTTATTCTCTGTTTTGTTCAGGGCAATATATGCATAGTCAGTACCTGTAACGGCAAGACCTGCCCTTTCACCGGAGGAACAGGGGTTGAATTCCATCCTGGTTGTGGCTTCAAAAGAAGGAGCAGGTAATTTCTGCAGCAAAAGATTAGGTGCATTCCACATCAATTTTGAGTTATTCCCGGGAATATTGTATGCATACAGACGAATATGGTTTTCTCTGGCATTTAAGGAATACCAGCCCGGAGCTTGGTTGGCATGCCACTGCCACTGCAGGCCCAGAGTTTCTTTGTCAAAATCGTCGCTGGTGACCGGCACTTCAATCGGATGCTGTTTTCCTACGTTTGGCTTTTTGTATCTCTTCACAGGTTCTCCTATTCCATCCCCATTAGTATCAACACCCATAAGCGGCCAATCATCAACCCATTTAACAGGCTGCATATGTATAATCCTGCCATAAGCTCCCACGTCCTGGAAGTGTATAAACCATGTTTCACCGTTATCAAGCTCAACCCATGCTCCCTGATGGGGCCCGTTAATGTCCGAATCTCCCTGGTGCAGCACAATCTTCTCTTCATACGGCCCGTATACATGCCTTGATCTAAGTATCACCTGGTATCCTGTAGCAACTCCGCCTGCAGGTGCCGAAATATAGTAGTAGCCGTTTCTCTTATACATCTTTGGGCCTTCTATGGTGGGATGATTTACGTTACCGTCAATGACGATTCTAAATTCATCCAGCAGTTCCGTTCCGTCAGGCTTCATCTTGTTTATGGCAAGTACGCTTTTAAACCCTATCCGGCTCTTAGCAAAAGCATTAACAAGATAAGCATTTCCGTCGTCATCCCAGAAGGGGCAGGGATCAATCCATCCTCTTACTTTCTTCACACACACCAAGGGCTCCCATTTACCAAAGGGGTCTTTGGCTTTGCTCATAAAAATGCCTTCATCCGGCATAGCAAAATAGACCATAAAGTATCCATCATGGTAACGTATGCTCGGAGCCCACACCCCTCTTCCGTGTTGCGGTATCGAATAATCATCAAAGGGAATGCTGTCAATGATATAATTAACAAGCTTCCAGTTAACCAAATCCTTTGAATGAAGAAGAGGCAATCCGGGTATGCAGTTAAAACTGGATGCAACCATGAAAAAATCGTCATTTACCTTTATAACGTCCGGGTCTGAATAGTCAGCATAAATTACAGGGTTTACATAAGTTCCGTCATTCCGATCTGCCACCCATATTTTGGGGAATCCCTGCTTCCTGTACATTGCAATTTTATTCTCGATTGACATATTTCTTTATCCCCCCACGTTATTTCTCCTGTTATCTTCATTTGCCTTTATTTAGTTATATTCATTTGGTTAATCTATTCATTTGGTTAATCTGTTGCTGAACACTTTTTCAATTTCATTAAGCTCCTCTAACGGATTCCAGCCGTCATTTTCCGCCAATACATTTTCAATTGTATACTTTTTGGCTTCTTCAGGAGTAAGAATTCTGGACCATTTAACCCTTTTACCGGTTATACCACCCGGTCCCATACTGTTATATTCGAAGTATCTGGCAGTTTTTTCTCTCTCTTCTCTGTTCCAGTTATGCCATCCCTCTTCTTTGATATGCTTATCCATCCAGCAATTTATAAATGCAACGTTTGCATAATCCCTCCAGGGCCTGCCAAGATAAACCGTCCGGGGTTCCATGTCTCCCATCAGCCTGCAATTCAGGAACACATATCCGTATTCCTGCTCCTTGGGAGTCGAAGCTGCGGTAATATATCCGTTAACCTCCGATTGTCTGTCCAGGGAAACAATCTCGCACTTATTAAACACTGCCGTAGCCGAGCCAAAAATAAAGTCAACATCCCCCACAATGGTACAGTTTTCATAATACTGCCTAACATGCCTTCTTTCGGCATATTCCCTTGGGCCTTTAAAGGAACCGGGTATATTCGTCTCATGAGGTAAAGGCCCGGTGAAAAGGGTATCCTGGTGTCCCAGGAACCTGCAGTTCTTAAATATTACCCGGTCAGCGTCAACATATGCTGCCAAAGCTTGCCCTGCTATTTTCCCACTGCCTGCGCTGTTTTCAAATGTAATGTTTTCAGCAATGAAACCGTCTCCGCCTATAAACGTGCTATAAGAACGGAAAGTACCCATTTTCTCCCCGTTCTCAAGTAACTTATTAGCCCCGTCATCAAAAGTAAGTACGGTATTTTCTGGATCCTCGCCTATCAGGGTTACAAAAGGCTTTTCGATGTATAGTTTCTGCTTGTAAATCCCTTTCTTTATGTATATAAAAACTCTTTCTTTATTATTATCATCTATTGAATTTATAGCATCCTGGACGTTTGTAAAATCACCGCTTCCGTCCTTTGCAACCACTAGCATACCCTTTCCCCTTCCTTTCGCATAATTCATGCTATTTATCAGCAATTCTATATTAGTTTTTATATCAGCGATTTATTATTTTATATCAGCATTTTACATCAGCAATTCCGCACCTTTACTTCCGTGCCGTCAATGTTTTCCACGTTTAAAGTCTCCACGTTGCTGCAGTTGCGGAATGTAAGATCATACTCCTCTTTCACTCGGAGCTTGATATTATTCAGCTTTAAATACGTCGCATCAGAACATTCAATGCCTTTTTCTGCAGTTATAAGGATGTTGTCAAAACAGATATTATTTATAGGCAGTTCAGGTAACCCCATGATATGGACAGCCCTCTCCGCATTTATACAAACTATGTTTGATATGGATATATTCCTGAATTCGGGGGTTTCATCCGTAACAGGAGGCACCTGATTCTCTTCTTCCTTTGAAGATTCCGCTTTGCCGACACTATAATGCATGGTTAATATTATTGCCTCCCTTTGAATATCCTTCATAAGTATGTTTTCTATGTAAATATTCTCTACAACTCCGCCCCTTCCCCTTGTGCTTTTGAACCTGATACCGGTATCAGTTCCGATAAATGTGCAATCGGATATATAAACATTTCTTACACCGCCGGACATTTCACTTCCAACAACGAAACCGCCGTGCCCGTGGTAAACAGTGCAGCCGTATATACGTACATTTTCAGTAGGCCTTCCCCTTTTACGGCCTTCTTCATCTTTGCCTGATTTCATACATATGGCGTCGTCTCCAACATCAAAAGCGGAGTTATATATCTGGGCATTTCTGCAGGATTCCAGGTCAAGGCCGTCCCCGTTTTGGGAATACCAAGGGTTCCTTACAGTTACATTGCGGATCGTCACATGCTCACAGAGCAGGGGATGAAGGTTCCATGCGGGAGAATTCTGAAACGTGGGGCCATCCAACAATACTTTTCGGCAGTTAACAAGGCTTAACAAATTAGGCCGCATGAAAACCTTGTATGGCTCACATTCTTCTTTTGACAATACTTTACCCCGGTTAGCTTTAAAAAACCGTTCGCCTTCCAGGGCCTCTTTTGTAGGCCACCAAATGGTGCCTTGCTCATTTAGGGCTCCGCCGGAGTTAATCAGTTTTTCCCACTGGGCTTCGGTCATCTTGACTTTTTTAACAGGCCTCCATGCTTCACCCTGGCCGTCAAAAATCCCTTCGCCTGTTATGGCAATGTTTTCAAGATTTTCGCCGTTTATGGGGGAAAGGCATCTCCATGTCCTTAATCCTTCGTAATGGGACATTACAATGGGATAATGACTGAAATCTTTGGTAAATAATACCAATGCGCCTTTTTCTACGTGAAGGTTTACATTGCTCTTTAACGTAATGGGACCTGTAAGCCATATCCCGGGAGGTATCACAACCCTGCCACCGCCGGAAGAACTGCAATCATTTATGGCCCTTGAAATGGCTTCAGTATTCATGTGTATCCCATTTCCGACAGCTCCGTAGTTGGTAATGATGAAGTCTTTGTTGGGAAAAACAGGGAGTTGAACTTCCGGCATATCAAAATGCTGGATTTTTGATTTGAAATTAGTTCCCGGATTCTCACAGTTATTTATTCTTTGCATCTAAATTCCCCTTCTCTTTCTTATTTTTATTATTTTATCTTTATTTTCTTATAATTTTATCATATTTTATTAACTAAATATTTAAATTAAGCTTAATATTTAAAATAAAATGGAAATAATGGCCGTTCTTGTTCGTGGAAATTTTTTAAATTCAGCGAAATAGGGTCTGTAATACTGATTTAAATTGGGGTCTTGTATGCCTACACGTCACCGGTGCTTGTTGGAAATGCAACACCGTCGGTTGCATGATTAGGGTCAAGTTTAAAGAACGTACATTTCAATGTCTCTGTGGTTACGTTGTTCCTGTGGCAAATTCAGGCCAAATCAGCCCTTCTTCGTATGACTTGTTCATATACTTTATATGCTCACCTCACGTTAAGCAACGGCTACAAAGACAAAAGAAATGAACTCTTCTTTTGCGCCTTAACCTTATTTTTTCACAATGTTTTAAAATTTTATGTGCGCTTGCTTATCCCGGCATGGGCCGTTATTGCACCAATAATACCCACCAGACTTGTCGCCAGGAAAGCTATTGTCATATTGGATATGTCACTGATAAAGCCAAGGCATACAGGACCTATAAACATACCAAAACTGTATATTGCCTGGTAAAAACCCATTGCTGTGGCTCTTTGCCTGGAACTGAAATTCTTTATGCTCAGCCCCATCAAAAGAGGAATTATCATGGAACGGCCGCAGGCTCCAATAAACTGGATTACATACAGCATATAAATATTTCCTGCAAAAGGAACGGAAGCACACGAAAGGGCTGAAATAATAAACCCTAATACAATTGTTTTTCTGGCACCAAGGACCCTTAAAAAGAATGTCCCGGTTAAGGGAGATATTAATAAACCCGGCAATGAAGAAAGCATGCTCAGGACACCTATCTGGAATTCATTTGCCCCAAGTTCTTTTGCAACAACTGAAGTAAAACCCTGGGCAGTAGCAAATGTAAGGAATTGTGAAAACACTGCCAGGATTGAAACAAGGATAAGGCTTTTATTCCGGGCCACATCTCCTATCTCAGCAACCTTGATTGGTTCAGTTTCCGTATTATTCTTCTCAACTATCCACAATCCTAATATAATTGCAATAAAAGCGGTTATTCCTGCCAGCAGGAAACTGTATTTATGTCCAAACCTGTCAGCAACAATTCCGCCCAAAAGCTGTGCAGACAAGGTTCCAAGGGAATTAAAAGAATTAAGATATCCTATTGCTTTCGGCGCTTCATCCTCCCTGAAATAACCGGCAAACAGAACGGAAAAAACCACCCAGCTGGACGCGGCGCAACCCGAAAGGGATCTGAAAATTAAAAGGGAGTATTTATTTGGGAATATAAATACTCCCAGCCCGCTTATCATGGCAAAAAAAAGCCCTAAAATTATAAACAGCTTTCTCTTTTTCAATACATCAGATGCAATGCCGAGGGGTATCCTCAAGAGCATCTGGGTAAAACCATATGAGCCGGCTATAAGGCCGGCTAATGTAACCGAAGCATTTAATTCAAGGGCAAACACAGATAGAATAGGAACATAGGAATAAAGCGAAAACCAGAACAACGAAGTTATAATACAAAACAGCACAATTCTGTTGGTGTTCTTTTTTGCATCTTTCTTCCTATTTGCACTGGTGTTTATATTTGCTTCTACTCTTTCTTCAATATTTTTATTATTATTGCCAGCATCAGTGTTATTTGTCGTTACCATATTCATACCCTTAATGTATATTGTAATATTAATTTTATATATTAATTTTATATTTATATATCAATTGGAATGCATGATGCATTAAACGTTTCATCATTTCTTAACAGCAACATCATGCCATTTATCATTATAACATATACACCATTATTTATTACATCATGTTTTGGCTTTTTTAGTTTGATATTTATTTCGTTTATTTGCATTAATTTTCATTCTATATACAGCCATATATCACATTTCTAAGCCTTGGTATCATATATGGCTCAAGATTTGAAAGAAGCTGCTGCATAAATACAACCGTAAGATTCTCAGTCGGATCCATGAGAACCCAGGTTCCAGCCATGCCGCTCCAGCCAAATTCACCTATAGAGCCGTTTATTCCGCCTTTCTGGGGATTCATCATCACCCTTACTCCCAAACCGTATCCGTACCCTGCCATGTGGGACCAGGTTATATCCTCTATCTGTTCAGGGGTGAGATGATTGGAAGCCATAAGCTGGACAGTCTTTCTCCCCAGTATCCTTACACCATCCAACTGTCCTCCGTTAACCAGCATTCTTGCAAACCTGCCGTAATCCTCAAGGGTAGACAAAAGGCCTCCTCCTCCGCTTTCAAAAATCGCATTTGGCTGGTAAAATCTGTCCATTCCAGTTTCCTTTTTCAAGCTTCCGTCTTTTTCTTTCCTGTACATTGAGCACAGTCTATCCCGTTTCTCTTCAGGTATTCTGAAAAATGTATCTTTCATGCCAAGGGGTTCAAATATCTCGTCATGTAAAAACTGGCTGAATTTCTTTCCGGATATAACCTCGATAAGGGCGCCCAGCACATCATGGCTATACCCGTAATGCCAGTGGGTCCCAGGTTCAAATGCCAGCGGTATTTTCGCCAAAATCTCGCATAACATCCTTACATCATATTTTTGGGCCACATTTTCATCCTTTAAAGCCTCTCTGAGGGCTTTTGCCGCTTCTTTCCCGGATTCGCTGTCCATATCCCCGTATGTAATTCCCGATGTCATTGTAAATAAATCCTTTATACGAATAGGATTTCTTGCAGGAGAAGTATAATATTTCCCATTCGGTCTGCAATGATAAACCTGCATATCTTTAAATTCAGGCAAATACTCGTACAAAGGATCATTTAACAGAAAGCGGCCCCTTTCATAAAGCATAAGGGCTGCAGTACATGTAATTATCTTGCTCATGGAATAAATTCGGAAGATTGTATCGGGCAATATCGGCTTTTTTGTATCCAGGTCCGCATAACCCACATAATTTTCATATACCTTGGTATCTCCCTTCCAAATAGCGCACGAACATCCAGCCGGCCCATATTCAAGGAAGCTTTTCAACAGCTCGGTCACTTTATCAAACTGTCCCATATAAATTCCCCCCTGTTTAATTTTGTATGATTAATTTTAAATATAGATTTTTTTATTAATTGCTTTAGTTATTTGGTTTTCAACCTTAAATAAGCTGTAAAGAAACTATAAGGTCACGGAAGTTCGTTCTCAAGCTTTTGCCTCTCATTTAGTAACCGTTCCTCACTGGGAATATATTGAATCCTGATCATATCCAGCATTTTAAAGCCCATGCTGCGCAGTGCTTCATCCACCTGGCCAACGCTTTGACCTCCCCATCCGTAAGAACCAAATGCCAGCCCAATCCTGTTTTTAGGGGCCAGTCCCTTCAAATAGCATAAAAATGCGGCCACATCCGGCATCATCCCGTTATTTAAGGTGGGTGAACCTACACAGATATATTTGGCCTCAAGAACATGGGTCATTATGTCAGAAATATGATTGGCCTTAAGGCTCAGCATTTTCGTCCCTATTCTTTTTCGTTCAAAAGCTGACTGAATCATATATGCTATTTGTTCAGTGGAACCCCACATTGTATCATATATTATCACGGCTTTATTATCAGCTTCATTTTCAGACCATTTCCTGTATTTATCAATTACGGATTTAATGCCGGATCTCCATATTAATCCGTGACTTGGGGCAATAATTTGAATATCCATGCCTGATACGGCATTCAAGACGTTTTTTACCTGCCTGCCATAGGGAAGCGCTATGTTGGCATAATATTTTGCCGTTTCTTTCATCGCTATGTCAAAAGCTAACTCATCAACAAAACGTTCGGATGTTGCAATATGCTGGCCAAAAGCATCATTTGAAAAAAGAACTCCTGCTTCTCTTAGAAAACTTACCATATTGTCAGGCCAGTGTACCATCGGAGTATGTAAAAACTCGAGGGTATTTCTACCTAAAACAAGTTTGTCACCGGACTGAACCGTTATAAAGTTCCAGCACCCTTCCGCAGCTTTACTATCTTTATAATATTTCTCGTAATGGGCCATGAGCCCTTTTTCTCCGTTAACGGAAGTTATAATGCTGGCATTTACGGCAATCTTCATGAGACTGGGTATGCTGCCGGAATGGTCCATTTCAACATGATTTGACACTATATATTCAATCTTGGCAGGATCAACCACATCTCTTATGCGCGCCAGCATTTCATCGAAAAAACAGCTTTTTACCGTATCTATAAGCGTAATCTTTTCATCCAGTATTAAGTATGCATTATAGGTGGTTCCCTTTTGCGTAAGATAACCGTGAAAATTACGAATATTCCAGTCAATCGCACCAACCCAGTATATGTTGTCCGCAACCTTAACCGCTTTCATTGCAATCACTCCTTGATGTCTTAAATGCATGCTTGACTTGCTAAATTTATAGCTGGTGTATTAAACGCATGTACTCACTTGCCCTTTGACAAACCTGTAGCTGTCTCCCCTGCCCATGTCAACTTCATACCCGACGGAACGGATCCTTTGCTCAATGCAGTGCCTGCAATGAACAGCATCATCCCCGGTGCATATTTTACCTTCATATATCTCATATTTTGCTCTTACTGATACAGGAGACAAGTTTGGCATAACCACGTTAGCACCTGCTTTAAGCGCCAGTTCTCTCCCTCTTTTATGCAGAGTTCCCATGGCCGTTGTAGCAGGCATCAGGGAATCAGGTATAAGTAATCTTGTTAATGCCAGCATTACCAGGGTTTGCTCCACTGTCCCGCCTTTTTCATTCTTTAAGGGGGTTTCGCTATGGGGAATAAAGGGACCTATGCCTATCATATCAGGGTGAAGCTCTTTAAGATAGCATAAATCTTCCGCAAGATCCATGGCAGTTTGGCCGGGAAGCCCAACCATAAATCCGGCGCCCACCTGATAGCCTATTTCTTTTAATGTTCTAAGGCAATCCCTCCTGTTATCAAAGCTCATTCCGGGATGCAGCTTCTCGTATAAATGTCTTGAAGCAGTTTCATGCCTTAACAGGAAACGGTTAGCCCCGGCTTTAAACATACGTTGATATTCTTCATAGCTTCGCTCCCCGATAGACAGAGTGATGGCAACATCATTAAACATTTCTTTAATGGATTGGATTATGTCAACTAACCTTTCTACGGTATACCAAGGATCTTCACCGCTCTGAAGCACAAAGGTTCTGTACCCCAACTTGTAGCCTTCGATACAGCATTCAAGGATCTCCTCCTTCGAAAGCCTGTACCGTTCTACCTTTTTGTTGGAAGCCCTAAGTCCGCAGTAAAGGCAGTTTTGCTTGCATATATTTGAAAATTCAATCAAGCCCCGCATATAAACCTTGTCGCCGTAATACCGCCTGCGGGTTTTTACGGCATAGTCAAATAATAGTTCCTTATGTTCCTCATCAATATTGTCAATTAGCCAGGCAAGCTCCTCTTTGCTTAAATTGTTTTCAAGATATAATCTGTCTATCATTTCATGCATTAATTTGCCTTTATCATTCACCGCATCTATCACCGTCATCTTTCTATGCAAACATAAGTATTTTTTAATTATATATAGCTTTTAATTACACAAAGCCTTTTAATTAATTATACCATAATTTATTTCCCCATATATAAGCATCCAATATCACAAATATTTCTCTATTTTATATAATTATTTTATATAATTATATAATTCAGTCTTGGAAAACTCATACAATTGAAACCCTGTAGTGCTCAAACCAGAAATCCAGCTGTATAAGCCATGCTATTAGCTGATCCCTGGACATCAGCTGTCCGAACCATGTATTACCGAATTCGCCGGATTCACCGGTTACCCTCTCAAGTGCATCGCTGCAGAGTATCTTCTTTAATTCGGAACCGGGATTGGAAAGCCGCTCTTTTAAAATATTTGTAACAATTTTTCCGTACTCCGGGTTCCTCGTTTTTGGATAAGGACTTTTTTTCCTGGTTAATATTTTTTCAGGAAGGAAATCACGGGCGGCACTCCTCAGCAGGGCCTTTTCTACCTTGTTTTTATACTTTATGCTCCAGGGAACGTTGTAAACATATTCCAGTATCCTGTGGTCAGCAAAGGGGACTCGTATTTCAAGACCGGTTGCCATACTCATCCTGTCCTTCCTTTCCAGAAGCTGGTTCATGAACCAGTTTACCGACAGCCAGGTGGATATCCTGCTGTCAGCCATTTCTTCGCTGTCATCCGGAAGGCGGGGGCAGGAATTCACTGAATCCTCAAATAACTGCTTAATATATTCAAAGCCCTTTTCAGGTTTCGCTACTTCCTTCTTAAAAAGGGAAACTCTTTCCAGGGGGCGGTAAATCCATGGGAAATATCCCGTATTCAGCATTTCCGGCCTGTAAAACCAGGGGTAGCCTCCGAATATTTCATCCGAGCATTCGCCTGAAATGGCAACGGTATGATTTTTCTTTATCTCCCTGCAGAAATAAAGGAGGGACGAGTCAATATCAGCCATTCCCGGAAGGTCCCTGTATATAACGGCTTCATACAGCAGCTCTGCAATGGTCTCGGTTGAAACAGTCAAAACGGTATGATCAGTGCCAAGATATTGGGCCAGATACAATGCGTATTCATCATCACTCTGGGGTTGAAACAGAGTTGATGTAAAGTATTTTTTATTATTTTCATATTCAAAGGAATATGTTTCCAAGGGTTTTCCCCATTTTGCATTCCTGCTTGCAACCGAGGTGATAACCGATGAATCTATTCCGCCTGAAAGAAGCGTGCATAAGGGCACATCGGACACAAGCTGTCTTATGATGGCATCGGTAAGCAAATATCTGGTTTTTTCAACAATTGCATCCTCACTGTCTTCCATTTCAAACGCCTGAAGAGACCAATACCGCTCAATCTTCAGGCCTGTGTCGTCAAAAACGGCATGGCATCCGGGCGGAAGTTCGTAAATTCCTTTAAACACCCCGCTTGATGCATGTCTCATGGGAGATATAAATAGCAATTGCCATAAACCTTCTTCATCAATTTCAGCTTTTATATCAGGGTGTTTAAAAAATCCCTTTATTTCAGAGGAGAAAATCAGGGTGTCTGATAGCTGGGTATAAAAGAGGGGTTTTACTCCCATCCTGTCCCTTGATAAGTACAATAACCTCTTTTCCTGGTCATATATTGCAAAGGCGAATATGCCGTTTAATTTTTCTGAGCATTTCATGCCCCATACAATATAGGAATAAAGCACCACTTCCGTATCGCAATGTGTGGAAAAATTCACACCCGATTGGATAAGCTGTTCACGCAGTTCATCCGTGTTGTATATTTCCCCGTTATAAACAATTACATACCTTGCGCCATGAAAATCGGCAATCATGGGCTGCAGACCATTTTCAACGTCGATGACTGCCAGGCGGTTGTGCTGAAAGCACACATTACTGCTTCTGAATACACCGTTTTGGTCAGGCCCCCTGTGGGAAAGGGCTTTACCCATGGATTCCAACGTAATATCTGATATTTGCACAGGTTCTTTAAAGTTGGCCAACCCAAGTATGGAACACATTTTATCACCCCAAAATAATAGAATTTATAAATAGAATTTGTCCCTCAATACAAGCATAAATAAAACGGTGCCTCTAACACGGCACCGTTGCCTATTCAGCAAAGCAACTTCGCTATACACTACCTTATATTATGATTTTTATATCCGTGATGTGATTTGGCAAATTTACATAAATGCCCCATACCGGGTAAATATCCATATAATATTTTTTTATACCTGCAAACATTATCGTAATGCCTATCGAAATGTTTATCTCAATGCCCCCACAGCCCTCATCCACGCAGTGGCAATCACTGCATGCCCTTCCTTCGAGGGATGGACTCCGTCCGGTGCCCAGAATTCCATGGGCTTATAGGCCGAATAATGCCAGAATATTCCGTCAAGCGGGACAAATAAGGTGCCGAACTCCCTTGCCAGGTCCCGGACAACCTGGATTTTGGGATTTAGGTCTTCTCTCCATGCCTTGCGGTCTTCAGGAGTATGCAGTAAAAACGGTTCCAGCAGGATTATTTCCGCTTTGGTCTTTTCCCTGGTACGGGTCAGTATGTCTCTGTATGATTTTTCAAAAGCTTCTACGGAAGTTGGGTCGTTTTGGTCATACCTTCTCCAGGTATCATTTATACCTATAAGTATTGACACCACTGTGGGATTCAGCTTTATGCAGTCCTCATCCCAGCGATTCACAAGGTCTTTTACCCTGTTTCCGCTTATGCCTCTGTTTATAAATTTGATATTCATTTCAGGGTATAAAGCCGAGAACATTGCCGCTATTAAAGAAGGATATCCGCCTCCCAGGTCGGAGCTTACCGCCCTGTTCCTGCCGCAGTCAGTTATGCTGTCCCCCTGGAACAGTACTACACTGTTGTCCTTAATCAACATCATTAATTCCCCCCATCTTTACCAATCTTTTTATATTCTTGCCGTACTTTTTCCTTTATACCTGCTTATTATTATATTTCATTTCGTAACATATTTTAAACTTTGTAACATATTTTTAGTCCACATATTTTCAATCCACGGATTTAAGGGATTCAATCATGTTAATTTTCCTAATCTTTGGTTTTATGGCAAAATTCACAATCAAGGAAAACAGCATTGTTAACACCGCTGCCCATACATAGCTGACAGCGTGTAACGAGCGTCCGAACATAACCATGTCGACTTCCACGGTTTCAATAACCTTCCGGTGCAGGAAAATACCTCCCACAAGTCCTAAAATACAGCCAATCACTGTGATTGCCACCGTTTCCCGATAGATATATGCATCCACTTCGTTATCAAAGAATCCTAAAACCTTGATGGTGGCAAGTTCCCGCTGCCTTTCTCCCACATTTATATTTGTAAAATTGTAAAGGACTATGAAGGCTAGCATTCCCGCCAGGACAGTCAGGACGAATATAATCCTGTCCACACTCTTGATGGAGTCTTCTATCTTCTCTATCATGTCCCGGGTGAACATTACCGTGCTAATACCGTCTATTTCAAGCAGACCCTCCGAGATTCTTTGCTGTACTTCATGGTCTTCCGTTGCCTTTCCCATCACGAAGTTATAGCCAGGTTCTTCTCCGAAGGCCTTTTCATATACTTCCGGTGCAACATAAATATAGTTAAATGTGTAGTTTTCAGTGATATCCGTTACTGTCAGGGTAATGTATTCATCATCCGAAGAATCCAGGAACTGAATGGATATCTTATCCCCTACACCGAGCCTGAGTTTCTCGGAAAGCTTTTCCGAGATGATCACGCTTTGCCCGTCAAATTCTAGGTATCTACGGCTTTTGCGGTCACGCAGTTCGATAAATTCCCCTATGCGCCCTTCATCTTTAGGTACTACAAGATATGCATTCATAGCGTTCTTATTTTCCTGTTCATCAGAAGCAGTATCGGATTCGCCGGATACAGATTTACCGGAAGAAGTCACTCCCGGAATAACTTCCACTGTCTTCTGCAATATCATAATTGAGTCAGTAAAATATTCAGGGTCATCCAGGAAAGCACGTGCCTGATCAGGTACCTCATTTTCGGTCAGGCCTATTATAACGTTATACCTGAAAATATCTTTGAATTGATTATCAATTATCGAGGAAACAGCATCATCGATTCCAAAGCCTGTCAGCAGCAGTGCGGTACATCCGGCTATTCCAATCACGCTCATTACAAGTCGCTTTTTGTTAAGGAAAAGATTACGGACAGTAGCCTTCTGTGAAAATGAAAGGCGTGACCATACAGGCCTGATATGCTCAAGGAATACGCGTTTACCAGGCTTTGGCGCCCTCGGCAGCATAAGCCTTGCAGGTATTTCCTTTAAAGTAGAATAGCAGGCAACGGATGTGGCAGCCAACGTACACAGGGTACAGACAATAGCGGCAATAACGGCTATAGACCAGTAAAAATCAGTTATCAAGGGCGGCAATGCGTACAAAATGCCATATGTATTCCAAACTATAGTCGGAAGCACTTGAAAACCAATCAATATACCTATGATACTGCCGGAAATACTTGCAATGGCCGCATACACAAGGTACTTGGCAGCAATTTGTATATTGCTGTAGCCTAAAGCCTTATAAGTACCGATTATAATTCTCTCTTCATCCACCATACGGGTCATGGTGGTGAGTGCCACCATTGCCGCAACAAGCAGGAATATAACCGGAAATACGGATGAAAGGGAATGCATTCTCTCCGTATCTGCCTTAAATGAGGAAAATCCTTCATTTCCTCCTTCCCGGTCAAATACGTACCATTTTGGTTTCTTAAGCTGCGCTATTTCTTTTTCCCCTTCTTCGATTTTTTCTCTTGCCTCCGCAAGTTTCTCATCAACCTCTGCCTTTTTCTCTGCATACTCCCTTTCTGCCCGGGCCAGTTCAAGCTTGCCCTCTTCCAGTTTTTCCCGTCCTTCAGCCAGTT
>Ga0134092_1001381_pt1 | contig 21431 bp, 18 predicted proteins | sample 3_6taG_FD_94454 | JGI IMG/M metagenome (GOLD analysis project Ga0134092, IMG submission 94454) | Switchgrass degrading microbial communities from high solid loading bioreactors in New Hampshire, USA - 3_6_20_6_A3 metaG | ecosystem: Engineered > Bioreactor > Semi-continuous > Anaerobic >... | reverse complement strand
GGAGTCCGTTGTGCAAAGCGACAACCATAATCTATGGACATCCCTGAGGACCGACGGAAGCCGCTACATGCTGTTTGTCATGAATCTGTACTCATCGCCCCAGAAAGCAAATATCCGGGTCAGGCTTGAGGACGGCTCCTGTCGCGAAATAGGGGAGGTCCGGCTTGCCCCCATGGAGGTAAAAACCTTCAAGTGGTAAAGAAGCTTTCTTCTGTTTTAAGCAGCTTAAAACCTTGGTATTTATAAAGCAAGCGGTGAACTTGTCTTCACCGCTTGCTTCTTTTTATGGCTCAAAGGGATAGGGTTCATAGGACATGGGGATATTGCAGCCCTTTGCGATCAATTCGCTGTTGGTGACCAGGTCGTCGGTATTGACCTGGGAGAGGGCGGTCTTGCCCAGGGCCCGGATCCCCATGATCAGCTCCAGCTTGCAGGCCTCTAAAAAGTTGTTCAGGGCTTTCGCTCCTATGTCGATATCGAAGTCTTTGGCATAATGGCTTTCATACCATGTGATAGCAGTCGGGGGCTCATAGGGCAGGGCTTTTGTGATAAAGGGGTGGGAAACCGCAACCAGGGCAATGGCTCCGATACAGCAGGCATCGGCTCCCAGGGCGCAGACCTTGAGGACATCCCCCGGGGTCCGGATTTTTCCCGCCGCAATCAGGGAGACCTTTTCCTTATAGCCGTTTTTATTGAGCCATTGGGCTGCCCGGTAGACGGCAAATACAGTGGGGATGCCAAAGTCGTCCTGCAAAATAGGGGGAGAACCCTTGGTGGCCGATTCGGCTCCGTCTACCACCACAAAATCGGCTCCGCTTTTGCATATCCAGTAGAGATCTGCCTCCAGTTGTTTTCCTGCGGCGATTTTCACGCCGACGGGAACGCCGTCGGTCATCTTGCGAAGCTTGTCAATCAGCCCTTTCAGGTCGCCGGGGCACTGAACCTCAAACTGCCTGGATTCGGACAGGATATCCTGTCCCTTTGATATGCCGTAGGCCTTCCGGAGCTCCTCATCAAGGAGCTGGTTTTTGATCATATATCCCACTCCGGCGTAGGCCCCTTGGCCTAATTGTATTTCTATGGCATCCGCCTGCTTTATAAACTCGGGTTTGATTCCCCAGTCGCCGCGATGGTACTGAAAAATCAAATATTTGGCCGCATCCCGTTCTTCCTGGAGGAAGGGGCCTCCCCCGGAATTGGTTGCCGTACCGGCCATGGCAGAGCCCTTTGCCAGGGCGATTTTCACCTTTTTGCTCAGGGCGCTTCCGTAGGCCATCGGGGCAATCATCATGGGATTTTCAATGACCAGGGGCTTTTTTGCCTGCTTACCGATCGTAACCCTTACGCTTACTTCAGGCTCCATATTGGTAGGCATGGTGGCAAGCTGGGCCACATTGAACTTGATATCTTCCAGGGATGGAAACCTATACGGGCTTCCCATCGGCCTTTCCAGGAGCTTCCCGTATTGGGCCCTGAGGCTGGTTTCCAAGGTGATCTGGGGTCCAATCCTTGCAGTGGATGAAACAAGCTCCCACAAATTTTCGTCATAAAGATCGGTCGTGAGGATTTTCAGAGCCTTATCATGGATCTTATTCACTACAGTGCGTCCCGCATATTTCACCCCGGCTGCACCCAGTGCAGTTGCTGCACCAATGGTCATAATGGTTCTGAGGGGTCTTGTCCTTAATTGCATCGCATCACTTCTCCTTTTTGCTAAAGATCCAAACTGCATGTTTAGATTGTTCCGGTTGGATGAATTCTTTCTCAGGATGGCGCATATGTATGGAACATCCAGTCTCTAGTATATGGAAAGATCCATTATTCATTCCGGGGATCCCAAATTGCGATGAAAAGCCCGGTTTGTTTTTTAGAATCACTTTATCCATATTTGAAAATATGATACAATCAAGGCGTTTGGTATATTCAGAACGGCAGGGGATATGGATTCCGCTATGTACCTGACTGGGCGACGAGGGGTGATATTCTTGATTGAAGTCCGACATTTGAAAAAAAGCTATGGGAATAAAGAGGCGCTAAAGGGAATTGATTTTAGGGTCGAGGCCGGTGAGGTGTTCGGCCTCCTTGGACCCAACGGTGCCGGCAAGACTACAACCATCAAAATCTTGACCGGACAGATACAGCCAAGCTCCGGAGAAGCCCGGGTCCTGGGAAAGGATGCGATGAAGCAAAAGGAAGAGATAAAACTTCATATGGGCATTGTTCCGGAAAAAGCCAATTTGTATGAGCGGCTGACGGTAAGGCAGAACCTTGAGCTTTTCTGCCGCTTGTATGGCTGTGATCTGGGACAGGTAGACAGCTACCTGGAAAAGGTTCACCTAATGAATGAGAAGAACAGCCCGGTGAAAAAGCTGTCAAAGGGAATGAAGCAAAGGGTACTTCTGATTCGGTCCATGCTCCATCAGCCAAAGCTTCTGTTTCTGGATGAACCTACATCGGGCTTGGATCCGGCCTCGGCTGAACAGATTCATAAGCTGCTTTTAGAACTCAATCAGAAGGGGATGACCATCCTGCTGACATCCCATAATATGGAAGAGGTGGAAAAGCTCTGTGACCGGGTGGCTTTTTTAGATGAAGGCACGATTAAGGCCATGGGGACGATAGAGGAACTAAAACTGAAGTACGCCAGCCGAAAAATGCGGGTATGGATAGAGGGCGAGAACGGTATCGAAGAAAAGCTGATGGATATGGACGGAAGGGAAAGTGCTGCCTGCATGGAGGAGTGGATCAGGCAGGGGAAGCTCCGCTCCATACACTCTTGCGAACCCACCCTGGCAGACATCTTTGTAAAAATTACCGGGAGGGAGATTGTATGAGCAGCAGCCTCGGTAGAATCAAGGCGTTATTGATCAAGGAACTCCAGGATATCCGAACCAATTTCAATGTCCTGGTGATGTATGTGATACCGATATTCATGACGGCTTTGTATAAGAGCTTTATCCCTCAAATGCCGGAGGGATTTGCTCTGGGCTTTGGCGTACTTTTTCTGGTTGTCATGGTAGGCATGTATGTTCCCTCCATGATCATTGCAGAAGAGAAGGAGAAGAAAACCCTTGAGGTGCTGATCCTGTCACCTGCAAAACCGGTTGAAGTGTTCATCGGCAAAGGCCTCTTGACTTTTCTGTCAATGATGGCGGCCTTCATCGTCCTGCTTGTGATATCCGGCAATTATTTCAAGCATTTTGATGTGCTCCTTTCAGCCACTGTCATTACGTCGATGTTTTCCATTTTAGTAGGCATGATGGTAGGGCTGTTGGCCCAGAACCAGATGAGTACAGGCATTGTTGGGCTGCCCCTTTATCTTTTGTTCATGATGGTTCCCCTTTTCGGAGCCATGAATGTTGGGGTGATGAAAGCCATCGGCAGGGTCCTGCCCACCTATTATTATTTTGATATGATTCGCCTGGCCTTTGATGAAGGAAAGGGAATCTTTGATATGATAGCTCATTTGGGAATATTGGTATTCAGTGTGGGGATCGCTTTTCTCATCTTGCTTTTGATTTATAAAAAGAAAAGGCTGGAATAGGGTACTTTTTTATACCTTTGGCATAATCCATAAATAATGTTATAATAATGGATATCAATACAGTATTGGGTGAACTTTTTGAGTAAGGGGACAGATAATAATGAAGAAAAGGATCATCATTGCGATATTCATATTGGCTTTATTGCTTCCGACATGCTTTCATACCCTTTTGGTTCAGGCTGACAACGGGGTGAGCTTGAAGGTGAGCTTCAAAGGCTTTGACGTGGACGGGAAAACCTTTGCAGATCACAGGGGAGAGTTTCAAGCCATCTACAGAATCGAAAAGGGAGACGCCAAGATGCTTGAAATAGGCTTTGAGGAGACCCTGGAAGATAAGGACGGGAACCGGGTTGGACGACCGAATATCAGGCTCATCGAAGGAATTTCCCAGGAAGGGGTTGTGGAATTCTACGGTGAGAAATATCAGCTGAGCAAGGAGAAAGCCCCCTATACGCTGAGATATGTTGTAAAATACAGGACGGAGGGGAGCGATCGATGGACAACTTTGGCCGACAGCCAAAGGGCCGTTCATGTTTTGAACATTGATTTGGATGTTCAATACCAGGCAGAGCCCCAGACCGTCAAGGAGGGGGAAGAGGTTCTATACACCGCAACGGTTGAGTCCAAATCCAATGTGACATTGTATAATATCTTTGTGAAGGACAGCGAGCTGGGGGACCTGGGAGTCATACCGGTCCTGCAGCCTGGTCAGAAGGCCGAGGTATCCAAGTCCTTTGTGGTGGTAGAAACGACAAAGAGCCATGCTGTAGTGGCCTTTGATGATCCCCTTGGGATCAAGGGCAGCCTCACGGAAAACAGCGGCCCGGTTCAGGTAGAGGTGGAAAGACTGGAGGCGGTAGCTTCCTTTGATCTGAAAGGAACCGTGGATAAAGTGTATCTGCCCATTGCCGGGGAAGTCACCTTTACCCTGGAGATCAGGAACCAGGGGAATGTGCCCCTGACGGATATCCAGTGTATTGATTGGGAAGAAAATGTATTTCACACAATCAAAGTCCTGGAGCCCGGCGCCCGGGAGACGGTCTCCTACCATCGAACGGTGGAGCCGGGTAACAGCTATACCATTACCGCCAGGGCCACGGTTCAGGGCAGCGGCCAAAAAATACAGGAGGTCTTCTCCCAGAAATTTATCAAGCTGGAGCCCAAAGTCGAAGTAGACCGAGTGCTGGTCCCCGAGAAAGTCAAGGCCGGGGAAAAGCTTGTGATAGAATATACCCTGAGAAACACGGGGACCGTGCTCCTCAAAAATATCAAAGTATCGGAGCCGGAATTCGGGGACATTGTCAGCATTGAAAGGCTGGAACCCAATGAGGAGCGGAAATTCTCCATTGAGCGAACATTAAGCCAGCAGAGCATCAGCAAAACCATTGTCACTGCAATAGAGGATGCCCTGGGCAGTGAATATCAATATGAAGCCAGCGAGCTTGTGATTCCCGTTGAAATTCCACCGGGAACTCCCCATATTTCCTTTACCGTCACATCAACCCCGGAGAAGCTGGAGGAGGCCGGGGAGGTAGAGATAAAATGCATATTGAAAAATGACGGCGACGGAACCCTCACCAATGTGGAGGTCACTTTGGTTGAGCGCCAGCTGATGATGGGCAGCATTTTGACCTTTAAGCCCGGGCAGGAGCAGGTTTTGACCATTCCCTCCCTGGGCCTGCAGAAAACGGAGACCTTTACCATACGGGCAAGGGGAAAGGACCAGGACAATAACTGGGTCGAATTCACCAGCAATCCCTTTGAAATCAAGGTAGGCTCCGAGCCCGACCTGGAACTCGATCTTGAAGATCCCGGTGAAGAGACCTCTGCCGACGATATCATCCCCGAGGTGGTGGAGGATAGGAAACTGGCCTTGATTAGGAGCATCCTGATTGGCCTGGGAGCCTTGGTTGTGCTCACCGCAGCGGCCTTGATCTATTTTATAAAGAAAATATCGTAAATCCATTTTTAAATCTCTGCTCAACAAAAAGAAAGGGAGTGCCGCAAAACTACTTTAGGGTGCTGCACTCCCTTTTTTATTTAAACCAACCCAAAACAGCGAAAATTTCTACGCTTCCACCCTCGCCATTTGCTTGTTTTTGAAAATTGTACGCAGGCTGCTGCATCGCTCACTGTTTTCTCATTGGGCGGCAGCCCTTTGCCGTCAAGCCGGGCAACCGCGAGGATGCCCTTGTTGTCTAGGCTTGCTGATATTTTTTGATAAACTCCTCCCTGGATATCCAGAACTCATAGGGCTGCCGAAGGTGCCTGGACTTGGATTTTGTATTGACCCTGGAAGGGGCAAAGAGCCAGCGCAGGAAACTCATCCATTTTTTCAGCCTTTCCTTCTCTTTCCCATCCTCCATCTGGCGGACGGAGAAGCCCAGCCGGCGAAGGACCGGGGCAAAGAGGGTGATGCCGAAGACGGCCTTTGCATGGGGGGCCAGTTCCCCGGAGGCCAGCTGCCGGCCAAGGAGGGCCAGCTCTTCTTTGATGATGGGCAGAAGCTGCAGGTCGGAGGAGAGTTCTACGGAGCCGATCCGGCCTTTGACGGTGGCCAGATTGGATATATGCAGCTCAATGACCGGATCCCCCTGCCTTATCTCCGAACCGTCTTCCAGAGGAAGGGGCTTGCCTTGATAGGGGTGGACATTGTATCGAATGAAACCGTAGGGGGAGCCCTCCAGGGTTTGGATCTTTTCCTTCTTTGCAAAATAAATCTCCCATAGGGTAAAAATAGGCCTTAGAATCTGTTTCAGCATGGGGACGCTCCTTTCATCCTGTCCAGGGTGGTAAACTGGAAGCCCTGTTTTTTTAGGTCCTCGATGATGAGGGGCAGGGCGGCAATGGTCTTTTCCGGCGCGCCGGGAGCCCCGCCGCTATCATGGAGTACGATGATGGAGCCGGGCTTTGCCAGATCCATCACCGCATCATGGATGTGCTCCGGAGTAGCCCACTCTTCCCAGTCCTGGGCTTCTATGGACCAGTATACGGGTATCAGCTTTAGCTTCCTGGCTGCCGGGAGGGTCATGAGGTTAAAGGTCCCCCAGGGCGGCCGGTACCACCTGGGGGCTTGTCCGGCTATTTGCGATAAAATCCGGTGGCTTTTGCCCATATCCCGGTAAGTGGTGCCGGGCGGCATCAGCCATGCATGGCGGTGGCTGTAGGAATGAATCCCCACCGTGTGGCCTTCCTGCAGCATTCGGCGGACCAGTTCAGGGTGCCGGGCTGCCCTTTCGCCCACCAGAAAAAAGCCGGCGGGCACTTGATAGTCCTTTAAAATATCAAGGACCCTTGGGGTGTACCGGGGATTGGGTCCGTCGTCAAAGGTCAGGGCAATCTTCCTCTCCTCCCCGGAGCCTTTGCGCAGGACAAAGGGGGAGAGATTGCGGGAATAAAGATTGGGCAGAAAACAATAGAGGATGAAAACTACAGCAAGTCCTGTTAGTATCCATATCCACATATCCAGTATCCTTTCTCCGTCTATTTGTCAGACAAAAAGAGCCGTCAGGAATTCTCCGCCAGCAATTCCCGGTAGCCGGATTCGGCTTTGCTTCTGCCGGGGTTTTGGGACCGGTAGGCCCGGGCGGCCTCGATGATTACCCTGGCCGCATCGCCGGCGGCAGTGGGCCTGGACATCTGCTCCATGACCTTTTTCATTCTTTCCAGCAGCTGGGGCTCCTTCCGGAGCATGCTGATGTTCTGAATCACGGCTTCTTCGTTCTCCGCCAAAATGGCGGCTTTATTGGAGGTTAAGTATCGGACATTGCTCATTTCATGGCCGGGGAGAGGATGAAAGAGGATCATGGGAAGCTTTTTGGCCAAGGCTTCAAAGATGGTGACTCCGCCTGCTTTGGTTAAAAGGAGGTCGGAATGCTCCATGATTTCCGCTATGTTGTCCACATGGCCAAAGACGCAAATCCTGTTCCTGCACGATTCCGATATATGTAAAAGCTTGCGGGCCAAAACTTTGTTGGTACCCGTGATGACAAGCAGCTGGATTGGGTAGACCAGCCTGTCAAGTTGCAGAATGATCTCTTCGATTCCCTGGAAAAAACCGATTCCGCCTCCCATGATCATAAGGGTAAAAAGCCCGGGGTCCAGGCGGTTTTTGTCCAGGAAATCCGAGCCTACCAGGGGCTCTTCAAACTGCCGGCGCAAGGGAATGCCGGTGACCAGGATTTTTTCCTGGGGGATTCCCCGATGGTGGAGCTGGCGGGCTACGGTATTGGCCGCTACAAGATAGAAGTCCACATATGGATGGATCCACTGGCTGTGGACGGCTACGTCAGTAATGATTGTAATCAGCGGGATATCGATTTTTCCCTTTGCCTTTAACTGGGATACGACCCCCGCCGGAGTGGGGAATGTGCAAACAATGGCGTCCGGCGAAAACAATTCAATGGTCTCCAAAAGCTTTTGCTGGCCCATCCTGTTTAAAATCCTCTGAAACCTGGAGTTGGGGTCCAGCTCCTGGGTGGCTTCGTAAAACCACTTGTATCCATAGGAGAAGTGTTTGATGACCTGATGGTAGCCGAAATGGATCAAATGATTGAATACAGGGTCCACATAATCAAAAAAATCGCAGATTTGAACAGTCCAATCGGGCTGCTCTCTCAGGATCTTATCCTTAACTGCATTGGAAACCTGATTATGCCCTTCTCCATAGCTGCCTGTGAGGATCAAGACATTGCATTTTCCCGTGCTGACAGAATACACGCTATCTACTCCTTTCAACGATCCAAAGATTATCCGGCAATTTCAAGGCTAAGGAGTGTACTACCCTGCATATATGCATATATATGTAGCTATACAATTATATATTATATCAAAAAGTGTTAAATTTTTATAGAAATAATAAGCTTTTGGAGAGCAATCGGCTTCTTTATCCCTTCGGGATTTTGAGGGTCCGGCTTTGAAGAGGAAGGGCGATGATGCTACAATAAAAGTATCAATAAAAGGGCAAGGGGCTTTTCTCATCCAGAAAGCCTCCTTCGTCGGCTTGCTTTTTAAGGCAATATTCCCGATAAACGGAATGATATCAAGTGGGGGATGAGATGATATATTTGGTTGAGCCCCAAAGGGATGATGCCAAGCGGGATATGGACCCATGAAAAGCACCCATGCGGTGAAGAGGCGGATCGTAAAATTTTAATCAAAGGGGAAATGAACATGCTGGATCTGGGAAAACTCAGCAGGCAGATTATGGAGATGGTCAGAAGGCGGCAGGAAGACATAGAGGATTACAGGGATAAGGGGCGGGAGGCCCTGGAGGCCTTAAGGGGATACGATGAGGATCCTTCAGCCTGGATGGCTCGAATCGATTCCGATGAGCACCACTTTTTTGTCGCTTTTCCCCAGGGGAAAATGCAAATGGCCTACCCCCTTCCGGAGGAGGTGGGCGCCCATACGGTCATGGCCGTGGACGGCTCTCAAATAGAGGTAGACACCCATGAAATTACCCTCTGCTATATCATCAACATCGGCCGGGTGGTGCTGCACTACGGGACCGGGGACAAGCCTTTGCTGGACAGCGTGCCTACGCTTTTTTACAAGGAGGAGGACCTCTACCGGGAGAAGAACGGGGAGTCCCTGCTGGTCCAGGGAGATGCCCTCACGGAAGTGAGGAGCTATATGGAGGGAAAGGCTTTGGAGGAGTTGCTGGATACAAAGCGGATCCCCTCCATTCCTGCGGTAGTCCTGGCCGACGGGTCCCTGGTGTCCTGGGATAAGTCTGCCTCTGCCAAGAAGGATATCGGAGGCTTTACCAGCCCCCATTTTGAAGGGGTCTTTCGGAAAGCGGAAGGGCTCGGTATTCCCGTGGCAGGATATATTTCCGGCTCCAGATCCTCCCTGGTGATTCATACCCTCCGGGCTAAGGACTGCACCCAGCAGGTGATGAACTGCAGCATATGCCCCTATCGGCTGGACAGGCAGGCTCCTTGCCGGAGGCTGGATGGAATCAGGGATACCCTTCTCTTTGAAAACATCCTAAAGCCCGGAGAGCGGAGCACGGTCTTTTATGGGGGGATCAACTCCCTTGAAAGAAAGGATTGGCCCAAATACCGCATCGGATTTTTCTTTGTCCATGTGGGACAAGAGATCGCAAGGGTGGAGGCTCCCGATTATGTCCTGGAAAGGAAGGAGCTTTTAGACCTTCTCCACAGGGTGGTCTATGATCAGGCCCAAAAGGGCATGGGCTATCCCATAGCCCTGCAGGAGGCCCACCATTTTGCGGTGGTCAAGGGAGAGGAGCGGGACCTCTTTTTCGATCTGGTGGAGAAGCAGTTTGGCCGCGCAGGGGTGCCGAGCGCCGTCACGCCGAAAACGCTCCGGAAACAGACCCGCATTTTCTGAAGGCACCGGAAGAACGGCCAAGATTTTTGCATTTTTTGCCCTTCGGCATAGATCCCGGGAATCGAAAAAGGGCTTCTGCGCCCGGTAAAGTCCGAACCATTCCCGGTCCACCCATGGATGTATTCGATCATGGGACCCGACTATTTCAAAGGACAGGATATAATTTATGCCGTCGGCAGTACCAAAAATATATAAAACAGTCGATATGAAGCAATGAACGAGAGAGAAAAAAGCAGGGATGAACGTACCGGAAATATATAAAACAATACGATATAGGCATGCCAAAATGCATTCCGTCGCCGGGGATCCATGGAGGGGCCTCGGTTTGACGCTTTTCCAAAAACAATTTCCAATTTGTTTGAAGAGATGGTAGAATAAAGATAAAATCAGGAACGTGTATTCGCAAGACGATGTAGGAGGATTCACTATGATCGGTGAGGTAATCGAAAGCAGGACTTCAGAATTTGTGGCTGAGTCGGTTGAGTTTGATCAGGTGCCGGCCTTTGGCTCTTTTGTAAAGGTCAGGGACGGAAACAGGACGATCTACGGGATTGTTTCCGGAGCCTATACCGGGAGCCTGGACGGATCCGGGCGGGCAAAGGCTTTTTTCAAGAGCATGGAGGAGCTTCAGATGGAGCAGCCCCAGATCTTTTCCCTCCTTCGAACCGAGTTTTCCTGTGTCATCATCGGCTATCGGGAGGGGGACAGGTACTGTCCCTATTATCCCCCTGCCCATCCAAGGCTCCATCTGCCGGTGGAGGCGGCCGACGAGGAAGAGATTCTGGGCATCACCCGCAGCATGGGCTATTTGAACAGGACCCTGGGAAGCCCGGCGGGGGACGGGGAGGAGCTTACGGCCGCCGCCCTCAGGAATGTGGCCTATCTCCAGGACAACCCCAGGGAATACGTCCTCAAAGCGGGGCGGGAGCTTTTGAAGATGCTCGGCTATGATACCCAGAGGCTCAAGAATATCATCGAGAGGGTGGATGTGGTATGAAGGGCACCATATTGAGGGGCTCCCTGTCGGGAGGCTTTGATGTCAGGCTGGACATCGGGGAGAATATCGAAGAGATCAAGGTAGGCACCTTCTGCGTTGTACAAGGGCGCCGGTTTGATTTTTTCTCCATGGTGGTGGATGAGGACATTGAGGCCGCCAATCCAAAGGCCCTTTATGAAACCGTATCGGACAATCCCCTTGTGAACGAAATTGTGCAGGGAACCGGGATCCTGGACAAGGTGAAAATCCAGCCCATGATCATGATCGACCGCAGCGATGGTTCCGTCCGGCCGGTCAAGAGCATTCCCGGCCATTTGTCTCCGGTCCGGGAGGCCAGGGAGGAGGATGTATTTAGAATATTCGGGCAGCCGGATGCCACCCATTTCCATGTTGGCTCTCCCCTGGATATGGAGCATATTCCCCTGTGCATCGACCTGGAAAAGTTCATTGAACGTTCCAACGGGATTTTTGGGAAGTCCGGGACCGGAAAGACCTTTTACACCCGCTTGATGCTGTGCGGGATGATCAAAAGCAACCTGTGCAACAGCCTGATCTTTGACATGCATTCGGAATACGGCTGGGCCGCCAGGGATGAGGATAAGAACCGGAGGGAAGCCAAAGGGCTCAAGCAGCTTTTTGGCTCCAAGGTGGCCATCTTTACCCTGGACCCGGAGTCTTCGCGCCTTCGGGGGGTGCATCCGGATTTTGTGGTGGAGATTCCCTATCAGGCCATTGAAGCGGAGGATATTGCCCTGGTGTGGGAGGAGCTCAACCTCAATTCCACAGCCCTGGAGTCCATCTACGTCCTCCAAAAGCACCTGGGCAGGGATTGGCTTTTGAGCTTTCTGAAGATGGAGGTTCCGGATATTGAGTCCTTCGCAGAGAGAACGGGGGCCCATACGGGAGCTTTGCAGGCCCTGCAAAGGAAGCTGATGAAGCTGGAGAGGCTGCCCTTTATAAAGGAAAACCCGGCGGATGACGCCGTCAAGCGGATCATGGACTATCTGGACAACGGCATGAATGTGGTGCTGGAATTTGGCCACCAGAAAAGCATGCTGGCCTATATGCTGGTGGCCAATATCCTGACCAGGCGAATCCATGAACTGTATGTAAAAAGGAGCGAAGAGGCCCTGGGGAAGGGGGGCATGGTCAATAAGCCCCTGGTGATTGTCATCGAGGAAGCCCATAAGTTCTTAAGCCCTGAGGTATCCAAACAAACCATTTTCGGCATGATTGCCCGGGAAATGAGGAAAAATAACGTGACCCTCCTGGTGGTGGACCAGCGGCCTTCGGGGATCGATCCCGAAGTCCATTCCCAGCTTGGCACCAAGATCACGGCCCTTTTGACCGAGGAGAAGGACATTGAAGCGGTCCTGTGCGGGAGCAATAATGCCAGGATGCTCAGAAACGTCCTTGCCAGCCTGGATACCAAGCAGCAGGCCCTGATCATTGGCCATGCCGTTCCCATGCCGGTGGTGATCCGGGTCCGAAACTATGACGAGGAGTTTTACAGGGAGATTACAAGACCGGTAAAGCCCGGTTTGGGAGCTAGGCTTAAGGAAAGCCGGAATTTGGACGATGATCCTGAAATGTCAGCGCCGGGCAGGGAATTTGAAGAATTGATGAAGGAGTTGTATGGAGAATGACAGAGGCGATTCGACTCATTCATACAGGGGATCTCCACATTGGGGTCCAGAACTACGGCAGGATGGACAGCGCCACCGGTTACCATACCCGTTTGAAGGACTTTCTCTCCACATTGGACAAGCTGGTGGACTATGCCGTTTCCAATGAAACAGACGCCGTCCTCATATGCGGGGATGTCTTTAAAAACAGGGAGCCGGACGTGACCCAGCAGCGGGAGTTTGCAAAGCGGATCAAGAGGCTGGCCGACAGCGGGGTTTTTGTCTATATCATCGTGGGAAACCACGACCTGCATAATGCAGCGGGCAAGGCCACTTCGGTGGAGATCTATGATGTGCTGGACATGCCCGGGGTGACAGTTCGGCGGAAGCCGGAGATCGATGTTATAAGGACCAAGAGGGGCTCTCTTCAGGTCATTGCCCTTCCCTATCTTTCTCCCAGCAATCTCTCGGTGGAAGGAACCACCATTGAAGAAATTTCCCTGGACATTCGAAACAAGATCGGAAAAATGCTGGAAGCCCTGGTTGCCAGGATGGACAGGACGCTTCCCACGGTTGTCATGTCCCATTTTTCCTTGATCGGTGCCGCTCCCGGTTCTGAAAAGTCCATTCTGATGGGCAGGGAGATCATGCTGCCGGTCTCTTTCTTCAATCGCCCGGAGTTTGACTATGTGGCTTTTGGCCACATCCATAAGCACCAGGTTTTATGGGAGGAGCCGCCGGTGGTTTACTGCGGCAGCCTGGACCGGGTGGACTTCAATGAGGAGAAGGAGGAAAAGGGCTTTGTAGAAGTCTTCCTGAGGCGGGGAGAAGCGCAATTTGAATTTGTACCCCTTGATACCAGGCCCTTTAAGACCCTGTATATCGATGCAAGGGAAGGCGATCCCTATGAGAAAGCCCTGGAGGCCGTTGAGCGGGAAGACCTCAAGGAGGCGATTGTAAAGCTGAAGGTCATGCTTCCGGCGGATAAGCTCTCTTCCCTGCGGGAGAGGGAGCTTTACAGGCTGCTGCGGGAAAAGGCCTTTTACGTGGCGGGAATTGAGAAGCAGATCACATCGGATAATTCCCGCACCAGATACCCGGGCATCAACGAGCAAATGGACCTGGAGGAGGCCGTTGCGGAGTATATCTCAAAGAAAGAGGAATACCGGCCGATACAGGAAAAACTTCTGGCCATGAACAAAGAGCTGATTGCCGAGCTGAAAGGGGAGGGAATCCTATGAGGCCTATTTCTTTGTATTTGAGAAATTTCAAGTCCTACGGAGAAGAGACGCCGGTACTCAATTTCGATGCCTTTGACGTGGTGCTTTTAACGGGAGAAAACGGCAACGGCAAATCCAGCCTGGCCGATGCCATTAGCTGGTGCATTTGGGGATACTGCAAGGGCATGGACGGCAGAAAAGGCGGGATGGACGATTTGGTCAGGACCGGAGCCGATGAGATGGAAGTGAGCTTTGTCTTTGAAGAAGACGGGAATATTTACAAGATCATCCGCAAGCGGGACAAAAGGCGGGGCCAATCGGTGCTGGATTTTCAGATCCAAAGGGGCGGCCAGTTTATGCCCATCAGCGGGGACCGGATGGATGAGACCCAGGATAAGATATTAAAGACCATCAAGCTGGATTACGATACCTATCTGTGTACCGGATACCTGAGCCAGGGAAAGGCCGATCTCTTTGCCACAAAAAAGCCCAATGAAAGAAAGGAGATTCTGGGGGAGATCCTCAACCTGCAGGCCTATGAGAAGCTGCAGCGCCGTGCCGCTGACAAGAAAAACGAGCTCCAAAGCCGGCTGGATCTCATTGAGCGGGAGCTGGAGCGGCTGAATCAGGAGATTGGCGACAAAGAGGCGGTGCAAAAGGAGCTCTCCGATACCCAGGGCCGGCTCATACAGCTTCAGGCGGAGGAGGCCGGGAGCAGGGATGAAATCAACCGCCTTTTGAAGCAAAGGGAAGAGAAGCAGGCCCTTCAAAATAAAATCGATGATTACAGGAAGGATATTGAGCGGGAACAAAAGGAGATCGCTTCCCTGGAAGAGGATGCAAAGGGCCTGAGGGAGAGGATCCTGGGCTATCAGGAGATCCTAAAGAGGGAAGAGGAGATTGGAAGAAGCTATGAGGAGCTCAAAAAGCTTGAGCAGGAGGAGAAACTCCTTCGTGAGCAGTATGAAGAGCATAACCTGTACCTGCGCAGAATCGAACAGCTAAAGGCCGAGATGAAAGACCGGGACCGGCAGCTTGGCTATGAAATGGCCCTGATAAAAAAGGAGCTCGATCAGGCGGCTGCAAAGGCGGAGGATCTGCCGGACCTCTTAGCGCAGGTCCAAAAGGTTGGGGAACAACTCAGCGCCTTAACCGAACTGGAGGGACAGCTCACGGACCTGGAGAGACAGCTGGAACTTTTAAGCGGCGAGACGGTTCGCTTATCTGCCCATAAAGCCGCATTGGAGAACCAGCTACAGGATTTGAGAAAGCGGTATTCTACGCTGAAGGAGGCCCAAATGGACTGTCCCGTCTGCAAAAGGCCTCTGGAAGAGCATCAAAAAGAAGAGCTTCTGAAAGAGTTTAACATAAAGGGCCAGGAAATGAAGTCGGAACTCCAGAGGATCCAGGAAGAGCTGGACCAGCTGAACCGGAAGCACAAGGATCTGCAAAGCCGGATCCAGGCCATTCGAAAGCAGCTAAAGGAACGGGGCAGCCTGGAGGGCCGGGCGGCGCTCCTGGACAAACAGCTCAAGGAGGGCCAGGAGGCAGCGGTGCGCCTGAAGGACCTGGAGGCTCAGCTTCAGGCCAAAAAGGAGCTTTTGGAAAAGGGGGAGCATACCCGGGATCTGTCGGAGAATCTAAAGAAGACAGAGGATGAGATGAAAAAGCTGGGATACCGTCCTGAGCGCCATCAAGAGGTGAAAAAGCGCATTCAGTCCCTTGAGGAGGCAGCCGAGAAGTGGCAGGAGCTCCAGAGCGCCCGGGTGAAAATGGCCTCTGAAGGGGAGAGCCTGGATCGGATTACAAAGCTGATGGAGGATCGCAAGGCCCATATCGAGGGCTTGAGCCGGCTCATAGGGGATCTGGAAAGGGCCGTCCATGACCTGCCGCAGATCATAGAGGAGCTCAAGCTGGCAGAGGGGCGGCATCAAAAGCTGCAGGACAGCATTCGAACCCTGGAAGCCCGGCGGGGTGCCCTGGAGGAGAGGCGGAAGAAGATCGAAGATACCGAGATCAGGATAAGAGAGCGAAAGGAAGAACAAAAGGAAATACAGGACAGGCTGGAAGGTTACAGGATCCTGGCGGAGGTTTACGGCAAGCGGGGAATCCAGGCCGCGATTATTGAAAACGCTATCCCGGAGCTTCAGGATGAGACCAACCGGATTCTGGCAAAGATCACCGATGGGCAGTTTACAGTGGAATTCCTGACCCAGAGGGAGAATAAAGAGGGCAATGTGATAGAGACCCTGGATATCAAGATCTCCGACGGGATGGATACCCGAAAGTATGAAACCTATTCAGGGGGCGAGGAGTTTCGGATCAATTTTGCCATCCGGATCGCCCTGGCCAAGATCCTGGCCCATCGAGCAGGTGCCAATTTGAGGATGCTGATCCTGGATGAAGGTTTCGGCACCCTGGATGAAAAGGGACGGGAGCGGTTGGTGGAGGTCATCAACGCCATCAGGGATGAATTTGATAAGATTTTGGTGATTACCCATATTCCGGATTTGAAGGATGCTTTTCCTGCTCAAATCGAAGTGGTGAAAAAACCGTCAGGCTCCACCTTCAGAATGGTGGGATAAGGCAATGGTTACAGCGAAAGGAGATCCAGGAATTCTTTCGCTGTATTTTTTTAAATAAAATGTTACGAAAGCACTAAATATTGAAGCCGAGGATTACACGGCCTTGAATATATGATATAATGATTTTATGTAAATGACCCTGATGATCCTGCAGGGCTTAAAAGGATTTTAGGATTTTGCCCCAATCGAGATTCCGGGTGTGGAAAAAGTCCAATAGAAGCTCTGTTTTTCCATGCCCTTTCATGGCGCTGCATTAGAGGTAAGCTTAAGGGAGCAAGGGGGGTTCTGGATGGATAAAGAGTCCCAGCTGATAAAACGGGCAAGAAACGGAGACATATCCGCCTTTGAAGAATTGATTGCTGAGTATGAGAAAAAGATCTACAATTACTGCTTTCGCATGACCAATAACCGGGAAGATGCCGAGGACCTGGCCCAGGAGGTTTTTATAAAGGTTTACCGGGGTTTGAAATCCTTTAAGGGAGACAGCCAGTTCTCTACATGGATTTATAGAATTGCATATAATACTTGTGTAGACAAGTTTCGAAGAAAGAAGGTCCGGGTGCTTTCGATGACACCCGCAAACGAGGAAGAAAAAGAACTGGACCTGCCGGACGGCGAGCCGTTGCCGGAAGAGAAGGTGCTGCAGGCTGAGAAAAAGAAGTTGATCCAGGAATGCATTGAATCCTTAAAGCCTGAGTATAAGACGGTGATCATCCTGAGGGATATTCAAGATCATACTTATGAGAGCATCGCTGATATCCTTGGGATTCCCCTTGGAACTGTCAAATCTCATATTAGCCGGGCCAGAGCCGCACTGAGGGAAGCCCTGGACGGAAAAATATGAAAGGGGTGAGCAAGATGGAGAACAAGTACATGGACGAATTTTTAAGCCCCTATCTGGACGGCATGCTGACGGAAGAGGAGAACAAAAATATTGAGGAGCATCTGGCCCAGTGCCCAAGGTGCCGCAAGGAGCTTTCTGAGCTTAAGGAATTTATAGAGCTGATGAACGATATGGAGGATCAGGAGCTCCCGGCCGATTTTCATGAAAAGCTTCATCAAAGGCTTTTGAAGGAGCAGGAAAGCTCTGTTCATAAAAATAGAAACCAAATCCTTATGAAATGGATCGGCGGCTTGGCTGCAGCGGTGGTCCTTATTCTGTCCGCAAAGGCCTTTGATAGGATTGAGCAATACAAACTGGACAGGGTCCGAAATTCCATGGATAAGGCTAAAATCGAACAAATTCAGGAAAGCGTCCGGTCCGAAGAAGAGGAAGGGGAGGCAAAGGCAGAAGAATCCGCAGAAGGATCGGGCTTGCAGATGGCGGCCCTGGAAGCTCCCCGTAAGGAGCGGGAAGAAGCCAAAGAAAAGGTCAAAGACGGCGTAATAAAGGAGCCGTCGGCATCCTCATCGGCCCCAGTTGTGGAGCAGGAGGATCCTGCAGCTACGAAAAGCAGCCTCGCTTTAGAAGCGGCAGAACCGGTAAAGGAGCTTGAGGCTGAAATTCAAGAGAGGGAAATTCAAGAGAGGGAAATTCAAGAGGCAGAAATTCAAGAGACAGAAATTCAAGAGACAGAAATTCAAGAGACAGAAATTCAAGAGACAGAAGAGCAGGAGGAGCCGGAGCCTTCAGATTCCCGGGATTCCGGCGGAGAGGCCGGTATATCCCCGGAGGATGGGGAGCCGGCCCCGGAAGAAGAAGGTCAGGTTCGCTTCATGACAGCCCTGGGAATGGAGAGCATTGAAGGGATCTATTCCAATGAGGTCCGCCTGGTGGTCCGGAATGGGGACGTGACGGTGGACACTTTGAAGGAAGTCGCAGAGCGGGCTGAGCTTGAGCTTGTTCAGGTCCTGGATGACGGAATCATCGTAAAGGTTTCCGGGCCGGAGCAGAGGGAAGCTTTGTACCGGGAGCTGGTGGCCCTTGGCGAACTGCAGGATGTCGGGGACGATATGGAATCGGAGGAGATCAGGGTTGTACTCTTCCAGGAAGAATAGGGAGATCGATAGGCAAAAAACGGTCTTTATCCTTTCCTTTGTCCTGGCAGGGCTCTTGATTTGTTTTCTGCTTTTTCGCCTTTCCACCCCTTCTTCTGATATGTGGAACACAAGGCTGATTTTGGTGCATGTAAACGGAACGGATGAAGTGAAGGAGATCACCGATCAAGCAGTGATTCACAGGATCGTCAGGGAAGTGCTGAAAAAGGAAAAGGAGGGCCTGTCGGCAGCCATGCTGGGGCCTTATACCTATGCGCTGGAGTTTTTCACGGAGAATGAAGGATACGGCCCTTTGCTGTGCTATCGGGATCTGGGAATTTGCCGCTTTGAAAAGGATATGAGTGGCCGTTATACGGAGGTGCCGGATAAATTCTTTGAATGGATAGAAGAGGGCATAAGCAAGGAAGCGAAATAGCGGGCTAAAGAGCCCCGGCTTTGTATAAAGCCGGGGCTTTTTTTATAGAGAAATTTATAAAATTTGTATATCTCCTGTATAAACAGGATAAATATGGAACATAATATACATACCATTCTAGATGATAGGAGGTATAGAAAATGGTACAAAATCAAGTTGCGGATACACAGGCTACGGAACAAAAGGAAAATCCCGGGATCGATGCGGAACTGATGTCTATGATGAAAGAGGAAGTGGGACGGGCAAGGAACAAAAACATCCCAATCATCAGAGCTTTTGAAGCCATTGCGGAAAAGACGGGACTAAAGCCCAATACCATTAGGAACTACTATTATCAGTACATACACTCCCAGCAAAAGCCGGAGGAGAGGCGATCGGCGAAGAAGGGCTCTGTCGGCAGCGAAGCCGAGGGGGTCCTGGGCAGGACCTTTGAAGAAAGTGAGATCCGGGAGCTGATGATCGAAGTGCTCACAGCCCAGGCCAGGGGGGAATCCGTAAGGGGCTGTGTAAACCGTCTGGCCAAAGGCAACTACAACATCCTTATCCGCCTGCAAAACAAATACCGGAATATGGTGGCAAGAAAACCCCGGTATGTGGAAGAGCTGATGGCTGAGCTCCGGGCGAAAGGCATTCCCTATTTTAATCCCTATACAAAGCGGATCGTAGACGGCAATTCCTCTCAGGAGGAAGAGAAGGCCAGTGACGGTGGAGAGCAAAGGGCCGATTCGGAAGACCTCGTGGCTTTACTGAGCCAAATCACATCCAATATGCAGAGAATAGAAGGCCTGCCCCTGGAAGGCTTCTTTGCAGGGCTTAAAGATTTAACAGCCATGGCGGCCCTGGGAGCTGAGAAGGAGAAAAGCGCCCGGGATGATAAAAGCACGATCAAGCAATTGCATACTATCCTGGAGGATAAGGATCGGGTCATCAGGGACCTCAGCAATAAATTATTCGTCTGCCAAACCAGGCTGAACGAGTATGAGCAAAAGGGCAGCCAGACAACGGATCTTTTCTGTCAATTGATTGACCTCAATAGAAGCTTCCTGGAGTTGTCCGGGGCAAGCAAGGTGGCCGAGCTGTATAACTACACGCAAAAGCTGCAGGGCTGTATAGAGAAGGTCCAGGAGAGCATAAGGGAGTATCAGATGTAAAAAAAGAAAGCCGGTAAAGCTCGGCTTTCTTTTTTTGCGTGATTTTATGCTATGAAGGCTTCCCCTTTGCCTGTCTTATCCCTGTAAACGGAGAAGTAAAAAGTGGTCAGCAGTACGGCGGTAAAGGCGGGAATAACGGCTAAGATAACGGGACCTAATATCGGGATGAGTCCGATAAAGCTCAGGATGCCGCTGACAATGGAGCTGCATATGGCAACAAGCAGGGTAATTCCCAGAAGAGGCCAGAAATAGGAACGGGCTACTTCGATGGATTTTTTGAACCCATCCACTACGCCGAGGTCATCAACGACCATGGAGGGGAACCAGAAGCTGAGGAGTATGCTGATGACAAATCCGGCCAGGGCCATGGCGATGATGGCAAGGATGAGCAGAAATAGGCCAAAACTGCCCAGGGCTCCTGCCAACAGAGAAAATAAGAGGAAAAGGATCACGCCGGCGAAACCGAGGATCAGGCTCAGCACTATGGTGCCCAGCCAGTAGAGCAAATATTTTGCGAAATTCCCTTTAAGAGAAGGCACAAAGTCCTGAAGGTCTGCCACACCTGTTTCCAAAGCTTTGTTGACCATACCGGCCGTTGAGGGAACGGCTATAAAATTAAGAATGAATGCAACAAAACTTCCGCCCACAACAGCGGAGATAATGTTAAGAGCCAGCTGAAAAACAAGCCAGGGGTTATCGACCAGGTATCCCGCATTGGCCATGTTGATCATTCCATACAAGCTGGCTAAGGCATTGGCAGCGCCGACACCCTGTATTAAAGCAGGGATGGCCAGGGCCGCGAAGGTGGGGACGAGGATCAGGAAACACTTGAATAAGAGTTGAAAGGATTTCTCAAGATACCGCATGACAGTCCTCCTTAATAAAAATGATTTCAAAGTAATATATTCTGGATTTAGGCAAAAAATCCTTTGTTTTATGAAAATTTCAAAAGATCTTTTTATTTTTCAAGATGGGACGGGCTTTGATTGCTTCGTTGCATTCAAATCCATATAGTGGTATAATGATTTTGCGTGAGTTGCCAGGTCGGATTTTATCCTCCTTACAACGAACGTATAGAGGTTCAAAAATCGCACTGAAGCGGCGAGGGTTCGTCCCAAGCGAGAAGGCGAGGAAATAGCGGTATGGTTTGCTGGCTTTTTGGCAGCAGCCTTTGCGGATCATTCTGTCCTTGCGCCTCTTTGGTGCAAGGATTTTTTTGTTGAAAGGAGACTCAGATGGAAAACAGGATTGCTCTTATTGGGATTTTTGTGGAAGATAAGGAATCAACGGGAAAGCTCAATGGGATTCTCCATGATTATTCCGAGTATATCATCGGGAGAATGGGAATACCCAATGCCATGCCGGGGCTTGCCGTCATAAGCATTGTTCTGAAGGCCCCGGGGGATGTCATCAGTGCCCTTTCGGGGAAATTGGGAATGCTCCCCCATGTCAGCGTAAAGACGATCTATTCAAAATGGTCCGAAGGTCCGGAGAGGAGAGAGCCGTGAAAAAGCTGATTGATAAACTGGAAGCGACGGG
>Ga0134092_1001374_pt1 | contig 21488 bp, 22 predicted proteins | sample 3_6taG_FD_94454 | JGI IMG/M metagenome (GOLD analysis project Ga0134092, IMG submission 94454) | Switchgrass degrading microbial communities from high solid loading bioreactors in New Hampshire, USA - 3_6_20_6_A3 metaG | ecosystem: Engineered > Bioreactor > Semi-continuous > Anaerobic >... | reverse complement strand
ATTCTCACCATGCTGTACCGGTTGACGCCGACGCTGATTCAGAAGGGGTATGTCTACATCGCGGAATCCCCTCTTTATGAAATCAACACCAAAAACAAAACCTACTTTGCCTATACCGATGCGGAAAAAGCAAAAATCATTGAGCAGTTGGGTTCCGAAAAGTTTACCATCCAGCGGTCCAAGGGACTGGGTGAAAACGAACCGGAAATGATGTGGATGACCACCATGAATCCCGCCACCCGCCGTCTCATTCAGGTTACTCCCGCCGACGCAGAGGAAACCGCCCGGATGTTCGATATTTTGCTGGGAGATGATTTGGCGGGGCGGAAAGAATACATCACCATGATAGGGCCCAATTACCTGGATGTTGCGGACGTGAGCTGACAGGGCGGATACTCGCCGACAGAAGAAGAGGATTGATGAGGAGAGTGAATCTGTAAGATGCCACCCAAAAAGGGTTCCAAAGAACCCGCGCGCAAACAAGGTTCTCAGGAAAACGCGGTGATTGAGAACGCGGGAACGGTTCTGGTTCAGCCCATTACCGAGACTCTGGAAAAAAACTATATGCCCTACGCCATGAGCGTCATCATTTCGCGGGCCATCCCCGAAATAGACGGCTTTAAGCCCTCCCACCGCAAACTGCTCTACACCATGTACAAAATGGGGCTGCTCACCGGCGCCAGAACCAAATCCGCCAACATCGTGGGCCAGACCATGCGGCTCAACCCTCATGGAGACCAGGCCATTTACGAAACCATGGTCCGCCTGACCCGGGGCAACGAGGCTTTGTTGCACCCTTATATCGACTCCAAAGGAAACTTTGGAAAAGCCTATTCCCGGGATATGGCCTACGCCGCCGCCCGGTACACCGAGGCAAAACTGGCCCCCATCGCCCGGGAGCTGTTTGCCGATATCGATTACGATACGGTGGATTTTGTCGACAACTACGACAACACTATGAAGGAGCCGACCCTTTTTCCCGTCACTTTTCCTACGGTGCTGGTCAATGCCAATATGGGTATCGCCGTGGGAATGGCCAGCTCCATCTGCTCCTTTAACCTGGCCGAGGTTTGCGAAACCACCGTGGCTTTGATGAAGGACCCCAACCACGACATTCTTTCCACCCTCAAGGCTCCGGATTTCGCCGGCGGCGGTTACGTGGTCTACCGGGAAGAGGAGATGCGGAAAATTGTAGAAACCGGCCGGGGAAGCTTTAAAGTCCGGGCCAGGTATACCTACGACAAAGCCAATTCCTGCATCGAAATTACCGAAATTCCCCCCACCACCACCGTGGAAGCCATTATGGACAAAGTGGTGGATCTGATGAAGAGCGGAAGCATTCGGGAAATTGCCGATATGCGGGATGAAACAGACCTTTCCGGCCTCAAACTCACCATTGACCTGCGCAGGGGAGTGGACCCGGACAAGCTGATGCAGAAGCTATACGCCCTTACTCCTTTGGAGGATACCTTCTCCTGCAACTTCAATATTCTCATTGGCGGCACCCCCCGGGTAATGGGTGTGCGGGAAATTTTGCAGGAGTGGTGCGCCTTCCGGCAGGAGTGCGTCAAGCGCAGAACCTATTTTAACCTCACCCAAAAGAAGAAAACCCTTCACCTCATGCTGGGTTTGCGCAAAATTCTGCTGGACATTGACAAAGCCATCAAAATCATTCGGGAGACCGAGCAGGAGCGGGAGGTCGTCCCCAACCTCATGATTGCCTTTGGCATCGACGAAGCCCAGGCGGAATATGTGGCGGAAATTAAATTGCGCAACCTCAACCGGGAATACATCCTCAAGCGCACCCAGGAGGTGGAAAACCTCAAACAGGAAATCGCCGATTTGGAAGACGTGCTGTCCAGCCCCCGCCGGCAGCGCACCATCATCGCCAAGGAGCTGGGGGAAGTGGTGAAAAAATACGGACAGCCTCGCAAAACCCTTCTCTACTTCCCCAGCGAGGAAGACGAAGTGGAATTGGAAGAGGAAGTCGCCGACTATCCGGTCCATCTGTTTTTCACCAGGGAAGGCTACTTTAAAAAGATTACCCCTCAATCTTTGCGGATGAGCGGAGAGCAGAAGCTAAAGGAAGGGGATGTGCTAACCCAAGAGGTGCTTTCCAGCAACACCGCCCATCTGTTGTTCTTTACCGACAGGCATCAGGTGTATAAGGCCAGCGCTTCCGATTTTTCCGACACCAAAGCAAGCGTTTTGGGCGACTATATTCCCGCCAAGTTGGGGATGGAGGAAGGGGAGAACGCCATTTATATGGCGGTGACCAAGGATTATTCCGGGTATATGCTCTTTTTCTTCGAAAACGGCAAGGTGGCCAAGGTGGACCTTTCCAGCTATGCCACCAAAACCAAACGAAAGAAGCTGTTGGCCGCTTATTCGGATAAGTCTCCCTGTGTTGCCATCCATCAAATTGACGAGGACCGGGAGTTTTTACTAAAGGCTAACAACGAGCGTACGCTGCTGATGCACTCCGGCGCTCTGGCATCCAAGTCCACCAAGAACACCCAGGGGGTCCAGGTTTTGGCGCTGCGCAAAAATCATTTGGAAACTGTCTTGCCTTACCAGGAGGGAATGCTGGAAAATCCTCACCGGTTCCGTACCAAGACTTTGCCCAGCACCGGCGCCTTCCTCAAGGCGGAGGACAAAGGGGAACAGCTCCACTTCTAACGAGTTATTGCAAACAGAAAAAACCCGGATCGCCGCCCAATGGGAATCGCAATCCGGGTTTTTTTGTTACCTTTTCAGCAGAGCTTTTCGCTCCCGATAGTCGGGCAAAATGCTGGATACTAAAGCGTAAAACTCTTTCCCGTGATTTTTATGGTTGATATGAGCCAATTCATGCACCACAACGTAGTCAATGGCTTCTGGAGGGTATGCCATCAGGCGGCAGGAAAAACAGAGGCGATTTTGATAGCTGCAGCTTCCAAAACGGGTTTTTGCGGCGGTGATTCTGATACCGGAAGGGGAGAGGCCCATGATGTTGGCATAGTGCTCCACTCTCCTTGGAATATACTGCCGCGCTTGTTGGGCCAGAACTTTCAACTCTTCCGGCGACGGCTCCGGGTAGTCCAACATGCGCTGGCGCTGTATCACTTGATGTTTGGCAATCCAAGCGCTTTTTTGCAACAAAAAACGCTCGATTTCCTGTAAAGGAAGTTTTTTTGGAGCCCGCACCACAACGTTTCCATTCCGGGTGATTTCGATTGCCAGTGTTTTGCGCTTGGAGCGCTTGAGCTCATATTCCATGGATTTGCTCCTTCCTCGGGATTAGAAACAGTATAGCACAGAATCCACGGAAGAAGGAGTAGTCAACGCAAAATGATTTATTTCGCTAAATAAAAATTTAACGAAATATAGGGTGGGGCTTTAGAAGAAAGTACGCAGTTCCTCATAGACCTGCGTAATAATCAGCTTTTCCAGCTCTAAAGCTCGGAGTTTGTCGCTGAGCACCAGCAATTCCTTTTTTGTGCGCACTGCTGCAATAAGCTCCTGTTCTTTTTCGCTCAGCTCAGACAGCCGGTTGTAGAAATATTCCCGCAAAAGCTCCTGAGAAAATTGCTCCCGTAGCAAGCTGTTACTCCTTTCGTAAGACTGTGGTGCTCGTAATGCTTCCGTGCGTCTGGACGATGCGGTGCTGCCAGCTCGCAAAAGCCAAAACGGACATCAGCAGTAAAGCTGTCCAAGGAATCATACCACTTGACTTTGCAAAAGCCATCAGGCCGCTCATAATCCCAACCGGAGGCAACGGTAACGGCTTGAGTACCACGGTAAATAACCGTGCCGGTTTTAAGTCCTTTAGAGCAATAGTAAAGATGCGCGCCGTATTCATGAACGCTGGCAGCAACACCTTTGCTTATGTACTTGGTTATGTAGCTGGAAACCTTCTGCTTGTCCTCGATTCTGCCCATAGAGATATACCCGAATTTCTCCGCATACTGCACCCACCGGGCATAGCCCTTGGTATTGCGAACCATTTTCAGAATTCCGCCTTTCACACGCTTTGGAATGAATGGAGGGACAGCCACATATCATCGGGACAAATACCTTTCATCAGTCCATATCAGCAGGAAACGCACTTTATGGGCATGGTTGCAACGGCGATTATAGTTGTGGATAAAGTCCCCGAGAGCTTTATAATACGCTTTTAAATCGTATCGATTAAATTTTTTAGGGTTAATCGTAAGCGTCACAAACCAATCCCATTCGTTGCAAAGGGCATATTCCTTAATCATGCGCTTTGCCCGGCTGACAGCGGCTTCCAGCTTGGAATAGTCAGCTTTTTTCTCTTTTGGTGCTCTCCCCTCCCCTTTTCCATCTTCTTCCACTTCAAGACCTTTTTTGCGGACAGAGTGTAACTGAACAACCTTGATGCTGTTTCCCACCTCTTTAACGATGGTCACAACGGATGCTGTACGCAACATAGTAGTACTGGAATAAATTTCCGAAATGGTGTATCATGCCTATATGCTCAATCCCGAGCTTCCTCGAATGCCCCAAAGGTTAATGGATAAACACTATCTGCGCAAGCATGGCAAAGATGCCTATTACGGGCAACGAACCAAAAGTCTAGCATAATGAAATAGTCGGAGGGTATATTTGCCTCCGACTATTTTGTAAATTAGTTTTTGCCAATCATACCTCCACAGATTCTGGATGCTGATTGACCGCATACATATTGTAAATCAACAATGTTGCAAGCACAACAACACAGCCGATGACCGAAAGAACGGAAATCTTTTCTCTCAAAAACAAATATGTCCACACGGGTGACATCACCGGTTGGGACAAGGTAATAAAATTCGCTTGCAGCGCAGATGTGTGCTTAATTCCTACGGCAAAGCACAGCCATGCGACAATGCCGCTCAGCGTTGCAAAAATAAGCAAAAATACCCATTCCGATGGCTTGGTTGCGTGCACCGTTTCATTGGTAACCAAGAAGGGAACTAATAACAAATAAAAGGCATTGCCGATCAACAGGGATTCCAGCGGCTCGGCGCCGTCCTCCTTATTCAAAAAGAAAACGGCTGCATAGAACCAAGCGGAGATCAGCGCAAAAATGTTACCCAACATCCCTCCCCCGCCTAAATTTCCCATGAAGGTCAGCGCCATGCCGGCAAACAAGCAACCGCAGGTGATGTATTCCGATTTGGTAGGCTTTTTATGGGCCAGCAACGCATTGAATACAATAATACTCAAGGGAGACGTATGTTGCAAAACCGCTGCATTGGCCGCTGTCGTATATTTATTGGCACACATATAGAATACGCCTTGCACAAAATAGCAAAAACCTGCTGATACTTTCAGACGATTCCACTTTACCTTTCGGCCCCGAAGCAGAAAAGCGGATACCGCCAAGGCAATGACTCCCCGCAATGTTGCAAGGCACAAGCCATTCCAAGCAACGCTTTTGGTGAAAAGGCCGCCGGTGCTCCACAAAAGTGACGATAAAAAGAGAAAAAGAGGTGCCAGTTTGTGGTTTTTCAGTTCTAACATCTAGATGTATCCTTTCCACTGAAGGTCTGAATAACTTCTTTTACGCAGGTCTAACTTTTTCTTGTGTTAAAATACTCTGTCCTTCCCATTCCGGGTCGGGTTCCACACCTAAGATATCCACAATGGTCGGCGCAATATCGCGGATATCAAAGTGTTCCAGTTCCTTCCCTTTCGGAAAGAGTGCGCCCTTGAACACCACCGGAATGGTCATGTCTTCGGGAATAATGTCGCCGTGGTTGCGGTCATGGCCCCCGTGGTCAGCCGTGACGATGACCGTATATGCTTCCGGCAGGTTGGTGCAAATTTGCTGGATGCACTCCCAGGCATTTTTGACGCTGTCCAAATATTCCCGACTCATCCAGCCGCACTGGTGACCCCAGAGATCGGCTCCCCCCAGATACAGGAACACAAAGTCCGGGGCATGCTCCTGAATCATTTTTACGGCTGCTGCTGTGGTTCTTTGATCCACCGATAAGGCGGTTTCAAGATGTTGCTGCTCAAACCAACTGTATTCCAGGTTGCCGGGCCTGTTCAGGTCCCGCAGTTGTTCCCAATTATAAGCAAAAGCCGTCGTCTTCTTTGCAGCTGTTAAAACTTCTATCAGTCCGTTGATGGGACGAACCTGTGGAATGTATGTATTGGTAGTGATGCCGTGCCGGCCAGGATCCACGCTGTGGAACAGGGACATGTGGCAAGGTAACGTCACCGAAGGAAAGACAGTTTTTGCCTGAAAGGAATAGGTGCCGGATTTAAAAAATGCTTCAAACTCCTTGCCGCCGCCAAGGGATATACTATCCGGACGCATACCGTCCACCAAAATCAGCAATACCTTATTTGCCATCAAGGATTCCTCTTTTCATGCTCAATAGTGAATGAGCTTTCTCCAGAAAGCTCATTTCTTCTGTAAGTTGTACGTTATTAGAAGACACCTGTCGAATTATACCATATTTTCTTAAGATACAAAACAATATTTTGAAGATTTTCCTATCGCTTTTATGAATACATGGTGGTTGTTTTGGATTCCGTCAGGTAAAATAGCTATATATGACTCGTGGAAAGGGAGCGTCAGCGACACCAAGGAAAGGAATGGATATGATATGTCAAATGAGCGTGTATTTCAAATGGCATTTTCGAGGGTATATCCATTGCTCGTCCAGAAGGCGGAGCGAAAAGGGCGCACAAAATCGGAAGTTGATGCGGTGATTTGTTGGCTTACGGGGTATGACGAGCAGGAGTTGCAAGCACAGATTATGAAAAATGTCGATTACGAAACTTTCTTCCGGGAAGCGCCACAAATTAACCCCAACGCGGTCAAAATCACAGGTGTGATCTGCGGTCACCGCGTTGAGGAAATCAAGGACCCCCTCATGCAAAGAATCCGATGGCTTGACAAACTGGTGGATGAATTGGCAAAGGGAAAACCAATGGAAAAAATATTGCGGGATTGAATATCTTGCAAAAATAAATATAGGCACTCAGAGACCACACATTTGGTTTGAGTGCCTTTTTTGCGTTTTAAGGTAAATATCTTGTTGTTTAATAAACGGCTACAATCTTTCCTCAAAAAACATAAAGCGAACCTTCATCCTAATAGCTTACTTACCCAATTCAATAAACGCTCCGACATGGTGTCTAATTCTACGGTACCACCGTTTTTTAAAGCAATAAAAGCCGATAAAATCTCTTTCTCTTCATTGTCTACCGCTTCAAGCAAGTCTTTCTGACGTTTAATATAGTTACCTGTATTTTTAAATACAATAGCCTGTATCACAAAAGATGCTGACTTATATAGCCCGCGCACGATATCATCGCTCTTCTCGTATAACATATTGTGTATACATCCGTGGTAGATGTTACATGCACCTATTTTAATAGCACGTTCGACTGCAGCATCATCAATTTTAGTCAGCAACTCATCAAGAGTACCGAAAATTGGTGTGGTATCGTAATAAAACTGAAATAAATCCGCAGGTTCCCAATTGAAGAGCTCATCTTTTCCTGAGAGAAATCCGCAAATGAACTCTCGGTGAGAAAGATGATTAATCATATCTCTATATGTTTTTATATCATTTGTCGTTAGTTTATCCAGTATCACAACGACATCAATATCACTGGCCTCAGTTGCTTCTCCCCTTCCGTAACTTCCTTGTAAACCCACAAAATAAATACGTTCACCAAATGTTTCTTGAATTAATTCTGTAAAGTGGCTCATCCATAATTCTATGTCAATCATTATAGTTCTCCGTTTTTTTCAATTCTTGCCACTCAGCACGGCTGATTGCATATACTTTTGTGATTTCATTTACGTTATCTTCAAACTCATCGACCAGACGGCATCCATAAGCCATCGCTGTTTTACAGGATGGAACATTTGTATACTTCATATAGGAATAAATGATTTGAAAGGGAGTATTCATAAAGGTCCAGTCCCGTACCGCTTTTGCTGCCTCACTGGCATATCCCTTCCTCTGACAGTCTTTTCGAATATGATACCCAATTTCCGGCTTGATTTGGCCACCAATCAACTGCATGGTAAGGCCGCAGTCCCCAATCACTTCACCGGTTTCTTTCAAAACCACGGGCCCACAAACCAAAGCCGAATACCTGGTATCTTTCGATATTTTTACTGATCCACCCTCTTACTCTATCCTCATCAAAGGTATAGGGATAGTGTTCCATAATATCTGAATCTGCAAGGACAGCATACAATGCCTCAAAATCATCTTCCGTCATTTCCCGTAAAAACAACCTGTCCGTTTCGATCGTCATTAGTCAAACTCCTATTACCTCTTAACATTTGTAAATTTACTGATTATTTCGCTGTAAAATCTCACCGCGCCCTGAATTTCATCTTCCGTCGGATTCTCCTTGTTGATTCCTCCAATCAGTTTCAAAGGTCCATATGTGTCATAGCCTTTGCAGCAATAAGTGCCAAGGACATTGCATTTTTTGGATGAAAGCGTGCTCTTGATGCTTTTTGCAAAATCCGGCCCCGGTTTTCCACAGGTATACATCAAAAACACATTTTTACCTTCCGGCATTTTCTCTTTGACTGCTTGTTCAATTTCTTTATAAAATTTGCTATAAGCTATACCGGATGCGATTCCGATCAGATCATATTCTTCTAGTGAAATATTGTCCTCTTTTGCGTTAATAAGTACGACATCGTATTCTTTTTTGATGGCGTCGCAGAGTTTTTTTGTATTTCCATGATGCCAGGATTCGTATAATATTGCTGTTTTCATTTTAATTCCTCTTGCTTTCATACTCTTGATCAAGTACCGTTTCAAAAGATCGTAGAAACTCTATTAATTCCTTAATAGTGTCTTCCCGCATATTTGCAAGCGATTCTCTCCAAACTTTTCCAAGGTTCTTATGGTATTCCAAATGTCCCGCAAAAGCAGCTTTTCCTTTTTCCGTTAAATATAGGGATATCTCGGCGCCGGATGATGTTGATTCCTTTCGCTGAATATATCCTTTATCCACCAGCTTGCTGACCATTTGCGATGCAGCACCTTTAGATACACCCTGTACTTCAGCGAGTGACTTAAGGTTAAGCCCCGGGTTTTCCCCTATATACGCAATGGTATGGATCTCTTTCCGTGTCAAAAGAGCATTGGTGCCATAACTCCTTTTCAAATCTTCATTTCTGATATACTTATGGATAATACGATCCGTGGTTTGAGCAATCTCGATATATTCCTTCATAAGCAATCCTCATATTTATTTGTGTTAAGAATCTAAACTGTTTAACATCTAAACAGCATCACTTATTTTTATAAAAGTCAATAGGCCACCATAAGGGGATTCCTGACATTGTCGCCTAAAACTGCACTGCTAAGGTCTGTAACATATCTGTTTTCAGCAACCCATAGATGTAATAGTCACACCAGGTATTCACCATTCTCCCCTGCCGAATCAGACCCTCACGTGTAAAACCGCACTTTTCAAGTACTTTCCATGAGGCAATGTTTCGGGTATCCACATCTGTCCAGATACGCTGCAATTCCGTGTGAGTAAAGCAGAAGTCAATAATAGCTTTCGTGGCCTCTGTCGCCAACCCCCGGCCCTGATATGTGGGGGCAATTCGCAAAGCGATTTTTGCCATGCGGTTCTTTTCGATGAGATAAATCCATGCTTCACCGATCACCTGGTCGGTTTCATTAAATGTTATGCCCCAATGAAAGCTCTTTGTGTTTTTCTTAACTTTTTCAAACAGTAGTTCCGGGTTTTTATCCTTCTTCCCTGCCGGCTTGCCCCAGTAGGTATACATTGTCTTGTCCGACATCCATTCCTTTAGCGCTGGAATATCGGATGGAAGCAACTGTCGAAGGGTCAGACGTTCGGTCCGCAAGATCGGTTTATTTACGATATAATCTGCAAGTGCCATGACAATCCTCCGCTTCACTTATCTCCACAAATATCTTATTGTGTATATTTTACAAAGTGTAAAATATACTTCAATACCGCCCATTAAATTAATTCTTTAATATTGGAGACACCGTTTGAAACACAAAATGACACCTGAACCGCAGAAGTCTGCGATTCAGGTGTTTATTAAATGTAACCGTATATGAAGATAAAATCGATATTTTTGTCAGTACCGGATAATGGTCTTGGGCCTCATAAAAATAAAAAAACCGTCAGCCGTGATACTGACGGTTCGAGTGGAAGCAACGCCCAGCAAAACCATTCCAGCTTTTCCGAGGGCAGTTGCACCTTGTTGGTGGAGGCGAGGGGAATCGAACTGCAGCGGCCGGCTTCTTATATCTTTCCAAATAGTGACAATGTATAATGATATTTTGCGATTATTATGCGGTTTTCTCGTGGGGAAAAATGCAGTTCGTCCCATCGAATACCTATGTCTTTTATGTTGTTTTAATGGGCTTGTGCAACTTCTGGTGCAATTTCAAGAAGACTTTTTGCTTAAGGCGAACATATATGATGCTACGTTCAAACCGTTCACCTCGAAATACAACTATTTATGCTTCTATTTTATATAAGTTCCAATGAAAATCCATACATATGGGTTAGTGCATTGTCGAGAAAAACAAAAAAATTGATAACTTGATGGCAATGAGGATCACCTGGGGCAAGGTTCTTCACAGCTACGATTATTTGTAAATTTTATGTGTGAAGTAAATGTGGGATTAATTAACATCTTTATGTCCTCGATTTTAATTTCCTCTTTTCTATTTAGTAAATTTTTAAGGGTATCCCAAGCTAACAAAGAATCTAACAATGCATTGCTTACACTACAAAAGTGAACACCACTTGTTAATTTCGTAAAGGCTTCCATCATTAAAATATCAACATAATAATGTAAATGCTCACCAATGTATCGAATACTTTGAGGTGATGCACCTGAATGTGCAATTGAGTTTCGTATTCTATATATTCTAGATAAATGCCATTCTACTCGTTGTTTGTAATTTTCTCCTAAAGATAACAATTGTTTTTTTGAATTTGCTGCCTCGCTATAAATATGTATTCTATACCTTAAGACTGGATAATGTGTTAAAACTGCCGAATAATTTTTTCTTAATGTATCATACTTATCTAAAAATAGAAATTCTGCAATTTTTTCTAATTCTGAAGAGTGCTCTGTTAATTCACTAAGTAATTTTTTATACTCTTTAGACAATGCAAAGTTAATTTTTGAAGCAAAATCATTTATTAATGAATTATAATATCTTTTCTCAAGGATAGGTAATAATGTACCAGTCACCTGCTCAAGATGATTTGTTCCTAATTCTTTTATAGACAATACTTCTAATACAGACCAGAGGTTAATAAAAGCACTATTATAATCAGGATTCTTAAGAGAAAAGTTGTGTAAATCACAAGCTTTAAATAATTGTCCTAATGAACACTTAGCGTAAGTTACCAAGTTATTTATTAATTGCTCTGTAAATTCACTTGCTACTTCATTTCTCATACCTTCTATCACATTATACTTTTTCATCCCGAATGAAACAAATGAGGGGGTTGTACTATCACCTTCAAAAACCATTGCTTTATCACTAAATCTAGGCTGCTTTTTATTGTCGACAGCAGAATAAAATCTTAGAAATATATTTAACTTTTCAAAGGCGATTTGAGCTGCATTGTTATCATCAAGGGCTTCAATATCATCAATATGAAACACAACTTGATTATTTTTATGTTTAAGCTTTTTATAATTCTCATCTTCCATAAAGGAAACTCTCAGATGTTCGCTAAAAAGACTTCTAAAAGAATTAATCCATTTGTCAGCAGCAATATAAACTTTATATTTTCTTTTTTTAAAGTCAAATCTATTAATAAACAAATCCATAGAAGGATTAGATGTTTCTAAAAGACATTTTTTATTAAAATTATAGATATATTCAGAAGAATATCCTCGACCAATTAATTCAGGAATATAGCATTTCATCACTTGTTCAATTTTGTCCTTTTTATCCTGTAAAACCAATTCCTTTAAGTATTCATAACACCAATAATGATATTCTTCTCCCCCAAAAATTCGGTATATGTAATCTATCATTGATGACTGTACTTGCTTAGAACTATTCTTTAAGGTCTGAACTACTTTGGTAGTATTATCGCGGCCCCAATAGCGATTAACAACTGGATCTTTTGTAAGTGATAATTTTATTTCATCTAATATGTATGATAAATACTTATCACCAATCTCTTTATTATATAAAAGTCCCAAATACTCTGTTAGTAAAAGATGCGTGTTTAAAACAGGAGCTTTATAAAGATCAATAGTATAATGAAATAACATTTCATCTAATCGTTGAGCAAAATAAAGCAAACCATCTAATTCAACTTGTGGGTACCATGTAGGTATAGATAATTTCATATATTTTCCTCCTAAAACATCCTATTTTAGAATATGAACAATTCCTACATTTCGGTAGAGTACCTCTATCGTCGGGAGTTGCGGAAGCTGCCGCTTGCGGTTGGGGCAGTCCTCAGCTATGCCACGGCATTGTGCTAGCCTGTAAGGCTGCGCACTAGCCCTACTTCCCCTTCTTGGCAGCTTGATGCCGCTAGGGAATATTGCCAGCGTAAAGCCATAACGCAAGACTATAGATAAGAACCCGGCTATCCCCCGCTTCATTTACTCAAAATTTGTAATTGCTTGCTTAACCTTTCCCAGAATAACAATATCATTAATTTCAAAAGTCTCTGAATTATAAACGTAATTAATTGGAATCATCTTAACTTTGCTGTGAGCAGTATCAAGGAATTGAGCTTGTCGAATATATCGTGCATCGTTTCCCCACTTTTGGTAACAAAGCATATCTCCATCTTTGTATTCATCACGTGCTTCAATGCGTACCTGGCTACCTTTGCGCAGTATTGGATACATTGCATCGTCTTCTACAGTAAACGGTACCATAGAATATAATTGCTTTGACAAGGCGTTCATCTCGAAATCTTGCTCCAGACTCTCATCATCAAAACCAAACATGGATAAATCAATAGAGTTCATTTCGTGGATTAATTCGATATCTGATAAATTATCTATATACAGGTCTACTGCTGCACCTATTTCTTCATATCCCGGTGCCATAGCAATCAATTTCACAACAGATTTAATACACTTTCGAATAATTGCCCGTGATTCTGCCAGTTCTTCTGTTTCCTCATCCAGCCTGGCTTGCGTTACTAGCCAATCTTCCGGCTTCCCACAAACTTTTGCGATTGCACGTGATATGTAATCTTTCGCCCGGAGTCTAGGATTGTTGCGCAATCTGCTTAGATGTTGCGGGGAAAAGGTTACACCTATTGCTTTACAACGCCTAACTACTTCATTAGCTGAAAGACCTGATTCTTCTATTATCTGATTCAAAAGCTGTGTATATGTCATACTATTTCACCATATTACCATTTTTTACAATTATATCCAAAAATAACCCCCAATACAATATATTGGGGGGTTAACATTTTTGTTAACTCAATGCGAAAAGGCGTTAATAAAAATGTTAGCAATTGAAAATTGCATAGAAACGTGTTATGGTGAGTACAGGATATAACGCTGGCCGGCAATATATCTTTAGCCGCCGGGAAGCGCAAAGTTGCTTTGGTCGCGCACCGCAAGCGAAGCGCGGAGCGGCCAAACAACTTGCGCCCGGCGACTAGGAAAGGTGCGCTAGCCTAGTATTACCTAGCGCACCCATGTAACTTGTTGCAATTCTATCTTACATTTAAAGGAGGTAAATATGGCTGATACTGCCTGCCGCAAATGGCAGCTTACGATCAATAATCCTTTGGGGTATGGCTTTACTCATGACCGTATCAAAGAAGAACTGAGCAAGCTTAAATCCTTGATTTATTGGTGTATGAGCGACGAGGTAGGTGGCAAGGAATCCACTCCCCATACCCACCTCTTTGTAGCGGCGAAATCGGCCATCCGGTTCAGCACCATGAAAAATAGATTCCCACAGGCTCACATTGAGAAAGCAGAAGGAACGGCACGCCAAAACCGAGACTACATTTTCAAGGAGGGCAAATGGGAAAATGACGAGAAACACGGCACCAAAGTGCCAGGCACACAGGAGGAATGGGGTGAGTTACCCCCCGACCAGCCCGGCCACCGCTCCGACTTTGACCGAGCCTTTGAGATGCTGGAAAGTGGATGCAGCGTCATGGAGGTAATCCGTGAAATGCCACCTTTACTGCGGTACAAATCCATGTTGGAGCAAACCCGTCAAGAATTGCTGGCGGAGAGGTTTCGGCATGAGTTCCGCCTACTGGATGTCACCTACATATTTGGCAGCACAGGTCTTGGAAAAACTCGTTACGTCATGGAGAAGTACGGCTATGAGAACGTGTGCCAGATTACAGGCTACCAGCATGGCTGCTTTGATAAATACCGGGGTGAAGATGTCATGTTGTTTGACGAGTTTCACTCCAGCCTAAAAATACAAGATATGCTGAATTTTCTGGATGGCTATCCCCTAGAACTTCCCTGCCGCTACGCCAACCGGGTAGCTTGTTTTACAAAGGTTTATATTATCAGCAACATTCCTTTAGAGCTCCAATATCCAAACATAAGAACTGAGACTCCCTCTGTCTGGGATGCTTTCATTCGTCGTATACATCAGGTTATGGTATTCTATGCTTCTAATCAGTATGATGAATTCACCACGAAGGAATATTTGAATCATACATCGAATTCTTATTCCAATACTACTTGGAAGGAGGTCAATAATGACGGCGATATGCCGTTCTAGTGGATATGATAAACAATGGCAATCTCTCTACATTAGATAATTACGGCGATGTCTTGACTATCCCAGAGCTTGCAAAAATATTGCGAGTCGGCAGAAATACGGCTTATAGCCTTGTCAACAGCGGAGAAATCAAATCGGTACGAGTAAGAAATCAGATTCGAATCCCCAAATCCAGCATTTTAGAATATTTGGGATAACAAAAGCGGGAGGCTTGTGCCTTCCCGCTTTTACTTTCTCAATAGACTTGCCATTCCTTCTGTCACACTCTTATGAGAGTCGTCCAGCAGATGAGCATAAACACGTGAGGTTATTCCAATGTCCCCATGTCCTAACGCTTTGGAAATTTCATAAAGCGGCACTTTTGCGGCTATGGATAACGCTACAAAACTGTGTCTTAGCTCATGAGGGGTTATGGCGTGTAGGTCACGGTTTTCCGGCCTATCAAACCATTGCTTAAACATCTCTGACAGATAATTCGGCCGAACAGGTTGTCCATCGTTATGACAGATAACGTACCCTTCGTCTTTGTATTCGGACTTTAATAACTCACGGTTTCTTTCTTGTATTTCCTTCTCCAGCAGCAAAATTTCTCGCAACTCTGGAACCATATGGATTATGCGCTCACTGGTGATACTCTTTGGTTTTTTCTCCAAAATCTTGGCGCCAACATTAATGCGGTTATTGACGACTCGAATGGTGTTAGTGTTAAAGTCAACGTGTTCCCATTTGAGGCCACAAAGCTCACCGCGCCGCATGCCTGTATATAATCCCAGAGCAAAGGGTACTTCCATACGGTCACCCTTTACCCTCCTTAAAAGCTCCTGTGCTTCTTCTACTGTTAAATACTCCGGCTCGTGAGCCTGCTTTTTAGGAGCCACTACCCTTTTTACTGGGTTTCTACTGATCTGCTCCTGCTTTTCCAAAAGGTTAAATACGGCATTCAAGAAATTATAATGTTTGAGCGCGGTGTTCGACGATAAATTTTTCTCCTTTTGCAGATAGGCAAGATAGGCTTGTATATCGGTGGGTTTAATCTCCTGTACGGGACGCTTCCCCAACTTATGTTCTTTAATATGCTTGGCAATCCCCCTATAGCCATATAGGGTGCTTTCCTCTGATTTGAGGGATAATATCTCCAGATGATTTTCAATTGCCTTATTCAAATCCAATCGGCTGGGAGGAATGGCATCTCCTTTTTCCAAAGATAACTCGTGTTCCTTTAAAGCAATTCTGGCATCTGCCAAGTTATCAAAGGTTTTAGTTTTTCGAATGGCCTTGCCAGCGTTGTCCTTTCCATAATAAAAGGTGACATAGTATTTCTTGGAGTCAACATCCTGCTTTATGTTCTTCTCTATGGTAATGCGCTTTTGACCAGACAATTCTTAAACCTCCTTTGGCGTGCAACTATTTCTTTTTAAGTTGTGTTAATGCGTCCTTTTTCTGCCAAAAGAGTAGCATATCCAGCTATAAAATGCAACTATTTGTGCAACTGTAAAAATAAAAATACCGCACAAACCTTATGTTCATGCGGTATTCAGTGGTGGAGGCGAGGGGAATCGAACCCCTGTCCGAAAATTCATTCATGTAGCTTTCTACGAGCGTAGCCTATCTTTTCCATTCCCTTGTCGACCCGCCGACAGGCAGGCTGGCCGACTTGGTAGCCCATATACATCCCGTGGGCCGTGGCGCTCCACGCGGGACGTTCACCGCTCACATGACGCCCTTGCCAGACCGCGGTACTTCTGGTTCGGACGGCTGCTTAATTAAGCAGCAAGTGCGAAGTTATTATCTTCAGCGTTTATTTTTTAATTGCACATTTTAACGAGATCGTGCGTCTCGGCTCGCTTACTACACTGCAAAATCCCCGTCGAAACCTTTACGCCCCCATGTATACATAATATTATTTATATTTGAAGGTAAGAGATCAAATCCCTTACATCCTTCCTCTGTCCTTCATGGCGCGGTCAATGTCCCGCTGTGCTGCTTTTTTGGCGGCATCCTCCCGTTTGTCGTAGAGCTTTTTCCCTCGGCAAACCCCAATTTCAGCTTTCACCCGGCTACCCTTAAAATAAAGGGATAGGGGAACCAGCGTCAGGCCCTTTTGCGCTACCAAACCTGCCAGACGGCTAATTTCCCGGCGGTGCATTAGCAGCTTGCGGGGCCTCATGGGGTCCTTGTTAAAGATATTGCCCTTTTCATAAGGACTGATATGCATCTGCTTAATAAAAATTTCGCCGTCCTGGATGTCGCACCAGCTGTCCCTGAGGTTGACTCCCCCCTGCCGCAGGCTTTTGACTTCGGTGCCCACCAGTTGAATGCCAGCCTCATAGGTTTCCTCGACAAAGTAATCGTGATAGGCTTTTTTGTTTTTGGTAATGGTCTTAATTGGTTGACGGTCCAAGCCTGTCACCTTCCTTTGCGATATATTCTATCATAGAATTATGAACAAAATTTATCCGTTTCTGCCGAAAGGCAAAAAAGGTCAGATTTCCCTGCGGCCTTCCAAAGCGCGGTAAAGAGTCACCTCATCGGCATATTCCAAATTTCCTCCGACGGGAATTCCGTAGGCAAGTCGGGTCACCCGCAGTCCCATGGGCTTAATGAGACGGGCCAGATAGGTGGCGGTGGCCTCCCCTTCCACAGTGGGATTGGTGGCCATGATGATTTCCTCCACCTTACTTTCGCTACCAAGCCGCGCCATCAGCTCCTTGATGGTAAGCTGGTCGGGGCCGATGCCGTCCATGGGAGAAATCAGCCCATGGAGCACATGATAAAGCCCGTTGTACTCTCTGGTCCGCTCAAAAGCAAGAATATCCTGCGGGTCCTCCACCACACAGATGACGGTTTCGTCCCGCCCCGGTTGACTGCAGATGGGACAGAGCTCCTCCTCGGTCAGATTCTGGCAGCGAACGCACTTCCTGATTTTTTCGTGAGCCTCCAAAATGGCATTGGCAAATTCCTCCGCCTGCTCTTTCGGCAGGTCGAGAATATGAAAGGCCAGCCGCTGGGCACTCTTTCTGCCAATGCCCGGAAGCCGCTCAAACTGTTCGATGAGCTTGACCAGCGGAAGGGCGCTAATTTGATTCATATACGATCGCTCCAATTGCCAATACAAAACGGCACCGTTTTGCTATATTTCAAGGAGGCTTTCTGTCCCCTTTTTCCCTACATGCCGGGCAGATTCAAACCTCCGGTGATTTGCTCCATTTCTCTTGCCGTGGTTTCTTCGGCGGTGCGCAGAGCCTCGTTGACAGCGGCCACAATCAAATCCTGCAGCATCTCCACATCGTCCGGGTCCACAACCTCCGGCTTGATGACGATACCGGTCAATTCCTTGCCGCCCTTAACCGTGACGGAAACAACGCCGCCACCGGCGGAAGCAGTGTACTCGCGCTGGGCAAGCTCTTCCTGCTTTTGCGCAATCTTCTCCTGCATCTTTTGGGCCTGACGAATCATGGCGTTCATGTCCTGAGGACCGCCGCCATATCCCTTGGGTAATCTTGCTTTCATGTGTATCCTCCTGTTTATTCCTTCACCTGGACGTCCACACCCAGCTCACTGGCTCTTTTGAGCAGCTCGTCCAGTTTATCCGGTATCTTTGCCTTGACCTCAAAACGCTGGGGGTCGTAGGAACCCAAACGGTATCTTTTCCCCGTGACCTGTTCCACCGCCGACCGCAGACTTTCTTTGGCGTAGCTGTTCCCCCGCATCATTTTGGAAAACATGCTGTCGGGGCCGGCATCCACCAGCAGAATATCTCCCCCCACATAGGCGCAGGAATCCACCAGCGTTCCATAGAGAGCCTTGTTTTTTTGCTGCAGAACATCCAACACCTTGGACCATTCCGTAAAGGGCTCGGTGGGGATTTTTTCGATTTTCTCCGGTGGAGGGTTCTTGGGTACCGGCTGCTCCGCTTTGACCACCGAACCCGTCGCCGGCGCCGCAGAAGGCGTTTGAGCCAACCGCTGCTCCAGAGCATTCAACCGTTTCAGCAGTTCGGCGGGAATGACCGGAGTTGCCGCCTGGGCAGGTTGGCTTGCGCCCAGCTGCCGTTCCAGCTTTTCAATGCGGGCAAGCAGCCCATAGGTTCCTGTCCGGAGCTGAGGGTCCGCCATCCTCACCAAGGTGGCTTCCAATTCGGTGCGGCGCTGGGCGCCCCGCCCCATGCGGGCCAAAGTATCCTGCAGAGCCGTCAGACAGCTCAAGACCGCCTCCATACCCATCTGGCGGGCCAGAGCACGGAATCGCTCCAGTTCATCGGGCAGGCAGGAAATCAGCTCTCCCGGTTCTTCCACCGCTCCCGCCACCATGACGTCCCGGTAAAAACCAATGAGCTGTTCGCAGAGCCGCAGGTAGTCCACCGAGCGCTCCCAAAGACTTTGGGAAACCTTAAGCACCTCACCCCCGTTGCCGGAGGCAATGGCTTCCGCCAGAGCAAACAGATGCTCCCGGCCCACCAGGCCGATGCGCTGAAGCACCACTTCCCTGGTGATTTCCCCACTCTGAGCTATCACCAAATCCAACAGGGAAAGCGCATCCCGCATGCTGCCGTCAGCCAGCTTTGCCACCAAAAGCGCGGCATCCTCTTTAAGGTCGATGCTTTCCTGTTTGGCGATATAGGATAGTCTGGCGGCGATGGTGGAGCTGTCAATGCGGGAAAAATCAAATCGCTGACAGCGGGATAGAATGGTGGCGGGGACTTTGTGCAATTCCGTTGTGGCTAGAATGAAAATGACGTGCTGGGGAGGCTCTTCCAAAATTTTCAGAAGGGCGTTAAAGGCTCCCACCGACAGCATGTGGGTTTCGTCGATGATATAAACCCGGTATTTTCCCGCCACAGGGGTGAAGTGGGCTTCTTCCCGCAGGTCCCGGATGTTGTCTACCCCAGAGTTGGAGGCAGCGTCAATTTCGGTGACGTCCAGCAGACTTTCTTCTTCAATGCCGCGGCAGTTGTCGCATTGGCAGCAGGGATTGCCATCCCGAGGGGAAAGGCAGTTCACCGCCTTGGCCAGGATTTTGGCCGTGGAAGTCTTTCCGGTGCCCCGAGTGCCGCAGAACAGGTAGGCATGAGAGAGTTTGCCGTTTGCCACCTGATGTTTGAGGGTGGTGGCTACCGCATCCTGCCCCACCAAATCGTCAAAGGTTTTGGGCCGCCATTTGCGGTAAAGGGCCTGATACATGATATGACACCTCCCAAAAGACCTGCAAAGAAGCCCATTCTGCAGAAAAGGATAGAAGATTGTCTCCTCTACCCTTTTTCCTGCTACATAACTTATGCCGCCGCACGCGGACAGACAGATGAATCTGCGGCGCGCAGGAACAACCGCTTAATGCTGCTCGGTTCCCCGCCTGACATGGTTCACGGTGTCCTACCGCACAGGACCCGTCTGCCCGCATGCCGCGGCACAATACATGGCTTGATTTTCTGAAAGCCATATCATTATACACGATTTCTTTTGATTTGTAAACAGGCTGGGACCAGCTTATTTTTATATCAGCAAAAACTAAATTTTTTAATTCAATTTATGCCAAATTGTGCCGATATATATACAGGTTTGTCAGAATGACAGATCTGAAGCGCTGATTCAAATGGAGGTTTCCGCATGGGAGGCAATCTTGCAAAAAGTCCGTTGGCCGCTTTGTTTTATACTGCTCTGTTTCACTTTATAGCGGTCTTTCTACCTTTTTCTGAGAGCTACGGCAGTCTGCTCCACTCGTACGAGCCGCAAATCTCCCCGATACGGCATCTGCTGTTGGTTGCCTACTGCCTTTGGATCGTGGTTGTCATTGCATTGGTTCTCTGGTTCACCGAGCAGAAAAAGTTCAAAAGCTTTTTGCTGTTGCTTCCCACCTGTTTGGGAGTCCAATGGGCGGTTCCTCTGGTGCAGCAGCTGGCCCTTGGAGAAGTCACCGGCGCCATGATCCAGAAAGACACTCTGCTACACCTGATTCAGGGATGCGGGGCAACCATCTTGACGCTGGTTCTGTGTTTTCTGCTGATGTCCCAAAAAATCGCAGCCCACACATCCAATACCCCTTCCCCCAAAAAGTATAAGCTGAAATATCTTCGGCTGGTCATCTTCCTGTTGGTATTGCCTTTGATTTACAGCATCCTGCAATTTGTCCTGGGATATTTCCTTGCCTGGCGAAACGACGCTTTCCGGGCTTATTATCAGGGCGGCGGCAATCAGGGAATTATGTATATGATCATCGAAATGCTGCTGGATGCTCCCCGTTACGCCGTCTTTTCCCTCCTGCGCGGCATGCTTTACGCTCTGTTCAGTCTGCCTCTGCTGCTGTTGTTGCCGGGCAAACGAGTGGTTTACATTTTCAGTCAGACCATGCTGTTTCTCTCCGGAGCTTTTCTTTACGTGTTGCCCAACCCCGTCATGCCGGTTCCGGTTGCGGTCACCCATTTGATTGCAACCGCCGCAGCCTTAGTCATTTACGGAGTTCTTTCCGGCTATTTGCTCCACACCTGTTTTGAAGCTCCCAAACCGGCGGAGGTTGCCAAGAACGCGCCCTCCTCCAAAGGAGCCGAGGCTGCCAAGAATCCTGCGGCCAAAACAGCGCCTGCTGCCAAAGCACCTGTTTTGGCAAATACCACCACCCGAAAAGCCAAATAGCAAAATGAATAAACATCCCCCGGCATAGCCGGGGGTATTTCATATGCGGGCAAAGCCCTTTATTCCTCGCATACACGTCAAACGTGTAATACGGTCTGCCAGTTGCGCAAAGCTGTTACTTGCTGCCCGT
>Ga0134092_1001372_pt1 | contig 21509 bp, 18 predicted proteins | sample 3_6taG_FD_94454 | JGI IMG/M metagenome (GOLD analysis project Ga0134092, IMG submission 94454) | Switchgrass degrading microbial communities from high solid loading bioreactors in New Hampshire, USA - 3_6_20_6_A3 metaG | ecosystem: Engineered > Bioreactor > Semi-continuous > Anaerobic >... | reverse complement strand
ATGCCACATCGGCCCTGAAATATGTATATGATCTGGAGAGCTTTTTATCGCAGTTAAACGACAGTAGCTTCAGTGGGATGATTGCCTCCGGCGGCGGACGGATGAAAATCACCATGGACCGATATGAAGCCAACTGGGATATGGTGAAACTGGGATGGGAAACCCACGTTCTTGGCATTGGAAGGCAATTTGACAGTGCAGAGGCGGCAATAAAGACCTATCGGGAAGAAGCGAACGTATTGGACCAGGATTTGCCTCCCTTTGTCATTGCAAAGGAGGGAAAGCCTGTAGGGCCTATTCTGGATCATGACAGCGTTGTATTTTTTAACTTCAGGGGAGACAGGGCTATTGAAATCAGCCGGGCCTTTGAAGAAGAGGATTTTGATAAATTCGACAGGGTAAGGTATCCGAAGGTTGTCTATGCCGGTATGCTACAGTACGACGGGGATTTGCTGATTCCGAAACGCTATCTTGTTTCTCCGCCCGATATTCAAAATACCCTGTCGGAGTTTCTGGTAAAGCGCAACATTAAGCAATATGCGGTTTCCGAGACCCAGAAATACGGGCATGTGACCTATTTCTGGAACGGGAACCGGAGCGGGAAATTTTCTGAAGCCCTTGAAACCTATGAAGAGGTTCCTTCTGACAGGGTGCCCTTTGATCAGCGGCCATGGATGAAAGCGGCAGAGATAACGGATCAGCTTATCAAAGCGATCCAATCGAGGGAGTATTTGTTTCTGCGGGCTAACTACCCCAACGGGGATATGGTGGGACATACGGGCAGCTTAACAGCTGCAAGAATTGCAGTGGAAGCTGTCGATCTATGTATCCGAAGGGTCATGAAAGCGGTTGACGAAGTAAACGGAATATTGATTGTTACGGCCGATCACGGAAACGCGGAAGAGATGCTTGAAAAACCGGCACCCAATGAAACGACTCCGAAAGCCAAAACCGCCCATACATTAAATCCTGTGCCATTCATTATCTATGACAAAGCAGAAACTCATCAATTGAAGACGGGTAATTTTGGCCTGGCCAATGTGGCTTCCACGGTAGTCAATTTGCTGGGCTTTAAGAGCCCGGACGTCTGGGAGGAAAGCTTATTGGCTTAGCCGGCTCCGGGATGATTGCTATTGGGGAACGATATGCCCGACAGAGCGGTTTTATAGACCGAATTGGTACTGTAAACCTATATTCCATTTCTTCCGTCCATATGCTATAATGAAGTAGACGCAAAGGAACATTGAACAAGAGAAAAGGGCGAAACTTGATTTAGAAAGAATCAGCAGTTGGTGGGCCAGTGATACCAGCAACTGCTGTTTTTTATAACGAGGCTTAAGGTATCTTCCGCATCTAAAAGGCGGTGGATGGGATCCCAAATTTCATAAAAGGAGGAGGCTCAAAATCCCTCGCCTCGCTCAGCGGTGTGCTCTTTTTGATACACAGTTTCTTTCCTTGTTTAAGCAAAAGATAAAGTATTTGGAGGCAATGAGAATGGAAATCAATTATCAAGAGGAATTGAAGAACTTCTTGGACAGCCAAGGAAGGCTAAAAGCCTATCCTTCAAAGCATAAAAACAAGATCCTGGCTTTATTTTATTTGTCCACGAAATTTAAGAAAGGGCTCATTTACAGCGAAAGGGAAGTCAATGCTATCATAGACAGCTTTCATACTTTCGGCGATAGATGCTTATTGCGAAGGGAGCTGTATGATAAGAAATTCCTGGGCAGGTCCAATGATTGCACCCGGTATTGGCTGGAAGATAAGCAGCCCACACTTGAGGAATTATTGAAGTAGCTTCCAAGATGAAAATGCGGGTAGTCTCATAAGGATAAGAATAGCTTTGGCAGGGAGAAGATGAAAGCATGAGCGAAAAGCTACAAAAGGCTCTTGATCTTTTTGTGAGCGGCTTTAATTGCTCTCAATCCGTTCTGGGTTCATTTTGCGGGCAGTATGGAATGGATGAGATGCTTGCACTGAAGCTTGCAGGTGGTTTTGGCGGCGGCATGCGGTTTGGTGAGGTTTGCGGTGCAATTTCCGGCGCTGTTATGGTCATCGGATTAAAGTATGGACAATACATTGCAAACGATAAAGCTGCTAAGGACAAATGCTATGAAATCACCTTGGAGTTTATAGAAGAATACCGCAATAGGAAAGGCACGGTTCTGTGCCGCGAAATACTCGGATATGATATACGCGACACTGAAGCCAGGGCAAAGTTCCCGGGCAGGCAAAAAGAGGTTTGTCCCAAAGCAATCGAGGCTGCTGTTTTACTGCTCGAAGAAATGGGATTTTGAGCCTTGTTTGTCTACACGAAGGAGGGCTTGATAAAATGAGTGATTATAATGAGATTTTATTGCAGAATTCTGTACTGGAATCGGATCGGCTGATTTTAAGGCCGTTTTCAATGGATGATGTTGATGATGTTTATCAATACGCAAGCGATGATATTGTAACAAAGTATTTGACATGGCCCTCCCACAAGAGCCTGGCCCAGACTGAAAAAGTAGTAAAAGAGTTTTACATGGGCCGGGCCGGGATATATGCCATTGAACTCAAAGCGGAGCATAAATGCATTGGATGCATCGAGTTAAGATTGTGCCCGGAACACGACAAGGCCAGCTTTGGGTATGTTCTCAACAGGAAATATTGGAACAGGGGATATATGACCGAGGCCCTTAAGCTGATATTGGAACTTTCATTCAACAAACTGGGTCTAAATCGTGTAGAGGCTACCCATTATGCAGGAAATGAAGCTTCCGGTCGGGTGATGGAAAAGTGCGGAATGAAATTTGAGGGAAAGGGCTTAAAGGAAGTAAAAGTCAAGGGAATCTATCATGATGTGATTCACTATGGAATTCTAAAGGATGATTGGGTAACGAAGGAAGGGTGAAAATTATTATAAAGGGGATCTCCAATGATAGAAAGAATTCGGGAATCGGTTTCGAAAAGCCCGCTTTTCAAGGGCCTTTTGTTGATCTTACCGGCTGTTGTAGTATTGGTATTCTATTTTAAGATATTTTTTACCAAAGGAATTATTTTCGAGGGTGCATTTCTAAGAAAAGAAGTCGTGTCTTCTGAAAGCCAATATTCAGGGCGACACAGATTTGGGGATATTCATATTACGGTAAAGGGATCAAAGAACAAGGACAGCAGAGCAGAGGTCACTTTTAGGCTGCCGAACAATATAAACAGGTATTATATCGTTGAATTTGAAAATCCAGGCGACTGGGATTCGAGTATGATAAAAATAAAAAATCGATCCGGCAGCATCATTGTTGAAGGCAAATACAGGAAGGACTATTCTTTCTTATTTAATAAAAGCGGGGAGCCGGTGTTTGACAGTCAACTTCGAATCGCAGGGGAAAACCCCTTTGATGCAAGCTATCGGGTACCGCTTTCTCATGTAGCCGCTCTGGCAACCTTTTCAACCGAAACGATTCGCGGGCGGTTTGGTTTTTTGTTTATTGCTGTCGTTATGATTGTTATTACAGCAATAGATATAAAATATCCCTTGTTTTTCTTTCACTTGAGGCACTGGCTGACCGTCAGGGATCCCGAACCTTCGGAATTCTATCTTTTCATGCAAAGATTATCCTGGTTTATAACCCCTGTGATTGCCATTATTCTCATGATCCTTGCAGTGAATTGGTGGCATTTTGCTTAAGCCCAAGCGTATGATAAGATGCTCGAGATGATGAAAGGTGACGACCGAAATGATATTTATCGTTATCGTGCTGAGTATTTGGGGATTGTACGCTTAAATATTAAAGAAACGAAAGAAGGAAAAGTTTAGATTCCATGATGCCCTCTTGCCCCTTTTGTTATTCTCGCTGCTAATCACCATAGATCTTGGAGTCAGTTATCTCAGTTCATATCATATTCAGACTCATGACGGAATAGGTATAGATGGCATTTTCTCTTACGCCATTATAGGAGAGGACAAATGGAGTATAGAAACATTCAGGGGCTATTTTAGAAATTCCATGATTGTTGATTTAATATTACTGGGTTTATATGCTGTTTTGAGAATCATAGAAGATTGAATTACGCCAATTTTGGTACACCATTATACAAAAGAGAATGCAGATGGACTTCCGAAAAGCATTGGAATCGGATGCCCCCGGCATCATGGAAATCATCAGGCAAGCACAGGAATATTTCCGGGAGAAGGGGATCGATCAGTGGCAGAACGGCTATCCCAATTTGAAAACCATCAGGAACGATATTTCCAAAGGAAACAGCTATGTATTGGTAAAGGATCAGGCCATCGTTGGAACTCTGGCCCTGATCTTTGACGGCGAAAAGACCTATGACCGGATCTATGAAGGTAAATGGCTGAGTAGCGGCAGCTATGCAGTCATTCACAGGATAGCCGTAGATGCACAGTATAAAGGTTTGGGTCTGGCATCTGAGATGATCAAAAAGGTTGAGCAGATGTGCTTGCAAAGGAATGTGCACAGCATCAAGGTCGATACCCATGAAGAAAACCGATCGATGCAAAGGCTGCTTCAAAAAAACGGGTTTCAGTACTGCGGCATCATCTATTTGGAAGACCGGAGCAAAAGGCTTGCCTTTGAGAAGATCCTATAGTCCGATGCTGTTGATAAAAGAAAAACTATTTTGAAAACAGGCCGGTAAAATGTTATAATTAAATGAAGGTCCAATGGATTGGAAAGGCGCGCTTTACCGGCGATTGAATGTTCGGCGAGCAAACCATGCTTGTTATGGCTAAAGTTTATACTTTTTGCATGCTACAGTATAGGTGGCAACAGATAGAGGAGGACGCAACGAATGATTAGTAAAAAAGCGGCTGCACTGGGTGCGGTTGTTCTGATTTTGGTTACAGCCTTTTTTTCTTCCTATATTACTTTAAATGTAAGTCAGTTTATTGACATAAAGAACGGGAATCGCATTATTACCGGACAGGAATTTCAAAGATTGCAGAGCTATTATAAACTGGATGCCGTCAGAAGCGTTTTAGAAAGGGATTTTTATCAGGACATAGATTCGGATGAACTGATTACAGGTGCCATTAAAGGCATGGTGGAGGCAGTAGGAGATCCTTACACAACCTATTTTACACCTGAAGAGTATAAGGAGTTCTTTGTCCATATCCAGGGAAGTTATGTAGGCGTTGGCTTATTGGTCACCATTGATGAAACCGATAACCTTATTACGGTGACAAATCCCTTTAGAGATGCTCCTGCCGCCAAAGCCGGCATCATAGCAGGCGATAAGATCATCAGAATCGACGGCAAAGAGGTAAATTCCGAAAACTACGAGGAAGCCGTGAAGATGATGAAGGACGGAGAGCCCGGTTCAAAAGTGGTATTGACGATTCTCAGGAATGGTGAAGTGAAGGACTATGAAGTAGAAAGGGCTCCTGTTGAGTTGCCGAACCTGGAGTCCAGGATGCTGGAAAACAATATCGGCTATATCTGGCTGTACAACTTTGATCAAAATGCAGCTAAGAGCTTTGAGGCTGCAGTGAATGAATTGATGGACCAGGGAATGGAAGGCCTGATCCTGGATTTGAGAGGCAATCCGGGCGGCTTGCTGGAGGTCTGTGAGAAGATTGCCGATATGCTGCTTCCGGAAGGCTTGATCGTTTACAGCATGGATAAGAACGGCAATAAAGAAGAGTATAGATCGGATGCCGAATATTTGAACATTCCCCTGGTGCTCCTGATTGACAGGTACAGTGCCAGTGCATCGGAAGTCCTCTCCGGTGCGATTCAGGACTACGGCGTAGGAACCCTAATCGGTGAAACGACCTTTGGTAAAGGGCTTGTTCAGGCACCCAGATATTTTGAGGACGGCTCCGTATTGAAATTGACCATCCGTAAGTACTACACGCCAAAAGGACGTGATATCAATACCGTCGGCGTTGTTCCTGATATTGAGGTGAAGATGACAGAGGAAGCCAAGGAATTTCTCACCAATAATCCCGGAAAAGATCTGCCGCAGGAGCTGGATGCTCCTTTGGTGAAGGGCATAGAAGTCATAAAGGAGAAGCTGGAGGCGAGAACAGAATAAAGGAGGCCGGACATGATTGCCTTTATTCGAATGCTGTTTTCCGTTTTTGCTCAATCGATCACCAGCGTGTTTTTTGTTCTGATTATTCTGCTGACTTATGTTCACATCAAAAAGAATGCCCAACTGGAGGAATCCTGGTTGGGCTTTCTACGCTCGTCCGTTTCATATCAATTGATGGATGTCATGCTGTATGGTATGCTTGGTGGCCTGATCGTCAGCGGCCTGATTGCCCTTCTGGGGATTACGTTAAGCTTTGATACCTTTTTCTTCATATGGCCTGTGGCCCTGATTCTGATGCTCTTTCATCGCAGGTATCTGTGCCTGTCCTACGCCGGAGGCATTGTTTCCCTTTCAAGCCTGCTCTTTGGCTGGCCTCAGATCGATGTATCGGCCGTAATAGCCCTGGTCGGAATCCTGCATTTGTTGGAGAGCATTTTGATTCTCTTTGACGGCCATCGGGACAGCCTGCCGGTATTTATGGAGCATAAAGAGCATGGAATTATGGGAGCCTTTATTCAAAACAGGCTGTGGCCTGTTCCCCTTGTGATTCTGATCGTGCCTCCCTTTTCCCTTCCAGCCGGAGCGGGGATAGAAATGCCGGATTGGTGGCCTTTATTTAAAAGCCAGTTCAATCCGCAAGCCTTGATGCTGTTTCCCATTGCAGCCGTATTAGGTTACGGCGATATAGCGATCACCCAGCCCCCTCAGGAGCGAACGCGGGAATCGGGTTTTTGGCTTGCCGTCTATAGTTTGGCTATATTGATCATTGCCATTGCATCTTCTTCCTTTTATTGGATCAAATTTCTTGCAGCCCTTTGTGCTCCGGTTTTTCACGAACTTCTGCTGTATTTTGGACAAAAGGGCCAAATGACCGGTAAACCGGCCTTTGGAGCCCCCTGGAGAGGGCTCAGGGTCCTGGATGTCTTTCCTGAATCCACCGCTGAGGTCATGGGCATTAAGCCCGGCGATATCCTTCTGTCGATCAACGGCAAGGATGTAAACAGCCAGGAGATGGTGGATCAAATCATGGGAACTTGTCCCTCCTTTTTGTGGGTGGACGTAAAGCGAAAGAAGGAAAGGCTCAGCTTGGAACATGTTAATTATAAAGACGGAGTGGAAAACCTGGGAGTCTTGTTCGTGCCCAGGCAGACAGGACGGTTTTTCGTAATCCGTGAGCAGGAGGGAATCCTGCTCATGATGTTGAAAAGGCTTTTCAAAAGGAAAAAGGAGCGGTTAACGGGTGGTCTTTAGGCATGGATGGAGTTCTAAAGAGAGCTCATCCATGCTTATTTCATGATCTTATGAGCTGGATGGGAATATGCAGCTTCACGTGATCCAGCTGCCTGGCGGAATTCCAGCCAAAGAGGTGATAAAGACCCGGTTCCTGGGATGGAGAAAGCTGGTAGCTTTCGGTGTATCTCACCGATTGGCCCGGAGAAAGGGACAGGGTGCCCAGGGCCTGAGTGAAGGCCTTTGTCTCGGACCATCTCCATAATGTGCGGCCGGAGGGATACGTGATCTTAAAATCATACCTTTGTCCGGTAGAATACTGAAGCTCGATATTTTGATTGGACAAGTTGAGTTTCAGGAGGGTCATGACGATCCTGTCTCCGGGTTGATAAGACGGTTTATCCAGCGAAAAGACCATGAGGAGGCCCGATAAGACCATTCTGGCCTGGAATGGAGGAGAGTAGACGGAGGCTTCGACTTCCTCCAGCAGCTGTTTCCAGGTAACAGGATCCACAATCCCCGTTGCTCTGAGGTTGCGGCTTATTTGAAATTGTATCACGCTTCCCTGGGTGATATTCCCGTATATGCCGTCGAGGGGGCCCATATAATAACCCAGTTTTGTAAGCTGGCCCTGGACCAGGATGACAAAGGGCCCGGTGCTGCCCAGACGCAAAGAAGGGAAGTTGTCCGTTTTCCCTGCTGCGGAATAGGGCAAGGGGATTTGGAGCATCTGGCCGGTGTACACAGCATTGGGATCCTTGATACGATTTAGCTCCATCAAGCTTTGAACGGAAACGTTGAATTTCAAGGCAATAAAGTACAGGGAGTCCCCGGGTTGTACAATATATTGAAGCATGATGCGCACCACCTTTCTTACGATTCCACTGTTGCCGGCAGGGAGGCGAAAAAATCATTGGCTTACTGAGGCCTCCGGTCTATAAGTTCCATATAGTAATATATATTTGCTTTCTGCCAAACTATGCAAGAAAGGTGCTTTTTCAAATCCGATGAAATCGGACAAAGTTTTTTCGAACAGACGTTCTCAAACATTGACAGGTATGTTATAATTATTGGCTGAGGGAGTGAATCAAATGAAGTTTAAGATCAAATCTTCCATGAAACCTCAGGGAGATCAGCCCGAGGCCATTGACGCTTTGGTGGACGGGCTGTTAAAAAACGAGAGATATCAGGTCTTGTTGGGTGTTACCGGTTCCGGTAAGACCTTTACGATGGCCAATGTCATAGAGCGGGTTCAAAGGCCCACCCTTGTACTGGCCCATAACAAGACCCTGGCAGCCCAGCTCTACAGCGAGTTTAAGGAGATTTTTCCCGACAATGCCGTAGAGTACTTTGTCAGCTACTACGATTATTACCAGCCGGAAGCCTATGTGCCTTCCACGGATACCTATATAGAAAAGGATGCCTCCATCAATGACGAGATTGACAAATTAAGGCATTCGGCCACATCCGCCCTGTTTGAGCGGAGGGATGTTATCGTCGTGGCCAGTGTTTCCTGTATTTATGGTTTGGGTAATCCTTTCGAATATAAGAACTTGACCCTTTCCCTGCGCCCCGGCATGGTCAGGGACCGGGATGAGGTACTGAGAAAGCTGGTGGATATTCAATACCAGCGAAACGATCTGAACTTCGTCCGGGGAACCTTTCGGGTCCGCGGAGATGTGCTGGAGATCTTCCCGTCCAATTCAGCGGAGCGGGCGATCCGGGTAGAGTTTTTCGGAGATGAGATCGATCGGATCACTGAAATTGATGTGGTCACGGGAGAAGTCCTCGCTTTAAGAAATCATGTGGCCATTTTCCCGGCATCCCACTATGCTGCATCCAGGGAGAAGCTGATGGAAGCCATTAGCCAGATCGAAAGGGATCTGGAGCTCCGGGTGAAAGAATTGAAGGAGCAGAACAAATTGCTGGAGGCCCAGCGATTGCTCCAAAGGACCAACTATGACATCGAAATGATGATGGAAATCGGCTACTGTACCGGGATTGAAAACTACTCCAGGTACCTGGACGGAAGGAAAAGCGGGGAGCCCCCCTACACCCTCCTCGATTACTTTCCCGATGACTACTTGATGATTATAGATGAGTCCCATGTAACGATTCCTCAGGTCAGGGCTATGTATGCCGGTGACCGTTCTCGCAAAGATAACCTGGTGGAATACGGGTTCCGCTTGCCGGCCGCCTATGACAACCGCCCCTTGACCTTTGAAGAGTTCGAAAAGAAAATCAACCAGGTGATCTGTGTCAGTGCCACTCCCGGGCCCTATGAGCTATCCAAAGCTTCCCGGGTGGTGGAGCAGATTATCCGGCCTACCGGCCTGGTGGATCCGGAGATAGAGGTCCGGCCCATTGAAGGTCAGATTGATCACCTGATAGGGGAAATCCGCAAAAGGGTTGAGCAGAGGGAGCGCGTTCTCATCACTACCCTGACCAAAAAAATGGCGGAGCGGCTGACGGATTATCTCAAGGAGATGGATATCAAGGTCAGGTACCTGCATTCTGATATTGATACCCTGGAGCGAACGGAGATTATTCGGGATCTGCGGTTGGGTGAGTTCGACGTTTTGGTGGGAATCAACCTGCTCCGGGAAGGGCTCGACCTGCCGGAGGTTTCCCTGGTAGCGATTCTGGACGCGGACAAGGAGGGTTTCCTGCGCTCGGAAACCTCCCTTATTCAGACCATTGGCAGGGCTGCCCGCAATGTCAACGGAAAGGTGATCATGTATGCAGACAACATCACCGATTCGATGAAGCGGGCCATTGATGAGACCAACCGCAGAAGGGAGATTCAGATCCAGTACAACAAGAAACACAATATCACGCCTACCACCATCATTAAAGGAATCCATGACGCGATTGAAGCAACAAAAGCAGCCGAGGAGAAGGCTGAATACACAATTCAGCCGAGACTGTCCGATCAGGAAAAGTCAGAGCTTATTGAAAAGCTGGAGAAAGAAATGCGGGAAGCCGCAGCGAAGCTGGAATTCGAGCGGGCTGCCAAGCTGCGGGATGAAATCAAAAAACTGCGCGGTGAGGCGGAGGGCGGAAATAAGCAAATGAGCGGCCGAAGCCCAAGGAAGCGACAGATGCGAAAAAGCTAGAAACTATAAAGAGGAGTATTGGCCTGTATGACCAGAGAAACGATATTCATAAAAGGTGCAAGGGAAAACAATCTCAAGAACATAGACGTAGAAATACCAAGGAATCAGTTTGTAGTCCTTACAGGTTTGAGTGGCTCCGGCAAGTCTTCTCTGGCCTTTGATACCCTGTATGCGGAAGGGCAAAGGAGATACGTAGAATCCCTTTCCGCCTATGCCAGGCAGTTCTTGGGGCAGATGGACAAGCCGGACGTGGATTATATCGAGGGGCTTTCGCCCGCCATTTCGATCGATCAGAAGACCACCAGCAGGAATCCCAGATCTACCGTGGGTACCGTTACGGAAATCTATGACTATTTGCGCCTGTTGTATGCCAGAATCGGCATCCCCCACTGCCCGAAATGCGGCAGAGAGATCAAACAGCAAACCGTGGACCAGATGATCGATCAAATCATGTCCCTGGGAGATCGAAAGCGGATTCAACTCCTGGCGCCTTTAGTTAGGGGCAGAAAAGGGGAGCATGTCAAGCTCCTGGAAAAAGTGCGCAAAGAGGGCTATGTCCGCGTTCGAATCGACGGTGAAATTATGGAACTAACGGAAGAGATTCATCTCGATAAAAACAAAAAGCATGACATCGAAGTGCTTGTGGACAGGATAATCCTGAAGGAAGGCATCGAAAGCCGAATCGCCGACTCCCTGGAGACGGTGCTTCAGCTGAGCGGAGGCCTGGCCATCGTCGATGTAATCGATGAGCAGGAGCTCTTGTTCAGCCAGAATTATGCCTGCCCCGATTGCAACATCAGCATTGAAGAGTTAACCCCCCGGATGTTCTCTTTCAACAGCCCTTTTGGGGCCTGCCAGGCCTGCGACGGTCTGGGTTTTTTGATGGAGCTGGATCCGGAGCTGTTGATCCCAAACCCATCCTTATCCCTGGCTGAAGGTGCCATCGTTGCATCGGGATGGAACAGCGCCAATGAGGACAGCATCTGCCGGATGTTTTTAAACGCCCTTTCCATGCATTACGGCTTTGATCTCAATACCCCGGTGAAGGATCTGGATCCGGCCGTTTTGGATATCATCCTTTATGGAACAAAGGGAGAGCAGATCCGGGTCGAGTACAACCGGGAATACGGCTCAGGCTCCTACATGGCTGCCTTTGAAGGGATCATACCGAACCTGCAGAGAAGATACCGGGAGACCCAGTCTGAATACAGCCGGATGGAAATTGAAAGCTATATGAGCAACAAGCCCTGCCCCAAATGCAACGGCGCCAGGCTGAGGCCTGAGGTGCTGGCAGTGACGGTGGGGGGACTGAATATCCACGAGCTTACGGAATTGTCCGTCAAAGAAGCCCTGCATTTCTTTGACGAATTAAAGCTCAGTGAAAAGGAAACGATGATTGCCCAGCAGATATTGAAGGAACTGCGGGCCCGGCTGGGATTTTTAATGGACGTGGGACTGGATTATCTCACCCTTTCCAGGGCTGCAGGAACATTATCCGGCGGCGAAGCCCAGAGGATCCGCCTTGCCACCCAGATCGGATCGGGGCTGGTGGGAGTGTTGTATATTCTCGATGAGCCCAGCATCGGCCTGCACCAGCGGGACAATGAGCGGCTGATCAAGACGCTGAAAAACCTCCGGAATCTGGGGAACACCCTGGTTGTGGTGGAGCATGATGAGGATACCATGCGGTCCTGTGACTATATCATCGATATCGGCCCGGGAGCCGGGTCCAACGGGGGCTATGTGGTGGCGGCGGGAACACCGGAAGAGGTGATGAAAAATCCGAACTCCATCACCGGCCAATACTTAAGCGGGGCGAAGCGAATCGAGATTCCAAAGACGAGAAGAAAGCCCAACGGCAAATGGCTGAAAATCATAGGCGCCAATGAGAACAACTTAAAGAACCTGAATGTAGATATTCCATTGGGCGTCATCACCTGTATTACCGGGGTCTCAGGCTCCGGCAAAAGTACCCTGGTAAATGAGATTTTGTATAAAACCCTGGCCCGGGATTTAAACCGTGCCAACTTAAAGCCGGGCAAGTGCGAGAAGATTTTGGGTATTGAGCATCTGGATAAGGTCATCGACATTGATCAGTCCCCCATCGGTCGGACTCCCAGGTCCAACCCCGCTACCTATACCGGCGTTTTTGACTTCATCCGGGAGGTCTTTGCCCAAACCAATGAAGCGAAAATCCGGGGATACAGCAGCGGCCGGTTCAGCTTTAACGTGAAGGGCGGGCGCTGCGAAGCCTGCAAGGGGGACGGAATCATCAAGATAGAGATGCATTTTCTCCCGGATGTTTACGTACCCTGTGAGGTATGCAAGGGAAAACGCTATAACCGGGAGACCCTTGAAGTAAAGTACAAGGGGAAGAACATCTATGAGGTCCTGGACATGCGGGTAGAGGAAGCCCTGGAGTTTTTCAAGAATATTCCCAGGCTGTACAGAAGGCTGAAGACATTGGACGATGTGGGCCTTGGATACATCAAACTGGGGCAACCTTCTACGACCCTGTCCGGAGGGGAAGCCCAGCGGGTCAAGCTGGCGACGGAGCTTGGCAGGCGCAGCACCGGAAAAACGCTGTATATTCTGGACGAGCCGACCACCGGCCTGCATATTGCCGATGTGGAAAGGCTGATCGCCATTTTGCAGCGATTGGCGGAGGGCGGCAATACGGTTGTGGTGATTGAGCACAATTTGGATGTGATCAAAACGGCCGATTATATCATCGATTTGGGGCCGGAAGGCGGCGACAGGGGCGGAACCGTTGTTGCAACGGGTACGCCTGAAGAAGTGGCACAGGTAAGCAGTAGCTATACGGGACAATTCTTGAAGAGAATATTGGAGAGAGGCTATTAATGAAGGGAGTGTCGCAAAAGGACCTTATACAGGGAGCTGCACTCCCTCTTTTATCAAAATGAAAGCAGCGAAAGATTTCTTCACCTTTTGCTCTCGCTGCATTCTTGCTTTTGAAATATTTATGCTGCCGCATAAGAAAATGCCGTCTCAGTGCGGCAGCCCATTTTAAAATACATTTTCCAGTTTCAATGATTCGGTGCTGGGGATATGGGTCACATACAGTTTTAGAGCCGCAATTTCAGCCAGTGAATCCTCTTTTACTTTCAGCTTCACATATTGAATCACCCTGGCAAGGGTGGAATCAATATTATCGACTTCCTGATGATCGATGAGCATCTGCCATTTTGTTTTCGTGCTGTTCCATGCTTTCATGATGGATTCCAGCTGCATATTAGCCTTATCCCACTCTTCTTCTTTGACAGCTTCTTCTAGGCTTTGAAAATGCTGAGTGAGAATGTCAGAGGATTTTTTCATTGAATGTTGAACCCATAAAGCAAATCCGATAAAGATTGCCAGGGAAAGGATAATCGACACGATTACTCTCACGGCCTTACTTACCCTCCTTGGGTTGAATGTCCAGGTTGCCCTGGGTATCCAGGCTGGCAAAGAAAACATCTCTGGCCTGTAGCTTTCGCTTTTTCAGCTCATCTTCCAGCCATTGGATGTCTTTGTTGGCTCTTGACAGGTTTTGGTGGTGGATATGACCGTCCATGATCAAGGTAAAGGGGATTCCCTCATAGTCGGTCGCTATTTTTAAATCGGCCGGGGTTACAGGGCGCTTTTGGGATTTGGGGATGACGTTCAGTTTCCCCACGGTTTCTATAATGGCAAACTCTACATCCGATACGTTTGTAATGCCGTTCGCCCGTAGCTGCTCCAATAGATCGTTGAGGTTCAGGCGTAGCCTTGCCAGTTCCCTTTGGTTGATCTTCCCGTTTTGTATGACGATGCTGGGGGAACCGCAGATAAAGGCCCGGATTCTTTCGCTTTTTAAAGTGAGATAGGAGAGCGTCAATTGGGCCAGGGTCAGCACGAATATGGGGATCAGCCCGTCGATAAGCGGCCTTCCCACGTTTTCCATGGGGATCGATCCCAGTTCCGCAATCATCAGGGTGATCACCAGTTCAAAGGGCTGCAGCTGTCCCAGCTGCCTTTTGCCCATGATGCGCATAACAACAACCACAATAACATAAATAATCAGCGAACGAATAAAAACATTGAGCATAGCGGACGACTCTCCCTCCTTCTTATTATAGTGTGCTTTCCCACTTGGAATTATACCGGAGAAGTTTCTGCGGGGACTTGACGGCGACAAAAGGCCTGCTTCATTCCATTGCGATCCGGGCACTGGACTGATGATAAAGGATATGGTAAAATGTTCCTAGTTTGAGCTGAGAAGAGCCTTGCTGAAACAAATCCTATCATTATGGGGTGAGAATGTGTTAGCGAAAGATTTGATTCAAGATGTACTGGGAAAAGCTTTGTCAACAGGCGGAGACTTTGCCGAAGTTTTCTGCGAGGATACGGTGCGCAATTCCATCAGCATTATAGACGGCAAGGTGGAAAATGCGGTATCGGGCAGGGACTTTGGCGTCGGCATAAGGATTTTTAAGGGATTTCGCAGCGTATATGCCTATACCAATGATATAAGCCGGTCTTCCCTGCTCAATACGGCCTATGACGCTGCCTGTGCCCTGGGCAGCTTAAAGGAAGACCGGACGGTAGAGCTCTGTGAAAGAATTCCGACCAATATTCATCCGATTCTGTTTGTTCCTTCTTCTGTAAGCAATCTGAAAAAGGTCAAGGTCATGAAGGCGGCCTATGCAGCCGCCAAGGAATACAGCTCGGAAATTTCCCAGGTGACGGTCGCCTATGGGGACGTGGATCAAAAGGTTCTCATTGCCAACAGCGAAGGCCTGTTGACGGAGGACAGGAGGATCCGAACAAGGCTGGCGATACAGTCCATTGCCAGCAGTGGTTCTGAAAATCAGACCGGTTTTGAAGGGCCCGGTATGTCCATGGGCTTTGAATTGTTTGAGCTTATCGATCCGGAGCACTATGGGAGAGAAGCCAGCAGAACTGCCGTGACCATGTTGCATGCACAGCCGTGTCCTGCAGGAAAAATGGTTGCGGTCATCGACAATGGCTTTGGAGGCGTGATCTTCCATGAGGCCTGTGGCCATGCCCTGGAAGCCACATCCGTTGCAAAGGGAAATTCAGTCTTTGTCGGAAAGATCGGTCAGAAAACCGCCTCCGAGAAGGTGACTGCCATTGATGACGGGACCATGCCCAATGAGTGGGGTTCTTTGAATATTGACGATGAGGGAATACCCACTCAGCGAAAGGTGCTCATAGAGAAGGGAATTCTGAAGGGATACATGATTGATAAGCTCAACGGAAGAAGAATGGGGATGGAACCGACGGGAAGCTCCCGGCGGCAGTCCTACAAGTATGCTCCCACGTCCCGGATGACCAATACCTTCATCGCTCCCGGGACGGACGAAAATGAGGCCATTATCGCTTCTGTCGAGTACGGACTCTATGCGAAGAAGATGGGGGGTGGTTCGGTCAACCCTGTAACAGGAGAGTTTAACTTTGCTGTTGCCGAAGGATATCTGATCCGGAACGGACAGATCGATGTCCCGGTTAGAGGGGCAACTTTGATCGGCAAGGGTTCCGAAATTTTGATGAGAATAGACATGGTGGGGAAAGACATGCGGCTGGGACAGGGAATGTGCGGGTCGGCCAGTGGTAGTGTCCCAACCAATGTCGGTCAGCCAATGATTCGAGTTTCAGAGATCACGGTCGGCGGAAGATAAGGGGGAAGAGCAATGAATCTGAATGAGTTTAAGGACAGGTTGTTTCAAAGGGCACAAGAAGAGGGCTTCACCGAGTATGAGATCTATTATGTTGAGGGAAACAGCTTTAGAGTCGGCGTATATGAAAAGGAAATCGATCAGTACAGTGTAAATAACACGATTGGACTCAGCTTTCGCGGTTTGTATGAGGGAAAAATGGGCTATGCCTATACGGAAGTCCTTGATGAGGATGCCATTGAGCTCCTTATACAAAACGGCAAAGCCAATGCCCTGGCAATTGAAAAGGATGATATGGATATCATCTATGGCGGCGGGGATTCCTATCAATCCTTAAACAGCTATAACGAAGAGCTGAATAAGGTCAGGGCGGAAGAGAAAATTGAGCTTGCCCTCAAGATGGAGGAAGAGGCTCTGAAACAAAGCGAGTATGTGAAAAGAACACAGCACTGTGTCGTTTCTTCAGGTCAGGGCTTAAGAAGAATTATCAATTCCAAAGGGCTGGATTTGACGGACAGGAGAAACAGCATGTATGCAGTTTTGATCCCTGTTGTGGAGAAGGACGGGAAGATGAACACCGGGGTGGCCTTCAGGGCATCGAATCAATTCTCCGATTTTGATCCCCGTTCCCTGGCCCAGGAAGCGGTGGAAAAGGCATTGGCCTATATAGGAGCCGATTCCGTTCCCTCAGGTAAGTACAGAGTTGCCCTTCGCTATGATGCTGCGACGGATCTGCTGGCAACCTTCTCCGATATTTTCAGCGCCGATAATGCACAAAAGGGCCTGTCCCTTTTAAAGGGAAAGGTCGGCCAGGTCATCGCCTCCGAAAAGGTGACGATCATTGATGATCCCCTGATGGAAGGCGGCTTGTGTTCTGCCTCCTTTGATGATGAGGGAGTTGCGACCTATACAAAGGCTGTAATAGAAAAGGGAAAGTTGATGACCCTCTTGCACAATTTGAAGACCGCTAAAAAGGACGGTGTAAAAACAACCGGCAATGGATCCAAGGCGTCCTATGCCTCCCCGGTTGATATATCCCCCTTCAATTTTTATATTAAACCGGGGGAGAAAAGCTACGAGGAGATGCTTGCCTGTTTGGATAAGGGGCTCTTGATCACCGAGTTGCAGGGGATGCACTCCGGCGCCAATACGGTTTCAGGGGACTTTTCCCTTGCTGCCAAAGGATTCTGGGTGGAGAACGGAAAAGCCGTTCGACCGGTCGAGCAGATCACGATAGCGGGTAATTTCTACAAGCTTTTAGAAGACGTGGAAGAAGTCGGAGCGGATTTGAAGTTTGACATGCCGGCAGGAGCCTGCTTCGGCAGCCCAACGATTATCGTTCGAGAGCTGTCAGTGGCCGGGAAATAGCTTTACCGATTTCGACAGGATTCTCTATTGATAAACGGCGTATATACAGTTTAAGAAGATTACGCAAATCGATACCTATATAAATTCCGTATGGCAGGCGGTGCTTTTGCACCGCCTGTTTTTTTATGGAGCCTTGCCAGGATTTGGTCGGTAAATGGAAATGACATGACAGAAAAAAATTGATTGATCTATTGACTTTAAAAATTTTTTATGGTATTTATATATACAGTGTCTTGTTTAGCCTTTATAAACTTGAAGTTTAGTATAATGATTAGGATGTTTTGAATGAAAATCGGAGAAAAAATCAAACAATTGAGAATACGCAACAACTTGACCCAGCAGGAGCTGGCAGATCGGTGTGAGCTGTCGAAAGGCTTTATATCGCAGCTTGAGCGGGATCTTACTTCACCCTCCATCGCTACCTTGATGGATATTCTGGAGTGCTTGGGAACCAATATTAAAGACTTTTTCAATGAACAGATCGATGAAGAGATTGTATTTAAAAAAGAGGATGTATTTAGCAGTGAAAATAAGGAGCTGAACCATATCATCCATTGGATTATACCCAACGCCCAGAAAAATCGGATGGAGCCCATCATCTTAGAGCTGTTCGAAAACGGTCAGTCCAAAGTGGAGGATCCCCACGACGGAGAAGAGTTTGGATACGTTCTTTCCGGTTCGGTTGTTATTCATCTTGGAAAGCGAACCTATCGGGTGAAAAAAGGGGAAGCCTTTTCTTTTAAACCAACGACGACGCATTATATATCCAATGCATCGAAGGGGAAATCCACGCTTTTATGGGTGGTTACGCCGCCTAGTTTTTAATCATATATAGATGGGAGTAAAGGAAGAATGGCCGACGAAATATTAAGATTAGTCAATATATCGAAAAGCTATGATGGCACAGTTGCCCTTAAGGATATCAACCTATATATACGAAGGAACGAGTTTGTCACCCTGTTGGGTCCCAGTGGTTGTGGAAAAACCACGACTCTGCGAATCATTGGCGGATTCGAAGAGCCAGACAGCGGTGACTTGCTTTTTGAGGGAAAAAATATCAACAAGCTGCCCGCCTATAAACGAAAGGTGAATACAGTATTCCAGAAATATGCCCTTTTTCCACATATGAATGTTTTTGACAACATCGCCTTTGGCCTGAGGGTCAAAAAGATGAACAAAGACCTGATTAAGGAAAAAGTGGAGCGAATGCTGAAGATGGTGAATCTTGAGGGCTTTGCAGAGCGTTCAGTGAACTCCTTAAGCGGAGGACAGCAGCAAAGGGTGGCCATTGCCAGGGCTCTGGTCAATGAACCGGATGTTTTGCTTCTGGATGAGCCCTTGGGAGCTTTGGACTTAAAGCTCCGGAAGGAGATGCAGCTGGAGCTGAAGAATATGCAAAAGACTCTCGGAATCACCTTTATTTATGTGACCCATGATCAGGAAGAGGCCCTGACCATGTCCGATACCATAGTGGTCATGAATAACGGAGTGATACAGCAGATAGGCACTCCGGAGGATATTTATAATGAACCCAAGAATGCTTTCGTGGCTGATTTTATCGGTGAGAGCAACATCATCGACGGGGTGATGAACCAGGATTATCTTGTTACCTTCATGGGCAAGCAATTTCGGTGTGTGGATAAGGGATTTGATGTGAATGAGGAAGTAGATGTGGTCATTCGTCCTGAGGACATCAAAGTAGTTTCCCCCACAGAAGGAATGCTGGGCGGTGTAGTCAAGTCCGTCACATTTAAGGGTGTGCACTATGAGATGCTGATAGAGGGACAGGGATATACCTGGACTGTTCACAGCACGATGATGGCGGATGTGAATACCAGGGTTAGCCTAGATATTCAGCCCAATGACATTCATATCATGAAGAAGGGGCGGGTGCAATGAAAAAACCATGGCTGGCCTATCCCTATGCCGTATGGATGGTCATATTTATTATCGTACCGTTAATTCTTGTTCTTTTTTATAGCGTGACTGTTCAGACCGAAGAAGGGTTACAATTTACCCTTTCTCATTTTCAAAGATTTTTGGACCCGATTTATATCGAGGTGTTGATCCGTTCTGTTGTACTGGCTTTAATCTGTACAGGGATATGCCTGGTGATCGGCTATCCCTTTGCTGCCATCCTGGCCAGCAAAGAATTTAGCAGCAAAAAAGTCATGCTCATGCTGATTGTGGTACCGATGTGGATGAATTCCCTGCTCCGGACCTACGCATGGATGACCCTGCTGGAGCGCAATGGAATCCTCAATTCCTTTTTGTCTCTTTTATCATTGCCCCGGCTCAATATCCTTTACACGGAGAGCGCCGTCGTTTTAGGCATGGTCTATAATTTTCTGCCCTTTATGGTGCTGCCCATCTACTCCGTTTTGTCTAAAATAGATCACAGCGTGATTGAGGCGGCGGAAGACCTGGGCGGAAATGCCTTTACGGTGTTCCGGTGCATCATATTTCCCCTGAGTCTGCCGGGTGTCATATCGGGCATCACGATGGTTTTCATGCCGGCCGTCACGACCTTTGTCATCTCAAGGCTATTGGGCGGCGGACAGTTTATGCTCATCGGTAATCTGATCGAGAAGCAATACCTGTCTTCAGGCGATTGGGGATTTGGATCGGCTTTATCCGTCATCCTGATGCTGTTGATCCTCTGCAGCATGGGTATTATGAACAGGTATGAGCAGGAGCGTGGGGGAGGTGCCTTGTGGTGATGCGGTTTCTCAAGAAAGCTTATGTTTTTCTCATCTTTGCCTTTTTGTACGCCCCCATTTTGGTGCTCATCGTATTTTCCTTTAATGAGTCGAAATCGAGGGGAAACTGGACTGGCTTGACTCTGAAATGGTATTATGAGTTGTTCAAGGACAGACAAATTATGTCAGCCCTTTATTATACCGTATTGATAGCGGTTGTATCTTCACTGGTGGCCACAATAATCGGTTTGGCCGCGTCAATCGGAATATTCAGCATGAAAAAGCTGCCCCAGAACATCATGCTGAACATTAACAATATTCCGATCTTAAACCCTGATATCGTTACCGGTATTTCGCTGATGGTGTTGTTCATTTTTTCAAAGCTGCAGCTGGGTTTTGCGACTTTGTTGCTTTCGCACATTACCTTTAATATACCCTATGTCATATTATCCATTTTGCCGAAATTAAAGCAGATGAACAAGCATTTGTATGAAGCGGCTTTGGATTTGGGAGCAACACCCTTTTATGCTTTTCGAGATGTGATCCTTCCTGAAATTTTGCCGGGAGTGATTACAGGCTTTTTGCTGGCTTTCACCCTTTCTTTGGATGATTTTGTGATTAGTTTCTTTACGACGGGTTCCGGGGTTTCAAACCTCTCCATCATCGTTTATTCCATGGCCCGAAGAGGGGTAAGCCCGAAGATCAATGCCCTGTCAACTTTGATGTTTGTAAGCGTCTTGCTTTTGCTGATTATAGTGAATATAAGAATGTCCAATGATAATTCAGAAAGGAGAGCAAAAAATGGGAAGTATTCAAAGAGTTATGGCAGTCTTAGCAGTCCTGATCATGTTGCTTAGCATTATTACGGGCTGTGGCGGTGAAAATAAAAAAACCATCACTGTATACAACTGGGCTGACTACATCGATGAGTCGGTATTGGAGGATTTCGAAAAGGAATACGGTATTAAAGTCATCTATGAAACCTTCGCTACAAATGAGGATATGTACGTCAAGCTCAAAGCCGGCGGTGCAAATTATGATGTCCTCATTCCTTCGGATTATATGATTGAAAGGCTTATCAAAGAGGATATGCTTCAAAAAATAGACCTCAATAATATCCCCAACTTTGAGTATATCGATGACAAGTTTAAAAACCTGCCCTATGATCCTCAAAACGAGTATTCCGTTCCCTATATGTGGGGTACAGTAGGTATTTTGTATAACAAAAAGATGGTAGACGATCCGGTGGACAGCTGGGATATTCTCTGGAATCCCAAATACGCAAAAAATATTTTTATGCTGGACAGCCAGAGGGATTCCATCGGTGTAGCCCTGAAGAAGCTGGGTTATTCACTAAATTCCAGGAACGAAGCGGAACT
>Ga0134092_1001369_pt1 | contig 21526 bp, 19 predicted proteins | sample 3_6taG_FD_94454 | JGI IMG/M metagenome (GOLD analysis project Ga0134092, IMG submission 94454) | Switchgrass degrading microbial communities from high solid loading bioreactors in New Hampshire, USA - 3_6_20_6_A3 metaG | ecosystem: Engineered > Bioreactor > Semi-continuous > Anaerobic >... | reverse complement strand
TTTTTGAACTGTGGGAGGATTTTATGGGCAATAAGCCACCACTTTATTTTGATTATAAGGAAAGTACATCTGATGAAAAGTTTGTTTTTATTAGTTATTCCCATCGAAATAAAAATGAAGTTTATACAGATTTACATAAATTGTATAATATGGGAGTTAACTATTGGTACGATACAAATCTAACTCCCGGCGATAAATGGAATGAAATTTGTAAACAAGTTATTTTAGACGATAAATGTGTTGGAGTGATTTTTTTCTTAAGCGAAGATTCTCTTCAAAGTGATGCAGTATATCAAGAGATGTTAGTTGCAAGAGAAAAAAGTAGTCCAGGCAAACCTTTTTTAATTTTAACTGTTAATTTTAATGGTTATTCGGTTTTTAAATTAGTTATTAATATACTTAATAAACTTGACAAGTCGCAATATGATGTTTTTCATAATAGATTAATTGATATCTTGCAAATTTTCCCAAGCAATCAAATATATATTCCACGCGTTGAAACCAGTGATTATATTGAAAAAAATCGTTAATAAATTAAAAGATTTTAATCCTAAACTGGTCTCTAATAAGACATCTTACTTACAATACTTAACTAATCTAACATCCCAATTTTATAAATACAATGAGTTTTATTTTTTAAAAGATTTTGGTACATATGTTCGCAATACAATTGTTAATAATTTAGGGATATTATTTAAAGAAGGATATCAAGAAATTCGTAATGAAAAATACATTGGCTTAAACCGACAATATTTTTCATTTGAACCATTAGATTGGATCTTAGTTGATTACCAAGACGATTACCTAATCCTATCTACAATTGACATTATCGATTTCAAAAGATATTCTGAAATTGATCGTTTTTTATATGAAATAAAAACGCTCCTATTTTCTAAAGAAGATTTAGTGATCTTATCTCCAACAGTTGGAATTATTGAACAAAAACATCTAGATATTTTTAAACAAGCGATAACTAATTTGCAATGTACAAAATATGTTCAAGCCAAAAGCAAAAATCAATGCACAGGTTTTTGGGTTAAGGAAAACGAAAGTTATAAGATTTTAAGTAATCAGTTTGTGGATATTAAGATTAATAATATTGTAAATTTTTCGGCGGGAATTATTTTAATAGTGAAAATAGATGCCAAAAAATTAATTAGTAAATTTGGAGGGTCAAAATGATTATTAGTGAACAAGAAGCATTAAAGGATATTGTTGTAGAAACGGGTAGAAAAATAGGTAGTGGATTATTTAGAACGTATCGCAATCCTGATGAAATTGGAATGAAAATTATTAAAGAGTTCGATAAAAAGTATGATGAAGAAAAAGGATTTTATTTAAGTGATACTTATGTTGATGAAGTTGGAATTTTAACTCAACTACAAGGATTATTAACATGCGTCACTTTACTAAACTTTAACGATACAAAACAAGCTCAAGATTTATTGTTACCGATTATTTATAAAACAGTTGAAGATATTGATAAACGCATTCGTAAAGAGAATGGCTATTGTTTTGATATATCTCCATATAATCCTCCTGTTCAAAATTTTGAAATCAAAGATTATATTGACACTGCCGCCAAGCTCTAAAAACTTTTGTTAAATTAAGAAGTATTTTATTTAAAATAAAAAGAATAAACCCAGCTATTGAATTTCAAGATATTAATGGAAAAGATATAATTAAGTATTGTGAAGAAATTATTTTTATAACAATGAAACTTATCAACGACTCTGCAATCGCCCTTGATGTTCCAATTGAATATAGAATCAACCTTTTATTATTGAAATTTTAAAAGAATTCTCTAGCGTTTTAGATGAACCAGTAAAGGAACGAAGTATTCCAATTAGTATTAATTCAATTATTGCGTTAATTAAGGATATTCGTGATAGTTCAATTAAAAATATTTCTGAAAAAGTCGATGCTTTAAAAGAAATTGTTGCGCAAACCTTAAAAACTTTATATTTGTTTTATGTCGGCTTTTTTGAGTATGTGAAAAAGAAAAAACAATTTGAAAACGAATCTAAATTGAATCGCTTCACTTATAATGAAATTTTGCAATATCAAGAAGAAGCTAATATCTTATTCGAAAATAAAGTTAGTCAAGAAATGAATAGTTTAACCAAACAAATTGCTAATGCTAGTGATTATGGTTTAAAAATAATTTTAGACAAAGTTAAAGAATTAGCTTTTTCATGTCAAGATGCTTTAAATGTTAATTCATATCATATTCCAACGAAAAACAGTTTAGGGCGAAATCAATTATTAGATTTTAATGAACTAGAAGGATTATATGATTGTTTTGATCAAGTAATCGAAACTGAAAGAGATTTTTTAGAGTTAGCCGATTATGTTATTGAAAAGTTAGAATATTTACGTACTGGCGAATCGCGATATAGTACTACAAGTTTAGGACCAATTTTTCCATATGTGGCAGTACATGAATATTATTATAAAACACGGGATGGATATGACGTTGATGTGTTTACTTTAATCGGTAGTAATACTAATCCGGGTAATATTAAAATTTTATCAGAATTCTCGTACAAGCTTAATGAAAAATACTTAGTACTGCCAAACTTGGCCCGTTCAAGTAATAGTCAAGGAATTTGGATTGAACCAACAGTAATCAATTACCATCGTTTTATTAAATACTTTGAAACATTACCAGACCTTAAAGACCAAGATTATATATTTGAACAATTAAATAATCCGCAGGACTATTATGACGCTGCGCGCCTAATATATCAAACTGATCCATATATTTATCATGATCTATTTGGTAGTTTAGAAAATGCTATTAAGTTATTACCAATCTTATTTGAAGACTCAAAATCAGTGTTTTATAAAAATAATTATTTCATTGTTAAAAAAGATGATAAAGTGGTAGGTGTTGGCGGATATTTTTCTAAAGCAATTCGTTGGGATCGTGATCATTTTTATCGTGTTTGCTTAGAAAACCAAATTCCGATTCCTGAATCATTTGGGGCGGTTAATGAATATCTAAATAAAACATTTAATCTATACGAAGACTCACGCAACTTGTGTAACATTTCGGTTGATCAAAATTTTCATCGAAAAGGTGTTGCATCTTTTATGTTAAAAAAATTCATTGAAATGTCTGGACAAGAAGATATTCATTTAACAGTTTTAGCAGATAATATTCCAGCCATCCGTCTATATGAAAAACATGGTTTTAAGAAGACTTATGAATTTTTAGATTATGGCGGATATAAAAATGATCCGGTTATGTGTTTAGAAATGAGATTAATAAAAAACTAAAAAAATAGTCCTAAGAAAATTCTTAGGAGTTTTTTATTCTTCCAAAGATTGCTTTATGGAAATTTTTGGGGTATAATATTGTCGAATTATATTATGGATAGGAGATTAGAAAATACGAAGATTTTGGTAAATTGTTAAAAATCCTAAGTTTTTATATAAATTATGGGAAAGATTGCTTAAGTAATTATCATCCATTAAATATCGAAATAATTAATAATATTTGTAGTTATTGTTATTTAAACCATATCAAATTGAAATTTCCATAAAGTTATGATACAATATTTACAAGTTGTACAAATAGGGGGAAATCTAATGGTTATAGTATTTGTTGTTGACAACTTGAAGAATTTAAGTAATGGTACAAGTATTACAGCCTATCGTTTTGCAAATAAATTACGTGAGCAAGGGCATGAAGTAAGAATTATAACTGACGAATTAACTGGAGAAAATATTTACACCTTAAAAACCCGCAATATTCCAATCGTTAGTAAAGTCGCTAAAAGACAAAATGTGACTTTTGCTAAGCCGGATAAAAAAATAATCAAAGAAGCATTAACTGGTGCAGACATTGTTCACTTTTTCGTTCCTTGGAAAACATCCCGCATTACATATAAAATTGCTAAAAAAATGGGAATTCCAATGACATGTGCTTTCCACGTCCCCCCAGCAAGCATTGTCTATGGGGCTGGACTTCGTTTTATCGAAAAACCGCTTTTATGGTATATTTTCCGAAGATTTCGTCGTTTTTATAAGAAAATAAAACATATTCATTGCCCGTCGAATTATATTGCTTCTGAATTAATTAGATATCGCTATCCAAATCAATTGCATGTTATTTCAAATGGTGTTGATGAAGATTTCCAATATACCAAAAAAGAAACTACTTCCAATAAATATCAGTTGATGATGATTGGAAGATATGCTCCGGAAAAAAAGCAAGAAGTAATTATTAAGGCGATTGCAAAAAGTAAGTATAGAGATCAAATTCATTTAACATTAGCAGGCATTGGTCCAAATATACATCGTTTACAAACACTAGCTAATAAATTAGGTGTAGATGTTACTTTTGATTTTTATTCAAAAGATGAATTAAAACAAAAACTATTGGAACAAGATTTATATATTCACTCCTCAGAAATTGAAACTGAGGGAATATCATGTCTTGAAGCGATTGCGTGCGGAAGAGTACCGATTATTGCGGATTCTAAGCAAAGTGCGGCTAATCAATTTGCGTTAGATGAACGAAGTTTATTTAAAGCCGGCAATGAAAATGATTTATGTGAGAAAATTGAATATTGGATTGAGCATCCTCATGAACGTCTTAAAATGGAAGAAATTTATGCATCATCAAGCGAAAAATATAGTTTAGATAAATCAGTAGAACGCTTTGTTGAAATGTTTAAGATTGCGATTAATGATTATAAAATTGAAAAATTAGCTCAAAGTAAAGAAGTTCAAAAAATTCGGCGTCGCATTCGTAAAAGCACTCTAGTTAAAACATTAAATATTGCCTTTTACTATTTAGTGTTACCATTATTAGCAGTATATAATAAGGTATATTTAAAAGTTACTGTTAAAAACCGTCATAACTTAAAGCAAGTAAAAACTGGAGCAGTAATAATTTCAAACCATGTTCATATGTTAGATTCGGTAATGCTTGGTTTGGCTGCTTTTCCAAAACGAATTGTTTTTACTAGTCAACAACAAAACTTTAAAATGCCGGTAGTTGGTTATTTAGTTAAGGCATTAGGGGCTGTACCAACTCCGATTAAATTAACCGAGAATAAAATTTTCTTTCATGAATTATCTCATCAAGCTCGCAATGGACGATTTATTGGGTTTTATCCAGAAGGTGAATTAATTGATGGGGATCGTACAATTCGGGAATTTAAACGAGGAGCGTTTAAATTAGCAGTTGATTCCTCAGTCCCAATTATTCCTGTCCGAATTAATTTTTATGATCAACCAAAGCGGAAAAAACAAAAAATAGTTGTCAATGTAGGTAAACCATTGTTCCCAGACTTTTCTTTAAGTCCAAGAGAAGCTTTAGATAAATTGAAAGAAGAAACGGAAAAAGTAATGGAAAAATTAGCATAAAAAAAGGCCTTTATTAAGACCTTTTTTTAATGATATTTGTTTTTTTAAGTAATTTCATAAACATATCAATGGTTGGACCGTATAAAAAGACGGTCATAATTGAGCCAATTCCAAATACTCCGCCAAGAAGAGCCCCAGTTGTAAAGTAGATTGCATCAAAAATGATTTTTATAATTCCAAAGCGAACTTTGGTTTCATTTGAAATTGTTACAATGATTCCTTCAAATGGAGATAATCCTAAATCTGCATACATATATAATGCAAGTCCTAATCCTCCAATAACTATTCCAATTAAAACCATCAATATTTGTAAGATTAGAGTATTTGGAGTTTTAAAAATATTGGCGTCTTTTATAATTTGAATAGTTGGACCAAGTAGAAAAATAATTGCTAGGGAACCAAGACCTAAGGTTTTTTTATTTATAAAAAAGATGATAAATAATGCAATTATATTACTAATCATAATTGCCAATCCAACTTTAGTTTTTAATACAACTGATATCCCTTGATTAAAAACCATCAGTGAGTCACTGCCAATATTAGCAGTTAGGAATAATGCTCCACCAATTGATAATAAAAGCACTCCAAGGAGTAATACAATGACATTTCGATAATATTTCTTAATTAGCTCCATATTGATTACCTCATCTTTTCTAATTATATCATAAACGATCTTGAATGTCTTACTATTTATTATAAAAAGTTTCAATATAACATATAAATGTTAATGAGTATATATTTATTGTTGGTATAAAATAATAAAAAATAAATAAAAAGCCAATCTTTTTTACTTTTTTAGAATTTTGTGGTATAATATATAGTGTTAAGAGACACTGCATATCCCTAATTTAATAAAAGTCTTAAGCATAAAAGGTGTTTGTTAACTATCATTGTGGTATAATAAATTATGCCAAATGATAAATATTATTGAAAACGGAGGTAAAATTATGAAAAAATTAATTGATCTATTAAACAAACAAGTTGCAAACTTTGGTGTTCTTTACACAAAATTCCACAATTTCCATTGGTTCGTTTATGGTAAACATTTCGTTCGTTATCATGAATTTTTTGAAAAATTATATGATGAAGCAGCTGAAAATTTAGATGCGGTTGCGGAAAGAGTTTTGATGTTAGGTGGCAAACCTCTTGCTAGTTTAAAAGAATTCTTAGAAAATACTAGCATTGTAGAAGCAACAAAACAATTTACAGTCGATGAAATGCTTAAAGAAACTTTAAGTGATTTCCAAAAAATTAATTCTGAAATCCAAGAAACTATTCAAGTTGGTCAAGAATTAGGCGATGAAGTAACAGTTGACTTGTTAATTGGTATCGCTAAAGACCTTCAAAAACATATTTGGTTTATTGAGTCAATGTTAAAATAAATTAATTTAATATTTTCCCACTAGCATATGCTAGTGGGTTTTTATTCTCTTGTCAAAAAAAGGAAATTATGTTAAAATTAGGTAAGATTTTTACTAAAAAATGGTATTGTTAACAAATAAATATTGATTTATAAAAAATATTGCCTGTAGAGGTGCTAATTTTAGACAACTTTTTTTCTAAATTGTGATACAATAATATTACTTTTTACAAATTAATCGTAGTAAAGGGGAATTATTTGTGAATTTATTAGATGTATATGTCGTCGTATTATTTATTATCGGTCTTATCTATTTAATATTCTTTTTTTATGCAATGATTGCTAGAGATAATGCTTTAGCGAAATTATTTGCTTTGCATTCAATTTTTGCTTCGGTATATATTTTTGGGGTTATTTTGCAAATGCGAGCTAAAAGTCTAGAACAAATTACGCTTTATCAAAAGGTTAAATATTTTGGTTCCCCTTTTATTCCGTTAACTTTGTTTTTGTTAAGTTATCGCATATATACTCGTGAATATCCTCGACCTTTAATATTTATATGTATTTTAATAGTCCCGATTTTAGTTTTTCTATTAAATATGACAAATGAATATCATCATTTATATTATAAATCAGTTTCTAGTTATTCATATCAAGGATATCTAATTACCGAACGAAAAATGGGATTACTTTATCCAATTGGTGTTATATACAATTTAGTTATGGTTGTGTACAGTTTAATGGTATATTATCGTTTATTCTTTAAAGGATCAAAATATTTTAAAAATGCATATTTGACATTAACAATTGGTTTAATATGTCTAACTATTTCATCGACTTTATATTTTCTTGATGTTACACCGCATTCTATTGATACAATGCCTATTGGATTTTTAGTTTTGGCGATTGCTTATGCTATTATTATTTTTAAGTTTAATTTATTTGCTAGTCAAGATATTTATCATAAAGTAGTATTTGATAATTTATATGAAGGAATTATGATTATTGATGAACATGGTTATCTAATAGACTTTAACCCCGCAGCAAAAAACTTTCTTCCTTGGTTATCTAAAGAACATATAGGTCAAAATATTAGTGATTTTGAATATGGAAAATTTATCTTTGAAAGCGAAAATCGCAGTTTTTCTTTATCATTAAACATCAATAATAAAACCATTTATACTGATTTTAATGTAACAGAAATTAAACGCAAAAATAAAGTTGTTGGGTATGTGTATTTATTTATTGATAATACGGAACGATATTTGACTATGCAAAAATTACGGTATTATGCCCGTCATGATACTTTAACTGAAGTTTATAATAAGAGTGTAATTATTGAAGAAGCGACTGAATTATTAAATAAAGCGAAAAATAATAATTCAAGTGCGGCAGTTGTTTTTATCGATGTTGATAACTTCAAAAAAATTAATGATTCATATGGACATTTAGCGGGGGACTATATTTTAAAAGAAGTTGCTAAGGAATTTTTAATGATATTAGATTATACTGGCGCATATGGTCGCTTTGGCGGTGATGAGTTTTTAATCGTTTTAACCGAACTTCCTTTAAAGAAAGTTTTATCGATTATTCGCACTTTACGAGAAAACATTATCAATAAAGAATATTCTATTGACAATAATAAAATTAATGTTACACTAAGTATTGGAATTTCCTATGTTGATTATCAAATCGTCAAAGAAGATGTTTCTTTGAGCGACTTAATTAGGCAAGCTGATAGGGCATTATATCGATCAAAAAACACCGGAAAAAATGCTATTAAAATTTATTCACAATAATCATTATAATTCGGAGGATTAATCAATGAGGTTTTCTGGAACTAGTGCGAGAGGAATTCGGGGGCCAATTATTAAACGCGGGGATGATTTAACTAGTATTATTATTGACAGTCTAACTAATGTTACAAGATATGAAGATGTAATGTTAAATGATGGCGATATTGTTTGCATTACTGAATCGGTTGTGGCTATTTCACAAGGGAATTTTGCGGCATTAGATGATATTGTTCAAGACTTAAATACAAAGTTTGTTAATGATACAATTGGAGTCTTATTTCCAGTTTTAAGCCGTAATCGCTTTGCTTTAATTTTAAAGGCTATTGTGAAAACAAATAAAAAGGTAATTTTACAATTATCATATCCAGCTGACGAAGTGGGAAATAAATTATTTTTAGAAGAGGAATTATATAAAAAAAGAATTAACCCTTATCAAGATGAATTTATGTTAGAAGAGTTTCGAAAACTTTTCCCAACAACTATTCATCAGTTTACAAATATTGATTATATTGATTATTATCAAGATATTATTGGACCAAATGGTCAAATTATTCTTTCAAATAATCCAAATGCAATTTTAAAATATACCAAAGATATTTTAGTAGCCAGTGTTCATAATCGTGTTCAAGTTAAAAACGAATTATTGAATAATGGTGGAAATATTATTTTAGGGTTAGATGATATTTTAACTCGTCCAGTTAATAATTCGGGATATAATGAACAATATGGATTACTTGGATCTAATGCATTAGGAGAAAATACTTTAAAATTATTTCCACGTGATGGATTTAGTTTTGTGCAAGAAGTGCAAACCAAAATCAAAGAAGTCTTCGGAAAACACTTAGAAGTAATGATTTATGGTGATGGAGCGTTTAAAGACCCACGTGGCGGGATTTGGGAATTATGTGATCCGGTTGTTTCCCCTGGATATACTAGCGGATTAGTTGGAACTCCTCACGAACTAAAACTAAAATACTTAGCCAATGAAAAGTTTAGTTTGTTAGATAGAGACCAATCCCAACAAGAAATCAAAAAATTAATCAAAGAGAAAAATCAACCCCATGATGCTTCTCTTGGAACAACTCCAAGACAAATTGTTGATTTGCTTGGGAGTTTAGCTGATTTAGTTAGTGGTTCGGGAGATAAAGGAACACCATTTGTATTAATTCAAAATTATTTTACTAATTATGCCACTGAATAATAATAGTTAACGGTAGATTTGTCTACCGTTTTTTGTTTTTTTTTAAATCTTTTGTAAAAATTAAACTAATGGTTTATTGCTAAAAATGGCGAAAAATGGTATAATTGATATGAAAGTATGAGGAGGAGGAGGGTAGGTAGTGAGTATTTTATTTAGTTGTATTGGAAGAACAGATCCGGTAAGTAATTATCGTGATGGTGGAGTTTTGCATATTTTGCGAAACTATCGGGATATTACTAAAGTATATCTTTATATGACTAAAGAAATGTGGGATAATCAACAAAAGCATCAAATATATAGTTTCGCTTTAGATGATTATTCCAATCGAAATAGTCATCTTTTTTCATATGAGTTTATCGAAAGTGATATAGTTGATGCGGATGATTATGATAAGTTTTATGAAAGTTTTAAAGATTATATTTTAAAAATTAGAAAAATGACTGATGAAACAATTTATGTTAATTTAAGCTCCGGCACTCCAGCAATGAAAATGACATTATTAGTCTTAGCAACCGAATTTGCTCATTTAAATGTTAAAGCGATTCAAGTTCGTGATCCATCATATCAAGAAAACAAAAAGAAATTTGAGATTGATGTTGAAAAAGTGAGGGATCAAATTGAAAACAATTTAGACAATATAGAGAATGTAAGGCGCTGTGGTGAACCAGAATTGTTAGTAGCATTTAAAACTAAGGCCAGAAATCAAATTAAGGGGCTAATTGAAAGTTATAATTATGAAGGTGCTTTAAAAGTCTTTAAGGAATTATATCAAGATGAAAACTTAAATCTTTTAATAAAACACTTAGATAAGCGTCAAAAATTACAAGAAGAAAATAAAGAAAACATTAAAAAACTAGAAAAGCATTTTAATGTTAAATTGTATCCGATTAAAGATAAAAAAGTTTCGGATTTAGTAGAGTATTATTATTTATTAGAGAATCTAGTAGAAGCAAATAAAGTTAGCGAATTTTTATTAAGATTACATCCATTTATTAAAGAACTGCAATTAGAATATTTAGCTCGAAAATGTCAATTAGTATTAGCAGATTATATTAATAAGTGTGGCCATCAAGAAAGGTTAGAAAAAGAGCGATTAATTAAAGACTATCCTAATGTCTATAATGTTCTAACAAATGTATTTCAAAATTACGATCATAAAAGAGGATTATCTATTAAGGCCTTAAATGATGTAATTATGTCATATTATAACCAAGGTCAAGTTAGTCTTGAAGACCAACAACTTTTAGAAAAATTATGTATCATTAATACTAATTATCGCAATAAAACTGCTCATGAATTATATTCGATAACTGCAGATGATTTACGAAATGATCCAGATGTCAGTTTAACTCCCAAAAGATTGTTAAAAGAAATTTGGGATTTAATGATTCGAACTTTTGGCAGTTATTTAAGTGAACAGCCTTCCATGTATAAAAAATTAAATGAAATATTATTGAAAAATTTGTGAGGTAGATTGTAATGAATCAAAAACGCGAAAGACATTTTTATACTTTAGCGGCATTACTACATGATATTGGTAAGTTTTATCAACGGACAGGGGCCAAAATTCAAAATAAAGATAACGAACAATTTACTAAGAATAACGGCTATTGGCATGCCGCATTTACCGCTGAATTTATTGATGAATATCTTGATCAAAAATTTATTGCATTACGAACCGCAAGTGCAGATCATCATGTTGCGGTTGATGGAATTGTTAAGAATGCCGATTTTTATGCTTCAGGACATGATCGACGTTCCGAAGAATCATATCAACAAGAAGAAACTAGTAGTAACTACATAACTGATCGAATGTATTCTATTTTTTATGTTTTATTCGATATTAAAAATAACAAACCTTCATATGTTAACCTATCTTCACAAAGTAATTACTTTCCAAGTATTCAAAAAGAGTTTGCAAATTTAGACATTAATAGTGCTAAAGAAAAAAGTAAAGCGTTGTATAAAAAACTATTTGATGAAATGACTACTAAAATTAAAAACATCAAGGCTAGTTCTTATCAAGAACTACATCATTATTTATATCCAATTATCAAAGAATATACAACTACGATTCCATCATCGACTTATAATGTAGATGTGCCGACGGTAAGTTTATTTGATCATTTAAAACTTACTGCTGCTATTACTAACTGTTTGAATAATGAGAATTTAAGCAAAGAAAAAGAGTTTTTGATTGTAGAATATGATTTGTCAGGGATTCAATCATTTATTTATCAAATTACTGAAGGTAATAATACTAAACCATATGTGGCACGCTCGTTACGTACTCGTTCATTTTATCTAAATGTTTTATGTGATTTTATTGCATATAAAATTGCCCATGCCTTTAATGTTACTTATGAAAATATCTTATATACATCAGGTGGTCGTGGACAAGTATTAGTTCCAAACTTAATTAATAGTAGTCAAATACTACAAGATTTAGTTGATGAAATTACCAAAGAAATATTTAAAGTACATCATACTCAAATATCATTTAGTTTTGCTTCAGCGGAAATTAATTCAGAAGAATTAATGAATGCTAAGTTTAAAGAGTTAATTTACGGTGATAGCCGCAAAATGCTGACTAATAAAGCTCAAAAATTCTTACCGATTATTACAAAATCACCAGAATTATTTAATCATACCCCACTTAAAAAGTCTTGTACTTTATGCGAAAAACATGAAGCACCAAAAGGTGATTTTTGCGAGTTTTGTAATCAGTTATTAAAATTAAATGATGTGTTAACCGATGATGATAAAGAAGTGGTGGTTGTAGAATTTGATTATGAGAATAGAGCAAATGATGGAATAGTGACATTTAAGTTTGGTTCGTTAGGACAAATTATCTTTCATCATCAAATAAGTGAAAAATCATTTAGATCAAACTCATATTATTTAACAATCAATAAACCGATTATTGGTGAAGTAAAATACTATGCCAAAGGTAATACTGGAGGAAAATCTTTTGAACAAATTGCAAGTAAATCACAAGGTGATCCAAAACTAGCTGTTTTAAAAATGGACGTCGATAATCTTGGGTGGATATTTACAAAAGGATTTAAAGAAGATACAACGACGATTTCGAAAGTTTTAACGTTATCACGAAATATGGATTTCTTCTTTACTAAAATTATTCGTGATATTACCAACTTAGATAAATTTAAAGGTTCAGCCTATATTATCTATTCTGGCGGCGATGACTTAGCTATTGTTTTACCAGCCTCAATGGTGTTAGAGTTTGTATATGAAGTAAACCAAAGATTTAGTGAATATACCAACAATAATAGTATTCATCTATCGGCTGGTATTGAAGTTTTCCATCCAAAATCACCAGTAAGATTTGCTATATTAAGAGCTAATGAAGAATTGGATAATGCTAAACGACGAGAAGGTAAGAATGCCATTGGTTTTTTAGATGAAGTAATTCCAAACAGTAAACTAAAAGACTGCTTAAATGAAGTAGATTATTTCATTAAGGCTCTTAAAAATAAACAAATTTCCCGCTCTGCATTATACAACATCTATCAAGCAATTATGGTTAGCTTAGAACATCATGATTCCGAAACAGCTTATCAACGATATATACCTAACATTGCCTACAGTATTGCCAGAAACATTGAGAATAAAGAATTATTTAATAAATTAAAAACAGATTTAATCCGTTCTAATATTACTATTGATGATTTACAATTCTATAAAATTGTTTATGCCTATGTTTTAATGAGTACAAGGGGAGGAGAAAATAATGAATAAAAATAATTCAACACAAAAAAATAAACAAAGTCCGATTGATAATATTATTAGTGTTATTAAGAATGCTAAAAATTTAAGTGAAGTATTAACTGTAAAAGCTATTAGTTTACCGGATGCATATGCACATACTGTTGCCCAAAATCTTCGTAATACAAAAAATAATCAAATTAGAAAGTTTTTTGAAATAGTAAAAAAAGCTGAAACTGAAGCCGTAAACGATAATCTAAACAATGCCAAAAACATTTTATTTAGTCTCGTTCCGCAAGTCGCCTATTCTGTAGGTCGTGAGCTATGCGATGAAAAGTTATATGAATTAATTGCTTCATGTATTAAAGATGAAAAACTTCAAAATAAAGAAGATGTAGAAATGTTTGCAAAATTTTTTGAAGCAATTGTTGCCTATGGAAAATTTGAAAATACATTGAAAAATTAAAATAAGGGGGAAAGCAAAATGAAAATCAATAAACGTGTAAAAATAACTTATCGATTAAAAGTTAAAACTGGTCTTCACATTGGTGGATCAAAAGGTGTTTATGGTATTGGTGGTCTAGATAGTCCAGTTATTAAAAATCCAGTTACAAATGAACCAATTATTCCAGGTAGTTCTATAAAAGGAAAAATACGAATGTTATTAGAAGCCGTTCATCCGGAACATCAAAATGAATTTAATAAAATGTTTGGTTATCGTGAAGGCGAACATCGTGAAGGCGAACAAAATAATCCACTATCAAGAGTAATTTTTCGCGATTTAGAATTAACAAAAGAATCTAAAGAAGAATTATCCAAAGCCTTAGATGGGGAATATACCGAAATTAAAGCGGAAAATACGATTGATAGAGCCCGTGGCACCGCTAAATTTCCTCGATTTATCGAAAGGGTTCCGGCTGGTGCAGTATTTGAAGGAGAATATATTGTTCAATATTTAGAAGATACTGATCAGGATAATGACTTTGAAGAATTAGTTAAAAAAGGATTTAAATTATTGGAAAATAACTATTTAGGCGGTAGTGGAAGCCGTGGATATGGAAAAGTAGAGTTTAAAATTATCAATCAAGAAGAAATATAAGGTGATTTAAATGAAACTACTGGCCTTTAAATTTAAGCCTTTGGGACGTCTTACTAAAATTCCTGATTCCCAAAGTGTTTTTGGAATGTTATGTTATGCTATTTTAGAAAAATTTGGTGAAGAAAAACTTTCGCAAATCCTGAATAGATTTGCAAATAATAATCCAGATTTTATAGTATCTTCATTTTTTCTTCATAATTTATTTCCATATCCGATGGAAATAACAATGCCTTATCAACCAAATTTAACTCCGGAACACATAATAAAATTAAAAGAATTAAAAAAGGTTCGATACATTTCAAAAGATATTTTTAAAGCCTATTTGCAAGATAAAAATGAGTTTATTAATACTTATTCTGAAAAAGTTTTTATAGGGGAATATGTTATAGTTCAAAAAGAGTATTTAGTTACTAAAGAAGAACAAAGTCAATTTAGTGAACAATTATTAAAAAAGGAAATACAGATTCGGAACTTAGTTGGGGAAACCAAAGAAGATAAACAATTATTTTATAACGAATTGATTTATTGTCGGGATGGAGTATATTTTGATTTATATGTTCTAGTCTTAAATCAAGATATCAAAGAAGATATCATTGAACTTATCTCCTCCTTACAATATGTATCAATTGGTGGCGGTAAGTCCATTGGTTACAATATGTTTAGTTGTGTTGAATTTGAAGAAATAGAGTTCGTTAATAATAATCAAACTAAAACACTATTGTCTATTGCTAGTCTAGATCAAGACATTCAATATGACGAATCGGCATATCGCATTGAGACTTTGCATAATAAAATCAACAATGCCATTCATCAAGTTTATAAGAATACTCAAACGGTACTACTTGAAGGAAGTAGCATAGTTACTAACAAACCATTCATGGGTTCGATACTCAAAGAAGAAATTGATGACCAAGTTCGTTATAGTAACTATCTTGGCTTACTGGTATAAGGAGGGGAATATGGGTAGAATAACTGTTTTATCACCGCTTCATATTGGTTCAGGTGAAGAATACTTTACAATTACCCTACATAATAATAAACGTTATCCATTAGAGGTAATGCTTGATACTGTCGAAAACAAAGTTGATTTACTCGACTTAACAAGTTTAAATAAATTAACTAACAAATCGATTGTCTCTCAAATGCCGAAAGATGAATTCTTCCGGATGTTTAAAATAAATGCTACCAAAGTAAATGAATCAAAAGCATTATATCCTGTAAATCCAATGCATTCAATAAAAGCCGGCATTGTTTATGAATGTGTCAAAACCTTCAATAAACTATATATCCCGGGTTCAAGTTTAAAGGGATATATAATCAGTATGATGTGGTATAGTATTTTAAAAGACAATCCGGATATTAGGGAATACATTTTTGCCAATTTAAATTCATGGAATTCTATAAACAATCGTATTAGTGCTCTTCAAAATATGCTAATTGTTCGTGATATTATATTTGATAGTCATATTCCATCATTATTTGAAGCCAAATCTTTTGGTAAATCTAGTCCAAGATATCCTAACGGGGTAGATATTCCAATTGGAATTTTAGAATGTATTACACCTAATACGCCATTAAAAGAAGAAAATATTGAAATTATTGTAAATAATACAAATTCTAGTATTCAAATAGCCAATCAAATTAAAAACACTTGCATTAAATCTCTAAAAGTTCTCAAAAAAAAGGGTAAAATTTCTGAAGATCAAATGGATAAGGAAACTAAAATTATTAATCAAATTTTTGATCATTTAAAAGATATCAAATTATGGTTTCCAACTGTTAATAATGAAGTTGTTAAGGAAAACATAAATCGTGAGATTGAATTTTTAAAGAAAATTAACAATAATAAATTTGTTAAAGATAATATTATTTATTTTTATAAAGAATTATTAAATAAAATTAAAGATGGAAAAATAATAATTCGTTTAGGTAAACATACGAACTATTATTATAAATCAATTGGACCAGTTTTTGGTGAAGATTTTACCAAGAAATACAAGGATTTATTTACCCCAACTACTGGTAAAAATCAAAAAAAGAAAACTGATCCTTCCATCGGAACAATTAATGTTTTAAAGTCCCAGACTGAACGATTTGATTCAGTTCTTGGGTTTATTGAGATTGAGTTATAATGATTAAAAAAATCATATATGAAATTCGTTTTCCCTTTGGTGGATACTTTAATAAACCTGTACAATATCTATTTATTAAAGATATCTACCAAAGGGTAAAAGAACAAACATGTTTAAACGAAGATAAAAAATGCATTAATTGTTCTAAAAAGGATCAGTGTATTTATTACTATATTTCTGGAGAAAACTTTAATAATCCAGCCGGATTAGTGATTAATAAAAGTTTTTATGAGAATAAAACTTTTAAACCAAATGAGCGAATCAATTTAATTTTTTACTTGATTGGTAAATGTCAAATTTATCAAAACTTTATTTTTGAATATATGGAAAATACAATGCAAATATATGGTAAGTATTTTCAAAAAATAAAGTTACTAGATAGGAAAGATGAAGAATTTGATACTTATACAGGAGAGATTCGATGCATTACTCCGATAAAAGACTACGAAGATGTAATAACAACAATCAAATATTATAATGAAAAGTATCAAACGAATTTTGATACCCAAATAGACATTCACCAAAAACGAATTCGGAAAGTATATGATGAAACAATTTATGCAATCAATAATCGTCGTTTTAAATTGTTTGGTAATACTGGTATATTTGAAGTAAGAAATTATCCCAAAATTTTATTTGATATAGGTGTTGGCAGGGAAAATGTTATCGGTGGAGGAAGATTTAAGTGCGATTAAGAATTAGATTAAAATTGGCGGGGAAACGAATTCCAGTAAATTATCGTTCATTAATCCAAGGTTTTATCTATCAAGCTATTGGAAATAATGAGTATTCTCAGAGTCTTCATAATGTAGGACAAAGATTAGAAAATCGTCCATTTAAATTATTTGTCTTTAGTGAAATTTTTGGGGATACCCAATATGATTCAAGAAATCATACGATACTTTTTCTAAGTAATGCAAATTTTGAAATATCATCCTTTGATGATGAATTATTATATCGATTAGCTAACTTTTTAGAACAAAATGATTTTATAGTTTTAGGAAAAGAAGTTATTCCCTTACTTGGTTATGAAATAATAGATGATTTTATTAAACAAGAAGAAGTACTAACCTTTAAAACAATTTCGCCAGTTATAATAAATAAAACCGAAAATAAAAGACCAATTTATCTTTATCCGTCAACGCTTGAATATCATGAAATGTTAATAAATAATATTTTAAAAAAACACTTTTTATGTTTTGACACCCCAGCAAAAGATTTTGAGATAATAGAAATTGCTAATATTAAAGAAAAAAAAGTGTATTTTCGTAATATCTTTTATATAAGTTATAATTATGAAATAACCTTTAAAAATTTAACACAAGAATTAATCCAACTAATTATGAGAACAGGGATAGGCTCAAAAAATTCAATGGGATTTGGGATGTTAAGATATGAGAAAGGCAATATATCTTTATAAGAGTGGTTCGTTAATTAGGAGTAGTAATAATTTAATCTTTGAAACTAATGAAGAGAAAATATATTTACCTATATTTCAAATTGATACAATTAATGTTTTTAATCATATTAATTTAAATAAAAATACAATTATACTATTAAATAACTATGATATTTTAGTAAATTTCTTTGATTATAATGGTAATTATAAAGGGACATACTATCCATATTATCCGATTAAAGGAGAATACTTAAAGAAACAAGTTTTATTTTTAAATGATAATAATCAAAAAATAAATTTAGCCAAAAAAATAATCCAGGCTTCAATGATAAATATGATGGCTTTAGTTAAATATTATCATAAAAAGAATTTATTTTTTACGAGTGAATTAAATAAAATGAAGAGGATGTTAAGTGAGTTTAATCGGATTGATATAAATAATACTACTATTGATAATTTAATGATTCATGAAGCAAAATTTAAACAATTATATTATTCTTGTTTTACAAAGATAACTAAAAATAAAGATTTTTCTTTTATAGAAAGAAGTACTAGACCACCCAAAGATCCAATAAATGCAATTATGAGTTATGGATATTCGTTGCTTTATACACTAATAGCTAATGCATTATTTAGATCAAGATTACATATATCCTTACCTATTATACACAGTAATATTCGGAGAGAAGAAGGATTACAGTATGATATTGCGGATATATTTAAGCCGGTGGTAGTTGATAGATTGATTTTTAGATTAATTAATAAAAATCAAATTAGTATTAATCACTTTGACAAAACAGATAAAGGAGTATATTTAAATAAGGAAGGTGCACAAATATTTATTGAAGAATTTGAAGGACTTCTAAAAAATACTATTAGTCTCAGTTCATCTAAAAGAAAACTATCTTATCGCAGTATTATCTCCGCCGAAATTCATAAAATATCAAACCATATTTTTTTAAATAAAGAATACAATAGTTTCAAAATGAAGTGGTAGTATGTATATTATAGTTTCATATGATGTTAAAGCCATTAGATGTGACAAAATTAACAAAATACTAAGACGTTATTTATTTCAAATACATAATTCAGTTTTTGAAGGATCAATAACAGAAAAGCAATATAAAGACTTACAAGTAAAAATATTAAATGTTATCGAACCAAATGAAGACAAAATAATTTTTTATAGGTTACAAAGTGATAAATACTTAAGAAAAGATTATATTGGCACACATTTAAAAGAACAAATCTTTTATTAAATTTCGACTATCATTAAAATAATAAAGAATATTTTTATTAAGACAGTTGAATAAAATGATGATAGTCGAAATTTAAAATATAATTCACATTATGAAATTACCTTTTTAAGTCTTATAATACTAAAATATTAATTTTAAATTGAAAAAACATACCAAATTAATTAAAATTATAAAAAAAATGCCTCAAAATATGAGGTGTTAATTTATCCTTTATAGGAATTGACGCAATTAACTTACTGTTTCTTTCTAATTCTACATTCTTTTCTGTGTTAATTTATCCTTTATAGGAATTGACGCTTTTAATACTTCTGTATATTCATTTCTTTTAGTTGTAATTAGTGTTAATTTATCCTTTATAGGAATTGACGCTTACTAATTCATTGTTTAGATCCTTTAAATTGTACGTGTTAATTTATCCTTTATAGGAATTGACGCAAATTACTTTTCTTTCGTGGTCTACTTCATAAATTTTAAGTGTTAATTTATCCTTTATAGGAATTGACGCTGTTTAGCTAAAAGACATTTTTCTAGTGTTTCAATTACAAAGTGTTAATTTATCCTTTATAGGAATTGACGCTTAATAACATTTCCGCGTATTTTTCAGCCAACCGTATATCGTGTTAATTTATCCTTTATAGGAATTGACGCTATATAAATCTTTATTCATTTTTTTTACCTCCCTTTATTTTTGTGTTAATTTATCCTTTATAGGAATTGACGCATATTAATCACTGTTGTTTTCTCATTATAAGGAACATTACAAAAGTGTTAATTTATCCTTTATAGGAATTGACGCCTGAATAAGTATTCTTTACATTTCTTTTTGTGATAAAGTGTGTTAATTTATCCTTTATAGGAATTGACGCCCGTTTATGCACGTAATTAATTGTAGTTCTTCCTCAGTAAGTGTTAATTTATCCTTTATAGGAATTGACGCTCTGTCCAATTCTTCAAATTCCTTTTGTAATTCATAGTAGCTATGTGTTAATTTATCCTTTATAGGAATTGACGCGTAAAAATATTAATTTATAATCCTTATATATTAGAATATTAGGTGTTAATTTATCCTTTATAGGAATTGACGCGCAAAAATACAATCTTCTAGCGTCTCAACTGTAAAGCGTGTTAATTTATCCTTTATAGGAATTGACGCGTGTAAAGTGATTTAGGGTTAGTCCAGTCTAGTGTTGTATGTGTTAATTTATCCTTTATAGGAATTGACGCTCATAATAATGAAACCAACGCTTATCAGTTAAATAATAAGATAGTGTTAATTTATCCTTTATAGGAATTGACGCGTGAATTCTTCAATATCAGTTCGTTGTCCTTGACTTGTAAGTTTACCGTGTTAATTTATCCTTTATAGGAATTGACGCATAAATTCATTGATGTTTTCATCAGTCCAGTCAAATGTGTTAATTTATCCTTTATAGGAATTGACGCCATTCCTCACAAAATGTTTTATTAGTGAATTGTTTCATTCTACGTGTTAATTTATCCTTTATAGGAATTGACGCACGTCTAGTTCTAATTCTTCCCCTGCGTCGTCTTCAAGTTCTGTGTTAATTTATCCTTTATAGGAATTGACGCTTATATAGATATTCCCAGATTTCCCAACTGAAAGGATAAGTTAGTGTTAATTTATCCTTTATAGGAATTGACGCTACTAAACCAATCTACAAATTTGTAGATTGCGTCATATTGTGTTAATTTATCCTTTATAGGAATTGACGCTAACCTGCATCGCTAAAATGGTTTTCTCTTTCCATTTCTGGTGTTAATTTATCCTTTATAGGAATTGACGCGCATTAGTAAACCCAGTTACAACCTGAACGACTGCTTCCGTGTTAATTTATCCTTTATAGGAATTGACGCAGAATGTTAATTCTAAGACAACAAAATGACTCTTTACATCGTGTTAATTTATCCTTTATAGGAATTGACGCATATTATAAATATCATCAACGCCGTAGCACATGTTTAATATGTGTTAATTTATCCTTTATAGGAATTGACGCTAAAAGACAGGTGGTATTTTATCAAGAACTTTAATAGTTACGTGTTAATTTATCCTTTATAGGAATTGACGCCATTCCTCACAAAATGTTTTATTAGTGAATTGTTTCATTCTACGTGTTAATTTATCCTTTATAGGAATTGACGCCTAATTCCAGA
>Ga0134092_1001367_pt1 | contig 21564 bp, 16 predicted proteins | sample 3_6taG_FD_94454 | JGI IMG/M metagenome (GOLD analysis project Ga0134092, IMG submission 94454) | Switchgrass degrading microbial communities from high solid loading bioreactors in New Hampshire, USA - 3_6_20_6_A3 metaG | ecosystem: Engineered > Bioreactor > Semi-continuous > Anaerobic >... | reverse complement strand
TTGTACAGTCCTGCGATCACCTGCTCGATCGGGGCTTTCCTTATTTCCACGTCGCGTACGCCTTCGGCTTCCGACAACTGGCTGAGCAGATCCTTTACGGGCGTATCAGCGAGGTTTATATCGTATTCATAGACGCCTTTTCCGGATTGGATCAGCCTGGCGTTTCCGATTTGCGGTATATAGCCGTTTTCCGTCGTTACCGTCAGCCTTGTCGGGTTGCCCGTGATGGAGCGCAGTTCGTCGAAACTGCCGTCAAAAGCGACTTTTCCGGCAGATATCATCAGTATGCGTTCTGCCATTTCCTCAAGGTCATCCATGTCGTGGCTTGTTACCATAATGGTGACTCCGATTTCCCTGTTGATCATTTTCAGGAAGCTGATCATCTGCCGCTTTGCCACCACGTCAAGCCCCAGCGTCGGTTCATCCAGCAGTATGATCTCGGGGCTGTGCAGCAGCATCATGGCAAGGTCCGCCCGCATGCGCTGGCCGAGGCTGAGCTCGCGGGCGAATGTTTTGAGCAGTTTCCCTATATCCAGCAGTTCGGTCAGCATATCGAGGTTCCTCCTGTAGACGTCGTCGGGGATCCCCCAGACGACCTTTTTCCATTCGAAGCTCTGGATGACCGGATGGTCCCACCACAGTTCCGTGCGGTTGCCGAACAGGATGCCAAGACGCTGCATCAGTTTCTTACGCTGTTTCTGCGGAGACAAGGACAGGACCGATATATCCCCGCTGTCCGGTAACAGCATGCCGGTAAGCAGTTTCATCGTTGTGCTTTTGCCGGCTCCGTTGGGCCCGGCGTATGCGACGAATTCACCTCTTCCAATCGAGAATGAAATGTCGTCCAGGGCAGTTATCTTCAGCTTTTCAGGCTTTATGAGGTTCCTGAGCAGCCCCTTGCCCGTATTGTCACGCTGCCACTGTATAAATGTCTTTGTGACGTTTTTGACGTTAACGGCGAAATCCGTATGGTACATACCTGTTTGAGCCTTTTGTAACATAATAATTCAGTCCTTTCCTGAAGAAATATTTGGCTGCAAGAGCCAGAGCCAGCGCATATGCAAACGGATAGTATTCCGTGAGGTTCAAAGGCGGCTTCCCCAGCAGACACAATGCAGGGAACCATGCCATGAGCCCTTCCGGCAGAATGGTGAGCAGAGGCACCTGGATGAAGGCAGGCATCCCGGACAGCGGGAATGTGCTCAGTTGCCAGGTCCCTTCGATCGCAGTGGTCGATATTTCTTCGGCTTCGACCGGCGCATAGAATGAAGCAGTCGCAACGAGGTAAGAACGGGCGACAATGATCACCATGGTGGCAGCCAGATGGGCAATCAGCCGCAGTATCCACCACGGTGTTACCCGGAGATGCAGTCGGGCAATGGATATTACCAGCAAGATACATCCCACGGCAAGGTTGCCGCCGCCGGTAAAGGGCACGAATCCGCCGGTTATGAGCTGTACCTTCAGTGAATTCGGCTGCATGAACATATGCTCGAGTTGCCCGCGGCCGATTATACGGCTGATGTGGATGTTGTTGCCTGAACCGAACAATATGAACAAACCTGTCACCAGGGTCGAATAGCTCATCATGAACAATACCTCATCGACGCTCATACCGCCGATGCCGCCGAATCGCAGGGCAATAAGCCAGACGCCTGAAACAACGGATATATTTGATATCATATCGGCTGTCATTGCTGCTATGGCGTATTTCGTATCTCTCAGCAGCCACAGGAGATCCATTTTCGCTGAGATCGCAAATAAGCTGAGTACCCGCTTCAGCTTTTTCCTAGCCTCCATAGCTCACCATCCCTTCCTGGGATTTTTTGAATATGATCAGGACGGCAGGCCACAGGACGATATTCCACACGGCCTGCATCCTGAGGACTCCTGCCGGTTCAGCAATACCGGTGAATATGGAAAGGGTTGCCCCTCCGAGACTCGCAAAAGGCTGGTATTTCATCGATTCGGCCAGGCCGAGCGGCAAAAGGCTGACCGGGATCACGGTACCGGACAGGATCGCGACGATCGCCGCCCGTATCCGGCTTATCAGCCAGCTCATGTTTCTGAGCTTTATCGACAGACATGCAAACATGATATCGATCGCGAAGCCTAGCGAGATGCAAAGGAACAGGCTGACAACAAACCAGGGAGATGCCGGCCTGAGGTTCACACCGAAAAGTGGTGACAACAGCGCCATCGGAAGAGAGAATAATGCCAGGTTGGGCATCCACCTGCCGGCTGTCTGTGCAAAGAGCTGGCCGAGGACAGAAAGCGGCCGTCCGTAAAGTTTCATCAGTACGCCTTCGCTGAGCCATCCGGATGCCTGTGTCCTGACGACCATCATGTCGGAAAGCAGTGCACCGACACAGGCATAGGTAAGCATCTGTTCCATGGACATCCCGATGTCGGCGCCGGATGCCATGACCGCCTTCCACATGTATATCAGGGGTATGAGAGTACAGATCTTTATAAAAATATCCGGCATGAGGTACAGGACGCCGCCGTTCGTTTTCTCCAGGCATGCCATATGTGCTGTTTTGATATATTTGAACATTCAGTTTCAACTCCTTTGGTCAAAACTTACAAAAGCAGAATTTTGCTTTGCTGACAACTTTTTGAGTTTTGCCTGGGTGGGTCCTTCGGAAGTTTTCCTGGTAAGGGCTTCGAAAATTTACCGGATGAGTTTTTTAATGGTGCATGATTTGACCCACGGCCGATTTCAGCCGGGAAGGATATCCGGACATCAAAAAACCCAGGCATCCTATCGGATACCCGGGCAAACTGGTTTGCTCAAACTGCGCGGATAGAAAGCTGAGGTCCGCGCCTTCATGCAATTCCTGGTGCAGAACGTGCTGAAATGCCTATCCTTCAGCGGTTCATGCCAGACAGCATATGTTTGCGGCGAGAGGTATCCGATACGGAAAAAAGGGCACAATACTCCCGTAACAGGTCTAAATTGGCACAAATTACCGGTAAAAGGGCAGAGTTCACTCCTGACGCCGCTTTCAGATGTGCGATGCCTTTGACATGTTCGCATTTCACATATGCTTCGCTGTTGCTGTAATATGCGGCCATATTCATACCTCTCACCACCTTTCCTCAGAATTGTTCTAAAGCAATCGGCTTAATTATACTACTCCATATCATGGATATCAAATGAGAAGCATCCTGTCGTTGTCAAGTTCAGCGCCGCTCTTTCTGCCGAACTGTTCCACCAGCCATTCGACGGTGACGCTTTCGCGTTCCTTTCCGCTGATGTCCATGATAATCCTGCCCTCGTTCATCATAATGGTCCTTGTACCATGCTCGAGCGCGGCTTTCATGTTGTGTGTTATCATCAGTGTGCAGAGGTTGTTTTCTTTTACTATTTCATCTGTGAGTTCAAGGACCCTGCGGGCGATAGAAGGATCCAGCGCCGCAGTGTGTTCGTCGAGCAGCAGCAGTTTGGGCTTCACGATCGTTGCCATCAGCAGGGTCAGGGCCTGGCGCTGGCCTCCGGAGAGTCTGCCTACCTTTTCCTTCATCCTGTTTTCCAGTCCCAGTTCAAGACGAGCCAGCTTTTCCCTGAAAAAAGCCAAATCTGCTTTCGATATGCCGGGAGTAAGTCCCCTGGATTTGCCCCTGGCGTAAGCTATCGCAAGGTTTTCTTCGATTGTCATATCGAAGGCCGTTCCCATCAGCGGGTCCTGGAACACCCTGCCGATATAAGCTGACCGCTTGTACTCAGGCATCCTTGTTATATCTTTGCCGTCAAGCAGTATATTACCGCCGTCCAGCTCATACACGCCCGCTATGCAGTTGAGCAGTGTCGACTTGCCGGCGCCGTTGCTCCCGATGACAGTGACGAACTCGCCTTCGGCCATCTCGAGATTTACATTGTCAAGCGCGATTTTTTCGTTGACACTGCCTTTATTGAAAATTTTCACTGCATTTACTATCTTAAGCATTACCGGCTGCCTCCCTTGTACCTGCTTAAAGCCGCCTGCCTGCCGGCCAGCGATATGACCTTGTCACGGATGGTCCCCATGGACAATGCCGCAGCAACTATGGCCGCAGACACCAGCTTGAGGTCCGTGGCAGGCATGCCAAGTTCGAGTGCGCCTGCTATGATGAACCTGTATGTGACGGCGCCGAGTACTACGGCGATGAGCCTTCTCAGTAACGAGCCTGTGCCGAATATGACTTCGCCGATTATAACGGACGCAAGTCCTATAACTACCATCCCGATGCCCATGCCAATATCGGCAAAACCCTGGTATTGCGCCAGCAAAGCACCGGACAATGCAACAAGTCCATTTGACAGGGCGAGTCCTACTATCGTCGTCAGGTCTGTATCAACGCCGGACGCCCTGACCATTTTGTCATTGTCGCCGGTAGCCCGGAGGACAAGGCCGAACCTGGTTTTCAGGAAATAGTACAGCAGAACGATGATCAGCGCAAGTACTGCTGTGTTCAGGATAAGCGCGATGTACCGCTCCAGACCAGTATCCAGGAACGGGCTGAAAATGGTCGGTACGCCCAGGATCCTCGACAAAGGTATATTCGACTTGCCAGCCATCACCTTCAGGTTTATCGAGTAAAGCGCAAGCATCATCAGTATACCTGACAGGATAGGCTGTATTTTCAGCTTCGTTGTAAGCAGCGCTGTAACGCATCCCGCAGCGCAGCCTGCGAAAAATGCCAAAATGAGCCCGAGCGCCGGCTGCCCGCTTACGCACAGCATGGCGGAGCATGCGGCACCCAATGTGAAACTGCTGTCCACTGTCAGATCAGGCATATTCAGTGTGCGGAACGAGATGAACACTCCCAGAGCCATTACTGCATAGATTATGCCAAGTTCCGCTGCACCCTTTATGATATCAGCCATGGTCAACTTCTCCTGTTTGCTTTATAGTGCTTAACCTATTATATCATTTATTGTTATGTATACAAAAATTTCATTCAGAATGTTTCCTGCGGTTTAAATTGGGACGATTATTCGAATACCTGAACAGCTTCATTTAGCACATCCTCAGGCAAGGTTATCCCGATTGCCTCGGCTGTCTTTTTGTTGACATAGATCTCGACCTCGGACATCATCCTTACCGGCATTTCTCCCGGGTTTTTCCCGTTTATTATCTCGATGGCCATATCGGCAGTTTCCCTGCCCAGTTCCACGTAGTTGATGCCGTATGTGGCAAGGCCGCCGTCCGCCACCATCGAGTCAGCACCGACGTATACAGGTACTTTTGCGGTTTGAGCCACCTGTGAAACTATCGGCATTGCAGCTGCAACGGTGTTGTCGATGGGGGAGAATATCGCGTCGACCTTTGATGCCAGCGACTGTGCAGCCTGCTGTACCTCGGAGGTATTGGTGACGGTAGCCTCGATGACTTCCAGACCGTTCTCGGAGGCGTATTCCTTCAGTTCATTTACAACGGAAATCGAGTTGGACTCGCTTGAGTTATAGAGGGCGCCGATCGTTTTGATACCGGGTGTTATGCGCATCGCCAGTTCCATTATCTTCTTTGCCGATACGGCGTCGGATGTGCCGGTCACGTTTCCGCCGGGTTTGTCAAGGCTTTTCACAAGGCCTGAACCGACTGGATCGGTGCATGCGGAAAACAGCACGGGTGTATCCGTCAGAGCCCCGGCTGCCGCCATCGCCGATGGGGTGGCAATAGCCACTACCAGGTCTTTCTTGTCTGCCTTGAACTTCTGACAGATAGTATTGAGGTTGGTCTGCTCGTTCTGCGCGTTCTGATAGTCGATCCTGATGTTTTCGCCGTCGACATATCCCTTTTCGGCAAGGCGCTCGATGAAAGCTTCCCGGATCGTGTTCAGCGATGGGTGTTCCACTATTTGTACGATCCCTATCTCTATGACCTTGCCTGTGTCCCCGCCGTAGCTCCCGCTGTCATTTCCGACGCCGGTCCTGTTTTCGGACTTGTCTGTATTGCCTGTGCCGCATGCGGCAAGCGACAGCGCCAATACGGAGATGACCATTGATACAGTGATGATCCTGAAAACTTTTTTCATTTTACATTCCTCCCTCTGAATTTTGATCTGACAATTACAAACAAAAAACGCCTGTCCTGACTAAAGGACAGGCGTCAGCCTGCGGTGCCACCTTTATTGATGCTTTATCGCAGCATCCACTCTGCGGAGTGCCATCACACCCCCTGCCAGATAACGCCGGCAATGCGTCGAAAGCTACTTGGGCAAGTTGCCTGTTCGCTCCGCCCTCAGAGGCCCATTTGTCTGCGCCTGTCCGCCGGGATCCCAGCACCCCCGGCTCTCTGTGCGACAGGTGTGGCAGTTTTACTCCCTCTTCATCGGTTTAGAAAATAATAGCACAGGACAGGGAACTGTGTCAACATGTTAAACGTCTATCATACCAAATCGCATGTTTGGCAAATTGGTTGAAAAGTCCAAATGTAGCATGCATTAAATATTATGTTTGATTATTCAAAAAATTAAAGGAGGTAGTCAAATGAAACGCTTTCTTGCTATGTTGCTGGTTGTGTGCATGATATGTGCCTTTACGGCATGCAGCACGGGAGGTGATAAGGAAGGAGAATGGGCGGATGCGGACACCAGGCAAAGCAACGATACGACGGGGCTGAAGACGGGGTCGCCTTCGGGGGAACTGCAGGTCCAGGATGACGGCAAGTATTTCAAAGCTTCCTGGGTATCAGGTTTGTCGTTTGCAGGGAGCGAAGAAGATGCTTTTGAAGATATAGAACCGATGTACAATATCCCGGACGGCTTCGAGTTCAGGATAAATGTGAACCCCATGGAGGATTTCTGGTTGTACAGTGTCTATGAATGCTTTGCGGTTTACTCGGACCGCGAATGTACCAAAGAGGTGGGTGCAGAGATCAATTACGATGCCGAGGCAGGTGTTGTGACGGTAGCTCCGAGCATGGACAACGAATGGGTGAATACTTATCCCAGGGAAGGCATCGAAACCGGTTATATAAGGTCAGAAGACCCGGATGATTGGCATAAGGATATCAGGACATGGGGAAGTTTAAAAACTTTATACCTGGTCATTTATATAGATACCAAGGCGGATACCGTCACGTTCCTCGATAAGCCCAAACGAATGATGTTCACTATTGCCGCCGAAATCGACAGCCCCACGGTGAAGGTGAAATTCAACGATGAAGGGAACATGATGCTGTGCTGGGATAATGTCGACGGTGCAGAGTATTACAAAGTATATTATGGAAACAACTGGCGTATGAGTGAGCTCGGCAGGACCGACAAGACCGAGTTCTTGCTAGATGACAGCGATGAATTCTATAAGGACTCCCAGATGAACAGCCTGCTGAGCGATGCATATGATTACGCAGTTGTTGCAGTCAGGGGGGAAAAGGAGTCCAGGCTCAGCAATATCATCAGGGGGGAAGATTACGCGAAATCAGCGCCGAAGTTCTTATCCACACGTGAAAAAAGGAACTACACGGCGGGCGAATATTCCATCTTTGATCTTCCCAGGGAAGTCGAGGTCAGGATGGCCGACGTGTCAACTGCTAAAAGGTACCCTGTGATATGGGATTTCAGAAATCACGAAATCGATTCAATGGGCGCGTATACTTTCTATGGGAAATTACCGGGCATCAGGCTGAGACTTAGTTACAAATGCCTTGGTGAAGACCTGCCTACCGAGGAAGAAATAGAAGCTTTCTACGAGACAGTGCAGTATCCGGCGACAATGGCGGAAGACAACACCGACAAGATCAACATCCAGGATTCGCCATCCATCAAGGATGTCCCGGCAAAAACAACAGATGAGATCGCTATAGATATAACAGGAGAGGAAAAACCTGAAAACCAGCTGTCACTGGCGCAGCATATCGCCCTGGGGATGCTGAACCATGAAACCACTATCGACCTGAGCGCATACCCTGAGGCAGGCGATCCCGCATACCTGCGCGATGTGGTCGAGATGATAATGACCCAGTGCGTCCTGGTCCTTGACGAAGAATATGTGACCTTCGACTTTGTAAATAAGCAACTCAAGGTGAAATACAGCCTGAGCGACGAGGAAAGCCTGGAAAAACAGATCAGGGTGCTCGAAAAGGCAGAGGAAGTGCTGAAAGCTGTTATCCAGGACGGAATGAGCCTGGAAGAAAAGGAAAAGGCGATCCATGACTGGATCGTTGAAAACGGGCGGTACCATGATGAGATCCTCCAGGCGTATTATGACGGGACAGACCTCGATGAACTCGTGGAGCAGCATGCCGATTCATTCAACGTGTACGGGATCCTTGTAAACGGCCTCGGTGTATGCCAGAGCTATGCCGAAACGTTCAAGCTGCTGTGCGACCTGGCCGGCGTGCCTGCCGTTGTTGCGACGGGCAAAAACGGCATGGTGCCTCACGCCTGGAACAAGGTAATGATCGGGAACCAGTGGTACAACGTCGACGTCACGAACAATGACCAGGAGGTCCTGAAATATCCTGTTTATAATACATGCAACCGGATCCTCAATAAGTACTACAGTGAAAGCCTGGCCTATGTGCTGGACGACGAATTTGCCGCATACTCGTCTGACGACGAGACGCAGGACTACTATTACAAAGCCGGGCTGTACTCACGGACGACAGAGGAACTGAAGGAAATGATCAAGGCGAACCTGGCCACATCTGACGTATTTTTCATCAAAACGTCTCCTGATCTGACCGATGAAGAAATCAGCGAGATCCTGGTGCAGGCACTGGTAGAATCGGGGCTTGTGCAAAATGACACAAAAACGCTCAATTATCTGAATATTATAGGTGTTAAACAGAGATGACAGGCTAAGGCGATATTACAAGCTATTCCGCGGTTCGCCGGGCCCGGGAGCTATACCCGGGCCCGGGAGCGGAGCTTTATCCGGCCCCGGGAGATTTACCAACCCGGCATGGGAATTTACCCTGTCCCGGAGCTTTGCCTGGGTTCTATGAAAATTTACAGTTTGTCAGCCTTGACTGCCGGGCCATTTATGTATTAAAATTAGTATGCGTTTGCGATGCGGTATCGATATACGCATGGGGATGTAACTCAGCGGGAGAGTGCTACGCTGGCAGCGTAGAAGTCGAGGGTTCAAATCCCTTCATCTCCACCAGAAGAATCCGGACCTCTCAAAAAAGTGCGAGGTCCGGATTTGTTTTTCATAGAAAGCTGCTGCGTCAGATACCCGGTTTATGCAGAGGCCTGGTAAACCGTGGTTTCGGACTGAAACCGGGGCTTAGTTGAATCTGCCGTCCCATACGGGCATGTTTTCCAGGTACTCGCTCTGGACCGCCGGCACATAGAATGCACCAAAGGTCTTCAGTCCGTTTTCCAGTGCCTCTGCCGGCAATTCTACCAGGAACCTGTAGTACGGCATGAACACCGTGTCAAGCCTGCCTGTGCGGTAGACCAGTTCGACACGGGCAATATATTCTTCGCCGGGCAGTTCTTCAGGGACGGATGTTATATAATGGCCTTCCAACAGGAGCCTTCGTGCTTCTTCCGCAGTTATTATGGGATAGTCGCCGATTTTCTGCGACAGGTCGGCGTTATAATACTTGATCGCGCTGAGTCCGCCCGAACCGGTCGGCTGGAAACAGAGCCTCCTGAAATTGTAGTTAAGTATCCGGTCCGAAAGGCTACCTGCATTTTCGAATACAGATGTTTCCATGCGATTGAGGACTCCGCTGAACGTATAATCGGCTGCCAGGTCATAGCCGGGCTCCTTTATTCCCATGAATCCGCCGTACTCGGCAAAAAGATATTGTGTGGCTGCCAGGGCCTGATCGTATGTCGTGTTATCATATGCAAAGATATATCCGTCAGGCAGGGGAAGACCAGTGCTGTAAATGGAGCCGTCGACTGTTTCATATCCGAAATCAAACGCAACTGTGAATCTTTCATAGGCAGCGAGCTTGCCGATGTCTTTTGCTATGTGTGATGTTTCAGGTGTAAGCGAGAGCAGGATATCCCCGTCCCTGTGGACCTCGATTTTCGCGCCTCTGCATTCCGCAATTGCGCGGTACGCACCCGTATTTCGGCGTATTTCTTCCCCGGATGCGCCGGCGGATTCCATTTTCTGAATGATTTGCCCTATTTCATCCATAGTCGGCTCTGTGTACAGTGATGTTATTTCAAGGCCGAACAGGTCTGCGATTATCCCTGCTTCGGCAAGCATCTCTTCGGGAGTCAGGCCGCTTACCGGCGCACCTGCTCCGTCATATTCATGTGGATTGGCAAACACGGGCATGGTCCCGAGGTCATTGTTTTCCGTCCACGGGTTGCCGTTCTGCAGTTCACCGATATCATAAGCCAGGTGACCTTCAAAGCCAAAGGTCCCGAGATCGGTGTTTACGGGCAGTTTCGGCAGGTCAGGCAAACCAGGCAGATCGTGCGGATCAGCCGGACGTACCAGGTCAGGTGCGTTGCCCGGGTCAGCCGGCTGTACCATGTCCGGCACATCGCCCGGGTCAGTCGGCTGTACCATGTCCGGCACGTCGTTTGGGGCGGTCTGCTGTATTTTGCCGTGCAGGAGGATCACAGCGGCGATAAGGCATACAGCTGCGGCGACAGCAGATGTCCGCGTTGCCCGGGTCAGCCATATGGGTCGGAGTTTTGTATACCGAGTTCCTGCTGTCATGACCTCAGCTTCCATGGCATCAGTTTTTATAACTTCTGCTTCAATGACCGGATCATCGGCTTCCGTTATAAAACGGTCATCGATCTGACCGATAAAGTCCATTAGTTTTTCCGGGTTCACGGTATCACTCCCTCGTTTTCGAGATGGGTCCTGAGCTTTTTGCGTGTGCGGAAGAGCATGGACTTGACCTTGCTTTCGCTCATTCCGAATCGTGCAGCTATTGCATGGATAGAGTCGGCATACCAGTACCGCCTTACGAACACGATCCTGCTTTCCCTGTCCAGCGACTTCAAAAAGGAGTTTATTGCTCCAGCGACGAGTCCCGACTCGAACTCAGCCTCGACATTGCGGCTTGCCGGTATGCATTCCTCCAGTTCGGAGTATATAAGTGCGATATTGTCGCCGCCGCGTTTTTGGGTCCTCTGTTCTTTATACCTGTTGAGCGAAAGGTTCCGGGTGATCCTGCCCAAATAGGCGCGGAGGTTTGCAGGGCGCTGGGGCGGTATGCTTTCCCATGCCTTCTGATATGTATCGTTCACGCATTCTTCTGCGTCTTCGCTGTTCAGAAGGATATTGGCCGCTATTTTCGTGCAGTAACTGCCGTATTTTTTCGCTGTTTCACTGACAGCGGATTCGGAGCGCGCCCAGTACAGGCCGAGTATCATTTCGTCATCCATCTTTAGCTACCCCTTGAATTTTTGAAGCTTCACCCATAAAGACAACAAAAAAATGGTTTCGTTGCACAATAAGGCGAAAAATCCTATCAATCAGGCTGCAAAATCATTATACCATATTCAGGACACGAGCATTGCCGCCGTCCGGTTATTTCAGAAAGGAGCGAAATATTTTGACGGCGTGCGTTATAATATTGTATTGGGTCCTGGCATGCTGCCAGGTCCGATCCTGCGGATTCGGGGAGATGCAGATGGTACGGATACTGGTCGTCGACGATGATAAGAATACAAGGCGGCTGCTTGAGGCAGTCCTTGCGGCGGAGAACTATACGGTCTTCACCGCGACCAACGGCGAGGAAGCGCTCCAGGTAATGGACAGGGAACATATCGACCTGGTGGTGCTGGACATAATGATGCCGAAAATGGACGGTTACGAGTTTACGAGGATATTGCGGGAATCGAACAACAACCTGCCCATCCTTATGGTGTCTGCGAAGCAGTTGCCCGAGGACAGGCACAGGGGCTTTATCGTCGGAACTGACGACTATATCACGAAGCCCATCGACGTGGAGGAAATGCTTCTGCGCATAAAGGCACTCCTCAGGCGCGCGCAGATAGCTGCGGAGAGAAAGATCGTAATAGGTGACGTGGTACTGGACTACGACAGACTTACGGTCACGAAAAACGGCGAGGTCCAGGAACTGCCGCAGAAGGAGTTCATGCTCCTGTTCAAACTTCTTTCATATCCCGGCAGGATTTTCACCCGGATACAGCTTATGGACGAAATATGGGGCAATGAGAGCGATTCGGGCTGGGAAACAGTGACGGTCCATATCGCGAGACTGCGAAAACGCTTCGAGGGCTGGGAAGAGTTTGAGATCGTGTCGGTCAGGGGACTTGGTTACAAGGCGGTGAAAAAGGTATGAAGCCCGAACAGAAAAAACACCGGCTGGCACTGACGCTGCTTTTTGCGGGCGTCATTTTCTGTTTTCTGATCCTTACGATGGCCGTAGTCGGCGGAGTTATCATCTTCCTGGTCCACCGGGGATATCTCGAGCCCATCGGTGAAGTTCCCAGGGCGCGGCACCTGGTACTCAGGATGATGTTGGCAAGCGTAATGATCGGGGCGATCCTGTCTGCCCTTGCAAGCCGTATCCCCTTAAGACCGGTCAACGCTATCATCAATGCGATGAACAGGCTTGCCGCCGGTGATTTCAAGACGCGCCTGAGTTTCGGGAAATACCTGGGCAAACATCCGACGGCGAAAGAAATCACCCGGAGTTTCAACAACCTGGCGGAAGAGCTTGAAAAAACGGAAATACTCCGATCCGATTTTATCAACAACTTTTCCCATGAGTTCAAGACACCGATAGTTTCGATCGCGGGATTTGCCAAACTGCTCAAGCACGGCAACCTGACCGAGGAGCAGAAGGCGGAATATATCGATATCATCGAGGAGGAATCCATGCGCCTTGCGGCCATGGCGACCAACGTGCTGAGCCTGACGAAGGTCGAAAACCAGACGATCCTGACGGGGGTGACGGAATTCAACCTGTCGGAGCAGATAAGGAACTGCTTCCTGCTCCTCGAAAGCAAGTGGACCAAAAAGAATATAACGCCTGAACTCGATTTCGGCGAACACACCATAAGGGCAAACGAGGAAATGCTCAAGCAGGTGTGGATCAACCTTATAGACAATGCCATAAAATTCGGTGACGAAGGGTCCACGGTGCGGGTGACCATCACCGAGACCGAAAAAAACATCTTCGTCTCCATTGACGACACGGGCGTCGAGATTCCGCCGGAACTGAAGGAGCGCATCTTCCAGAAGTTTTACCAGGCAGACGAATCCCATTCCGGCGAGGGCAACGGCGTCGGGCTGGCCGTCGTGAAAGCCATCGTAAAGCTGCACAACGGGGATGTCACCGTTTCGTCGGCAGACCGCAAAACGGTGTTTACCGTGTCACTTCCGAAATAATACCGGCTCAGCAAGAATATCGGTTCTTTTCCCGGAATCCGTTTTCTGCGCTGATACGGAAAATCTGCAATGTCTTTTTCGGGCGGATCATTGCCGGGTCCCGAATCTCTTCCCTTGTTTATTTTCAGTTTAGAATATGTCCGTATAATCGGATCGGCAATGGTGCAGAAGGATGGGGCAGGCGCCATCGGCGGACTGAGATCCGGCAGCGCCAATGTCTGCTGGATTACGGGCGTCTCTCAGTAAAATAAAAAAAGACATCTTTCAGTAAAATATAAACCAGGTACAGCAAAGGAGTTGTGACGATGCTTGAACTGAAGAATATCACGAAAACATACCATACTGCGGGCGAAGACGTGGAAGCGCTGAAAGGGATCGACCTTAAGTTCCGCAACAGCGAATTCGTATGCATACTCGGGCCGTCCGGCTGCGGGAAAACGACCCTGCTCAATATCATCGGCGGCCTGGACAGCTACACTTCCGGCGATCTCGTCATCAACGGGAGGACGACCAAAGAATACAGGGACCGCGACTGGGACGCTTACCGCAACCACTCCGTCGGTTTCGTTTTCCAGAACTATAACCTGATCCCGCATCAGACAGTGCTGTCAAACGTGGAGCTTGCGCTGACCCTCACCGGCGTTTCGAAGAAGGAACGCAGGCAGCGCGCCAGGGAAGCGCTTGAAAAAGTCGGGCTGGGTGACCAGTTGAGCAAAAAGCCGGCCCAGCTTTCCGGGGGCCAGATGCAGCGCGTCGCGATCGCCCGTGCCATCGTGAACAACCCTGACATCATCCTGGCGGATGAGCCGACCGGTGCACTCGATACAGAAACGAGCAGGCAGGTCATGGATATACTGAAGGAAATCGCGAAAGACAGGCTCGTAGTCATGGTCACGCACAATCCCGTCCTGGCTGCGAAATACTCCACCCGCATCGTTAAAATGCTGGATGGCAGGATCATCGACGACAGCCGGCCCCTTACTGACGAGGAATACAGGAATGAGCTTGAAGAGGTGAAGCAGAAAAAGACCGACATTTACAAGAAAAAAATGCCTTCCATGTCGTTCGGCACTTCCTTCGGCCTGTCGCTCAGGAACCTCATCACGAAGAAAGGCCGGACTGCGCTGACATCTTTTGCCGGTTCCATCGGGATCATCGGCATAGCGCTGATCTATGCCGTGTCGAGGGGGACTACGGCATTCATAGATTCGGTGCAGGAGGACACTCTTGCCTCGTATCCTATTACGATCGAAGCGCAAAACGTGGACATGACCACGCTGATCTCGACTTTCCTCGGGAAGGCAAAGTCGATTTCCGGACATGAGGACGACGCTGTATACCAGAAGGCAATGATTTACGAAATGATGAATGCGATGAATTCGGTCGAGTCACAGAAAAACGACCTGAAAGCTTTCAGGGAATTCATAGAAGCGCAGCGCGCTGACGAGAACAGCAAGTTGTATTCCGCGCTGTCCGGCGTGCAGTATTCCTACGACCTTGACCTGCTGATATACACAAAAAACGTGGACGGGAACATCATCCGTTCCGACAGGCAGACACTGATGACGGAAGTCATGAGAAAATACGCGGGCATGGACATGTCGACGATGCTTGCCCTGAGGGAGCAGACGGTCATGGGCAGCACTGACAACATGATGAAGCGGTCCATGGCGCTCTGGAAGGAACTTGTGCCGGGAGACGGCGGCAGGCCGGTCAACAGCGTCACTGAAAAGCAGTACGACATAATTTATGGCAGATGGCCGTCCGAATATGACGAACTCGTGCTTTTCGTGGATGAAAACAACGAGATAGACGACCTGACGCTTTATTCGCTTGGACTTCTGTCAGAAAAAGAGATCGAGGTACTGATGGATGCTGCGCTCAACCATAAGACCGTCGATTACGAGGTCAGGAAATGGTCATTCGAAGAAATATGCAACATGGATTTCCGTACGATCCTTAACAGCGACTGCTACACGTACGACGAAAAGACGGGGACATACACCGACCTGCGCGAATCCGAAGCAGGACTCAAATACCTGTACGACAATGCGCTGAAGCTCCGCATCGTGGGTATTGCGAAGCCGGATGAAGATACTGTCTCCACGATGACGAACGCGTCGATAGGCTACACATACAAGCTGACTGAGTATATCATCGACAGGGCAAAGGAATCAGAAGCCGTGAAAGCGCAGCTTGCGGACCCGTCCACTGATATATTCACCGGCCTGCCGTTCAGGGTTGCCGACGGGGAAATGACTGACGAAAAGAAGGCCGAAGAATTCAGGAATTATATATCGTCGCTCGATACTGCCGGGAAAGCGGCCGCATACAGGAAAATCATGAGCATTCCCCCGGAGGAGTCGGTAAAGGAGTTTGTCACCGGCACGCTGGCCGGCATGACGCGTGCCGACATGGAAGCGGCGATCGCCCCGGCTGTTTCGGAACAGACCGGGATGGCGGAGGAAATGATAGCGGAGTACATTACCTCCATGAGCGATGAGGAACTGGCGGGATTGCTTGCAAAAGGGCTCGAAGAGCAGTTCAGGGCTCAGTATGCCGCAGGAGCGGAAGAACAGATGAGAGCCATGAGCGATGAACAGCTTGCGGCAGCGCTTGACATGGCGATCGGACAGTTCACTGAAGAGCAGTGCGTAGCCTATTACGACGAACTGGCAGTTTTCTCGGACTCCACCTATGAGGACAACCTTGTGAAGCTCGGCCTTGTCGACCGCGGCAGCCCGGCTGCCATCAACCTGTATGCGTCGTCGTTCGCCGACAAGGATGTGATAGAGGAAGTCATCGCGGAGTACAACGAAGGAGTAGACGACCTGAAGGAAATAAAATATACCGACTACGTGGGGCTGATAATGTCCTCCGTAACTACGATCATAAACGCCGTCACGTATGTCCTGATCGCATTCGTAGCTGTTTCGCTGGTCGTATCGTCCATCATGATCGGCGTTGTGACGCTGATTTCAGTGCAGGAGCGCACCAGGGAGATCGGCATCCTCCGGGCCATGGGTGCATCGAAGAGAAACATTTCAAGCCTGTTCAATGCGGAAACCGTTATCATCGGTTTCGCTTCAGGCATGCTGGGCGTGTTGATCACATATCTGCTGTGCATACCGATCAACATCATACTCCGTCATCTGACCGGGCTCGGCAACCTCGCCGCATACCTGCCGCCTGAAGCTGCAGTCGCCCTCGTAGTGATCAGCATGCTGCTGACGCTGATCGCTGGCATCATTCCGTCCCGAAGCGCGGCAAAGAAAGATCCTGTCGTAGCTTTGAGGGCTGAGTGATCCGTGCTGATGCGTCCTGCAGAAGGAGCCGGCCGTGCAGCGACCGGCTTTTTTTCGGCATGGTGTGCAACATTTTGAAGGCCTGGAGCGTTTTCTATATGACGGCTTATGAAAAACAGCCGGAGAATAATCAGATTACGGAGGGATGTATATGTCAAGGATCATCAAAAGATTGTCACTATTATTTGCAGTATCGGTATGCATCCTGGCGCTGACTGCCGGGCACGTATTCGGCAATTCCAGTATCCAGGTCATGATCAATTCCCTTAACATTTTGTACAACGGGGAAAAAACAGATATCGACCATTTCATGTACAGGAACACTACATATGTACCGTTGAGGAAAGTTGCAGAATTATTCGGCAAAGAAGTAACATGGGACCAGGCGACGAAGACAGTTAATATCACAGACAAAAAGGCAGATGGTTTTTCCGTTGGAAGCGACGCTGTGAGCGCAGCACTGATAGCCGATATCGACGGCGGCACCCTTGACCTGGAGTTCCAGCTCAGGAACGTTGCCGACGAGGATGTTACAATAACCCTGTATTATCCATTTTACGATTACGCCGTGTATGACGAAGCCGGAAATGAAGTATACAGGCATTCTGAAGAATACCCGTTTTCCATACTCCATATAGTAGATCAGGTGATAAGCAGCGGGGAGAAATTCACCGTGAACGAAAAACTCGATCTTTCAGCCAGGGATTTCGTACCGGGCGAAACATACAGGGTCGACTTCGTAATTTCATTTGAGATGGACTCTGAGATGCATAAGCTGAGTGAAAGCGCTTATTTCAAGATCCCTGGCTGACCGGCCTTCCGAGAATGCAGTGAAAATAGCAAAGGACACTTAACATTGTCTGCACCGGGAGGACTTGAGTGTGAGTTCGGAGCCGGATCACGGAAACAGCAGACTGCCTGCCGATGTGGCAGGCAGTTTTTTTGAGCAAAACCCAACGATGAAAGTCAGCACTTTTACAAAAAATGATGATACTTTGGGCTCCCGGCAAAATGTATCCATAATAGCGTTATCAGGCATATTATATTGACAATAGATATATATGGATGGTATTTTAAACTATAGTCGGCATGATTGTCTTTTCCTGCATCGTTATGCAGGACCGACATAATATCACTGTGGAGGAATTTGCATGAAGAAAAAGATCATATCTTCGCTGCTTGCCTTATTATTGCTTTTTACGTGCTCATTGCCGGTGTGCGGTGCACAGACTTCAAAGGAGATGTCATCGGCATTGCAGAAAAAATACGGGATGAACATCACCTTCGTTACCAATTATACTGAGAGTGAAAAGTTGTCGCTGCTGGAACAGTTGGATTCGATCCTGTCGCATTTGGGTGCGGCTTTTGTCAGGGAAGTCGTTTCATGTTATACCCAGAAAGGCTATACGGTGACTATCAGGCTCGAACGGCTCATGTGGGGCAATGAATCGGGGTCCTTCGGGGTCAGTAATAAGAATGCTGTCCTGAAAACAATGACGGATAATGGCTGGGATGATAAGGAAGAGAGACTGGGCAGCTATTCTTTCGTGCATGAATTCGGACACATGGTCCATTACGCCCTCGACCTGAAAAAGGGGTCCAGTCATGTGAAAAAGAAATGGGATTCATGCGGCACCGGGGTTTATGTTACGGAATACGCGCGGCAGAGTTTCCGCGAAGATTTTGCGGAGACCTTCGCGCATGTCGCAGCGGGTGATTACTCCCAGGCATTCCTGATGGTGGCTGTCGATAATGACTCGACAGGCGTGCTGAAAAACAAGGTCGATTGCCTGGACACGTTGCTTGGCGAGAATTTCAAAAATTTCACGACGATCCGCAAAATGTACAGGTACGAGGGGACAGGCGCCGTGTGCTCCAAAACCCATGTATCGGTAAACGGCAACACGACGGACATCATCCTTTGCAAGATCAGGGGCAATAATTACATCAAGCTGCGTGACCTGGCGATGCTTCTCAGGGGGACCGAAAAGCAGTTTGAAGTCACCTGGGACTCGGCGAGCAAGTCAATAGCGATAATACCGGGGGAAGCCTACACGGAGGTGGGCGGTGAGCTTGCAAATGACCTGGATTCCTACGAAAAAGCAATGCCTACGAATGCCAGGATATTTATCGGTGATAACGAAGTTTTCCCGACTGCCTACAACATAAACGGGAACAATTACTTCAAGCTCAGGGACATTGCGAAAGAGCTTGATTTCGGGGTCGACTGGAAGAACTGGACCGTCGTCATCGATACTACAACGGGATATGTGGATGAATGACCGGTCACAGGGAAGCACCGATTCCTTTCAGGATATCATAGATTTCTTCCGGCGAAGCTCCCTTTACATTGAGCTTTACCAGGATATCACCGTACAATACGCTGAAGCTCATCCGGGGGCCGGGAATATCGCCGGCGTCAGCAACTTCAACAGAACGTGCCTTTACCGCGTCGAGCGTCAGATCTTCTATCCTGAAAATCGGGTCATCCACGATCTCCCTCAGTTCCTCCGGCACTGATCCGGCGCGGGGTGCGGGATACAGCGCAAGGTCGTAGTTTTCCCTGTCGGCCACGGACGTTATCCTCGCCTTGTCTTTTTCCTCAAGCCTGGAAACGCTCCAGTGTATCTCGCTCATGCCTTTTGTCCAAAGGACGCTGAGGAAATCGCTTTCGTCACCGGTGAAACGGAAAGCTGATTCAAAAGCGAACCCGGAGGGGACGCTTTTTGGCAGGTAAGCGCCGAAATCGGCGTCGGCGCGGGCCTCGTCAAGGCCCAGGTCATTGCGGGAAACGGTGCTGATGCCAAACGGACCGGAATCAGGTCCATCGGGTTCCGTGATGTATTTGACGGACACGTCGGATGCAGACGGGTCTCCGCCTTGATCCGAAACATGCGGGACTCCATTGTGCTGTATATCGCCTTGAGTTTCGCCGTTTCCGGCAGTCGGGTCGGATCCTGCCTTTGAAATGGTAAACGATCCAACTGAAGGTTCATCTGAAGGTGCCGAAAATGGCTCTGATAAAGAACCATCGGGGAGCAGGGATCCGGTGTTGTCGGGCTGCCCGTCAGATGAAGCGGTTTTTTTCCATAAATGCGGTGTGGCACAGATGCATACCAGCACGACTGCAAGGCTTGCAAAAGCCGCGGCATACCGCCTGAATGCTGCGACCCGGCCCCTGCGCCTGTTTTCCGTGCCTTGTGCCGGGCTTTTGAATGCCTCTCCCGCCGTGCCTTTCTCAGAGGCACGGGATACGAGCTTCTGGTGCAGCGGACCCGGTACCGTTATCCTATCCATATATTCTTTATATGACTTCATAGTCTTCCTCCTCCAGGACCGATCTCAGCTTCTGACGGGCGCGTGCCAGGTGGCTCCTTACCGTGGACTCCTTTTGTCCGGTCAGTTCCGAAATCTCTTTGGCAGAATACCCTTCGTAGTAATACAGGTGGATCACAGTGCGGTATTTTGGAGGCAGTGCCATGACCTGCTCCAGGAGTTCATGCTGTTCCGGCCCGGATGCAGGATATGATTCGGTAAGCTCGACCCTGCGCCTGTGCCATGGTGAGCGGAGTTTACTTTTGCAAAGGTTGACCGCAACCTTCATGAGCCATGCTCTTTCATGCTTGTCTGAAGCAAATTCCGGGGCTTTTTCGTATGCCCGCAGAAATGTTTCCTGCAATATATCCTCGGCATCGGACACGTTTCCCATAATTGCGAGGGCGGCGCGAAACAGGCTGTTTTCATGCCTTGTCACGAACGCTTCAAAGTCCGTCGGCCGACAGGACCTGTATGACATATCTTCAACCCTCCATCCTTTATACTCTTTAGACCGCAAAAAAGCTGCAAAAGTTTGGGAAGATTTTTGGGATCCTAATTTCCGACATGTTCGATGGGAAGGGCAACTTATGGTATAATTAACCGGTGACGGGAAAATATCATATGCAGCAGAGCGGTGGATTTTTAAAACGCCGCGGTATTTTCCGGCAACACCTGATGCGGGAGGATCGCCATGGGAGTTAAATATTTCGCAGATAAGAGGATATTCAAGCTCGATGCCAATAACACGTCATATATCATCGGCATCGTCGATGATGAGAATTTCATCGGACATGTATATTTTGGCAGACGCATCGCCGACGGCCATTTTTCGCCGGAGAGCCTGATGCGCATAAACGAGTACCCGTTCGTTCCTTCGAAGAACAAAAGGGACAGGCTTTCGTTCTATGACACGTTTCCGCAGGAATACCCGACGCACGGGATAGGCGATTTCCGCGAAACCTGCCTGGAGATCCGCGATGTGAACGGACATGCCGTCAGCAAGCTGCAGTACGTGTCCCACAGGATAACGGGCGGTAAGCCGAAGCTGGAGGGGCTGCCGGCCACTTTCGGGAACGAGGATGACTGCACGACCCTTGAACTTTTCTGCGAAGACCCGGTGCTTGGACTAGAAGTGGTCCTTGTCTATACTGCCTTCGAAAAACTGGACGTTATCACCAGGAGCGTGAGGTTCAGGAACAACGGCCGGGATCCGGTCTGGCTGAAGAAGGCGCTCTCGTGCTGCGTCGACCTTGATGGCGCGGATTTCGATATCATATCGCTTCACGGTTCATGGGCGAGGGAAAGGCATGTCCAGAGGATCCCTGCCGGGCTCGGGAAGAAAATATTCTCGTCGAACCGCGGAGAACCAGGGCACCAGTGCAACCCCTTCGTAGCAGTTGTCAGGCCCGATGCGACGGAGGATTCCGGCGAGGTCTACGGCTTCAATTTCGTATACTCGGGGAACTTCTATGCCTGTGTCGAAGGCGGACAGTTCGAAACGACCAGGGTGGCCATGGGCATCAACCCCACGGATTTTGAATGGCTTCTGGAACCGGGCGGGGAGTTCATTGCCCCGGAAGTCGTGATGGTCTTTTCATACCAGGGCATAGGTGGTATGACGCGGACTTTCCATGACCTCTACCGCGGCCACCTTATCAGGAGCCC